>Ga0208801_1000003_pt1 | contig 325932 bp, 283 predicted proteins | sample Colrivmet1370B02_FD_187626 | JGI IMG/M metagenome (GOLD analysis project Ga0208801, IMG submission 187626) | Estuarine microbial communities from the Columbia River estuary - metaG 1370B-02 (SPAdes) (version 2) | ecosystem: Environmental > Aquatic > Marine > Intertidal zone > Estuary | place...
ATTTAATGAATGATAAGCGAGTTGTTACCAATACACGATTACACTCAAAAAGTTTATTTTTTAAATCTAAACTAAGTTCAAAACTAGATTTAATTACTGGCCTCAACCACTACGCTCAATGGGGAGGGATTTCCTCAATTCAAGGAAAGCAACCTTATGCTTTTAAAGATTATTTAAAGATGGCGGTAGTTCCGGGGGGAGTGAGGCTGTTATAAAGGATCAATTGAATGTTCTCGGCAATCATTTAGGGAGTTATTTGATACAATTAGATTATAAAGGAGAACTATTAAACTGGAATTTTTATTACTCTCACCCATTTGAAGATCGATCTGATTAAGAGTCTCGTTTGATTAAATTATTCAATAAAACCCTTAAATCTAATTGAAAAATAGATAACTAAATTAATCCTCTTATAAAACGATAAGTAACCGTATATATTTTAAAATATATACGGTTACCTAGAATTATTATAAATAAATTTATTTCTTACATTAAAATCTAAAAGCACATCCGATTCTATCAAATGTTCTTCATTTTTTTTGAATAGGTCAATCCTTTGTTTTATAAAAATTATTAAATGCAATAAAATTAAATAACTGCTATAAATCATAGAGTTATAAACCTTACTCTTTACTTTAAAATTTTTATTAAAGGGGGACCAATTCATTTCATTAAGTACTAATGAAATTTTCATCTATTCTTTTATCTTTTTCTTTTGCAATTAACTAACAATTTAGAATCAATGAAATTGAATTAAATTGCTTTTTAAATTTTGTTTAAATATACATCATAAAACAGCCTACATATGCTTTTTATCAATATTATTTAAACAATAAATAGATGGTTTTATGTTTTATAATTAATCCATTTCAATTAGTTAATTAAATCAGAGCCTTCTTTCTCAAGTTTACTATAAATATCTTTCACTTTTTGTGAATGCTCTTTTTGTAATATTAAATTTGCTGTTGGAGTTGTTATAAAAATAGTATTTTCCAATCCTAAAAAGGAAGTGAAAATATCAGTTCCAATTACCATGTTTCCTTTTTCATCAATAGAGTGCCCTTTGGAAACTAAATAATCATAAACTGCATCAAAAGACCCCAAATCCGACCAATTGAATTTAGCAGGAACTACTTTTATCTTTTTGCTTTGTTCCATTACAGCATAATCTATACTAATAGAAGGAATATTCATTGATAACTTATAATCCAATTTTCTTATATCCTTATTAGAGGAATCATAAGAAGCTTCCCAAGCTATTTTTGAAGCAGCATATACTTCTGGATTGTATTTTTTTAATTCTTCCAACAATACACTTGCTTTAAAACAAAACATGCCGCTATTCCACAAGAAATTACCTTGCTTAATAAAGTCTTTTGCAGTTTCTTCATTTGGTTTTTCACGAAATGCAACAACATCATCATTTTTATATTCAATATATCCGTAACCTGTTTCTGGCTTCGTTGGTACAATTCCAAAAGTAACAATTGCACCTTGTTCTGCTTTTGAAACAGCTTCCAAAATTGCTTTATTATAATTTCCCTGACCTTCAATAATATGATCTGAAGGTGTAATTACTAAAATATCATCCGGAGATGCAGCAAATGCAGCAAATGCAATTGCTGCCGCCGTATTTCTTGGAGTTGCTTCAATAATATCAATATAGTCTTTCCCTGTCTTCTCAAGCACCTTTCTACTTAAATGACAATTATCTATATTACCAACTACCATAACTGTATTAGCCAAATCGCTATTGCGCTCAACAGTAATTTGAAACAAAGATTTATTTTCAAATATTTCTAAATATTGTTTTGGTTGACTTTTACGCGATAATGGCCATAAACGGCTTCCAACTCCTCCAGTTAATATTACGTGTACGATATTATTTTGTCTTTCCATATGTTTATATTTTTTAAGCTTAATGATTTAATTCCACATTTCTTTGATTTTATATAAAATCAAAGAAATGTGGAATTTTTATTTAGAACTTCAATTAGTTCTTTCCTATTTGAAAATATTCAAATCCTTTTTCTTCAATATTAAATACATTGTATTGATTTCTACCATCAAATATAACCGGTGATTTTAACAAGGTTTTAATTTCTTCAAAATCTGGAGATCTAAATTCCTTCCATTCAGTTAACAATATCATAGCGTCTGCATTTTTTAAAGCATCATATTTTGAACTCACATAAGTTATATTTTCAACTCCTTTTAAATAGAACTCCTGGGCTTCCTCAATTGCTTTTGGATCAAAAGCTTGTATTTTTGCTCCTCTTTTTACTAGCTCCTTAATGATATAAATTGCTGGAGCTTCTCGCATATCGTCGGTTCCTGGCTTAAATGCCAACCCCCAAACACCGAATGTGAATCCTTTTAAATCTTCTCCAAAACGAGCTACTATCTTATGTGCTATAACTAATTTCTGAGCATCATTTACTTCTTCAACAGAAGTTATGATTTTAGCTTTATAATTGTACTCTTCTGCAATTTTCTTAAGTGCTTTTACATCTTTTGGAAAACAAGATCCTCCATAACCACTTCCTGGATAAATAAAACTATATCCAATTCTTTTATCGGATCCAATTCCAATTCGTACTTGATTTGCATCTGCACCAACCTTTTCACATATATTTGCAATTTCATTCATAAATGAAATTTTTGTTGCTAACATTGCATTAGCGGCATATTTAGTCATTTCAGCAGAACGAACATCCATTGCTATAAATCGATCATGAGACATACAAAATGGAGAATACAATTGTTTCATTTTATCTGTTGCATAAGTACTCTCAGAACCAATTACTACTCGGTCTGGCTTCATAAAATCAACAATCGCGGCTCCTTCTTTTAAAAACTCTGGATTAGATACTACATCAAATTCAATGTTTACTCCTCTTTTATCTAGCTCCTTTTGAATGGTTGCCTTAACTTTATCTGCCGTTCCAATAGGAACTGTAGATTTATCAACAATCACCAATCTTTTTTGCATTGCTTTCCCAATCGATTTAGCAACTGCTAACACATATTGCAAATCTGCTGAGCCATCATCTCCCATAGGAGTTCCAACTGCAATAAATACAATTTCAGCATTTTCTATAGCCTTTCCTAAATCGGTAGTAAAAAATAAATTACCACTTTCAACATTTTTTAAAACCATTGGTTCTAAACCCGGCTCATAAATAGGGATTATACCCTCTTTTAGTTTATTGATTTTACTAGAATCAATATCTACACAAGTTACTTTGTTTCCCATTTCAGAAAAACAAGTCCCTGATACTAGGCCAACATAACCTGACCCAACAATTACTAATTTCATTCTAAATATATGTTTATTCTAAATTAAAAATTTAGCTCTTTATTTATTCTTTAAACTTTCTTTTTTAAATACTTCTTGCCTTAATCCGCTGCTTGAGAACCTATGGTCCCTTCCATTAAAAAAAAAAGCAATTCCTTTTTCTTCACAATACTTTCTACCAGTAAAATCCTTGTTTCTGTATTCGTCACCAATAATACGGACATCAATTTTAAAAGACTGTAAAATATCTTCCAAATCTTGTTCTGTTGTATAAGGAACAATTTCATCTACATATTTACAACCTTTTAACTGAATGTATCTTTCAACAACAGTTTGTATAGGTTTATTTTTTTCTGGTCTATTAATTGTCGGATCTGTTTGCAATCCGCAAATTAAGTAGTCACACTTACTCTTTGCTTCTTCCAACATTTTAATATGCCCTGCATGTAATAAATCAAACGTACTAAAAGTAATTCCTATTTTCATATGTTAGTTTTTATATATTATTATTGAAATTGAATACAAAATCAATCTTAATGTATTCTATTTCTCTTTTTTTGATTTTCGTAAATATACTAATTCTCCTTTGTTTAACCCAATTCATCTTATTTTTTGAGGATTTCAAAGCTAATTAGATTCAACTCTTTTAAATTAATTTAATTCTTGTTATTTACTAAAAGGATGTTTTGCCAATGGTTTTTTAACAAAAGGATGAAACTCTCCTTTTAGCCCAATTGGATCTGCATGACGAACACTATGAACAATTTCAATTGCCTGACGAGGAGCTTCAAGACCATAACCATTTCCGTTTATTATTTCCTGATAAGAAACCGTGTGTAAATCTGTAAAACCACCACTAAATTCTAACTCTTCCCCCTCAATTGTAATGGAACGATACGTTGTTTGACCTTTTTCTTTAACTTCCTGCGGAAGTACATCGTAATTAATCGATAAAAACCAACGAACTCTTGCTTGCTTAAATTCTAAATAACCTGCAGAACGATCATGCGTATTCATATGGACTATATTTTGTTTTACCTCTCCAAAAATCCAAGATAGCATATCAAAAAAATGAACCCCAATATTTGTTGCAATTCCACCAGACTTAGACTCATCTCCTTTCCATGAAGTATAATACCAATGACCACGAGATGTTAAATATGTAAGATCTACATCATATATTTTATCTTTTGGACCCTTTTCAATTTTTTCTTTCAAAGCAATTATACTTGGATGCACTCTAAGTTGTAAAATATTATATACTTTTTTACCTGTTTCTTTTTCTATTTCAGCTAAAGCATCCATATTCCAAGGGTTTAAAACCAATGGCTTTTCACAAATTGCATCTGCTCCTTGTCGCAACGCAAAACGAATATGCGCATCATGTAAATAATTTGGAGTGCAAATACTTACATAATCTAATGGAATCTTCTTTTCATATTTCAACTTTGAAATATGACGATCAAAACGCTCAAACTCCGTAAAAAAATCTGCGTTCGGAAAATAACTATCAATAATTCCAACACTATCAAACTTGTCTAATGCAGCTATTAAATTATTGTTTGTTTCCTTTATAGCTTTCATATGTCTTGGAGCAATATATCCACTCGCTCCAATTAATGCAAAATTTTTCATTCTTACTATTTGACTTTATTATTCGTTAGATTTCGCTTATAATTTACCATGAACTTTACCTTTCAAAACTCCTTTTACATCATAAATTATACCATTATTTTTAAGGTGTTTTTCAAAATCTATTGTTAAAAATTCACGATGTGCAACCGCCAAAACAATACCATCAAATTTATTTTGAGGCATTTCTCTAACAGTTTCAATATGATATTCACTTTTAACTTCTAAAGAATTTGCCCAAGGATCATAAACGGTAACTTCACTTCCAAAATCTTGTAAGTTTTTTATCACATCTATAACTTTGGTATTTCTAACATCAGGACAGTTTTCTTTAAAAGTAATCCCCAACACTAAAACTTTTGCTTTTTTAATTTCAACATTATTCTTTACCAAAAGTTTAATTACTTCAGAAGCTACAAACAACCCCATACTATCATTCACTCTTCTTCCAGCCAAAATAATTTCAGGATGGTATCCAACTTCCTGAGCCTTTTGAGCCAAATAATACGGATCAACTCCAATGCAATGACCACCAACAAGTCCTGGTTTAAACGGTAAAAAATTCCATTTTGTACTTGCTGCTTTTAAAACTTCCTGTGTATCAATATTTAGAATATTGAAAATTTTTGCAAGTTCATTTACAAATGCAATGTTAATATCTCGTTGTGAATTTTCAATAACTTTTGCAGCTTCAGCAACCTTAATTGTAGGCGCCAAATGTGTACCTGCTGTTATTATTGAAGCATATAATTCATTTACTTCAATTCCAATTTCAGGGGTTGAACCTGAAGTTACTTTTAATATTTTATCTACTGTATGTTCTTTATCTCCCGGGTTTATACGCTCTGGAGAATAACCTACAAAAAAATCTTTATTGAAAATTAAACCAGAATTAGCTTCCAATATTGGAACACAAATTTCTTCGGTTGCACCAGGATAAACAGTTGATTCATAAATAACAACATCGTTTTTCTTTAAAACTGAAGCAACTGATTCACTTGCTTTAATTAAAGGTGTTAAATCAGGTTTATTGTTTTTATCAACTGGAGTTGGAACTGTAACAATGTAACAATTACAATTCTCAATTTCAGTTAGGTTAGCTGTAAAATATAATCCATTTTTACTTGAAGGAGATTCTACAATAACTTTTTGAAGAACTTCTTTTTCAATTTCCAACGTATCATCAATTCCCTTCTTTAATTCATCAACCCTTTTTAGGTTAATATCAAAACCTATTACAGGAAATTTTGTAGCAAATAATCTTGCTAATGGCAAACCCACGTATCCTAATCCTATTATGGCAATTTTTTTATTTTCTTTCATTTAAGATTTTATTCCTTCAATTTATTCCGTAGAATTCATTAACCTTGATGAAGTTCTCTAACTTTATTTTCAGTTTAATTTAGCTTTTATATTTTTTCAAATACCATTGAACTGTTTTTAATATACCAGTTTCAAAATTTTCAGCAGCTTTCCAACCTAATTTTTTTTCAATTTTTGAGGCATCAATTGCATATCTAAAATCGTGCCCTGCTCGATCCTCCACAAATGTAATTTGATCTTTATAGCTTCCTTTATTCAATGGTAAAAGCTCATCTAACAATTCACAAATTTTAGCCGCAATATAGTTATTATTTTGCTCATTTTTTCCGCCAACATTATACACTTCACCACTATTACCTTTATGAAATGCCAATTCAATACCGGTACAATGATCAGCTACATATAACCAATCTCTTACATTGCTTCCATCTCCGTAAATTGGAATTTGCTCTCCAGCCAACGCTTTTCTAATTACAGTAGGTATTAATTTTTCATCGTGCTGTTTTGGCCCATAATTATTGGAGCAATTTGTAATTATGGTATTCATTCCATATGTATGAAAATAACTTCTTACAATTAAATCACTACTTGCTTTTGAAGCACTGTAAGGTGAATTTGGAGCATATGGTGTTTCTTCAGTAAATAAACCTGTTTTTCCTAATGTACCATAAACCTCATCAGTAGACACATGTAAAAATCGACTTTCTTCAAATCCTCTTTTAAATTCAAAAGGTTTTTCCATCCAATACTTATAAGCTACATCTAATAATGTAAATGTTCCTTTAACATTGGTTTCGATAAAAATTCCTGGATCTGTTATAGAGTTATCAACATGAGATTCTGCAGCCAAATGAATAACTCCATTTATATAATAATGTTGAAAAATTCGCTCAACTAAATCTATATCACAAATATCACCATGAACAAAAGTAAAGTTTTTGGAATTTTTAACTGATTTTAAATTTTCAATATCACCAGCATATGTTAATAAATCAATGATTACAAATTTATAATCTGGATATTTTTCTACAAAATATTCCACTAAATTAGACCCAATAAATCCAGCTCCTCCTGTTATTAAAATTGATTTCATATATTTAGTTTTTTATTTTCATCAAACATTCTTTTAATGAATAACTCCAATTAGGTATACTTATTTGGAATTCATTTTTAATCTTTTCAGTATTTAACAAACTATATTTTGGTCTGTTTGCTTTTGCTTTGAAATCAACTGATGAAATAGGTTTTATTTTACATGTTCTATTTGATAGCATTGCAATTTCTTGAGCAAATTGAAACCAGCTACAACTTTCATCATTTGAATAATGATAAACTTGAACCTTATCGTTTTCTATAAATGGAATTATTTGCAAAATAACTTTAGCCAAATCGTACGCATAAGTAGGAGAGCCTATTTGGTCAGAAACCACAGACACCTCCTCTTTCTCCTTCGTTAATTTCAACATAGTTTTTACAAAGTTATTTCCAAATGATGAATATAACCATGAAGTCCTTATAATAATCGAATTCTTAGGGTTTAAATCTATTATCGCCTCTTCACCAAGTCTTTTTGAATTTCCATATATACTTTGAGGGTTTGTATTATCTCTTTCTATATAAGGTATTGAAGAATCACCATCAAAAACATAGTCCGTTGAAATATGGATTAATTTTAGCTGGTGTTTCTCTACAATTTCAGAAATGTTTTTTACTGCGCTAAAATTAATCTCATTTGCTAAATTCTGCTCTTCTTCAGCCTTATCTACATTAGTATAAGCGGCGCAATTTATAATTACAGAAATTTTATTTTTTATTATAAATGCCTCTACCTCTTTTTTATTGGTAATATTTAACTCCGATTTATCAGTTAAAAACAAGTTGTAAACTGAAAACTGGGTTTCGAGATTGGCTAATTCTGACCCCAATTGACCTTTTGAGCCTGTAATTAAAATATTAATCATTCAAATTTAATTTTGATTCAAACACTTCTGCATTCTTAAAACTTGAGTGAACCATATCTTTTTTAGAAATAATAAGATTCTTATTTGAAAGTTTCCAATCTATATTTAAATTATTATCGTTGTAAATAATCCCTCTTTCACTTTCTCTATTATAATAATTATCAACTTTATATCCAAAAATTGCCTCATCACTTAAAACTACATAACCATGTGCAAATCCTTTTGGGACTAAGAGTTGAAACTTATTTTCATCACTTAATTCAGTCGCAACAGACTCCCCAAAGGTTGGAGAATCCTTTCTAATATCAACAACAACATCTAAAACACTACCAAAAATAACTCTTACCAATTTAGTTTGGGCAAAAGGAGGTAACTGATAGTGCAGCCCCCTTAAAACTCCTTTTGTTGATTTTGCTTCATTGTCTTGACAGAAGTCCAATGGAAACCCTAGATACTTTTCAAGAATACTCTTTTTAAAAGATTCAAAAAAATAACCTCTTTCATCATTAATTATATTCGGCTTACATATAATTACGTCGGGTATGCTGGTTTTAATAAATTCCATTTTTTCTTTTCAGATGGTTATTTGGGATGTTATAAAATATTTTATTAAATCTATTCTTTTACCAGATTCAATAAATATTTTCCGTAATCGTTGCCTTTATATTCTTCAGCTATTTTAAGTAACTGATTTTTTGAAATATATCCTTTTTCAAAGGCTATCTCCTCTATACATGCTACTTTTAATCCTTGTCGTTTTTCAATAGTCTGAATAAAATTTGAGGCCTCCAATAAAGAATCTTGTGTCCCCGTATCTAGCCAAGCATAACCTCTTCCCATTTTATTTAACTTCAACTTATTTTGACTCAAATAGAATTGATTGACAGCCGTTATTTCTAATTCACCTCTAGAACTTGGTTTCATATTTTTAGCGATTTCTACAACATTATTTGGGTAAAAATACAATCCTACTACTGCATATTTACTTTTTGGATTTAATGGTTTTTCTTCAATACCAGTCACATTCCCATTTTCATCAAAATCAGCTACACCATACCTTTCTGGGTCATGTACATAATAACCAAAAATAGCAGCTTTATTCTCCTCAGACACTCCTTTTAAGGCGTCTTCCAATAAGTTTTCAATTCCAGACCCATAAAATATGTTATCTCCTAAAATTAAACACACATCTTCATTCCCAATAAATTCTTCTCCCAAAATAAATGCTTGTGCTAACCCATCAGGAGAAGGCTGTTCCACAAAAGAAAATTGCATTCCGATTGAAGATCCATCACCTAACAATTTTTTAAAATTCGGTAAATCTTGAGGCGTAGAAATTATCAAAACTTCGGTAATTCCAGAAAGCATCAAAATTGAAAGCGGATAATAAATCATCGGCTTATCATAAATTGACAACAACTGCTTAGATGTTCCTTTTGTTATCGGATATAATCGAGTGCCTGACCCTCCAGCTAAAATAATTCCCTTCATATTTGGCAATGTTTTAATTCCGTGCTAAAATAACCAATTCTTATCTATTAACCATTCAAAAAGGATGTCAATTTAACACGAAAAACACTTATTCATTTCAAATAATTTCATAAAAAACAGAATTTTTCATTTTATCTGAAAAGCCCATTTAAAAAAGAGAAAAAAAACATTAATTAAATTTCAAATCCATAAATTTGCAAGTAGAAAATGAGTTAAACTCATTTTTTTTTACTTTTATAAAAAGTTACAAGCTCTATGAAATTAATTAATAATACAAATATATATACTGCTCAACAAAAAATATTAGTTGCTGTGGATTGCATCATATTTGGTTTTGATTCTAAAAAATTAAAATTATTGCTTTTTAAAAGAAAAGTTGAGCCTTCTAAAGGACTATGGTCACTTATTGGAGCTTTTATTAAAGATGAGCAATCTATAGATGATGGGGCTAAACAAATATTATTTGAAACAACAGGTTTAAAAAACATTTATTTAGAGCAATTGAAAACGTATGGAGATGTATACAGAGATGTTGCTGGAAGAGTTATTTCCATCGCTTATTATAGTTTAATAAGCGTAAATGAATTTGAATTAGAAAGTGTTGAAAAATATGATGCCCATTGGTTTGATTTGGATGAAATCCCTGAACTAATATTTGACCATGGCCAAATGGTAAATGATGCTATCAATCAATTAAGACATAAAGCGAAGCACCAACCTATTGGGTTTAATTTATTACCAGAATATTTTACAATTCCTGAGCTTCAAACTCTTTATGAAAGCATTTATCAGCGCCAATTAGATTCTAGAAACTTTAGAAAGAAAATTCTTTCATTAGATATTTTAACGAAAACAACTAAAAAAGATAAATTAGGCTCTAAAAAAGGAGCATTTCTTTATAGTTTTAATAAAGAAAAATTTGATATTCTTATTTCTAACGGCTTAAATTTTGAAATTTAATAAAATCTATTAATTACTTAAATTATAGAAATACTTCCCTACTTTATTATAAGCGTACGTTGTACGTTTATAAATTTTTTATGTACCTTTGAAAACCAAATCATTTATTTGTCACCAAGTAATTTAGTTTCAAATTTTACATTTAAAATTTTAGAAAAATGAAAGAAAATTTTAATTCAACACCACATAGAAGACATAACATATTAACCGGAGAATGGGTATTAGTTTCACCACAAAGAACTAAACGACCTTGGCAAGGGAAAAAGGAATCTACCAATATCACAGAAAAAATAGCACATGACCCAAATTGTTACTTATGCGCAACAAACACAAGAATTAATGGTGAGGTAAATCCTGATTACAAGAACACATTTGTATTTCCTAATGATTTTGGCGCTATTCTTCCTGATAGTTTTAATTTTAAATATGATAATGGCTTATTAAAAGCAGAAAGTGAGACTGGTATTTGCAGAGTTATTTGTTTTTCACCAAACCATTCAGAAACATTGCCTGATATGGAAATTAATGCTATTGAAAAAGTAATTTCGGTTTGGCAAAAAGAATACCTAGAATTAGGAGCAAAACAAGAGATAAATCATGTGCAAATTTTTGAAAACAAAGGCGATATCATGGGATGTAGTAATCCACATCCACATGGACAAATTTGGGCTCAGAAATCAATTCCCAATGAAGTTATCAAAAAAACAGAAAAACAAAAAGAGTATTATTTAAAAAATAATAAAAGCTTGTTGGTTGATTATATCGAGCAGGAACTTATAGAGAAAGATAGAATCATTTTTGAAAATGAAACCTTTGTTAGTCTTGTCCCTTTTTGGGCAGTTTGGCCTTATGAGGTAATGATCCTACCGAAAAGACAAGTTGAACATATTGGATTATTAAACGATAAGGAAAAAACGGATTACGCTCAACAAATTAAAGTTGTTACACAAAAATATGACAAACTTTTTGATACTTCTTTTCCTTATTCGGCAGGTATTCACCAATCTCCTACGGATAAATCCTATTCTGAATGGCATTTTCATATGAGTTTTTACCCACCATTATTAAGATCGGCAACTGTTAAAAAGTTTATGGTTGGTTATGAAATGTTTGGAATGCCTCAACGCGATATTACTGCTGAAATTGCTGCAAAAAGTCTAAGAGAATTATAAAAAACAACTGCAGTTCAATTGTTCTATCAATTGTAGCTTAATTGAACTGTACTACTTTTGGCAATTATCTGTTTTTAATTCTTATATTTCTTAGAAAACCTCGAAAAAAGAATTAGTTGTTTCTTCGTATTTATAAAATAAACTCCCGATAATAAAACAACAGCTGCACTAATAGATTGTAAGGTAATTTGTTCATCTAATAAATAAAAACCAAGCACCATAGCAATAATTGGGTTCACATATGTAGATGTTGCAACTTTTTCAGGAGAAACAACTTTCAATAAATAATTAAAGGAAGTAAAAGCGACAATACTACCAAAAAGAACGAGTCCTACCATTGAAAATATAACTCGCCCACTCCATTGAGCTGGTAAAATCCAAACTTCCCCAAACACCAAACTTCCTAACAACAGCATCAATCCTCCAGTAATCATTTGATACCCTGTATTTATAAAAAAGTTAGACGGAAGGTCTGATTTAGAAACAAATAAACTTCCATAACTCCAACTTAACATACATACAAATATCATAATCATTCCAATTGCTGTGTCATCATTTGTTATTAATTGTTTTTGACTTACCAATAAATAAACTCCAATTATACCAAGAACAACTCCAACATAAGACATTAGTTCTATTTTTTTTCCATTAATAAAACGCAACAATAAAAGAATCACTAAGGGTTGAGCAGATATTAATAAAGCAGCAAACCCACTATCAACATATTTTAAAGCCCATACAACGACTCCATTTCCAAATGACAAAAATAAAAAACCAGCAATTGTGCAATTAAGCAGTTGTTTTTTTGTGACATACAACTTCATGCCTAAAAACTTAGCTATTACAAATATTAAAAGTCCAGCTGTAATAAACCTGACAGAAGCCAACATAAAAGGTGGTAATTCGGTAACTGCAATTTTATTTAACAGGTAAGTAGAGCCCCAAATGACATAAATAGAGAAGAAAGCTAAAATGATTAGCACTGTATTTCGAGGTTTATCCATATAAATTTATGTGAGCACTTAAATAGCAATCAATATTAAGAAAAATAACTACATTATTTGAAATTAAAATTCATAAAAAAAGCCTTTCATTTGAAAAGCTTTTTTTTAATAAATCGTGGGGGCGCCTATACTTATAAAGTATATAGTTTTAAATATTCTAATTAATAATTCAAAAATATTTTAAAACCCCTTCAAAAACTCATCAAGTTCCTCTTGCTTAATTACTGGATTGGCTCCTTCATTTTGAGCTACAATTGCCCCAATTGCACAAGCACAGTTGATTGCCTTTTGTGGATTGTTCTCAGTAAATAATGTTGTTATTAAAGTAGCTAAAAAGGAATCTCCAGAACCAACAGCGTCCATGACTTTCACCTTGTATCCACAATTATAATAAAATTGTTGATTTGTGTATAATACAGCACCATGGGAACCTAACGTAACACAAACTCTGTCTGTTTTTGTAGCTTCTGAAATAAATTTTATATTCTGTTCTAAAGATTTAAATGGAGATTTTAAATTTATAGCAATTTCATACAATTCATCATCATTGAATTTTATAAAATCAGCCGCATTCATAAAATCTAATAAGGTTTCCATAGCATAATGAGGAGCTCTTAAATTGATATCAAAAATTTTATACTTAGCAACTTCCAAAAGTTGTTTCAATGTGTTTCTTGAAACATCATCTCTTGAAGCTAAACTACCAAACACAAAAAAATCAGCCTCATTTACTAACGCGATGTATTCTTTTGAAACTTCTATTTTATCCCAAGCAGAAGGATATTGAATATCATAAGAAGCATTCCCTTTTTCATCCAAAATTACATTTACTAAACCAGTTGGATATTCATCTTTAACTTGAATTGTACTAGCATTAATTCCTAAACTACTTGAATAAGTAATTAATTCTCTACCATCTTCATCATTTCCAACAGCACGTATAATTGAAATATCACCTCTTAAAGATTTTATTCTTGAAGCAACATTTAAAGGTGCTCCACCAATTTTTTTATTCTTTAGAAAAACATCAAATAAAATTTCTCCAAAACAAACACCTTTTAATTTTCTTTCTACCATCTTAATACTCACTTTCGTTTAACATTTGAAGTCTTTTTTGGGTTGGTTTGAACATCATATTCAATAGAAAACCAATAAATAAAACAGCTGCTAAAAATGTAGCAAGCATAAAACCATATTTTGCATTTGACCCAAACATATCGCTAACTACACCCATTGATAATGGGCCCAAAGCTGCACCTGCTGCCGTAAAAAACAAAATGATTCCGGCTACTGATCCATGACTCGATTTTGGAAAGCAACTAATCCCCTTAGAATTTATAGTTGGATAAATAACAGACATAAACAGTCATGAAAGTGGTAACAAAACAACTGTAGCTGTTTCATTAATAAAACTAAATGCATAGCATAACAAAATTGCAAAACTTGAAATAGTTAACACAACTGTCCAATCAAAATTCGCCATCATCCAGGCTCCTAAAAATCTACCACCTGCTCTTAAAACAAAAAATATTGGCAATGCATAAGTCACTATAAAAAGAAAATTACCGTCATAATCAGCAATCAAAGTAGGCATCCAAACATATATTGCTGCTTCAATTGACACATATAAAAAAGCTCCCAATGAAAACCCCAATGCATAACGATCTTTCACCATTTTTAAGGTTCTTTTTATATTAATTTGTTCTTCAGAAGATTTTTTTGTCTCTGGGTATTTTGCAAATAATGCCATTATTATTAAAACCACACAGAGTGTTGCCGCAACAACATACAACCATTTCCAATCTACATCTTTTGTGAGAAAATAACTCACTAAAAATGGGCCAATAATTGCTCGTACACCAAAAAAAACTTCAACAATATTCATAGTTGATGTATGTTCATTGGATATAGAAAAGCACTTGAAGATAACCATATAAAATATGATAGCTCATTAGTTTTCCCCTGTGAAAAAGTAACGTTTGAAGAGGGATATCAGTTTGCTGAAAAAATACATGAACAGAAAATTGAAATCGATGCCCTTTTCACAATTACAGATCTTGTTGCCATAGGGGCAATAACTTATTTTAATGAAATAGGGGTTAAAATTCCTGAGCAAATATCAGTAGTTGGATTCAGTAATAACTTTGTGTCTGTATTAATTACACCATCACTTACTTCTATAAATCAACCTGGATATAAAATGGGGGAAAAAGCCTTAAAATTATTATTCAAAGAAATTAAATCTAACAAAAAAGGACTACCATTTAAACCAGAAACAATAGTATTACCAACAAAAATTATTAAAAGAAATTCAACATTTAATTTAGTTGAAAAGTAATGTTACAATTTTCTATTATTCGCAATGTTTCTCTCTTTTATAATTACAAATACTAAAAAACCTTTATATAAAAGACAAAATAGTATCAAAGACTTACATAGCATATAGGTAATTTTGAAAATATTAAATATGAATTTTATAATTCAAAAATTATTTATAAACCAATTAACTGTTTTTTTAAGTAAAATAAATAGTCATTGTTACTAACCACAGCAAAAATTTATTTTAAAACTCAAAAAACAGTAAGAAACTTTAAATAAAACATGAAATACGGATATTTTGATGATGAAAGGAGAGAGTATGTAATTACAAATCCTAAAACACCATACCCTTGGATAAATTATCTTGGGAATGAAGATTTCTTCTCACTTACTTCAAATACTGGTGGAGGTTATACCTTTTATAAAGATGCGAAATTTAGAAGACTAACACGTTATAGATATAACAATGTACCAACTGATGACGGAGGAAAATACTTCTATATAAAAGATGGAGATACCATTTGGTCTCCCGGATGGAAGCCAGTTAAAACCGCGTTAGATAGTTATGAATGTCGTCATGGTATGAGCTACACTAAATTCAAAAGTTCCAAAAATGGTGTTCAAACTGAAGTGCTTCAATTTATTCCTCTTGGTTTTTGGGGAGAAATACAAAAAGTGAGTATTAAAAACACTTCTTCAGAGGTGAAAAAATTAAAATTATTCTCTTTTGTTGAATGGTGCCTGTGGAATGCTGAGGATGATATGACTAACTTTCAAAGAAACTTTAATACGGGTGAAGTAGAAATTGAAGATGCAGTAATTTATCATAAAACCGAGTTTAAAGAAAGACGTAATCACTATGCTTTTTATTCTGTGAATACTCCGATTCAAGGGTATGATACCGATAGAGAATCTTTTATTGGATTGTACAATGGATTTGACTCTCCGGATGTGGTAATGGAAGGAAAATCAAAAAATACGGAAGCTCACGGCTGGTCGCCAATAGCATCACATTATATAGAAATTGATTTGCAACCAGGCGAAGAAAAGGAGTATATCTTTATGCTTGGTTATGTGGAGGTTGAAGAAGATAATAAATGGGAAAGCAAATCGGTAATCAACAAAAAGCCTGCAAAGGAAATGATTGCTAAATATGATACCGTTGAAAAAGTTAATGCAGCCTACGAAGAGTTAAGAGTATATTGGGATAAACTATTAGGAACCATAAAAATTGAATCTGGTGATAATAAATTAGATCGTATGGTTAATATTTGGAACCAATACCAATGTATGGTTACTTTTAACATGTCTCGTTCTGCATCATTTTTTGAATCTGGAATTGGTCGTGGTATGGGATTCAGAGATTCCAATCAGGATTTAATAGGTTTTGTACATCAAATTCCAGAAAGAGCACGTGAACGTATTTTCGACATTGCTTCAACTCAATTTGAAGACGGATCTTGTTATCATCAATACCAACCCTTAACAAAAAAAGGAAACGCTGCAGTTGGTGGGAATTTTAATGATGATCCACTTTGGCTAATCTTATCTACATCAGAATATATTAAAGAAACTGGTGATTTCAGTTTGTTAGATGAACTTGTTCCTTTTGATAATGATGCATCTAGAGCAAAGCCCCATTTTGATCATTTGAAGGCCTCTTTTTATCATGTTGTAAATAATTTAGGACCTCATAATTTACCTTTAATTGGTCGTGCAGATTGGAATGATTGCTTGAATTTAAACTGTTTTTCGAATGATCCAAATGAGTCATTTCAAACAACTGGAAACAAAAAAGATGGACAAGCAGAATCTTTAATGATTGCCGGACTTTTTGTAGTTTATGGAAAAGAATATGTGAAACTTTGTAACCGCATTGGTAAAAACGATGAGGCTCATGAAGCAGAGAACCATGTAAACAATATGATTGAAGCTGTAAAAAAGAACGGATGGGATGGTGATTGGTATTTACGAGCCTATGATTACTTTGGAAAAAAGGTGGGATCAAATGAAAATGAAGAAGGAAAGATTTTTATAGAATCTCAAGGTTGGTGTTCAATGGCTGAAATTGGTAAAGAAGATGGATTGGTTGAAAAATCATTGAACTCAGTTAAAGAACATTTAGACTGTGAATATGGGATTGTATTAAATAGTCCTGCTTTTACAAAATACCATATTGAATATGGTGAAATTTCGACTTATCCTGCTGGATACAAAGAAAATGGGGGTATCTTTTGTCATAATAATCCGTGGATAATGATTGGTGAAACAATGATTGGACGAGGAGATCTGGCCTATGAATATTACACTAAAATTGCCCCTAGCTTTTTAGAAGATATTTCTGAATTACATAAAGTAGAACCATACGTTTATTGTCAAATGGTTGCAGGAAAAGAAGCCTTTAAACCAGGTGAAGCAAAAAATTCTTGGTTATCAGGCACGGCATCCTGGAATTTCTATGCAATTACCCAATATATTTTAGGTGTGAAACCAGATTATGACGGACTTTCAATTAATCCTTGTATCCCGGCAAAATGGGATGGATTTAAAATGAAAAGAATTTTTAGAGGCGCAACTTATAATATAGAAGTTAAAAACCCTGACAATGTAAGTAAAGGCATAAAGCAAATGATTGTAAATGGCACTCCTATCGCCTCTCATATTGTACCAATTCTTGAAAAAGGAAAAGAACACCGTATTACAGTAATAATGGGATAATTAAGTTTTGTTTAACAAAGACTCCTGAATCTAACATATTAGTTTAGGAGTCTTTTTTTATAATATTAAAGAACTCTTTTCGTTCCCACGAATTCATTTCTCAGTTCTTTTGGAGTACATTTTTTTGTTTTTTTAAATAATCGATTAAAATTAGCAATACTATTAAACCCACATTTAAAACTAATTTCTCCAATACTTAAGTCGGTTTCCAGCAACCATCGTGTTGCAAAACTAATTCTGGTATCATTAATATATGTTATAAATGTTTTCCCTGTTCTTGTTTTAATAAATCGATTAAACGAGACCGGGCTCATATTCACCAATTCAGAAATTTCCTTTAAGCTTATTGACTTATTGAAATTCTCTTGAATATAGTCATACACTTTTTTAATCTTCTCACTGTTCTGAAAATCGACCAATTCTACACAAGAATTTGAAAGCATCCTTTGCCCCTCTGATTTTGCCAAATCATCCAAAATTAAAATAAACTCTAAGTAGTATTGAATTCCATTTATTCTTGAAAGAGCCATTAACCTCGGCATCATTTTAATCGTAGTTTCCCGTGAAAAAAGAATTCCATGTTTTGACCTATTAAACATATCTTTAATAGGTTTAAATATCCTTCTTGATAATGTTTTTTCATTCAATAAATCATCATGAATATGAATTGTCATTTCGTAAATTTCTTTACAATTACACTTATGCAGTTCCCAACCATGAATCATATTCGGACCTACCAAAACTAAATCTAAATCCTCAACATCTTCTGTACTATCACCAACAACTCTTCTTACTCCTTTTCCTCTATAAATAAAATTCAATTCATATTCAGGATGAAAATGAATTGGAAAATCAAAATTATCCTTTACTCTTTCTTCAACCAAAAAACTATCTTCTGGAATTAAACGTGTAATTTCTCTATGGGCATTATTAATCATACTTTTTTTTTTCGCTGCAATAAATATACTAACAATTGACAATTTGATATTAAAAATTTTTAAAATTCTAAAACTCTTAAAATAAAATTGAAATAAAAATAACAAAAATTTGAGTCGTCCTAAAATAGGTTGACGATTATTAAAAAAATTAAAGAAAACCTGTTAAGATATCTTCACAGGTTTTCTGATGTATAAAGTTAGGTGTTTTCATATTAAGACTCAAATGCGGTCTTTTGTTATTATAAGTATTAATTGATTCTTTTACTAATTGTTTTAATTCCTTACCATTATTGCATTTATTGATCAAAAACTCTTGTTTTAGTATTCCGTTAATTCTTTCAGCCATTGCATTTTGATAACAGTCATATCCATCTGTCATAGAAGGAAGTATTCCATTTTCTTTGAGTGCATTTTGGTAAAGAGATGAACAATATTGCAATCCTCTGTCTGAATGATGTATTAATGACTGCTGTGTTTTTCTTTTAAGAACTGCCATATGTAAGGCTTGAACTACATTTTCGGTAGACACATCATCACTAAGTTTGAACCCCATAATTTTTCGGCTATAAGCATCGGTTACTAAGGATAAATAATGTGTTTTCTCTCTACTTTTAATATAAGTTATATCACTAACAAAATACTGTTCTGGTCTTTGAGCTTTAACCCCTAACATTAAATTAGGATATTTTCTAAGCCAATGTTTAGAATCTGTAGTTTTTGTATAATTTTTCTTTGGTTTTATTAATAAATGCTCAGACTTAAGTAATCAAACAATGCATCTCGTCCTATCTTTATACCCAAAGCGTCAATATCTGAACGCAATAAATAATAAAGTTTACGAGTACCTAATCTGGGCATTTCCATCCTAATAGTACGAACTAACACTCCAACTTTAGAGAGTTCTTCTGTTCTTTTTATGGTACGTTTGTTTGATTGATAAACAGCTTATCTACTTACCCCAAACAGTCGACAACAGCGTGATAGGCTTATTGGTTCGCCTTGCCTGATTCGTTGGATTGTTTGGGTAAATGCTTTTTTCTAATACTTGTACCATATTGTTCGTCTGAGATATCTATCAAAGTATTAAGAAGTTTATTCTTCAACTTCTCATCCGATAATTCTCGTTCTAAACGCTTAATTCTTTGAGCTGGAGTTTCTTTTGATTTAGGCATTGATTGAAGTTTTGGCTTATTCCAATCTAAAGTACCATGTTTTCTTAACCAAACCAAAACAGTACTTCTACCTTGAATACCATATGCCTTTTGGACTTGCTTATAGGTCATTTCGCCTTTTTCTACTTGAGATACTACGGCTAATTTAAAGCCTAAATTATAATCTCTTAGGGTACGCTTCTTACCCGGTTTCTCTGAATAATACATAATAAGTTGATTTTGTGTCAACTTATTTTAGGACGGGACAGTATTGTCTAATTGTTCAATAAAATAATTAATCTCAACATTTTTTAAAGAGTCAAGAATTGTGCTATTTTTTTTTCTTGAATTAAAGAATTATTGTTTAATTGGGCCGAATTTGCTGAAGGGATTTGGGGGTCTTTTTTTGTACAGGAAAAAATCATCCCAAAAAAAATAATGACAAATAAAATTTTAGCTTTCAACCTCTAATATTTAAGACTTTTCAAAAATACTTGTTTTAAACAACAAACCTAAATATTTACTACTATTTTACATTCTATACACTTTACATCCGTTCTATTTTATTCTCAGGTTTTCTAAAAAATTAAGGGTGAAATAATAATTTTGAAAAAGTGAGTTTCCCAATTCGACTAAATAAAATTTCAGGTTTGAAACATACTACCTTTAAAAATCGAATATTTTACTTGTATTTTAATAGTTTTTAAATTACCTTTAAGAAGCAATTTTTTTGTTATTCTCTAGAAATTTATTTCCAAGAGTAATAACAAATCCTAGGAATACCATTACTAATAAATCCTTCCTTTCGGTAATGGTATTCTTTTGTTTTATTAAAAACTCACTAATTTTTAATAAAAAACAACACCTCTTTTACAGTCTAATAATCAGTTATTTAAGTGTTCAGCTTTAAAGCAAAAATACTTTTCTAATTTCTAAAATTAAGTTCATTACACTCCATATGAAATCAATTTATTCCCTCAAAGAGTTGTGTTTTTCAAAAATATTTATTATATTATACATCAAACAATGACCGAAACACAATAACTCCAATCGGTTTTCCAAGCACATCTCTATACAAAGTTAAATTAGATATTTTTTAATTTATTAAATTCTAGGTTTAGAAAAATCATCTGAGAATTTGCTATAAATAACTTTAGTGAAGTTGTGCATCAATTGAATTAATAAAAGTTTAACCTTAATCAATTAAGATCATGAAACCACTAGATTTAAAAAAATTAAAATTGCCTTTAACAAAAGAAAATTTTCGCAAATTAAGAATAGCTATTAGAACTGGGCAAGTAAAATGGATGGATATGTCGAAAGATATAATGTATGCTTACCAAGATTTTTGGAAGTCTATAAAGGCAGAAAGCTTAAATGATAGTATATAAAGATAATTACTACACCTATTTAAAAGTAGCTTTTCTATTTCAGCTAAAAGTTAATAATCAAATTTTCAATTACATATAAAAATTTTGAGACAAAGACGCATAAAAAAAGGCTTCTCAATGAGAAGCCTTTTGCGGTCTGGACGGGACTCGAACCCGCGACCCCCTGCGTGACAGGCAGGTATTCTAACCAGCTGAACTACCAAACCGTTGCTGTTAGCGGTTGCAAATATAAGAGTGTTTTTCATATCTGCAAAGCTTTTTTATTTTTTTTTACAAAAATTTTTTTCGACTTGTTAAATATGAAATTAACACCTGATTAAAGCCTTTATGAATATCTACAGGAACGTAATCAATTTTATACTGCATACACTTCAATTTCAAATCATTAAAATATTTTTTAACAGCCACAGTATAATTTTTCTTAACAGAATCGGCATATAAATTAATCTGTTCACCACTTTCAACATCTATAAATTTTTTTGGAGAATTTTCAAAATCAAAGTCAAATTCCAACTTTCCATCATAGGTATGAAACAAAACAACCTCATGTTTGTTATATTTTAAATGCTTTAAAGCCTCAAATAAGTCATTTCCCTTTTTATTTATTTGAAACATATCTGTAAATAAAAATACTAATGACCGTTTATGAATCTTTTCTGAAATTTCATGTAAAACTTTAATGGTATCTGTAGACGATTTAGAGCTCGTCTTAATCAAATTATCTAATTGAGTCAATAACATTCTCCTATGGCGCTCACTTCCTTTAGACGGCGCATAATAGTCGTTCTTATCACTATAAATACTTAATCCTACAGCGTCTCGCTGTCTTTTTAGTATTTCCATTAAAGCAGCAGATGCTATTGCTGAAAAACTAATTTTTGATAAATTATCCATTGTTGGATTCTTAATAATTGGATAATGCATCGATGCCGAATTATCAATAATTAAATGACATCGCAAATTTGTTTCTTCCTCATAGCGCTTCACAAACATTTTTTTTGTTTTGGCATATAATTTCCAATCAATGTTTTTGGTGCTTTCTCCTTTATTATAAAGACTATGCTCTGCAAATTCAACCGAAAATCCATGAAAAGGACTCTTATGCATTCCGGTTATAAATCCTTCTACAACCTGTTTGGCTAATAATTCAAGATTATTAAACTGTGAAAGATATTTAACAGACAACTCGCTCATTCTCCTTTTTTTTACTTGTAAATATACTACATAAATAAAAAAGGTCCGACAAATTGCCGAACCTTCTATACGTATATGTTAATTACACATTTTACAAATGTGCATCAATTTTTTGAGCATATGTTGTTTTTGGAGCAACACCAACTTGTTTTTCAACAACTTCTCCATTTTTAAATACCAAAACTGTAGGAATATTTCTAACTCCATATTTTGCTGCAAACTCTTGATTTGAATCTACATCAATTTTAGTAATTACTGCTTTCCCATCATACTCTGTAGTAAGTTCATCCATAATTGGAGCAACCATTCTACAAGGGCCACACCAAGCTGCCCAAAAATCAACCACTACTGGTTTGTCCGATTGTAATACTACTTCGTTAAAAGTTGCATCTGTTACTTCTAATGCCATTCTTTATTTTTTTAATTAATAATTTCTCTAAACAACTACAAAAGTAATCAAATAAATCACCATAACAATTCAACATTAATTACTTTTCTTTATTAAACTATTAACAAAAGTAATTCTAAAATATTTCTTTTGCTATTGCTTTAATATTATCTGATTTCCCCATAGAATAAAAATGAACAACAGGAACACCTTTTTCAATTAACTCTTTAGACTGGTTAATAGCCCACTCTATACCAACTTGACGCACTTGCTTGCTATCCGAACAACTATCTACAGCTGTTATTAACTCCTCAGGTAAATCCAACCTAAATACTTGAGGCAACACTTGTAAATGACGGTGAATGGCAATAGGTTTTATCCCTGGAATTATTGGAACCTGAATCCCAATACTTCTTGCCTTATCAACAAATTCAAAATATTTATTATTATCAAAAAACATTTGGGTTACAACATAATCTGCTCCAGCATCTACTTTTTCTTTTAATCTTCTTAAATCCGCATCTAAACTTGGCGACTCTAAATGTTTTTCAGGATAACCTGCAACCCCAATACAAAAATCTGCATTGTATGGCGATTCAATTATTTCATGAAGGTATTTCCCTTGGTTTAAATCATGTATTTGAGAAACCAATTCCGATGCATATTGATGTCCGCCTTTTGTTGGTGAAAAATATTTTTCATGTTTCATTGCGTCACCACGTAACGCCATAACATTATCTAAACCTAAATAATGGCAATCAACCAATACATATTCAGTTTCTTCTTTCGTAAAACCTCCACATAACACATGTGGAATTGCATCTACATTGTATTTGTATTTTAACGAAGCACAAATACCAACAGTTCCAGGCCTCATTCTAGTCATTTTTTGTTCTAAAAGTCCTTGCTCTTTAGAAATATAAACATATTCTTCTCTTGATGTTGTTACGTCAATAAAAGGCGGTTTAAACTCCATTAATGGATCTATATTATTATACAATTCCTGAATATTCTGACCTTTTTGCGGTGGTACAATTTCAAAAGAAAACAATGTTTTTCCTTTGGCTTGATTTATATGTTCTGTTACTTTCATTTTTATGTCTTTGGCGTTCCCATAAAGGTCGCGCTTTCCGTTATATCTTTTTTTACGTTACTCTCCAAAAAAGGATGTCACTTTAATCGCTAACGTAACCCTTTGCTAAAATTATTCTCTTCGAACTATAACTTTCTACTCTGCTAAATTTGGACTCAACCATTTTTTTGCGGTTTCAATATCCATGTTTTTTCTTTTAGCAAAATCTTTTACTTGCTCTTCAGTTATTTTACCCAATCCAAAATATTTAGCATTTTCATTTGCAAAGTAATATCCAGAAACTGATGCTGCCGGCCACATTGCTAGGCTATCTGTTAAGGCTACACCAATATTTTCTTTTACTTTCAACAAGTCCCAAATCGTACTTTTTTCTGTATGATCCGGACAAGCAGGATAACCTGGCGCAGGGCGAATTCCACTATATGCTTCTTTTATCAAGTCTTCATTCGATAAGCTTTCTGTTATTGCATGTCCCCAATACTTTTTTCTTACTTTTTCGTGTAAATATTCTGCAAATGCTTCTGCCAACCTATCTGCTATCGCTTTAATCATAATAGAATTATAGTCGTCGTGATCCTTTTCAAATTCAGCAGCTAATTCAGCAGTTCCAAAACCTGTTGAAACACAAAAACTTCCTATATAATCATTAATTCCCCTTTCTTTTGGAGCAATGAAATCAGCCAATGCAATTGAAGGAATTCCATCTTTCTTTTTTAATTGCTGACGCAATGTTAAAATAGTTGCTTTTAACTTTGTTCTATCTTCACTTGTATACACTTCAATATCATCTTGAACCGAATTTGCAGGAAAAATTCCAAAAACAGCTTTCGCTTTTAATAATTTTTCATCCAACACTTTTTGAAGGAGCTTTTTTGCATCATTAAATAAACTAGTCGCTTCTTTACCAACAACTTTATCCGTTAATATCGCCGGATATTTTCCGTGTAATTCCCAACTTCTAAAAAACGGACTCCAATCTATATATTCAACAAGTTTGGTTAAGTCGAAATCCTCAATAACTTTGGTTCCAATAAAATTTGGAGTAGAAATTGGAGTAGATTTCCAATCAATTACAAACTTATTTTCACGAGCTTCTACCAAAGATAAATACTCTTTTCTGCTAGATCGGTTTAAATAACCTTCACGAACTTTTATATAATCTTCTTTAATACCCTCTACATATTCTTTAACAGTAACATCATTTATCAAATTACTAACAACGGTTACAGCTCTTGATGCATCATTTACATGAATTACTGCATTTGAATATTGCGAATCTATTTTAACTGCCGTGTGCGCTTTTGATGTGGTTGCTCCTCCAATTAATAATGGAACTTTAAAATCTAATCGCTCCATTTCCTTTGCTAAATAAACCATTTCATCTAGTGAAGGAGTAATTAAACCACTCAACCCAATTACATCAACATTCTCTTCTTTTGCAGTTTCAATAATTTTTAAAGGTGGTACCATAACGCCTAAATCAACAATATCGTAATTGTTACACCCTAAAACTACACCAACTATATTTTTTCCAATATCATGAACATCACCTTTAACGGTTGCCAATAATATTTTACCTTTTGCCTTACTAACAGATCCTTTATCAGCTTCAATAAAAGGTAATAAATAAGCCACTGCTTTTTTCATAACTCGAGCAGACTTTACTACTTGAGGTAAAAACATTTTTCCAGAGCCAAACAAATCTCCAACTACATTCATCCCATCCATTAAATTACCTTCAATAACTTCAATTGGTTTTGAGGCTTGCTTTCTTGCTTCTTCTATATCTTCAAGAATAAATTCATCCAAACCTTTTACTAAAGCATGGGTAATTCTTTCTTGTAATGGTTTTTCTCTCCAGGATAAATCTACTTTATGTTCTTTAACTGAACTAATTACAGTTTCTGCAAAAGATAATAAACGCTCCGTAGCATCTTCTCTTCTATCTAAAATAACATCTTCAACTCGTTCTAATAAATCTTTCGGAATTTCATCATAAACCTCTAACATTGTTGGATTTACAATTCCAATGTTCATTCCAGCTTTAATTGCATGATATAAAAATACCGAATGCATGGCCTCACGAACTGAGTCATTTCCTCTAAATGAAAAAGAAACATTACTAACACCTCCGCTTACACTTACATTCGCTAAATTTTTACGCACCCAACGAGTTGCTTCAATAAAGTCAATAGCATTTCGCTTATGCTCATCCATTCCTGTAGCTACAGGAAAAATATTTAAATCAAAAATAATATCTTCTGAAGGAAATTTTACCTTATTAACTAAAACATTATAAGAACGTTTGGCTATTTCAATTCTTCTTTCATAATTATCTGCTTGCCCTACTTCATCAAAAGCCATAACAATTACAGCTGCGCCATATCTCTTTATTAATGTAGCCTGACGAATAAATTCCTCTTCTCCTTCCTTTAAGCTAATTGAATTTACAACACACTTCCCTTGTGCAACTTGCAATCCTGCTTCAATAATTTCCCATTTAGAGCTATCAATCATTATTGGAACTCTTGCAATGTCAGGTTCCGCAGCAATTAAATTCATAAAGCGAACCATGGCTGTTTTTCCATCCAACAAACCATCATCCATATTAATATCTATAATTTGAGCACCTCCATCAACCTGATGCCTTGCAATTGTTAATGCCTCATCAAATTTCTCATCTTTTATTAAGCGTAAAAATTTACGTGAACCAGCAACATTTGTACGTTCTCCAACATTAATAAAATTACTTTCGGGAGTTACAACTAAAGGTTCTAATCCTGAAAGTTTTAAATATTTTTTCTTTTTATTCATCCTATTTTGATGTAATTCTGAATCAATTTCAGAAAAATGTATAAATTCTATTACTACTAATTAACGCTTTCCAACTGTCTAGGTTTATAATCTTTTACTAAATCTGCAATTGCCTTAATATGCGCGGGGGTTGTACCACAACATCCGCCAATAATATTTATTAAATTTTTATCTAAATATGTTTTTATTTGAGCAGACATTTGTTCTGGCGTTTCATCATATTTACCAAAAGCATTTGGCAAACCAGCATTTGGATGCGCTGAAATTCTAATATCTGAATTTTGAGCTAACACTTCCAAATGAGGTGTTAATTGTTTTGCACCTAAAGCACAATTAAATCCAATTGTTAACAATGGAATATGAGACACTGAAATTAAAAATGCTTCAGCCGTTTGACCAGACAAAGTTCTACCACTTGCATCTGTTATTGTCCCACTTAACATTATTGGAATATTTATTTTTCGTGCTGCTTTCACTTCTTCAATTGCGAAAAGTGCTGCTTTTGCATTTAAAGTATCAAAAACCGTTTCAACCAATAACAAATCTACACCACCATCAATTAATGCTTCTACTTGTTGCTTATATGCGACTCTTAAATCATCGAAAGTTACCGCTCTAAAACCCGGATCATTTACATCTGGAGACATACTAGCAGTTCTATTCGTTGGCCCAATAGAACCAACAACAAACCTAGGTTTTGAAGGATTTAAAGCTGTGAATTCAGCCGTAACTTCTTTCGCTATTTTGGCTGACTGATAATTAAGTTCGTATACATATTGCTCCATTTCATAATCTGCCATTGCAATAGTTGTACTTGAAAAAGTATTTGTCTCAATAATGTCTGCTCCTGCTTTTAAATATTTTCTATGAACTTCTTTTATAGCTTCTGGTTGAGTTAATGAAAGCATATCATTATTACCTTTTACAGAAATATGAAAATCTTTAAATTGCTCTCCTCTATAATCTTCTTCAGTAAATTTATATTGCTGAATCATAGTACCCATAGCGCCGTCTAGCACTAAAATTCTATCTTGTAATATTTTTTGAATTTCTTCCATAATTATATTATCTCACAAACTATTTTTATGAATTTTATAGGTTATTAAAAATAAAGAATATCTTTTTTTGAAGTTTTCTTATGTTATCTTCCCACAAATAAATTTTGAGGTAGAATGTAGCACCTTCTTTATAATAAAGGGTTGCCAAGGCTTCATCAGGTCTATTCCCTCTGCCTTTCTTAATAACCATTGTCAATGAGTTTATGAACTTAAATGCAAATATAATACAATACAATTTTAAAATGCAAACCTGCTAGTTTTTATTTATAATTGTTCTAATTAATTACAATTTATTGTGTAATTAAATCACTACTAAAAACCAATGAATTTGAAATAAAAAAAAAGGAATTATTCTTTGTTTTGAATAATTCCTTTTGTGAGTTCATTTAAGGAATTTACTTTCTCCTTGAAATCGCCTGTAATGGTTTTTCTGAAAGAATGTAAGTTATCCGCTAAATCATTAATATTATCTGGAATTACTTCTTCAAAAAACTGCCGTAATCGCTTTGCTAATGTTGGCGATTTTCCATTTGTGGAAATGGCTATTTTTATATTTCCTTTTGTTACAATTCCTCCCATATAAAAATCGCAATATGGTTTATTATCAGCAACATTTACCAAAATATTTTTCTTTTTACAGTCCTTATAAACCTCAATATTAACCTCAACATTATCAGTTGCCGCAATAACAAGTTGTTTACCTTCTAAAAAACGTATATCATAAGCGCTTTTAATAATATTAACATCATGTTTTTGAGCTAACTCAATTAATTCTGGCAAAACATTAATTGCAACAACAGTAACATTAGCATTTGGACTTGACTTTAGTAAAAAAGTTAATTTTTCCAAACCAACATTTCCAGCACCAACAATTAAAACTTGAAGCTCGGTTACTTTCAAAAAGATTGGATACAACTCATTTTGTTCCATCCCTAAAATAGATTATACGATGTGTTATTTATTGCTATTTGCTCATAAAACGATCTTAATTTTGAGCTTTCTTTAACAACTTCTCCAATCACAATTATTGCAGGAGAAGATAATTGATTTTGCTCAACCACTTCAATTATTGAATCAATTGTTCCTACTCCTATTTTTTCGCTTTTAGTAGTACCATTTTGAATAATTGCAGTTGGAACGCTGTTTTTATTAAACTTTTTAAAAACCTCAACAATCTCATCTAATTTACTCATTCCCATCAAAATAACTACTGTTGCAGTTGATTGAGCTGCTAAGTAAACATCATTTGATAATTTCCTTTCAGTTGTTGCCCCTGTAATTACCCAAAAACTTTCAGAAACACCTCTTTTAGTAAGTGGAATACCCTGGCTCGCAGGAACCGCCATTGATGAGGAAATTCCAGTAATAACTTCAGTTTCTATTCCAAAAGACTCTATATAATCAATCTCTTCAGCACCTCTTCCAAAAATAAAAGGGTCTCCTCCTTTTAAACGAACTGCATTTCCAAATTCAAAAGCACTTTTAACAATCAACTCATTTATTTCGTCTTGAGAATAACTATGCATTCCTTTACGTTTTCCAACAAATATTTTCTTTGCTGTTTTTGGAGCGTAATTTAAAAGTTCTCTATTAATTAAGGCATCATATAAAATTACACTTGCGCTTTCTAATGCTTTTACTCCTTTAACCGTTATTAAATCCGGATCCCCTGGTCCTGCGCCAACTAAGGTAACTTTTAATGTTTTATTCGTTTTCATCAGTTACAATTTTTGTTCTATATTCCATTGCTTTGTTATAAAACAACCTTGCATCCTCTAAATATTTTTGTGCAAACACTTTGGTTGGCTCATTATTTTTGATTTGATATACAATATCAGAAAATTGCATTTCTAATTGAATCTTATTCGCAAAAACCAAATCAAATTGAGAGATAATTCCAGCTTGAGTATTTGTTTTTTCACCTTCAGTTAACAGTAATGCTTTTGCAGTATTTACAAGGCTTGTATAAGAATAATAAATACTATCTGAAAATTGATTTAATTCAAAAGCATCGGCCGAATTTGAAATTTTCTCGCTATTTTCAAATAATAAAGTCGCAACCAAATCAATTACAACACCCGCACATTCTCCAACACCAACCGCCATTTCATATTGCTCATCGGAACCCCAATCTATAAAATCGTTTTGTTTTAAATCAGTAACATCAGCCAATGGTTTTAATAAATTATAAAAGTAAATTTCACCCTGACGGTCATAATAATTTAAGAATGATTCTCCTTCTAGTACATTAGCTTCGTAATTGTTTAGAATATCTCGTAAGGCTTGGGGGCCTCTTTTACTCGGTATTTTAATAACTTTTGTTGAAATTCTACCTTCTCCATTTCCTAAAACACCTCCACCCAATAAAACTTGAAGAGCCGGAGCTACTAAATTTCCAGATTTAACAGTCATACCCTGAAAACCAATATGAGCAATAGAATGTTGTCCACAACTATTCATACAACCACTAATTTTAATAGTAATTTCTTTATTATTTGCATAGTGAGGAAACTCATTTCTCAATACTTTTTCTAAAGTTGCTGTAATCCCAGTACTACTTGCTATTCCTAAATTACAAGTATCGGTTCCTGGACAAGATGTAATATCTAAAGTGCTATTAAAACCAGTTTCAGCAAAACCTAATTTTTTAAGTTCTGCGTAAAAAAACGGTAATAATTCATCCTTTACATGTCTTATTAAAATATTTTGACGTAATGATAATCGCAATTCATTTGCAGCATATTTCTTTATTAAATCGGCCAATAAACGAGCTTTATCTGTATAAAAATCACCTAAATAAACTTTTATTCCAATTGCATTTAATCCTTTTTGTTTTTGAGGAATTACATTTGTTAGTTTCCATAAACTGAACTCTTTCTCATCTTCAATTTTCACAGAAGGAATTTCAATAGCTGGAATTTTAATTTCCTTTTCAAATTCAGAAGTATCAATCTTAAAAGTTTTATAAGAAAGTGCTTTTTGTTCCTCTTCTACCAATTGACTAAATGCATCCAGCCCTATTTCTTTAACTAAAAATTTCAATCGAGCTCTCGCTCTTTTTGCACGTTCTCCATGTCTATCAAAAACACGTAAAACCGATTCAATTAAAGGAATTAATTTATTTTCAGAAACAAAATCTAATAAAATATCACCTAAACGAGCTTGCGATCCCAAACCTCCACCTAACATAACTTTAAATCCTTTTTCACCATTCTCGATTTTAGCTATAAAACCTAAATCGTGCATAAAACTTAAAGCAGTATCTTCCTCAGTTCCAGAAATTGAAATCTTGAATTTCCTTCCCATTTCCTGACAAATAGGATTTCTCAAAAAGAACTCAAACACTGCATTTGCATAGGGAGAAACATCAAAGGGTTCATTTATATCAATTCCTGCAGTTTCAGAAGCCGTTACATTTCTTACCGTATTTCCACAGGCTTCACGCAAAGTAATATCATCCCTTTCTAATTCTGCCCAAAGTTCAGGTGTTCTATCCAAACTAACGTGATGAATTTGAATATCTTGACGTGTTGTTATATGCAATCGTCCTCTTGAATATTCATCAGACACATTAGAAATTCTATGTAATTGCTCACTGGATATTTTCCCAAATGGCAATTTTATTCGAATCATTTGCACACCAAATTGACGCTGCCCGTAAACTCCACGAGCTAATCGTAAACTTCTAAATCGTTCTTCGTCAATTTTCCCTTCGTAATAAAGGCTGATTTTTTTTTCAAGGTCAATAATATCCCTTTCGACGATCGGATTTTCGATCTCGGTTCTGAAACTTTGCATAGATTTTTATTTTAGTTTTTAGTAAAAGAATTCCTTCCCTGCTGCAAATGCAACAGGGTGAATTTTAATTATAATCTTGTTTTTTTAGTGATTAACTCTCAATAAATCCTACTCCCGCAGTATTATTTGTTTGTGGATCTATTAAAATAAACGCTCCATTAGTTCTATGCTCTTTAAAGGCATCGAAAAAAATTGGTTTATTCAACTGAAAAGAAACTGAAGCAATATCGTTCATTTGTAAGCTTGAAACATTTGTTTCTAAACCTGAAAAATCTGTTTCAATTTTATTATTAATTACATTTACTTTTGCCAATACTTTATTAACACCATGTTGTAAAACATATTTTGAGCCTGCTACCAAGTTTTTAGCATCCATCCATGAAACTGTCGCTGTAAATTGTTTTTCAATTTTTGGCAATTCACCTACTTTTACAATCATATCTCCTCTACTTACATTCACATTATCTTCCAATGTAATTGTACAAGAAGATCTTCTTGCCGCAGTTTCAAACTTTTTATCGTAAAAATAAATTTCTTTTACCTTACTTTTTGTTTCTGAAGGCAATACAATTACTTCATCTCCAACTTTAATTTCACCTCCATACACCTTTCCAGCATACCCTCTAAAATCGTGATATTCTTCAGTTTTTGGTCTTATTACAAATTGAACTGGAAAACGTACTTTACCCCTATTATAAACATCTTTAGTATCTAATTTCTCAAGGTGTTCCAACAGTGTATATCCTTTAAACCAATCCATTGAAGTAGATGGCGTTACAACATTATCACCTTTTAAAGCACTTACCGGAATAAATGTAATATTCTGGTCTTCATAATCACTTTTATCAACTAATTTTTGAAAATCAGCTTTAATTTCATTGTATCTTTCTTCAGAAAAATCAACCAAATCCATTTTATTTACGGCTACAATAACATCTTTAATTCTCAATAAATTATTAATGAAAAAGTGTCTAAAGGTTTGCTCTATAACTCCATGTCTTGCATCAATTAAAATAATTGCAGCTTGAGAAGTTGAAGCTCCAGTAACCATATTTCTTGTATACTCTACGTGACCTGGTGTATCTGCAATGATATAGCTCTTTGTTTTTGTTGAAAAATAGATATGAGCAACATCTATTGTAATTCCTTGTTCGCGTTCGGCAACCAAACCATCAGTAGCTAAGGAAAAATCTAAATAATCATATCCTTTTTGTTTACTACTTCTTTCAATTGCTTCTAATTTATCATCTGTTAATGATTTTGTATCATATAATAATCTTCCTATTAAAGTACTTTTTCCATCATCTACACTTCCTGCCGTTGCTATTTTTAAAACTTCCATTTTCTTTTCTCTATATTATTTGTTAAAAGTACCCTTGTTGTTTACGCTTTTCCATGGCTGCTTCCGATCTTTTATCATCAATTCTCGCTCCACGTTCTGAAATACTAGATTCTCTGATTTCAGCAACCACTTCACTAATTGTATTTGCATATGACGCTACTGCAGCAGTACAACTCATATCTCCAACGGTTCTAAATCTAACAACTCGTTCTTTTACTTCCTCTTCTTCATCTTTATAAACATGTTCAGACGCCGACCAGATAAGTCCGTCTCTTACAAATGTATCTCGCTTATGCGAAAAATAAATAGATGGGATTTCTAAATTTTCTCTTTCAATATATGTCCAAACGTCTAATTCTGTCCAGTTTGAAATTGGGAAAACACGTACATTTTGCCCTAAATCAATTTGACCATTTAACATATCGAATAATTCAGGACGTTGATTTTTCTCGTCCCATTGACCAAAATCATCTCGAACTGAAAAAATACGTTCTTTTGCTCTTGCTTTTTCTTCATCTCTTCTTGCACCACCAATACAAGCGTCGAATTTAAATTCTTCAATAGCATCTAAAAGTGTTGTTGTTTGCAACATATTTCGACTTGAATATCTTCCAGATTCTTCTTTTACTTTTCCTTGATCTATAGAATCTTGAACATTTCTAACTATTAATTCAACCCCTAATTCCTTTACCAATCGATCTCTAAACTCAATAGTTTCAGGAAAATTATGACCAGTATCAATATGCATTAAAGGAAATGGAATTTTAGCTGGAAAAAATGCCTTTTGAGCAAGTTTTACCAACGTTATTGAATCTTTTCCTCCAGAAAATAGTAATACTGGTTTTTCAAATTGCGCTGCAACTTCTCTAAATATATATATAGCCTCGTTTTCTAAGGCGTTAATGTGTAACTTCTCTGTCATTATCATTTATTTATGAATGCAAACCACATTCTCGGTTTTCTAATACTTTTGTTGGGTCGAAATACTTAAACTCATTTGGTAAATTATGTTGTTTCAAATAAGCATCCAATTGTTCATCTGACCAATGATAAAAAGGACTCACTTTCAACATTCCATCTTTACTTAATGAAACAATATCGATACTATTTCTAAAAGCTGTTTGTCCACTTCTTAAATTCGTAAACCAAACATCTGGCTTATGCTCTTTCATTGCTCTGTTAAAAGGCTCTAATTTTACCTGCTCTGTAAATATTTTATGTAAAGGATCTTCTATTTGTGGAAGTCCAATTGTAGCATCTCTATGAGCTGTACTTTGCTGTGGAACATATAATTTCACATTTAAGCCTAAAGACTCAATTAATGTATTTGCATGTTTATACGTTTGAGGAGTATTATAACCTGTATCACACCAAATCACTTTTAAATTAGGTTCAACTTGTGTACAACAATGTAAAATAGCTACTTCATATGGTCTAAAATTTGTTGTAACCAATGCATTTTTTGCAATACTCATCGCCCATGAAACAATTTCAGCTGGTGATTTATCTTGCAATTCCTTATTTACCTTTTCTAAATTTAAATCTTTCATTATTTTCTCCATTTAATTAAATTCCAAACACGTTCATGTCCAAAATATAAAATCATTTTAGTAATTACTTCTATTGATCCTATTGATATTGCCATTGTTAACTCTCCAGTTATAAACCATGATATAACCATTGTATCTATGGTTCCTATAATTCTCCAACTTATAGCTTTAACAACACTTCTAATTGGCTTTTCAGATGTTTGAACCTGTTCAAAATTCTCCTCTTGTTTCTGTTTGTTTGAAACAAAAATTTGATCTAAAATCATAATTTTTTAATTGTATCCTTTTTGAAGCTACAAACATACAAGTTTTTTATTAGCCTACCAAATCGATAGACTAATAGATTTTAAGTTTTTTCAACAATGTATTCAAACCTTAAAAAAGGAGTATTTTAACTATTTAAAGCTTGATTGATATCGCTGATAATATCATTCACATTTTCCAAACCAACAGAAATCCTAACCAATCCAGGGCTTATTCCTGCAGCCAATTGCTCTTCGGACGTTAATTTACTATGAGTAGTTGATGCCGGGTGTGTTACAATAGTTTTTGTATCACCCAAGTTAGCTGAAAGGGAACACATTTTGATGGCGTTTAAAAATTTACGTCCAGCTTCTATTCCTCCTTTAATATCAATAGCAACAATATTCCCCCCTAATTTCATTTGCTTTTTAGCAATTTCATGTTGAGGATGTGATTTTAAAAAAGGGTATTTAATTTTTGAAACCTCTGTATGATTTTCTAAAAATTCTGCTATTTTTAATGCGTTTTCACAATGCTTTTCAACCCTAACAGCCAACGTTTCTAAACTTTTTGATAAAACCCAGGCGTTAAAAGGCGATAATGCCGGCCCAGTATTTCTCGAAAACAAATAAATTTCCCGCACTAAATCTGCTTTACCAACAACAACTCCTCCTAACACTCTACCCTGACCGTCCATTAATTTAGTAGCAGAATGCACAACTAAATCCGCTCCAAATTTTATAGGTTGCTGTATATAAGGTGTTGCAAAGCAGTTATCAATAATTAATAATAAATTATGTTTTTTAGCAATTTTGCCTAACAATTCTAAATCAATTATATCAACTCCTGGGTTCGTTGGAGATTCGGCGTACAATATTTTTGTTGAAGGCTTAATTAATCCTTCAATTTCACTTGGATTATTAATATCAAAATAAGAAGTTTCAATATTCCATTTTGGAAAATACTTTGTAAATAATGTATGTGTAGATCCAAAAACTGAACGGGCAGAAACAATATGATCACCACTACTTAACAAAGCAGCAAATGTTGAAAAAATAGCAGCCATTCCAGTTGCAAAAGCATAACCTTCCTCTCCGCCTTCCATTTTAACAACTTTTTCAACAAACTCTGTTGTATTTGGGTTGCTAAAACGAGAATAAATATTTCTAATTTTTTCTTCTGAAAATGATGATCTCATATCTTCTGCATCCTCAAATACAAAACTAGACGTTACGTACATTGGCGTAGAGTGTTCCTGAAAACTTGATCGTTCTAATTGTGTTCTTATAGCTTCTGTTTCAAAATTATTCTCTTCCATAATTCTTATTTTATTTTTAAATGAGATTAAAACCCCAACAATTAATTTATTCTAATTACTTTTTTTACTCTTTAGTTTTTTTGAGCCAATCTTAAAACATCACCAAAGACACCTCTTGCTGTAACAGAGGCACCTGCTCCCGCACCTTGAATTACAATTGGTTTTTCACCATAAGACTCTGTAAACACTTCAAAAATAGCATCAGCTCCTTGAATTTGTCCTAAAGCACTATTTGCCGGAACTGAAATTAATTTAACCTCCAAAACCCATTTATCTTGTTCTAAATCACCCGATAAATCACCAATATATCGTAAAACATAGTTTGGTTTCTGATTTTCTTTCATTTGTTGATAATGATTATTCATTTCTTCTAATCTTTCTAAAAACTCATTAGATGACCCACGTCTTAAGTTATCTGGAATTAAATTTTCAATAATAATATCATCAAATTCATTTTGTAAATCTAACTCTCGAGCTAATATCAATAATTTACGACCTACATCATTACCGCATAAATCCTCTCTTGGGTCTGGCTCAGTATATCCATTCTCAATTGCTTCTTTTAAAACTTCGCTAAATGGTTTAGTTTGCACTGAAAATTTATTAAATAAATAACTAAGTGAACCTGAAAACACACCTCTAATCCTTGTAATATTTTCACCTGAATCGTGTAATAATTTTATAGTATCAATTAACGGCAAGCCAGCTCCCACATTGGTTTCATACAGGTATTCCTTTTTATTTTCCTTAAGTTTCCTTCTTAATTCTTTATAAAAAGAATAACTTAAAGTATTTGCAATTTTATTAGATGAAATTAGATCAAATCCATTTTCAACCAATTTAATATAGTTGTTTACAAACTCGCTACTTGCCGTATTATCAATTGCAATTAAATTTTCCAAATGGTTTTTTTCTGCAAATTCAATAATATTCAGAACGTTATTATCAATTGTACTTTTTTCTAACTCTGAAGTCCAATTTTCAGAAACTCCATTTTTATTAAGTAAAACTTTAGATGAGTTTGCTACAGCAAAAATATTTAGATTGATATTTTTTCTTTTCATAATATTTTCTGTGCTCTTTAAAATTTGATCAATTAAAGTACCACCAACCAATCCTTTTCCAAAAACAGCAATGTTAATATTTTTTGAGATTCCAAAAATTTCACCGTGAATTACATTTACCGCTTTATTTAAATCAGACTTTTTTACAACCAAACAAACATTTTCGCCTGTTACCGTGTTATTTATTAAAATTGGAGTAATATGATTTTTAATTAATGCACTATATGACTGGTTAAATGAATACAAGCTTTGACCAATAATTGAAATTATTGACACCTTTTCAGTGACATAAATTTGACTTACATCTTTGCTTTGAAATTCATTTTTAAATTCGTTTTCAAGAATTGTTTTTGCCTTATACCCGTTTTTAGCATCAACTACAAAACCAATTCCACGTTCTGATGAACCCTGGGAAATAATACTTATACTAATATTCTCTCTTCCCAATGCTGAAAATATTCTTCCATCAACACCAACCTTACCTAATAAACCTCTACCAATTAAATTTACCAAGGCCACATCTTCCTGAACAGACAATGATTTTATTCCACCTTTCTCAGATTCTGAACCAATTAATGTTCCTGGATTTTCCGGATCAAACGTATTTAATATTCTTAAAGGAATGTTTTTTTCAATTAAAGGGATAATTGTTTTTGCGTGCAAAATATTTGCTCCAAAATTGGCCATTTCATTCGCCTCCTGATATGAAAGTTTTTCAATTTTCTTTGAATTCTCAACCAAATCCGGATTTGCCGTGTATATCCCATTTACGTGAGTATAATTTTGAAACTCCTCTGCATTTAAGAAGTTTGCAAGTAGCGATGCAGTATAATTACTTCCATTTCTACCTAAAGTAGTAGTTTCTCCATTTAAATTTGAAGCAATGAAACCAGTAATAATTTGAATTGCATTTCCATTATTCAACCTAAAATGTTCAACTACGTTTTCTTTCGAAACACTTTCAAATAATAAAGCTTCTCCAAACTGATTGTTTGTTTTCAATAAAATTCTTGCATCCACAAAATTTGCTTCAATCCCCCTTTTATTTAAAAGATGTGTAATTACTTTTCCTGATAATATTTCCCCTTGAGCCAATACCTGGTCTTTCACTTTTGGTGTATAATCGCCCAATAAATTCACCCCCCTAAATATTTCATCAAGCATATGAAATTCAGCTTTCAAATCTGCTGTTCTATCAACATCTAACTGGTATTTTTTTAACTCTTCAAACTCTTCTATATATGGTAAGTTATTTTTTGTTTTCTCTAAAATAGACTCCAAATGGTCAGTTGTTTTTCCTCTAGCAGAAACTACAACAGTAATTTTTTCTCCTTTTTCAATCTTATTGACAATAATTGATAATGTACTATCTATACCTATACCATTTGCCAATGATTTTCCTCCAAATTTTACTACTTTCATTTTATTTCTTTTAGAACTGTTATTAAAAATTGGTTCTATAATTTTTTCCAATTGTTCATATTCCATTAAAAAAGCATCGTGGCCATGTACCGAATTTATCTCTCCATAGGTTACATTAGGATTGGTTAAAGCCAAATGTTTATGTGTTTCTCTATTTTCTTCTGCGGTAAAAAACAAATCCGAATCAACTCCAACAATATGAATATTAGCTTTTATAATATCAAGTATGCTTTCTTCTCTGTCCTTAGTAACATCAATTGTTCTTAACAATTGATTCATTAATTTATATGCTGATAGCTGAAAACGTTCTTGTAATTTTTTTCCATGATGCAACAACCAACTTTCAACATTAAAAATTTCAAGTTCATCGTTTTTTGATCTCTGAAAACGCTCTTTAAAAGATTCTGGAGTTCTGTAACACAACATCGCGTGCATTCGTGCATCATGAACTGGATTACTTGAATTGGATAAAAATTGCTCTTGAATTTGGCAGTTTGCAATTAACCAGTCGGTAGACTTCCAATCTGTTGCAACTGTTATTAAATGTTTTGTAATTACCGGATTTAAAACAGCCATTTCCCATGCAATTCCTCCACCTAAAGAACCACCAATAAGTGCGAAAATTTCATTTATTCCTAATTTACTTAATCCTAACAAAAATAATTTTGCAATATCTCTAGCTACGAAATCTTTATAATTTTCAATTACAAAACCATCGAAACCATTTCCAGGAATATTGAAAGATAAAATTGTAAATTGATCTGTATCTATAACTTTATTTTTGCCAACTAAGTCATTCCACCAACCATTTTCTCCTGCAACATCACTATTTCCTGTTAATGCATGGTTTACTAAAACGATAGGAGCGGAATATAACTTTTTACCAAAAAGCTGATACGATAAATTAACATCTTGACCTTTTGAACCCTTTGCAGGAACAAAATCAGTAATTTTTATGTGTTTTAATTGACTCATGAACTATTTATTAAAATTGATTGTAAACCAAACTTTGGATTTACGATTACTTAAATATATTGTTATGAGAAAATATAGATAATTACAGAAAGTAATTATTTCGTGTTATCTATCCATTATGGGTAGAATTTAGCACCTTCTTTAATAAATTAAAGGGTTGCTAAGGCTTCAACGGGTCTATTCCCTCTGCCTTTCTTGATAACAATAGTCAATAAGTTTATGAACTAAGCGACAAATTAAAGCAATAATTATTTCTCTTACAATATATTTTATTAAAAAATAATTTTTACTAGAGACCTAATACTCATAGGAAATTTTAAATTTTATGAATAATTTAAGTAAAGAATGATGTTTACATTTTAAATTTTTATATTTTTGCGTACGAAATAATTCGAGGAAAAATTTGAACTGATTGCAACCTCAATAAAAAATGCTAAAGCAGTAATTATTTACTCCCTTTAGCTACCAACGCAATTTCAAATTTTCCTTCAAACAATTTAAAATTAAATAATTATGCCATATTTATTTACATCCGAATCAGTTTCTGAAGGACATCCAGATAAAGTTGCTGACCAAATATCGGACGCATTAGTAGATAACTTTTTAGCCTTTGATGAAAACTCAAAAGTTGCCTGCGAAACATTAGTTACTACTGGTCAAGTTGTGTTGGCTGGAGAGGTAAAATCAAAAACTTATTTAGATGTTCAAAAAATAGCTAGAGATGTCATCAACCAAATAGGTTACACAAAAAGTGAGTACATGTTCGATGGAAATTCTTGCGGAGTATTTTCTGCAATTCACGAACAATCTCAAGACATTAATCAAGGTGTTGATAGAGCTACAAAAGAAGAACAAGGTGCAGGTGACCAAGGAATGATGTTCGGTTACGCTACAAACGAAACTGAAAACTTTATGCCATTGGCATTGGATTTAAGTCATCGAATTTTACAAGAATTAGCCGAATTAAGAAGAGAAAACAAAGAAATCAAATATTTACGTCCAGATTCTAAAAGTCAGGTAACTATTGAATACACAGATGATAATGTACCTTTTAGAATTAAAGATATTGTAGTTTCAACTCAACACGATGATTTTGGACCGAATGATGAGGCTATGTTGGCTAAAATTAAAAGCGATGTAATCGCTATTTTAATTCCAAGAGTAATCGCAAAATTACCCGCTCAAATAAAAGCATTATTTAATGATAATATCGTTTATCATGTAAATCCAACTGGTAAATTTGTTATTGGCGGACCACACGGAGACACTGGTTTAACAGGTAGAAAAATTATAGTTGATACTTACGGTGGAAAAGGAGCTCACGGAGGTGGTGCTTTCTCAGGAAAAGATCCAAGTAAAGTAGATAGAAGTGCCGCATATGCAACTCGTCATATTGCAAAAAACTTAGTAGCTGCGGGTGTTGCTGATGAAATTTTAATTCAAGTTTCTTATGCTATTGGTGTTGTTAAACCAATGGGAATTTATGTTAATACTTACGGAACAGCAAACGTTGATAAAGGCGATGGTGAAATTGCAGAAATAGTGGAAAACATATTTGATATGAGACCCGCAGCAATTGAAGAGCGCTTAAAATTACGCCAACCAATGTATTTAGAAACTGCTGCCTATGGTCATATGGGTCGAGACAACAGAACAGTATCTAAAACTTTTACAAATGTAGATGGATCTGAAAAAGTAATTGATGTAGATTTATTTACTTGGGAAAAACTAGACTATGTTGATAAAGTAAAAAAAGCTTTTGGTTTGTGAAAACTATAAACATAATTATTAAAAACCCCAACTTTTATAAAAGTTGGGGTTTTTTTATGTTAAATATTCATCATTAATTTAAACTTCCATTATAATTATTTTTCTCAACTATTAAAATCAAGTCTTGATAGGTTTAACGAGAATTCCTTATAAATTATATTTTACTGAAAACATATACAACCGTGGTTGAATATGGTAAATAGATGTTGAATTACTGTCTGAAATTTCATTATAACTATCAGTATTCATAGATGTGTTATTCGTTAAATTACTCCCTGAAATTTTAAACTCCCACTTACTGTCTTTTTGTTGATAATAGAGATTTGCATTTAAAAATGAATAGGTATTATCGGTTTTGTTTGTTGAATTATTAAACGTGTTTTTGTAATTGTAATAACTATAATCAGTAGTTAAAATAAAATTTTTCAAAAAAGATATTTCGAAATTTGCAAAAGGGCGATCTGTTACACTATTTGAATTAGAATAATCATTAAATAATTTTTCATATCCTACTTCAAAATTGGGAGCTCTCTTAAATTTGGTTGCAAAACTTCCTTTATAACTATGAGAAAGTGATTTAGATTTTATTGCTTCATCATTAACAATATTATTATAAATAGCGTTTGAAATATTTGCCGAAAAATTGGTTTTTAATCTACTATAAGTTTTTCCATATCTAAAATATGCAGAAATCGTTTCATCGGCCAAATTTAAATTTACAGGATATGATATTCTATCTATCCCAATTAATTCAGTATTATTTTTTACCCCATTTTCCTTTTTAGTATAATTTAAAGATGCATTTATATTTGTAAATGAAAACATACTAAAACTAAAATAACTTAATGAATATTTATGATACAAAGCATTTTCTAACTCTCTATTTCCACGAGTTAATGATTTGTAATTTGACAATATATAGCCTTCATTTACATTATCTATATCAGAAAATTGAGTGGTTATTGAATAATTAAATCGCAAACTTTCAGATGATTTAAATTGTAAGTTCGCATAGACATCTGGTAATAATATTGTTTGATTCACTTTATTCTTGGAACTCAACTGAGTATCTTTTGTGGTGTACTGATGAATACTAATACCTGGATTAAAAGTAAAAATACCAGAAACCATTTTGTAATGTACTCCTAAAAATATATCAGAAAAATTAAAACCCACATCGTTATTTAAAATTGTATCATTAAAATCAAGTACCGTTCCGTTATCTAAATTTTGTGAAATGTGGGATGTTAAATTCTGTTTACTTAACGTAGTTCCTAATGATATGTTTATATTACTTTTTGGTGTTAGCAAATAGTAATAATCAAACTTTGCATCTAACTTATTGGTGCTTAATTTTCTGTTTTGGATAATATCAAAAATACTTTCAGCACTGGAAGTTGGAATAATTAAAAACGGTTGTGTTGTTGCTAAAGAATTATACAATGGCTTGTCCATTTGATATAAGTGCTGCATTTCAGTAGAAAATATATTTTTCTCATCAATTGTATAGTACAAGTTGAAATTTTGATTTAAAGAAAATGGCTTTTCGTCCTTATAAGTATCTGCATTTCTAGTGGTTGCAGTAACATCTTCAAATTCTGTTTGTTCAGAAATTTTTCCAAAAATATCATAATCTACATGAACATTTGTATTTGGTTTATACGTTGTACTAAATTTTATCATCCCCAATTTACTGCCTTGATTTGCTGAAGTTTCAGATACCTCAATTAAATCTAACTTATTATAAACAGTATTCGATTGTGTAAACATATTTGTTTCAGAATTATTAACAATAGCAAACCCATTAAAATCCAAAGTTTTTTTAGGAGCCAAACTAAAATTTATCGCTCCAAATTTTGAAATTATCTCTTCTGCTCTATTGTTCTGAGAAGTCATAAAACCTAAACCACCTGACGACACATTAAAACTTGTTCCACTTCCTCGCATTCCTCCTCGCAATCCGCCAGTAAACCTAAAGTAATCACGCATGGTAAATGGTGCTTCTCCAATATTGTTAACATCGGTTAAAATATTGATGCTTTTTTCAGGACTATAATAAAATAATTTAGGCTTTGCTAAATATTTTTCATTTTCTCCTACACCAACATTTACTTCTCCAAACCAAAATCGTTTTTTTCCTTCTTTTAACTTTATGTTTATTGCAATATTATCTTCGTTATTGGTAACGCCTTTCATACTAGAAACTTCATTATAATTTTTAAGCACCTGAATTTTATCTATAGCACTTGCCGGAATATTTTGGGTTGCTACTTTTGAATCGCCGTCAAAAAATTCTTTACCTTCTACTAATACTTTTTGAACCTTTTTCCCTTCAACCTCAATTTCTCCATTACTATCAATTTCAACTCCTGGAAGTTTTTTAAGCACATCTTCTAACTTTTTTTCAGTACCATTTGTAAAAGAATCGGAGTTATAAACAATGGTATCTCCAACAATTTTCACAGGCATTTCATAAGTTATATCCACCTGATTTAAAGATTCATTAGCTTCATCTAAAACTATATTTTCAACCATATCTCCAGAATCATTAGCCACGGAAATATCAATGATTTTTGTTTTATAGCCTAAATAACTTGTTTTAAAAGTGTATTCTTCTCCTTGCTCTAAGGAAAGCTTAAAATTTCCTTTTGAATCTGTTATTGAGTAAGCCTGCAAGAAATTAGTTCCTTTTTTAAAAGCAATTACGTTTGCCATTTCTAAAGAATTTCCATTCGAATCTTTTACAGTTCCTTCACATTTAATATTTTGAGAAAAAATAATTAAGGGAATTAATGTAAAAAGTAAAACTGCTATATTTTTCATTAAATAATTGTTCATTTATCCTCTAAGTCTAAAATGCCCACCACTACCACTTTTCTGACGCTCATTTTGAAACCTTTCTCTCATTTCTTTCATTTTTTCTTCAATAATTTTATCATATTCTTCTTGAGAAACAACTTTACCTTTAGTTGACTCACTTATTTCACTTTTCTCTTTTGGGTTCATTACAATTTTAGTGCACATTATATTGGTATCTCCATAACTAACTTCTAAAATTAAACCAGGCAAACCCCAATAATCACCAGGACCGTGATTTACAGGAATATCTAATGTATACCAAGCTGTTACAATCACTAATTCCATTTTTGGCTCTTCTTCTTTTTCTTCCTCTTTATTGTTATCATTTCCTCTTCCAAATCTAAAATTAGTTTGCCGTACAGGCATTTCAACTACTGTAGTTGCCTTAAAACATAAGTTTTGACCAATCATTTTAGTTTCTTGCTCCATTTTCCACTCGTATGAAATCAAACTATCTTTTATTAAAAAGTTTTTTCCACTAAACTCATTCTCTTTAGTCGACGATTTAGTTTTTGTATTTTTATAGTAATCTCCTGTTGCTCTGCCACCCATCATCATAAAACGCATACCTCTTCCTGATCCATTATTTTGCTCTAATTTTTGTTCTTCTTTATAAATTGATGCCGATTTATTAAAGGTTAAAATAAATGTTTTTTCAAGCTGATTTTTCATGCGCTCCTCAATCATTTTTATCCTATCTGCAGGAATTCCTGAACTTGCCAAATCAATACTTATTTTTGATTTAGTTTGATAAACTGCCATACCTTGAAAATCTTGAGCATTTATTGTCGTCGTAATAAATACAACAATTACCAATGCATTCTTTAAAATAAAATTTCTCATTTCTTTAAAATTGATTTAATAATTTCAAATCAAATATAATTAGTTATTAAATGCTTTTTGGTTAATTAGTGTTAACGATTGTTAAGCTATTCGGATAATAACATTTATGTACTTAACTTTGAAATATGAATAAGTCAAATTACAAATTTGTAGTTTATTTTATAACAATTACCATAATTATAACAATTATGGTTCAATTGTATTGGAACTATAGAGAATACCAAATAAATAAACAAAACCTAATTAGTAAAGTACAATTAAGTTTAGACAACTCTGTAGAGGCTTATTTTGCTAATATTACAAAGTCGGGTATTATCACATATACCTCCACAGAATCTGGAGAATCAAAGGAAGTTTCAGATACTATTGTTGTAAAAACGAATTCGAGATGGGGATTGCGAAAAAAAGTAGACAGTACGCTTCAAAACATTGCAAAACTAGAAAATAAAAAACCTCTTTTAGTTAAAAGACCAAACAATGATTCGTATCCTTTTTTCACTTCAAACAGAGCAATTCCAAAAAATATTGATAGCTTAATCTCTAAAGTTTTTATTTCAATATCAAGAGACACTTTAGATTTAAAAAAGCTAAACTCTTACATTATTGGTGAGTTTGAACGAAACCATATCGATGTTGATTATGCACTAAAATACCATTATAAACACCGCATATTTGAAGATAGCATTATTGAAAAAACTACAGGTTATAACCTTGAAAGTTTCCCTAAAAAACATTTAACTACTCTTTCAAAATCTACATTTTTACCGCATAGAAGTACATTGGAATTAATTTTCACAAATGAATCTGCCATTCTTCTAAGAAATTCATTTATTAGTATTTTACTATCTATTTTGCTTTCTGCAAGTATTATAGCAAGTTTAATTTATTTATTAAAAACTATTTATAAACAAAAACAACTGGCTGAAGTTAAAAATGATTTAATTAACAATATTACACACGAATTTAAAACGCCGATAGCAACAATTTCAACAGCTTTAGAAGCAATGAAAAACTTTAATGCATTGGATGACAAGATTAAATCTGAAAAATATATTTCGATAGCAAATTCCCAAGTTGACAAATTAAGTTTAATGGTTGAAAAAATATTAGAAACTGCAACTTTAAATCATGAAACCTTAACTTTAACTAAAGAACCGGTTAACATTTCTGAAGTAATAAAAGCCTTAATTGAAAAATATAAATTTTTTAATGAAGATAAATCCTTCAACTTTATTGATTCCGCTTCTAATTTAATTTTAAATTTAGACAAGTTTCATTTTGAAAATGCATTAGGAAATATTATTGACAATGCTTTAAAATATGGAGGAAATAAAATTACTATTGAATTAAAAACGTTAAAAAACAAGTGTCTTATTTTAATAAAAGATAATGGAAATGGTGTACATAAAACTCAAAAAGATAAAGTTTTTGAGCAATTTTACAGAATTTCAACAGGAAATACTCATAATGTAAAAGGGTTTGGAATTGGATTATTTTCCACCAAAAAAATCATTGAAAAACATCAAGGAACAGTTCAAATAATATATGATAAAAACAGCAATACATTGTTTAAAATAGAACTACCAAATGAATAATTCTGTCAAAATATTATTAGCTGAAGATGAACCTTCTCTGGGTCAAATCATAAAAGAAAGTTTAGAAACACGGAATTTTGATGTCCTATTATGTGCTGATGGCGAAGAAGCTTATAAAACCTACAAGTTTGAAAAACCACTTTTATTGGTTTTAGATGTAATGATGCCAAAAAAGGATGGATTTACACTTGCAAAAGAAATTAGAATGGAAGACCCTTCTATACCAATCATATTTTTAACGTCTAAATCACAAACAAAAGATGTGGTGGAGGGTTTTACTATTGGTGGCAATGATTATTTAAAAAAACCATTTAGCATGGAAGAACTTATAGTTCGCATAAATGCGTTATTAGATAGGGATAAAAACAATAGCAATCTTGAAAATTTTAAATTAGGTCTTTTTATTTTCAACTTTAAGAAACAAACATTACAATATTATTCTGAAATAGAAACTCTTACACATAGAGAATCTCAATTATTATACTATTTAATTAAAAACAGAAATCAAGTTTTGGATAGATCATTCATTTTGAAAAAATTATGGGGTGATGACGATTTTTTTAATGCACGTAGTATGGATGTTTTTATTACCAAGCTTAGAAAAAAACTAAAAAGAGATTCCGCAATTCAAATTATAAATATTAGAGGTTACGGTTATAAATTGATTTATTAATGGGTTAAAATTGTATTGTTAATTCCCGAAAAAATTGAGTATTTTAGCGTTTTCATTATCACTAAAATCTAAATTATGCACGTAGCCATTGCTGGTAATATAGGAGCTGGAAAAACCACTTTAACAAAACTATTAGCTAAACATTACAAATGGGAACCACACTTTGAGTCTGTTGAAGAAAATCCTTATTTAGATGATTTTTATAGTGAAATGGAACGTTGGTCTTTTAATTTACAAGTTTACTTTTTAAATAGCAGATTCCGCCAAATATTAGAAATTCGTGAAAGTGGTAAGAATATCATTCAAGATAGAACGATTTATGAAGATGCACGAATTTTTGCACCTAACTTACATGCCATGGGTTTAATGCCAAATAGAGATTATACCAATTATGAATCTTTATTTGAATTAATGGAGCGTTTGGTATCTCCTCCAGATTTATTAATTTATTTAAGAGCTTCTATATCTACATTAGTTGGTCAAATTCATAAACGAGGGCGTGAATATGAAAATTCAATAAGCATTGATTATTTAAGTAGATTGAATGAACGATACGAAGCCTGGATTACAAAATATACTAAAGGTAATTTATTAATAATTGAAGTAGATAATTTAGATTTTGTTGAAAATCAAGAAGACTTAGGGAAAATTATTGATAAAATTGATGCACAAATAAACGGTTTATTTTAACAATATTTAATCATAAAAAAAGCTCGCAAATTGCGAGCTTTTTTTATGATTAAAATGTTTTAAGAACTCTTTTCAATAACTTCTTTAACAATTACTTTTTCACCTTCAACTTTTACAGTTTTCAAAGCGTCCAATTCAGCCTTAACTTCCTCTTCTGTTCCTTGAAAAACTTGCACATCAGTTGTTGATTCTCCGTTTTCTTTTGTGGTAGTATTAACATTTGCAGTTACTGTACCATCATCGTTTTTGGTCATTTCAACTCTTACTTCTTTTGAAATTTCTTGAGCAATAACTTCAGTAGCAGCTTTTTCTTTTGAATAATCCGCAACTTCCACTTCGTCTAAAGCAATACTTGGAGCAATTACAAGAGCTACAACCGACATTAATTTTAATAAAATATTTAATGAAGGTCCAGAAGTATCTTTAAAAGGATCTCCAACGGTATCACCTACAACTGCAGCTTTATGAGCAGCAGTTCCTTTCCCTCCTTTTTCTTCAATCATTTTTTTCGCATTATCCCAAGCACCACCTGCATTTGATTGAAAAATAGCCATTAAAACTCCTGTTGTAGTAACACCTGCCAATAATCCACCTAACATTTGAGGGCCACCTATTCCAAATAATTTTTCTCCAAAACCAACTAATACAGGAACAGCTAAGGCTAATAATCCAGGAAATACCATTTCCTTTATAGAAGCTTTAGTAGATATTTCAACACATTTATCATATTGAGCATATCCATCTGCAGCATCAAATATTTTTCTATCTTCTTCTGTCGCTTTGGTCATGTCAGAATCATATTTTCTCATCACCTCTAAAGCAGCTTTTAACTGAGGAATATCTCTAAACTGACGTCGAACCTCTTCAATCATCGCCATTGCAGCGCGTCCTACAGCATTCATAGATAAAGCTGAAAACACAAAAGGAAGCATTCCACCAATTAATAAACCGGCCATAATATCTGGTTTTGAAACATCAATAGATGTTACTCTTGCAGTTTTCATAAAAGCAGCAAACAATGCTAACGCAGTTAAAGCTGCAGAAGCAATTGCAAATCCTTTTCCAATAGCTGCAGTAGTGTTTCCAACTGCATCTAATTTGTCTGTACGTTCGCGAACTTCTTTTGGTAATTCAGCCATTTCAGCTATACCTCCAGCATTATCGGAAATAGGACCATATGCATCAACTGCCAATTGAATACCTGTATTTGCCAACATACCAACAGCGGCAATTGCAATTCCATACAAACCTGCAAACTTATGAGAAATCATTATTGCAGCTGCAATTAAAATAATAGGAATAGCTGTTGACATCATTCCAACACCTAATCCCGCAATAATATTTGTTGCTGAACCAGTTTCCGATTGTTCAACAATTGAGTTTACTGGTTTTGAACCTGTACCTGTATAATATTCCGTTACTTTTCCAACGCAAAAACCAGCTATTAAACCAGCAAGAGTAGCATAAAATACTCCCATAGCTCCGTGTGGCAATCCTTCAATACTTTCAGGTAACATCTCAGTAATTATAAAATATGACGATACTATCATTAAGAAACCTGATCCAAACTCACCTAAATTAAGTGCATTATGCGGAGATCCCCCATCTTTAACTCTCACAAAAAAGGTTCCAATAATAGACATTACAATTCCAACTGCTGCTAATACAAGTGGTAAATAAACAGCACCTAAACCACCATACTCTGGTGTAAAAATAAATGCTCCCAATACCATAGTACCAATGATTGAACCCACATAAGATTCGAATAAATCGGCTCCCATACCTGCAACATCACCAACATTATCACCAACGTTATCTGCAATTGTTGCTGGGTTTAGTGGGTGATCTTCAGGTATTCCAGCCTCAACTTTCCCTACTAAATCTGCACCAACATCTGCTGCTTTAGTATAAATACCACCACCAACACGGGCAAATAAAGCAATTGATGACGCTCCCAATGAAAATCCAGAAAGCACATTTAAAACCATAGGAATATTTTCAGCTCCCGGCCACATGTCTTGGTAAATCATAAATAAGCTACTCAATCCTAAGACTCCTAATCCTACAACACCCAATCCCATTACGGCACCTCCTGCAAAGGCTACTTCTAATGCTTTTCCTAGTGAAGTTCTTGCCGCCTGTGTAGTTCTTACATTTGCTTTGGTTGCAACTTTCATACCTATGAAACCTGCTAAAGCCGAACAAATAGCTCCAACAATAAATGATATAGCTACCATTCCGTTTGAACCAACCTCATTGGCTCCTTTAAAATATAATAAAATTGCAACGGCAACTACAAAAATAGACAGAATTTTATATTCTGCTTTTAAAAAGGACATTGCTCCATCGGAAATATTCTTAGCTATTCTAGCCATTTTTTCATTTCCAACTTCTTGTTTTGATACCCACGCATTTTTTAAAAAAACAAATGCGAGTGCCAATACCCCAAACAGGGGTAAATAATTTACTATTAATTCCATTTGATACTTGTTAGGTTAAATTAATTTTTTGGTTGGTTTAAAAATAGTAAAATATATATGATAAAAAAAACCTCCTTTGATTTATTAAAGGAGGTTTTTTTATTTAAAATTATTATTACTAGTTAAATAGTAAATGTTCTTTTTTTCTTGTGCTCACTAATATCATAACGAGCAACTGCGGTTTTCACTAATTCCATAGCTTCTTCAACATTTCCCCAACCTCCAACATCAACTTTCTTCTCTTCCAAATCTTTATATACTTGAAAGAAATGTTCAATTTCTTTAACTTGATGAGGATTCATATCTGAAATATCATTTAATTGATTCCAAATTGGATCTGAAACTGGTACACAAATAATTTTTTCATCAGGACCTTTTTCATCGGTCATATGGAATACTCCAATTGGCTTTACCTCCATAACACACATTGGGAATGTTGGCTCGCTTCCTAATACTAATACATCTAATGGATCCTTATCCAATGCTAACGTTTCAGGAATAAAACCATAATCTCCAGGATACATCATAGATGAAAAAAGCATCCTATCGAATCGTATTTTGTGTAATACAAAATCATATTCATACTTGTTTCTGCTTCCTTTTGGTATTTCTATTAATACGTCAAAAGTTGTATTTATTTTTGATTTTTCAGTCATTTTTTTTAGTTTTTTGTAAAAGTACAAAAATCATACATTTACACTGTGAATTTATATTTATTTTTAAAAATGGAAGCCAAAGGCTCCCTTTATAGCAAAATTAGTTGCATTAGGAGTATCTCTATAATTTCCTCTCCAACTAAAATCTATTCTGAAAACTTTAAATATATTACCAATTCCAACACTATATTCATAATATCCTTTTGTTGGTGCCACATAATTAATATTTGAAGCATTTAGCGCTAAATTTTTATCTGAAATTTCACCCCAAACACCTTTTACGCCCACAATTTCTCTCAAATTTAATTTACGTAACATTGGTATTCTTGACAAAAATCTTCCATTGAAATTATGCTCAACATGAAGTGACGCATAGGTATCTGTAACAAATTCATAATAATTTAGAAGAGAATAGGTGTTTTCAATAGTGAAATAGGATTGATTTCCTGGTACAACATTTAACAACCCAAGAGGTGCTTCTCCAAAAGTTTTTCCTACTTCAAAAGTTGTAAACATCCTTCCAAACCCTCCAATTAATATTGGCTGCCTATAATAAAATTGAATTTTTTGATAATCAAAATCACTATTTAAAACTCCTTTTATACCTTTTGAATAATTTAAAAATAATGTTGAATAATTATCTGTTACTTCATTTCTCTCAACACCATATCCAATTGTTTTTCTTCTTGGAGAATATTTAACAGAAAAATCTAATTCAGATTGCACCACATTGGACTTTTTAACATTATTAGTCTCATCAATCCAGTAATCTAAATTAAAGGTTTTAGGAGAGGCCGATTTTAAAGTTCTATAGGAAGCTCCAACTCTAAATTTCAAATTATTTATTGGTTCAATAGACATGAAAAAGCTTGATAAATTTATAGAAGTTAACTTACTATTATCTCCAGAAGAAAATAATGTTGATGAAGCAAAACTTCTTCCCAAAACATCATTTGTATTTGTTAAACTCACTCCAATTTGTTCTATATCGCGTCTATTACCTGCTCCAATTGTAAACCTGCTTTTAGGATTTAACATCCATTTACCTGATACTCCATATTTAAATTGATTATCTTTTATTCCATAAGCTGTATAACCTTGCAATCTCCACAAGTCATTACTTCCAAAGAAAGTTCTACCACCAACTCTTAAACGCCATCCTTCAATATCATTTTTACCAAAAGTTGAAAAAATTGGACCATAATCAAAATTATTATACTCAATATAACCAGAGCCAAGAATAGAAACTAAATTATAAATTTGTTTAAATTTAGGAACTGTGCTTAAACTATCAAGCATTTTATATATACCCTGCTCATTTTCGTTTAATTTTTCCTGTCTGTTTTCACTCCAGTAATTTTCATCTTTACCATAAATGCTTTTATCAAAAACATTGCTTTCTTTCACATAAAAATTATCATCTTTCTTTTCGTTAAATTTATAATTTTTATACATCGTCGTTCTTTTGCCATATAATCCTTTTGATTTTTCACTTTTATTTAAGCTGAAATCAGACAACATATAATCTCTTTGCAATAGAAATACAGAGTCATTTAAAACATTAAACTCCTGTTCAATATAAATGTCTTTAACCCAGTTAATATTGGCGCTTCTGCTGGCTTTCATATTAATTTCTTTAATAGCAAAAGTTGAATCATTTACCCAAAAATCACCTTTAAAAGTAAGTTCACTTTTTCTTCTCGGGTAATAAATAATGTTGTAGCACCATTTATTATCAATAAAAGCACTATCAGTCAATATATAATTATAAGTTGAAATACCTGAAGCTTTTGAAATTGGACTTACAAAACTCTTATCGAATATTTTTATATAGCTATCATAAATATTATAATCAACATACAAGTCCTTAATAAAAGCAATTACGTTTTGATTCGAATTAAATCCGGAATTTTTATTCCCAACTAAATCTTCTCGGAGTTTTTTCCCTCCTTTGTTTTTCCCGTAGGCATCGTAAACAGATTCATTAATAAAAATAGGAAGAAAAGCTTTTCCAGTAATATGAGAAGTATCTATTTGATTAAAGATAAACTCCATTCCTTTAAATAGCTTTTGTTTCATTAAAACACTATCAATATTGTTCATGTCAAACTCAATCTTCTCATACTTTTCGTATTGATATTGATCAAATAGATAGATTCCATTCTCCCTTTTTTTTGCCCAAATTTTTTCTAAAATAGCAATGGCTGGGTTTCCTTTTTTCTTAACTTTTCCAGAGTAGATAACAACTTCATCTAGTTGGGATGCTTCTTCCGTTAAAACAATTGTTAAATTAAAATCTCTGCTTTTAATTGATACGATTTTAGTTTCAAATCCCAAAAATGAAACTTCAACTTGAGAATAGGTCTTACTTCCTTCTAAATAGAATTTTCCGTTTTCATCTGAAACAGTCCCTTCATTAGAACCAACAAATACAATATTCGCAAATGGTATGGATTCGTTTTGTTCGTCTACAACAAAACCACTAATTTTCACCTGAGCAATAAGTGTAACCCAACTGAATAGTAAAAATAAAATTAAAATACTAGCTTTCTTTCTCATAATAAAAAAATCCTTCCAGGTAGAACCTAGAAGGAATTTATAACGCAAATTTTGTACCATTATTTTATATAAAGTACATCTTTAACAGCTTTAACTACATCATTAAAGTTAGGCAACCATTCCTCTAATAAAACTGGAGAATAAGGCGCTGGAGTGTCAGCTGTTGTAATTCTTCTTACTGGAGCATCTAAATAATCAAATATATTTTCTTGCACTTGGAAAGTAATTTCAGATGAAATACTAGCAAATGGCCAAGCTTCTTCTAAAACCACTAATCTGTTTGTTTTTTTAACAGAAGTAAAAATAGCTTCAAAATCCATTGGTCTTACAGTACGTAAATCAATAATTTCTACAGAAATTCCTTCTTTTTCTAAAACATCAGCTGCTTTATACGCTTCCTTAATTATTTTACCAAAAGAAACAATTGTTACATCATTTCCTTCTCTTTTTATATCTGCAACACCTAATGGAATAATATATTCTCCTTCTGGAATTTCCATTTTATCACCATACATTTGCTCAGACTCCATAAAAATAACTGGATCGTTATCTCTAATTGCAGCTTTCAACAACCCTTTTGCGTCATATGGATTTGAAGGTATAACCACTTTTAACCCAGGCGTATTAGCAAACCAGTTTTCAAAGGCTTGTGAATGAGTAGCACCTAATTGACCCGCAGAACCTGTTGGTCCTCTAAATACTATTGGACAATTTAATTGACCACCAGACATTTGTCTAATTTTAGCAGCATTGTTTATAATTTGGTCAATACCAACCAATGAAAAGTTAAATGTCATGAACTCAACAATAGGTCTATTTCCATTCATTGCAGATCCAACAGCAATACCTGTAAAACCTAATTCAGCAATTGGAGAATCTATAACACGTTTTGCGCCAAATTCATCTAACATTCCTTTCGAAGCTTTGTAGGCTCCATTATATTCTGCAACCTCTTCACCTATCAAAAAGATTGATTCATCTCTTCTCATTTCTTCGCTCATTGCTTCACAAATAGCTTCTCTAAATTGTATTGTCTTCATTTTATCTATTTTTACGATGCGCAAAAGTAAGCAATTCTTGTTTTACTATCAAAAAAATAATGTTTTATAAAATTTTACTATGCGTGCATAGTATTTTTAAAAAAAAGTAGTACATTCGTAAAAGTTAAATGTTTTTACTGTTAATTTTAAGGTAAAAATCAAAATATATAATAAAATGAAAATCTTAGTTTGTATTAGTCACGTTCCAGACACTACTTCAAAAATTAATTTCTCAGAAAATGATTCTAAATTTGATAGTAATGGCGTGCAATTTGTCATAAATCCTTATGATGAGTTCGCTTTAACAAGAGCCATGTGGTTTAAGGAAAAACAAGGTGCAACTGTAACTGTAGTTACGGTTGGAAATGCCACAACAGAACCAACTTTACGTAAAGCTTTAGCAATTGGTGCAGATGAAGCTATTAGAGTAAATAAAGAAGCTGCAGATGGATTTTCTGTTGCAAAAGAATTAGCAGAAGTAGTAAAAAACGGTGCGTTTGATTTAGTTCTTGCTGGAAAAGAATCTATTGACTATAATGGTGGTATGGTTCCAGGAATGGTATCTGCTCTATTGGGTTATAATTTTGTAAATGCTTGTGTAGGATTAGAAATTGAAGGAGAAAAAGCAACAATATCGAGAGAAATTGATGGAGGTAAAGAAATATTATCATCCAACTTACCTTTAATTATTGCAGGTCAGAAAGGATTGGTTGAAGAAAAAGATTTACGAATCCCAAATATGCGTGGTATAATGATGGCACGTCAAAAAAAATTAACTGTTGTTGAACCTATTTCAAGCGAAAACTCAACTTCTACTGTATCTTTTGAAAAGCCATCAGCAAAATCTTCTTGTAAGATGGTTGACGCCTCAAATGTTGATGAACTTATTAGTTTGTTGCATAATGAAGCCAAAGTAATTTAATTTATTGTTAATATCTAAAATCAAAACAACATATGTCAGTTTTAGTTTTTGCCGAAACATCGGAAGGAAAATTTAAGAAATCAGCTTTTGAAGTAACTTCTTACGGAAAAAAAGTAGCAGAACAATTAGGAACGAATTTAGTAGTATTAGCAATTAATTCTAATGAACCTACTTCTTTACATAAATATGGTGCAGAAAAAGTACTAAATGTAGCAAATAACGATTTATCGTTTAATGTAAAAATAGTTGCAGATATAATAAAACAAGCGGCTGAAAAAGAGAATTCTAAGGTTGTTATACTTGATTCTAACTCAAACGGAATTTATTTAGCTCCATTAGTTTCTGTTAACTTAAATGCAGGTTTTGCTAGCAATGTAGTTGCATTACCTAGCGCTGTTTCACCATTTACAGTTAAAAGAAAAGCTTTTTCAAGTAAAGCATTTAATTTTACTCAAATTCATTCAGATGTAAAAGTCATAGGGCTTTCAAAAAATTCATTTGGATTAGCAGAAAATGAAGTTTCTGGAAGTGTTGAGGAATTTTCCCCAACATTAACAACAAGTGGTTTATCTTCTGTTTCTATTGAACAAACTTCAGGAAAAGTAACAATTGCCGATGCCGATATCGTAGTATCTGGTGGAAGAGGTTTAAAAGGACCTGAAAACTGGGGAATCGTTGAAGAATTAGCGAGTGTTTTAGGAGCTGCAACTGCATGTTCTAAACCCGTTTCAGATTTGGGGTGGAGACCTCATAGCGAACATGTTGGTCAAACTGGAAAGCCAGTTGCTTCAAATTTATACATTGCAATAGGAATTTCTGGGGCTATCCAACACTTAGCAGGTATCAATTCCTCAAAAGTAAAAGTAGTTATTAATACTGACCCGGAAGCACCATTCTTTAAAGCTGCCGATTACGGTATTGTTGGGGATGCTTTTGAAGTTGTTCCAAAATTAATTGAAAAGTTAAAAGAATTTAAAGCAAATAACGCATAATTTTACTAAATTGTGCCCTTAATAAGGCTGTCTAATAAATGGGCAAAAAAGTCCTTTGATTAGATAGCCTTTTTTTGTTAATTTTAACTTATGAGTTTAGTTCGTCTAAATATAAAGGGCATATCCTATAGTCAAACGCAAAGCGGAGCTTACGCTTTGGTTTTAAGTGAAGTAGAAGGATCTCGAACCTTGCCTATTGTAATTGGAGCTTTTGAAGCACAATCTATAGCCATTGCATTAGAAAAGGAAATTAAACCACCTAGACCACTTACTCACGACTTATTTAAAAGTTTTGCTGATAGATTTCAAATTGTAATTAAGCAAGTAATTATCCATAAACTTGTTGATGGAGTTTTTTATTCAAGCTTAATTTGTAAACGTGATAATATTGAAGAAATAATCGATACACGTACATCAGATGCAATTGCCTTAGCTACTCGTTTCAATGCTCCTATATTTACTTATGAAAATATTTTAGATAAAGCTGGTATTTATTTAAAAATGAAGGATGAATTATTGCCTGAAAAAGAGGATAAAAACATTGAAAAATTAATTGAAAAACCTAAAAAATCATCATCTTACACTAAAGATACGCTTAAGCAATTAAACGAGAAATTAGATGAAGCTGTTCATAATGAAGACTATGAACTTGCCGCAAAAATACGAGATGAAATAAACAAACGCACTTCATAATAATTTGATACAAATGATAAAAAAAATTGGTTTAACTGTCCTACTCTTTTTTTGTATAATTTCAACTAACGCTCAAGAAACAATTCAAAATACACTTATTGATAATCAAGGATTCTCTATGAATTCTTTGCTTAGAGGTGTTTTAGGAATGATTTCATTACTTGTAATTGCTTATTTTTTTAGCAGTAACAGAAAAGCGATCAATTGGAAAACCGTTGGAGCCGGTTTATCGGCACAATTATTTATAGGAATTGGAGTTTTAAAGATTCCTTTTGTTCAACATTTATTTGAATTTGTTGGTGGGATTTTTACAAATATCCTAGATTATACCGCAGCAGGGAGCTCTTTTTTGTTTGGTGATTTAATGAATTTAGATTCGTACGGGTTTATATTTGTATTTCAAATTTTACCTACTATTATTTTCTTTTCTGCATTAACGTCCTTATTATTTTATCTTGGGGTTATTCAAATAATTGTAAAAGCATTAGCATGGGTTTTAACCAAATTGTTACATATATCTGGTGCTGAAAGTTTATCAGTAGCTGGAAATATTTTCTTAGGACAAACTGAAGCTCCATTAATGATTAAAGCATATTTAGAACGAATGAATCGTTCTGAGATTTTATTAGTAATGATTGGCGGTATGGCTACTGTAGCAGGTGGAGTTTTAGCTGCATACATAGGATTTCTTGGAGGAAGCGACCCTGTTTTAAGACTACAGTTTGCTAAGCATTTATTAGCTGCATCAGTGATGGCTGCACCAGGAGCAATTGTAATTTCAAAAATATTATATCCACAAACAGAATCAATTAATACAGATGTAAATGTATCACAAGATAAAATTGGATCTAATATTTTAGATGCAATTGCCAATGGAACAACAGAAGGTTTAAAGTTAGCTGCAAATGTAGCTGCGATGCTTTTAGTTTTTGTTGCATTAATTGCAATGTTAAATGGAATTCTTGGTTGGGTTGGAGATATTACAAATTTAAATAATTGGATGGCTGCAAATACACCTTATCAGACTTTTACTTTAGAGTCTATTTTAGGTACCATATTTGCCCCTTTAATGTGGTTAATTGGTGTTGCAAAGGAAGATGTTATGTTAATGGGACAGTTACTTGGAGTTAAATTAGCAGCAAGTGAATTTGTAGGTTATATACAACTTGCAGAACTGAAAAACGTAGCTAGCGCAACACATTTCACATACAATAAGTCTGTTATTATGGCTACTTATATGCTCTGTGGTTTTGCAAACTTTGCTTCAATTGGTATTCAAATTGGTGGAATTGGGTCCTTGGCTCCAGGCCAAAGAAAAACATTGTCACAATTTGGAATGAAAGCTCTTATTGGAGGTTCAATCGCATCACTTCTATCAGCTACCATTGCAGGAATGATTATTGGATAATTGAAGTTGTATATGGTTATTTGTAAAATTCTAATTGAATAAACCTTAAAACGAATAAAAGAAAGAATGAAGCAATACTTAGATTTAATAAAACACGTAAAGGATAACGGTATTCTAAAAGAGGATAGAACTGGAACAGGAACAAAAAGTGTTTTTGGGTATCAAATGCGTTTCGATTTAAGTAAAGGATTTCCTATGTTAACTACCAAAAAGTTACATTTAAAATCTATTATTTATGAACTTTTATGGTTTTTAAAAGGAGATACAAATATTAAATATCTAAAAGAACATAACGTAAAAATTTGGGATGCCTGGGCAGATGAAAATGGAGATTTAGGACCTGTTTACGGACATCAATGGAGAAATTGGAACAATGAAGGAATTGATCAAATAAGTCAGGTAATCGAAACTATAAAAACAAATCCGGATAGCAGGAGAATGATTGTTACAGCATGGAATCCTGGAGTTTTACCAGACACTTCAATTTCATTTTCAGAAAATGTTGCTAACGGAAAAGCTGCCTTACCACCTTGTCATGCATTTTTTCAATTTTATGTAACTGATGGAAAATTATCTTGCCAACTATATCAAAGAAGTGCAGATATTTTTTTAGGTGTACCTTTTAATATTGCATCTTACGCTTTATTAACTATGATGATCGCGAAGGTTTGCGATTTACAACCAGGCGATTTTGTGCATACCTTTGGTGACGCTCATATATATACTAACCATAGTGAGCAAATAAATTTACAATTATCAAGAAATCCTAAAGAACTACCTACCATTGAAATAAATCCAGAAATTAAAAATATATTTGATTTTAATTTTGAAGATTTTACACTGAAAAATTACAATCCACATCCACATATAAAGGGTGCAGTAGCTATTTAGAGAACTAAAATAACTTATTCATTAAAGGGTTTTAATTTATGAAAACCTAAAGATCATTTTATAAAAAAAAGAATCTTTTAAATTTAAAATATATGAGTCAAAATATTGAACAACACGAATTATACGAAAATGCAAGGTATCGCATTAGACAAAAAAAGCGTCTATACTTCCATTTTGTAGTGTTTTTAGTAGGATCTGTTTTTTTAATTATCCTTAACAAAATTTTAAATGTTGGAGAAAATATTATAGAAGATTGGTTTGTTTGGGCTATTTTATTATGGTTTTTCTTATTTGTTCTTCATTTTATAAATGTTTTTATTACAAAGCGATTTATGGATAGAACATGGGAAAGAAAACAAATTGAAAAACTAGTAAAAAAGCAAGAATTAAAAATAGCAGAGTTAGATAAAGAAGTTCAAAAAGATTTCGCGTTAAAATCAAAAAACGAACTTCCTACTACAGAAACTAAAAAAAAAGAAGATACACAGAACAATCCAAGCCAAAAATGATTACGATTATAGCTGCCATAGCTGAAAAAAATGCTTTAGGAAAAGACAATCAACTTATATGGCATTTACCAGCAGATTTAAAAAGATTCAAAAAAGTAACTTCAAACCACCATATTATAATGGGAAGAAAAACTTTTGAATCGGTTGGAAAACCTCTTCCTAATAGAACCAATATAATTATTACAAGAAACAAGGATTACAATGTTCCTGGGTGCATAACTGTACACTCATTACAAGAAGCACTTGAGGCAGCAAAAGACGACGACAATCCTTTTATTTTAGGAGGAGCAGAAATTTACAAACAAGCCATTGAAATTGCAGATAAGTTAGATTTAACTTTTGTTCATCACGAGTTTGAAGCGGATGCTTTTTTTCCTGAAATTGATAAAAATATTTGGAAAGAAACAACAAGAGAATACTTCCTTGCAGATGAAAATAATAAATACAATTATAGTTTTGTGACTTTTTCTAAAAAATAAAAGAGGCCAAAACGGCCCCTTTTAAAACTAAACTTAACTTAATTAATATTACCTATTTATTTTTTAATTGCTTGTGAGAATTTTCGACCATCACTATTTATTACCAACGAATAATCACCAGCTTCAAAATTTGAAATATCTAAAATTCTACTAATTGTTTTAGCTCCTGCATGATTTTCTTCAAATAATAAATTTGAGTCCGTATCATAAATTGCAATTTTAACTGCTTCATCATTTAATGATAATTTTGAAATATACATCAAATTACCTATAACCCTTACAACAGGTTTAAAGTAAACACTTTTTGCAACTTCATTCAATTTAACTTTTTCTCTGTTAACTGAAAAAGGAATAATTTGAATTTTTGTTTCACTTTCCAATTCAATAACATAATCACCATACGGTAAAAGACTTAAATCGTATTTTTTAGAAGAATTTTTGCCTAAATAATTTTCACGGTATAATATAACACCACCCTTGTCTATAATTTGAATAGCTACTTTCCCATCAAAATTATTTAAGTTAAGGTTTATTAATCTTGAATTAATAACATTAACAATAGCACTTGGATTTGGTTCTATACTTTTTGCATTTGAATTAAATACAGAAAACAAAACAGCTACTACAACTATATTCTTTATTAAACTTTTCATAATTATTAGATTTTTAAATTAGTATGCAGCAAATGTATATCCAAATAGGAAAGTAAAATACACCAATATTTTCTATTTTATGTATTTATTTACCTTTGCTATACTTTACGAAAACGTTTTAGGTTAATTTAGAATATATTATTGGTAAATTTGAACTTCAAAATTAATTTTTTAATTAGTTTTGTAAAAAAAAAATATGAATAAAACAAAGCCTACATTTAGAAAATTAAACCCAGCTTTTGGAAGCTCTTTCCATGTAAGGCAACATAACGAGAAAATAGAAATTAATTTACCTTTTTGGCATTTTCATCCAGAGTTAGAACTTGTTTACGTAAATAAAGCAAAAGGAAAAAGGCATATAGGAAGTCATTTATCATATTTCAATAACAGTCAACTTATATTAATAGGTGCTAATGTACCTCATAGCGGTTTTACAGATAGATTTTCAACAAACGGCACTGAAACAATCGTCCAATTTAAGGAAGACTTTTTAGGAGAAAGTTTTTTAAATATACCTGAAATGCATATGATTAAGGCCCTTTTTGCAAAAGCAAAAAAAGGGATCCTATTTAACATTGAAGCAAAAAAAGAAATTGGACCAAAAATTGAAGCACTACTGCTTACTGAAGGATTAGATAGGGTTATTAAATTCATTGAGGTTTTAAAAGATTTAGCTTACACAACAAATTATTCTTTATTAAATGTAGATGGATATGCTTTTGAAGTAGAACCACAAGACAATCAAAAAATTGACATCGTTTTTGGGCATGTTAGTAAAAACTTTAAACAACCAATAACATTAGATGAAATCTCAGGAAAAGTAAGCATGACAGTTCCAGCCTTTTGCAGATATTTTAAAAAAGTAACAGGAAAAACATTTACTCAATTTGTAAACGAATTTAGAATCGTTCATGCAACAAAGCTTCTTGCTGAAAACCCAACTAGTATTACAGATATTTGTTTTGAAAGTGGTTTTAACAATTTCTCACATTTCAATAAGCTATTTAAAAAGTTTACCGGTAAAAGTCCGCTGAAATACAGAAATGAAATGAAACAACTAGTTGTACAAAAGATAGAATAAGCGAATTTAAATTTCAAAATTCCAAAAAAAAATGAGGCTAATAATAAGCCTCATTTTTTATGTTAACCAAATATATAATAGTAATAATTTTGTATCAATGTTATTATAATGCAAATATATGTACTTATTAAACTTGTAAATACATCATTATTTTCTAATTTATATACTATATTAACCTCTACTTGTTTTACGAAAACGTTTTAGGTTAATTTTACATAAAAAAATCAATTTTAAAAATAAATTTATTGATTAACTCATTTCAATTTTTTAAATTTCACTAAAAAATAAAATGAGGCTTTAAGAAAGCCTCATTTTAAAAGTTAACCAAATATATAATAGTAATAATATATAAACCTTTTATCTAACCTTAATTACTATACAGCAAAGATATGTTCAATTCATTTTTAAAAACACAACATTATTTTCTAATTTATGTACTCAATTGATTTTAAACATTTTAACGAAAACGTTTTAGGATAATTTAAAACAGAAAATTTAAGGTGCTAACTATTTTAATCACAGCAATTAACACGAAAATAAGATCGAAATGAACCTAAAAAGCAAACAAATCTTTTTTTAAACACAACAATTTTAACGAAAACGTTGTAGGTAAACAACTGTTTTAAACACTTATTTTCAAATGCTTAGTAATATAATATTATAAATCGATTTAATGAATTTCTAAAACATAAGGTAATCTCGCTTGGATACCTTTCATATTTGAAAAATATTTTAGAGTCTCTAAAATTTTATAATTTTCCATTCCAAACTCTTCGATTAATAATTTTTGTTTTGATTTCATAAATGGAAAATTTCCAATTCTTTCCTCAAAATCTACTCTATAATCTGGGTAGTTTCTCACTTTATAATCCGTTATTTCAACCAATTCAGCAGCATATGCAATAGCATCATCTAAATTTCCCAATTCATCAATTAAACCAACTTTTAAAGCATCAACACCTGACCAGACTCTTCCTTGCGCAATGCTGTCTACTGCAGAAAAACTCATGTTTCTACCAACAGAAACCCTTTCTAAAAAAGTATTATAAACTTCTTCCACACCTTCTGTAGTAATTGCTCTGAAATCATCTCTCATTGGCTCAAAAGCGCTGTAATTAGCACTGCTATTAGTACTTACTTGTTCTGCATTTATCCCAATATTTGAGGCTAATTTACTAATATTTGGAATGGTTCCAAAAACACCGATAGAACCGGTAATAGTTGTAGGTTCTGCAAAAATTCTATTCGCATTACAGGAAAGATAATACCCACCCGAAGCAGCAACATCTCCCATTGAAACAATAATTGGCAACTCTTTTTTGGCTAACTCTATTTCTCTCCAAATTAATTCAGAAGCTAATGCACTACCACCTGGAGAATTAACACGTAAAACGATTGCTTTTACTTCGCTAGATTTTTTTGCTTTTCTTAAGGCATTTATAATTAATTCCTGCCCTATTACATCCTCATTTCCCTTCCCATACATAATTTCTCCCTGAGCATAAATAACTGCAATTTTATTTGAAGCAGATGAACTAATACGCCCTTTTCCTGTTCCTATGTAATCCTTAATAGTAATTACATTTAATTTATCATCTTCAAATATTCCCAAAGCACTTTTTATTTTATTCTCATATTCATCTAGATATAGTGCTTCATCTATTATGTTATTTTCTTTGGCTAAATTAGCATTTCGAGCTAGTAAATTATCGGCTATATTATTTAATTCAGAAACAGGTATATTTCTACTATTTGAAACATCCACCAAAATTTCATCCCAAATAGAAGTCAAAAATGAAGTTATTTGTTCTCGATTAGCATCGCTCATTTCATTATATAAAAATGGTTCTACAGCGCTTTTATATTTTCCATGACGAATTACTTCCATTTTCACCCCAGTTTTATCTTGGAAATCTTTAAAGAAAAGTACTTCAGAAGACAAACCTTTAAAATCAACTGCTCCAACAGGATTTAGATAAATAGAATCTGCTATAGTACTTAAATAATACGATTTTTGATCGTAAACATCAGAATAAGCTACAATAAACTTCCCAGATTCTTTAAATTCTTCAAGTTTGTTTCTTATGGCCTGGGTTTGTGCAACTCCTGCTCGTACTCCATTTCCATTTATACTTATACCCTTAATATTAGTGTCGTCCTTTGCATTTTCAATAGCATTAATAATATCATTCAAACCAATTTTATCATCATTTAATCCAAACATTTCATCTAAAGGGTTATCACTCTTAGGAGCATAATCTTTTACTTGTTTATCCAATTTAATTTCTAAAATAGAATTTTCTTTTACAGATACTTTGTCAGTTTCACCAATTGCCGATGCAATTAAAACAAACAAAATTAAAATTACACCTAAAGCAATTAAGGTTCCAAAAATTGATGCTACTAAATTTCTTAAAAAATTCATATATATTTAAATTTTATGCGCTAAAAAAACACAAATGTTTATAAGTTGAACAACAAAGATATATTTTTAAATAATACTTTTCTTTTCTTTGTAACCACTTTATGCAAATAGTAAGAACCACATATTTATCCATAGGAAGTAACCTTGGAAGTAAACTTGAAAATTTACAACAAGCTGTTGATTTAATTTCAGAAAAAATTGGGGCTGTTACCAAAATTTCGTCGGTATACAAAACTGAATCATGGGGATTTGAGAGTGCCCATTTTTACAACATCTGCATTCAAGTTTCTACAGGATTAAACCCAGAAAACCTATTGAAAACAATTCATGAAATTGAACTTTTATTAGGAAGAACAAGAACAGTAAAAAAAGGTTATACTGAAAGAACAATTGATATTGATGTACTACTTTTTGATAATGAAATTATTTTTTCAAAAGAGTTAATAGTTCCTCATAAAGATATGTTAAATAGAAAATTTGTAATGATTCCATTAACTGAAATCGCTCCAAATTTTATGCATCCAATTGAAAAACAACGCATTCAGGTATGCGCTTCCAAATGTGGTGATGATGGAATAATTGAACTTACAACTCATCAATTAAAACGACCAATTTCTTTATCTGAGAAATATAATTATATCGCTATTGAAGGAAATATTGGTGCAGGTAAAACCACACTAACCTCAATGATTGCAGAAGATTTCAATGCTAAAACAGTGTTGGAACGGTTTGCTGACAATCCTTTTTTACCTAAATTTTATGAAGATAATGAACGCTATGCTTTTCCTTTAGAAATGAGTTTTTTAGCCGATCGTTACCAACAACTATCCGATGATTTAGCACAGTTCGATTTATTTAAAAACTTTATAGTATCAGATTACTACATATTTAAATCGCTGATTTTCGCACAAGTAACCTTACAAAAGGAAGAATATTACTTGTATCGAAAAATGTTTGACATTATGTATAAAGAAATTTCTAAACCTGATTTATATATATATCTATATCAAAATACTCCACGCTTGCTAGAAAACATTCAAAAACGAGGTAGAGATTATGAAAAAAATATTGCTTCTGAATATTTAGATAAAATTCATAAAGGATACTCCACTTTTATTAATACAGAAGGAAACCTAAACACATTAATAATTGATGTTTCTGATAAAGACTTCCTAAATAATCCTAAAGACTATAAAGAGGTTATTTCATTAATAAAAAATGCCAATTAGTACATTTACTCCTTTTTCAACTCTAATTTTTCCGCAAAATAATCACAAAAATCACGCATAGTTGCACTCATTTTAGCGTCATCTGTAGCTCTTTCAAAAGTATCAGTCATCGTTACCAAAGTTTGATGAAAAAATTGTTTCATTTCATCAACAGGCATGTCTTTAGTCCATAAATCCATTCTAAGTGTTTCCTTTGATTTAGAGTCCCAAACTGAAATCATTAAGGCTTTAGCCTCTTCGTTTGAAATGTTGCCATCATTCGCTGACCAGTTTAATTTTTCCGGAATTTTATTTTCGTCTAAACCTACAATAAATTCAATTTTTGATTTACTAACTACTGCCATTATTTTTTTGGTTTGTATTTTGCGTTTTTAAATATTTCTTCTGCGTTAGTTCGCAAAAGTTGCTGCAAAGTTACATTATTATTATTCATATATGAGCGAACTATTTGCCAACCTAACCAAACTCCAATTCTTCCAGGAGATTCTTTATCAATATCAATATAAAATTTCGAAAAAGGAGCATTGGCTATAAAGCGCTCATACAATTTAGCATCAGTACTATATAAATATTTCTTCTCTATAAAATATTTCCAAACTTGCACTTCATTTGCTTCAACCCATTCAATTTCATCTATAGTATATCCCATTTTTTGAGCATCTGAAAAAGTTGGCAAATATCTATCAACCAAATAGCGTTTTTTTCCTTCGTTTACAATTATATTGATAAATTGACGCTTCCTATTTGGTATATAATATTTTTCACTAACTGCGTTTGCAATATCAACTGGCAATTGGGATTTATCATAATTTCTAGCTAAATATTCTGGAAAATCTTTATAAATTTCATTCCCTTTACCCAAATACATATCTAAGGCTACAAAAAGTAGGCTATCTGCATAAACAACTTTGTTATTATAATCTAAATCTGTAATTAATGTAATTACTTTAGGAGATTTAAACGCAGGATGATAATACTTAATGTGTTTGAATAACTCTCCTATTTGCAGTTTTTCATTTTCAAAATCCTCAAAAACATCTTGCGACTTCTTAAATAATTCAATTTCATCTTTATTATTTATCTTGTTCAACCAAATACTATCTGGGTTTTGGATAGGAAACAAATATGGATATTCACTTTTTAAATTACTTAAAGTGTTTTCATTTGCATTATAAAATTTTTGCTCAAACCTATCAATAGAGACATCCATAGTAATATTTGAAACATCAATTTTCTTTTTTGACTCTTTTGAACAAGCAACTAGTGTGAATAATATAATTACAATAACTGAAAGTTTATTCATTAATTTTTATATTTACGGTTCTCTTTTAAAAACGTTAAAAATACTAAAAAAGTTTAATTATGAATGCTGAAAAAGTTGTTGAACATATTGTATCCTGGTTAAAAGATTATGCTGTTAATGCAAAAGTGAATGGTTTTGTTATTGGAATCTCTGGAGGAATAGATTCTGCTGTAACCTCAACTCTTTGTGCTAAAACAGGTTTTCCAGTATTGTGTGTTGAAATGCCTATTCATCAAGCTGAAAATCAAGTTTCAAGAGGAAGGCAACATATTGAACAACTTAAACAACGTTTTGAAAAAGTAAATTCTATTGAAGTAAACTTAACATCTACTTTTGAAGGTTTTAAAAAGGTTGTTCCACAAATTGAAGATTTAGCTACTGTAAATTTATCCCTAGCCAATACAAGAGCACGCTTAAGAATGAGTACGTTGTATTATTTAGCGGGTTTACACGGTTATTTAGTTGCTGGAACAGGAAACAAAGTTGAAGATTTTGGTGTAGGGTTTTACACAAAATATGGAGATGGTGGTGTTGATTTGAGTCCGATAGCTGATTTAATGAAATCAGAAGTATATGAAATTGCAAAGGTTTTAGGAGTGCCAAATTCTATTCAAGTAGCGCAACCAACGGATGGATTATTTGGAGATAGCCGAACTGATGAAGACCAAATTGGAGCAAGTTATGATGAATTAGAATGGGCAATGAAACAATCTGAATCAGGTAAAATTACAGGAGATTTTAAGGGTCGTGAAAAAGAAGTAATGGCAATTTACACTCAACGAAATAGAGCTAATAAACATAAAATGGATCCAATACCTGTTTGTCTAATTCCTGCGGCGTTGAAATAAAAAATTAATAATTAACAACTCTTTTTAGTCTTTCAGCAACAAGTACTTTAAGTCCGTTATAATCAATAATAGACAACATGGATTCATCTCGTTGCTTTTCATCACTAAGATTTAATACTAACGAACTTATTTTTTCATCGATAAGAACGCGTCTTAAATTATAAATAGCATCAAGAACCATTTTTGAAAGATCACTTTCCTTAGTTTTTGTTATAACATTTTTACGTTCCCAATTACTTAACACATACTTTTCATCATCCATTAAAATATTGGTAACCAATGTTGATATTGCTGGGTTTGAATGATTAATAAAAACATCTATTGACGTTTTTTCACTTTGATTTAGTTGATTTATTAAATCATAGTAAATATCCTTAAATAGTTCCTCTGTAAATTCAACTTCATCATCTTGTAAATTCAAATATATTTCTTTTGAAACTACATTTGTAATATGTACTTTTTTTAACTTTTCTATTTTTTTAGAATCTTCATCTTCACCAGCAACAAAATCTACAAAGTCAACTTCGTTATTTCCATATAACAACAAAATTTTAATAATTTCACGCTCGTATTTTTTTAACTCATTAAACTTTTCAAACTTTTGAGTTTTATGAACCTGAAAAGCTTCAGGGTACAATACATCTAGTGGTGGCTCGTTAGGATCTGGTCTGTTCCCAACATCTCTTTTCGTTTTATTATTAAGCTGAGCTAATTCACTAAACAATACACTCTCAGAAATATCCATAACTCTGGAACATTCCTGTATATATACTTCCTGCTGAATACTATCTGGAATTTTTGAAATGCTCACAACAATATCACGAATTAATCCAGCTTTTTTAACTGGATCGTTTTTCGCTTCTTCCATCAATAAAGAAACCTTAAAATTGATGAAATCCTGTGAATTGTTTTGTAAATATTCTTTTAATTCTTCAGTTGAAACTTTTTTCGAGAAACTATCCGGGTCATCTCCATCAGGAAACATTAACACCCTCACATTCATTCCTTGTTCCAAAATCAAATCGATTCCTCTTATAGAAGCTCTTATTCCAGCCGCATCTCCATCAAAAAGAATTGTTATATTTTTTGTGAGACGATTTATCAAACGAATTTGATTTTCTGTAAGTGCGGTTCCAGAAGATGCAACCACATTCTCTACCTTAGATTGATTGAAGGAAATAACATCGGTATAACCTTCAACTAAATAGCAATTATCCTCTTTTGCAATACTTTGCTTTGCAAAATGAATTCCATATAAAACATTACTCTTATGGTAAATATCACTATCCGGCGAGTTTAAATATTTAGCAGCTTTTTTATCGTTAGTTAAAATTCTTCCTCCAAAACCAAGTACTCGTCCACTCATACTATGAATTGGAAACATAACACGACCTTTAAAACGATCGAATTGTTTTGTTCCTGATGATGCAAGTAGATCTTGTTTTACAATTGTTAAACCTGTTGATTCTAAATATTTAAGATTGTATCCTTTATTCAGTGCTTCTGAAGTAAAAGCTTCCCATTCGTTTAAAGAATATCCTAATTGGAATTTTTTGATGGTTTCATCTGTAAATCCTCTTTCTTTAAAATAACTTAAACCAATCGCCTTCCCTTGTTCATCTTCAAGGAGTGTTTTATGAAAATAGTCTCTTGCATATTCCGAAACCAAAAACATACTTTCACGTTCATCAGCTTGTTGCTTTTGCTCATCGGTTTGTTCGGTTTCTTCTAATTCAATATTGTATTTTTTTGCCAAATACCGAATAGCTTCAGGATATGAATAGTGTTCATGTTCCATTAAAAATGAAACAGCATTCCCTCCTTTTCCAGTACTAAAATCCTTCCAAATTTGTTTTACCGGAGACACCATAAAAGATGGAGATCGTTCTTCAGAAAACGGACTTAATCCTTTATAATTACTTCCTGCTTTTTTTAATTGAACAAACTCTCCAATAACCTCCTCTACTCGAGCAGTTTCAAAAACTAAATCTATGGTGCTTCTGGAAATCAATTTATTTGGGTAAATTTTAAGGTTCTAATTTACAAAAAATAGGTAAAAAAATCACCCTTCAACAAGTAAAGGGTGATTATCTTTTTTAAAAGTCAAAATTTGTGTTACGAAACAGCCTTTAACTTTTTAATTGTCGTTTTATTAATTTTATCTTCTGCATATTTCTTAGTAACCTTAAAGTCGGTTTCATTCGAACCTGGAAGATCAAACATTGCATCGGTTAACATAGCTTCACATAATGAACGTAAACCACGAGCTCCAAGCTTATATTCAACTGCCTTTTCTACAATATACATTAAAGCTTTTTCATCAATTGAAAAATCAATACCATCCATTTGAAACAATTTTTGATACTGCTTAACAATAGAGTTTTTGGGCTCAGTTAAAATAGCTCTTAAAGTATCTGCATCAAGAGGATCCATATGAGTTAAAACCGGTAAACGACCAATAATTTCAGGAATTAATCCAAATGATTTTAAATCACTTGGTATGATATATTGCAATAAGTTCTCTTCATCAACTTTTTCTACTTTAATAGATGCACTATATCCTACTGCTTGTCTATTTAAACGCTTACCAATAACTTTATCTATTCCAGAAAAAGCTCCTCCAGCAATAAATAATATATTTTTGGTGTTTACCTCAATAAATTTTTGGTCTGGATGTTTTCTTCCTCCTTTTGGTGGAACATTTACAACGGAACCTTCTAACAATTTTAACAAGGCTTGTTGAACTCCTTCACCAGAAACATCTCTAGTTATTGAAGGATTATCACCTTTACGAGCAATTTTATCTATTTCATCAATAAAAACAATTCCTTTTTCTGCTTTATCCACATCATAATCAGCAGCTTGCAACAAACGTGTTAATATCGTTTCAACATCTTCCCCTACATATCCTGCTTCAGTTAAAACAGTTGCATCTACAATACAAAATGGTACATTTAGCATTCTTGCAATAGTTCTTGCAATTAATGTTTTTCCAGTTCCTGTTTCACCAACAATAATAATATTACTTTTTTCAATTTCTATTTCATCTTCATCTTTAGAAACTGGTTGTAATAACCTTTTGTAGTGATTATAAACAGCAACAGACATTACTTTTTTCGCATCACTTTGCCCAATCATATATTGATCAATAAAACTTTTTATTTCGCGAGGCTTTTTAAGAATTAAATCTGAAGAAAGTGTTGAAGATTTATTTTCTGCAATTTCCTCCATTACAATACCGTGAGCCTGTTCTATACATTTATCACAAATATGTGCATCTAATCCAGCAATAAGTAAATCTGTTTCCGGTTTTTTCCTACCACAAAACGAACATTCTAAAACTTCATCCTTTCCCATATATAAATTTTATTCTTTTTTTAGTTATTAGTAATTTAATTGAAAACTATAACCTTTTATTTTCTCATTAAAATTTCATCAATCATACCATAAGTCTTGGCTTCTTCAGCTTTCATCCAATAATCTCTATCAGAATCATGATGAACTTTCTCCATAGTTTGACCAGAATGTTTAGAAATTATCTGATACAATTCATCTTTTAATTTCATGATTTCACGAGCTGTAATTTCAATATCACTAGCTTGTCCTTGTGCCCCCCCTAATGGTTGGTGAATCATAATACGTGAATGTGGTAATGCTGATCGTTTCCCTTTTTCACCAGCACACATTAATACAGCTCCCATTGAGGCCGCCATACCTGTACAAATTGTTGCAACTTCTGGCTTTATAAATTGCATCGTATCGTAAATTCCTAATCCTGCATAGACCCCACCTCCTGGTGAATTGATATAAATTGAAATATCTTTTGAATTATCAACACTTTCTAAAAATAATAATTGCGCTTGAATAATATTAGCAACATAATCATCAATTCCAGTTCCTAAAAATATTATTCGATCCATCATTAATCGAGAAAATACATCCATTTGCGCAACATTTAATTGACGCTCTTCAATAATATATGGCGTTACACTGCTAACCAATTTATCGTAATACATACTATTGATTCCGTGCTCTTTTGTAGCAAACTTTTTAAATTCTTTTCCGTAATCCATTTTTCAGATTTTTTAAAGTATTAAGTGTGTAAAGATAAGAAGTATTTATTTATTATAAAGTCAAATTATCCATTGAATATCTACAGCTATAATTTTAACTAAATTTTTACTTGATTTTATTATGCATGCATAATATTATTTCTTACCTTTAATAAATCTTTTACCAAAGGTTTAAATAAAAATTTAAGAATATGAAAACTACATTAACAGCATTACTTCTACTTGTTTTTTCAATTACATTAACTGGCCAAGAATTTGAAAAAGGAACTATTATTACAACTCATTACGATACCATATCCAATGTTCAAATTAAAAAAATAAGCGAAGCCAAAAGCTTTCTACACATTGCTTATATTGATATAGACGGCATTGAACAAGAACCTGATATTGAAACAATAAAGTGTTATACGAGAGGTGAAGAACAATTTTGCAGAATTTATAATTCGGGAGAAATGGTACTAGCAAAACAAGTTACCATAGGTGAAAAACTAAACTTATATGAGCGAGTATATAATGGTAACAAAATATACTATGTTGAAAAGGTTTATGATGAACTAATAAAAGTGCCTTCTTCAAGTAATAAATTTAAAAAAGTAATTGGTGATTTTTTAAATGAATCTCCTCAATTATCAGAAAAAATTAAGTCAAAAGAATTAATAGATATTAAAGAAATAGTGAACCTATATAACGAAGGTTAAAGATTTCGGTTTTAGTTAAAAAAAGTCTGGGAATGTTTCATTTTCGGGCTTTTTTGTTTTAGCAACTTTTTATTATTGTTTTTGGTATCTTTGAATTCATCAATTTTATTTAAATGAAAATCCTTTTTAAAATTACAATTTGCTTTTTAGCATTTTCCACAACTCTTATTGCGCAAGACTACAAAAAAAGATTCAACGCTATTGATATTCAGAATTATAAACTAACATTAGCGGTTAATGATTCAACAAATAATATCTATGCTACAATGGAGGTTACATTAAAATTCAAAATCAAAAGCTCAAAATTTGAGTTAGACCTAATTGAAAAAGACAGTACAGGAAATGGAATGATAGTCCATTCCATCATGCAAAAGAAAGATACCGTTGCATTTAAACATTTAAATAATAAAATTACAATTTACCCAAGTTCTACTAGGCTAGACAGCATTTTTTCATATACTATAAATTATAGTGGAATTCCAAAAGACGGACTTATAATAAGTAAAAACATGTATGGAAACAGAACTTTTTTTGGCGATAATTGGCCTAATAGAGCTCAAAATTGGTTTCCTTGTGTTGATCATCCTTCCGACAAAGCTACTATTGAATACATCGTGAAAGCGCCAAATCATTATCAGGTAATTGCTAATGGATTTCAAGTTGAAGAAACAAATCTGCCAAATTACTTAAAACAATATCACTATAAAACTTCAGTACCACTACCAACAAAATTAATGGTTGTAGGGATTGCTGAATTTGCAGTTCAAAATATAGGAGAAACACATAATATACCTGTATCAACTTGGGTATATCCACAAACAAAAGAAAAAGGTTTTTACGATTTTGTTATTGCCAAAGAAGTTCTTAATTTCTTTATTGAAAATGTTGGTGAATATCCTTTCGATAAATTAGCAAATGTTCAATCTAAAACAAAGTTTGGAGGAATGGAAAATGCTGGTGCCATATTCTATTATGAAAACGCTGTTACTGGAGAAAGAAATCATGAAAACTTAATTGCTCACGAAATTTCGCATCAATGGTTTGGGGATTCTGTTACAGAAATTAATTGGCCACATGTTTGGTTGAGTGAAGGTTTTGCAACTTATTTTACTCATTTATATGTTTTAAATACAAAAGGTGAAGAAGTGTTTAAAGAACGAATGAAAGATGACAGAAAAGATGTTTTAGCTTTTTACAAACAACAAAAAACACCTGTTATTGATTACGAATCAACCAATTTAATGAGTATATTAAACACAAACTCTTATCAAAAAGGTGGTTGGTTTTTGCACATGCTTAGAAAAAAAATTGGCGACGAGTTCTTTTGGAAAGGCATTAAAGAATATTATGAAAAATATAAATTACAAAATGCTTCGACCAATAATTTAAAAAATGTTATGGCTGAAACGTCAAACCAAAATTTAGATATCTTTTTTAAGCAGTGGTTGGAAAATTCGGGACATCCAAGGATAAAAACTAATTGGGTTAATAATAAAAATAAAGTACTATTGATTATAGATCAAACTCAAGAAACTAATTTCCTATTCCCAATAGATGTAGAATTAAAATATGTTGATGGTTCAAGTGAAATAAAAACTATTCAAATTAACCATAAATCAGCTCCTTATGAAATACCAACAAATCAGGAAGTTGTAGAAATTATTTTAGACCCGAATAGTTGGTTGTTGTTTGAAGAAATATAAACTAATCCTTTAAAATAAAATTAATTACGATTTCTCGATTTATTTAACACATCAATATTTTAAGGCTTATATTTGCAAAAACTACTAACAATGACTTTTTCAGATTTAAATTTAAACCGATTTTTGTTGAATGCCTTGGATGACATGGGATTCGTAACTCCAACTCCTATACAAGAAAAAGCTTTTTCTGTAATTATGAGCAGTAAAGATGTTGTTGGTATTGCACAAACTGGAACTGGTAAAACCTATGCTTATTTATTACCAATTTTAAGACAATTAACTTATTCTGATCAAAAACATCCACGCGTATTAATCGTGGTTCCAACAAGAGAATTAGTAGTTCAAGTAGTTCAGGAAATAAAAAATTTAACACCTTATATAAATGTTAGATACGCAGGTATTTATGGTGGAACAAATATAAATAACGATAAACAACTTGTTTTTAACGGGTTGGATATTCTAGTTGCAACACCTGGTCGTTTATTAGACCTTGCATTAGACGGAATTTTAAAACTAAAAACAATTCAAAAGTTAGTAATTGATGAAGTGGATGAAATGTTGAATTTAGGTTTTAGACCTCAATTAATTACATTGCTTGATTTATTACCTAAAAAACGTCAGAATATTTTATTCTCTGCTACATTAACAAAAGAAGTTGATGATTTGTTAAACGACTTTTTTAAATCTCCAGTAAAAATTGAAGTTTCAACTAGTGGAAGTCCGCTTGATACAATTGAACAACAAGCTTATCCTGTACCCAATTTTTACACAAAGGTTAACTTTTTAACATCTTTGTTAAAGGATAAAGATACTTTTAAAAAAGTATTGATATTTGTAAAAAACAAAAATCAGGCTAACATATTATTTAGTGAACTTGAATTGGAACTACCAAAACAAGTATCCATAATACATTCAAATAAAACTCAAAATTACAGATTACGATCTGTTCAAAATTTTGAAAAAGGACTTTTTTCAATTTTAATAGCAACCGATATTGTTGCGAGAGGAATTGATTTATCTGAGGTGAGTCATGTAATAAATTTCAATATTCCAAAAAAACCAGAAAACTACATTCACCGAATCGGGCGAACAGGTAGAGCAGAACAAAAAGGAACTTCTATTTCATTATTTACTGAAGAAGAAGCAGATTACTTAGGTGAAATAGAACTATTAATGAATACTGAAATTGATGTTTTTGACCTACCTGATAATATTGCTATTTCGGAGCAATTAATTGACGAAGAAATGCCAAGAGATCAACAGGAAATTAGTAATGACAAACGATCTTCTTCTTCAACACTCGGTTCTGGATTTCATGAAAAGAAAGAAAAAAATAAAAAGGAAAATTTAGGAGGGTCTTACAGGCGTGAAATTGCAAAAAAATACAAAAAACCTAAAACAAGGGGACAAAAAAGAAAATAACAAATCTACTTTATTTTATACCTTAACTAAAGCTTCATAAAGAATTAAAAAACAAAAAAAACTCCTTAAAATATTTAAGGAGTTTTTAATTTTATATATAGCCAATCAATTATTTGTAAACTTCTTTTACAAATTCTTCATAGTTCACTTCTTTAACTTTAAAAGTTATATTTTCTTTGTAAAAAGTCACTAATTTTTGACTAACTAATTGTTCTTGTAAACGCTTAGCTTCATCTTGATTACTTAAAACTCTTTGAACGATATCATCAAGTTCTTTTTCTTCTGGGTTTAATTGTCCGTATTGAGCCATTTGAGTTTTTACAAATCCTTTTGTAAAGTCTTTTAACTCATCAAAACTAATTTGAAGTTTGTTGTCTTTTAAAACTTTCCCTTCAATTAATTGGTAACGCAATCCTTTTTCAGACTTATCGAATTCTTCAGCAGCTTCTTCAGCAGTCATAGGTTTTTCACCTGCAACAGCTAACCACTTTTTCAAAAATTCAGCTGGTAAGTCAAATTTTGTATTTTCCACCAAATATTCTGTAACAGCATTTAATAATTGTTGGTCTGCTTGGGTTTGAAATTGCTTCTCAGCATCTTCTTTGATTTTTTCTTTTAATTCTTCAACAGATTTTACAACATCAGCACCAAATATTTTATCAAATAACTCTTGATTTATTTCTGCCAATTCTGTTTCATTTATTTCAGAAATTGTAAAAGATAAAGTTATATCTAAACCGTGAATTTCATCGTGGCTTAAACCTAAAGCACCCATTAATTTATGATCGTCATCAAAAAGTCCTTTTGAATTTAATTCAATAACATCTCCAACTTTTTTCCCGATAAATTTCTTTTGGTTAACTTTTCCTTTTATTGAATCAAGTGCAATTGTAGATTTTTTATCAATCCCTTTTTCCACATTTACAAAAGTTCCGGCAATATTTACATCTGCTTCTACTACTTCTTTTACAACTAATTTACCAAAACGTTTTTGAAGATTTTCAACTTCTTTATTTAGTAATTCATCGTCTGCAACAATATTATATTGAGTGATTTTCTTTTTAGCATCTAAATTAACATCGAATGTTGGAGCTAGTCCTAATTCAAATTCAAATGAATAATCTTCAGTTTCCCAAGAAAAATCATCTTGCATTTTTGGTAATGGATTTCCTAAAATATCTAATTTTTCTTCAACTAAGTAGTTGTTTAATGATTCTTGCAATAGTTTATTAACTTCGTCAATCATTATCGATTTTCCGTACTGTTTTTGGATCATTCCCATTGGCACTTGTCCTTTTCTAAATCCAGGAATATCAGCTTTTTTACGGTAATCTTGTAAAAGTTTTGTTACTTTATCTTGGTAATCAGCAGCAGAAATTTCAACTTTCACAACTGCATTTAACGCATCAATATTTTCTTTTGTAATATTCATTTTATGCTATTTTACTTAAAATCATTAAAAATTGGGTGCAAAAGTACTATTATTTATGCACTTTTCAAATATATAATTGGTTCAAATTCAACTATTTTCTTTCTTTTCATTTAAAAATGAGTATAAAATAGATTGAAATAATGATAGTATTAAACTAAATAATAATGCTATCCAGAAACCAGATACACTAAAACCATCTACAATTTTGTCTGCTAACATTATGATTACGGCATTAATAACTAACAAAAATAACCCAAGAGTTACTATTGTTGCAGGTAGTGTAAAAAATATTAGTAATGGTTTTACAGTTACTCTTAAAACCCCTAAAACTACTGCTACAATTATTGCATTTGTAAAGTCTGTTACATCAATACCTGGCAAAAAATTAGCGATTACAATTACCGCAACTGCAGTTAATAAAATTCTTAAAATTAATTTCATATGTGTATTTTTTATGAATTATTAATTAAACTATAACTATGCCAAATTGCTAATTAACCCAAAAAAACCATTATTTCATTATAAAATTGAATAGGATTCTCTGCATGAAGCCAATGACCGGCATTTTTGACAGTTACCACTTTTGAATTTGCAAAATGAGCAGAAATTAACGAAAAATCTTCCTCTAATATATAATCCGAATTTTCACCACTTAAAAACAAAGTAGCTCCATCAAAATGTGTAAATGAAGGCAAAGCTTCACCTACTTCGCTATTGTTTTCAGTTAAACTATGTAAATTAAATCTGTAAGCCAATTTACCTTTTGATTCCCAGAATACATTTTTCAACATAAATTGAATAATCCCTTCCTCTTTAATATAAATCCTTAAAACTTCTTCCACTTTACTTCTTGTATTATGAAGCGAAAAATTAACAGCATTTAATGCTGCTAAAATATGTTCATGGTGAGGTTTATAATATTTTGGACCAATGTCTGCTATTATTAATTTATCAATAAATTCTGGATACGTTACAGCGAATAACATCGCTACTTTCCCACCCATGGAATGCCCCAATAAAATAACTTTTTCTAAATTATGATGCTTAATATAATTGAGTAAATCTTCAACCAACAATTCATAATCAAATTCGTTAGAATGAAAACTTCGCCCATGATTTCGTTGATCTATTAAATGAACTTGATGATTTTTAGAAAATTTATTTCCTAGCGATTTCCAATTATCGCTCATTCCAAAATAACCATGTAAAATTAAAAAAGGTTGGCCCTCTCCTATAATTGTTGAATGTAAAACGTTCATTTAATTTGTTACTAGATTTAATAGAATAAAAATAACATTTACTGTTTTTAGCTCATATAACTAAAAATGACTTCCTACCCTTTAAGTTTATGCTTATACATATTAACTACGTTCTCTAAACCAAGATATAAGGACTCAGCAATTAATGCGTGACCAATTGAAACCTCTAATAAATTAGGAACGTTTTGTGCAAAAAACTGAATATTATCAAGACTTAAATCGTGTCCAGCATTAATACCTAAACCCAGTTCTGTAGCCAATAAAGCACTTTTTGTAAAAGGTTCAATTGCCTTTTTATTTCCTAAAGCATATTGTGTTGCATATTCTTCAGTATATAATTCAATCCTATCTGCTCCCGTTGTAGCAGCGGCTTCAATTAATTTTAAATCGGCATCTATAAACACCGAAGTTCTTATTCCTTTCAATTTAAATTCTGAAATTACTTCTTTTAAAAAAGATTGATGTTGTATGGTGTTCCAACCGGCATTAGATGTTACAGCATCTACAGCATCGGGCACTAATGTTACTTGAGTAGGGCGAATTGCTAGTACCATATCCATAAATTTTTGAATAGGATTTCCTTCAATGTTATACTCTGTAGTTACTATTTTTTTTAAATCGTATGCGTCTTGATATCTAATATGACGTTCATCCGGTCTAGGATGGATAGTTATTCCTTCTGCCCCAAAATCTTGAATATCAGTAGCCACTTTCAATACATTTGGAAAATCACCACCTCTTGAATTACGCAGCGTAGCTATTTTATTAACATTTACACTTAACTTTGTCATACTCGAAAATTTTAAATTTTAAATGAGTTTGCAAATTTACGAACTAAGAATATGTTTTTGGTTTTATTTTTGATTAATTTGTAGTATAATAAAAACGAAATGGAAACAACCTCGTATATTTTAAAAGAATTTAAACCCTTCTCTTTGTTTTCAAAGGTATCAGAAATTAAGACTTTTTTTATTGAAACTTCTTTTTCTCATTTTCCTATTGTAAAAAATAATGAGTTAATTGGCTTAATTTCTGAAAGTGACATGGAAGAAATTGAAGATGATGAAAATGAAATTGGAAACTTTCAATATCTATATAAATTATTTTCTATTGAAGAGGAAGATAGTTTACTTGATATTCTTGGTGTTTTTGCTTCAAACAATACAAATTTAATTCCTGTTATCAATAATAAAAAAGAATATATTGGCTATTTTGAAATAAACGATATTCTTCAAATTTATAATGAAACTCCTTTTTTAAAAGGTGAAGGAATTGTATTACTTATAGAAAAAGGAATTAATGAATATTCTATCAGTGAAATTTGCCAAATTGTAGAATCAAATAAAGGCAAAATCCTTGGGGTTTTTATAGCAGAATCAGGGTTAACTTCAGTGAAAATTTCTATCAAATTTAATGCCCCAGATATAAACGAAATCATACAATCTTTTAGACGGTACGATTATCTAGTACTTTCAAATCACAAAGAAGATTATTTTATTGAAGACTTAAAAGATAGGTCGAATTATTTACAAAAATATTTAAACATTTAAATATGAAGGTTGCTATTTATGGCCAATATTACAAACCAGAAGATAAGGAGTACCTAGAAGAACTTTTTGATTTATTGAATGAAAATAATATTGAATTTGTAATTGAACTCAATTATTTTAATAGTTTTCAAAAAAAATTAAAAAATAAAAGTTTTAATCTTTTCTCATCTCATAATGAACTCGATCATACTTTTGACTTTATGTTTACTGTTGGTGGTGATGGGACAATTTTAAGAGCAGTAACATTTGTTAGAAACTCAAATATTCCAATTGTAGGAATAAACACAGGTAGATTAGGTTTTTTAGCAACAGTTCAAAAAGATGAAATTTCCAATGCTATTGATCAACTTTTAAAACAAAATTATAAAGTTAAAGAACGATCGATGCTAAAGGTTACAACATCTCCAAACATTGAAAGTTTAGCTTCTCTAAATTTTGCTTTAAATGAAGTTTCTGTTAGTAGAAAAAATACGGCTTCGATGATTACAATTGAAACCTCAATCGACAATGAATATTTAACTTCCTATTGGGCTGATGGGTTAATTATTGCAACACCAACAGGTTCTACCGGATATTCATTAAGTTGTGGCGGACCAATAATCACTCCGCAAGCAAAAAGTTTTGCTATTACACCAATAGCTCCACACAACTTAAATGCTCGACCTTTGGTTATTCCTGATGAAACTGTTGTAAAATTGAAGGTTAGTGGTAGAGAAGATGAATTTTTTCTATCTCTTGATTCCCGAATTACTTCCTTGGATTGTGCTACTGAAGTTTCAATCCAAAAATCAAATTTCAACCTAAGAATGGTGCAAATTAATGATCAAACTTTTATAAAAACACTGCGAGAAAAATTACTTTGGGGCCAAGACACACGTAATTAAAATTTTAACGTATTAAAAAAAATCAACGTTTCATATACCAACAATAATATCAGGTATTATCAGTTTAACAAAAAAGGCTTTGCTAAACTTCAAAAAGCAACTATAATTAATTATATTTGCACGCTATTTTAAATATGAAAACATTTATTTTATTTATTGCATTCTCTTGTATAACAACCTTTTCCAACGCTCAAATGTATGAAATTGGCTTGTTTGGAGGTGGTAGTAATTACGTTGGAGATATTGGTCCAGAAAGTTATATCAACCCAAACAACTTGATGGGTGGTGTTATTTACAAATGGAATTTGAACGAACGAATTGCTCTTAGAGGAACATTTACGTATGCCGATATTTCTTCGGATGATGTGGATGCAAAAAATATTGCTAGAATAAATAGAGGAATTGGTTTTAAAAACACCATTAAAGAGCTGGCAGTAGGTATTGAATTCAACTATTTTGAATATAATTTAGATGATTTCAGAAAAACACAAACTCCTTATTTATTATTAGAGTTTGCAGCATTTAATTATACAGTAACAAAAGGCACGGCTACTTTACCATACAAGTACCAATCTAAAACTTCTTTTGCTATTCCTTTTGGAATAGGTTATAAAACTAAATTATTTCAAAATTTTGCAATAGCTTTAGAGGTGAGAGCTCGTTATACAATTGTAGATGATCTTGATTATAATAATTCTAACATAAATTCATTAACATTTGGAAATCCAAATAGCAATGATTGGTATATGCTTAGTGGAATATCAATCGTATATTCATTTGGTAGACCTCCGTGTTACGCAACACTTAATTAATGGAAAATTTAACAACTCAAATAAACAAAAACAATGTTCCTAACCATGTTGCAATCATTATGGATGGTAATGGGCGTTGGGCCAAGCAAAAAAATCAGCCAAGAGTATTTGGACATAAAAATGGAGTAACATCTGTTAGAGAAGTAATTGAAGGATGCGCTGAAATAGGAGTAAATTACCTAACACTTTATGCTTTCTCTACTGAAAACTGGAATAGACCTAAATTAGAAGTTAAAACTTTAATGGCATTACTAGTTTCATCCTTAAAAAAGGAACTTAAAACACTTCAAAAAAACAATATTAAATTACTTACAATTGGAAATCTAGAAAACTTGCCAGAAAAGGCTCAAAAAGAGATTTCAGAAGTGATTGAAAAAACAAAAAACAATAGTGCTTTAACACTTACTTTAGCCTTAAGTTATGGGTCGAGAGAAGAAATTGTTAATGTTATCAAAAATATATCAAAAAAAGTTGTTAATAATGATCTTCAAATAGAAGAAATTAATGAAAATATTATTAATAATCATTTATATACGTTTTCTTTGCCTGATGTTGATTTTATGATTCGCACTAGCGGTGAAAAAAGAATCAGCAATTTTTTATTATGGCAATTAGCATATGCCGAACTATACTTTACGAATACGCTTTGGCCAGACTTTAGAAAAGAAAATCTATTCAATGCAATATTAGAATATCAAAATAGAGAACGCCGATTTGGAAAAACTAGTGAACAAATTGAAAAAATCAATGAATAAATTAAACATAGCCCTTTTACTTTTATCTATAATTTTAACTTCTGCAACTGTAAAAGGTCAAGAAATTGAAAAAATAAACATAAAAGATATTCAAATTACAAATGACTCAATAGCTAAAGATACCATAATAACTCCGGCTATTGTAAATAGAACTTTTGTTAGGGATGAATCATATGAATTAGGAGGCATTGCAGTAATTGGACTTAAAAAGTTTGAAGAAGAAACTGTAAAAACATTCTCTGGATTAATTGTTGGTCAAGAAATAAAACTTCCGGGTGATAAACTTACAAGTGCTATTAAAAAACTATATGAGACGAAACAGTTTAGTAATGTTGAAATTTACATTTCTAAAATTGATGGAAATACAGCATATTTAGAATTTGAAGTCGAAGAATTACCCCAACTTAATATAGTTACGATTCAAGGGGTTAAGAAATCCAAAGCAAAGGAATTACAAAAAGATGCCGAATTAAAAAAGGGAGCAATGGTTACCGACAATTTAATTGTTACAACCAACAACTACTTTAAAAAGAAATATCAAGAAAAAGGATTTTTAAAAACAAAAGTAACACTAGACACAAGACCAGATACTTCTTCAGTAAATACTGTTAATATGTTGGTTCATATTGATAAAGGTGAAAAGGTGAAAATAAAAAACATCACTTTTGAAGGAAATGAAGCTCTTAGCGGTAAAAAACTAAGAAAGGCAATGAAAAATACTAAAAAAACGGTTTTAGGTCGTTTTTGGAAAGGTTCAAAATATATTGACGCAAAATTTAAGGAAGATCTTGAAAACATCGTTACTACTTATAGCGAAAAAGGACATAGAGACGCAAGAGTATTAGACCATACACTAACTTGGAATGACGATAACACTTTAAACTTAAATTTAAAAATTGAAGAAGGTAAAAAGTACATTTTTGGTGATATAAAGTTTTTAGGAAACAGTAAATACACAGATGACCAACTACAACGATTATTAAGAATTGAAAAAGGAGATACTTACAACGGTAAAGTGCTAAAAGAAAGAGTAACTGGTGACGGCTCACCAGATTCTGAAGACATTACTACTTTATACCAAGATAACGGATATCTTTTCTCAAGAGTTTTACCAGTTGAAACAAGAGTAAATAATGATTCTATTGATGTTGAAATTAGAATTTATGAAGATGAACCTACAAGAATTAAAAAAGTTACAGTAAATGGTAATGATAGAACTAACGACCATGTTATTTTCAGAGAAATAAGAACTAAGCCAGGTTATTTATATAGTAAAAGTGATATCATTCGAACTATTAGAGAAATTGGTCAATTAGGCTTTTTTGATGCAGAAGCAATTACACCCGACATTAAACCAAATTACCAAGACAAAACAGTAGACATCGATTATACTGTTGCAGAAAAAGGTTCAAGCCAAATAGAACTGCAAGGTGGTTATGGAGGTGGATCATTTATTGGTACCCTTGGTTTATCATTTAACAACTTTTCAACAAGAAACATTTTAAATAAAAAAGCTTATCGTCCTTTACCAATGGGTGACGGGCAAACCTTATCATTAAGATTGCAAAAAAGTAGATACTATACAACTTCAAGTTTTTCTTTTGTTGAACCTTGGTTAGGTGGTAAAAAACCAAAATCATTGTCATTCTCTATCTATAATTCAAAACAATTTAGATACGATTATTATTCTAATAAGGTAGATAAAAATCAACGTTTAAACATCGTTGGTTCTTCCTTAGGACTAGGACAAAGATTGCAATGGCCAGACAACTATTTTACACTTTCACAAAGTGTGAGCTACCAATTATACGATCTTAAAGATTACGGGATGAGAATTGGTAACTTAACTCTTAGTAATGGTAAATTAAACAATTTAGCATATAACATTACTTTAGGTAGAAGCTCTGCCGGACCAAACCCAATTTTCCCTAAATCAGGTTCTGATTTTAGTATTGGAGGTAAATTTACGTTCCCATATTCTTTGGTAAACAAAAAAGATTATACCGACTCAAGTATGAAACTTTCTGAAAAATACAAATGGCTAGAGTATTATAAAGTTAGTTTTAAAGGAAAATGGTATACTGCGCTTACAAAAGATATTGTGTTAATGACTAACGCCGAGTTTGGTATTTTAGGAAATTATAATAAAACGTTAGGAGATTCACCATTTGAACGATTTTTCGTAGGTGGAGATGGTATGGCTTCATACCAATTAGATGGTAGAGAAACAATTGCTTTAAGAGGTTATGAAAATGGTCGTTTATCTTCAATTGATGGTGGAACTGTGTACAATAAATTTCAAATGGAAGTTCGATATCCAATAACTTTAAAACCTTCTGCTTCAATTTATGTATTAGGGTTTTTAGAAGCCGGTAATTCATATGATGGATTCAAAAACTTTAACCCATTTCAATTAAAAAGATCTGCCGGATTAGGGCTTAGAATATTTATGCCTGCCTTTGGTTTATTAGGAATTGATTTTGCTCACGGTTTTGATCCTTTACCTGGAACAACTGTTAAGTCTGGTTGGCAAACTCACTTTATTATTGGACAACAATTTTAAGCTAAATGAGTTATATTTGTAAATGAAATTTAAATTGGCACGATTTTTTCTAAATACATATTAGTTATGATTAAAAAAGTTCTTTTATTTGCATTTATAATATTTACTTATAATTCTTTCGCACAAAAAGCTCAACGAATTGGTTATATAGATATGGAATATATTTTAGAAAATATTCCTGAATATAATGAAGCTCAAAGTAAAATTAATGCTAAATCAAATACTTGGCAAAGTACTATTGAAAAACAACAAAAGGAAATTGACGCATTAATAGCAGATTTGAATAATGAGAAAGCATTATTGACGAAAGAATTAATAATTGAAAAAGAAGAGGATATACAAATAAAAGAATTAGATCTTAAAAATTTAAAAAATGCATACTACGGAACTAGTGGGGATTTATATTTTTTAAGGCAACAATTAGTAAAGCCAATTCAAGATTTAGTTTATAATGCAATTCAAGATATTGCAAAAAATAGAAAATATGATTTTGTTATAGATAATTCTAGTAGTTTAGTCATGTTGTATTCAAATAACCAATATGACATTAGTGATTTGGTAATTAGTAGTATTAACAGATTGAAAAAATTAGATGAGAGAACTTCTAAATCAAAACAAAGTGATGATAAACCTACAATTGTAAATGAAGAATTGCAAAAAAATATTGATATTAAGGAAAGAAAAAGGTTAGAATTACAAAAGAAAATAGAAGATAAAAGAGCTGCACAACTTAAGAAAAGAGAAGAACTTAAGAAGGCTATTGAAGCTAAAAGGCAGAAAAGAATAAAAGAAATTGAAGACGCTAAAAAAGCAAAAGAAGAACAAACTAAACAAGAATAATTAATTTAAATACAAAGGGAAAAATGAAACAATTCAGAATTTTATTATTAGTTGCAATAATTACATTAGGATTTAACACTGTACAAGCACAAACAAAAGTAGCTCATATTAACACTGATATGTTATTGAGTTTAATGCCAGAATCTAAAGCTTTAACTATTGAGCTTGAAAAATTAGGTAAAACTTATGAAGCTGAATTGAAAGCTGAACAAGCTAAATTAGAAGCTAAATTAAAAAAATATGATGCTGAAGCTGCTTCTCAAACTGACGAAGTAAACCAAAAAAGAGGTGCTGAAGTACAACAAGATGACCAAAACTTAAGACAAGCATCTCAAGTAGCTAGAGAAGACATTAACAATAAAAGAAACGAAAAATTAAAACCAATTTTAGAAAAAGCTAAAAAAGCTATTGAAGATGTAGCAAAAGAAAAAGGTTTTACTTACGTTTTAGATGCTTCTACTTTAATTGTTGCTAATGGTACAGATTTATTACCAGCTGTAAAAGCAAAATTAGGTATCCAATAAAAAATTGTCAACTTACAATATTAAATCCCGCAATAGCGGGATTTTTTTTTTACTTTTATTCTATCGGGAATAAATCTATGCCTTTTTTAACAAGACATTTTTACTAATAGATAAACCCACTTTAATATAAGATTAGGACAATCAATTTTAAATTAGATGAAACAACAACCTATTGGCTTATTTGACTCTGGAATTGGAGGAACTTCTATATGGAAAGAGGTTGTTAAACTTCTTCCTTATGAAAAAACAATTTATTTAGCAGATAGTAAAAATGCCCCATACGGTGAAAAATCTTCAGAGGAAATTATTGCCTTATCCATAAAAAATACAGATTTTTTAATAAGTCAAGGGTGTAAACTTATTATAATTGCTTGTAATACCGCTACAACAAATGCTATAGATTATTTAAGAAGTCATTATAACATTCCATTTATAGGAATTGAACCAGCCATTAAACCAGCGGCCCTTCAAAGTAAGACAGGTGCTATTGGAATATTAGCTACAAAAGGAACATTAACAAGTAAGCTTTTTGAAAAAACAGCAAATGAATACACAAAAAATATTACCAAAATTGAACAAGACGGAGAAGGATTAGTTCCTTTGATTGAGGAAGGAAAATTGAACTCAATTGAGCTCTACCAATTGCTCAACAAATATTTAAAACCAATGCTTCGTTTTAATATTGACCATTTAGTTTTAGGATGTACTCATTACCCTTATTTAATTCCTCAAATACAAGACATACTAGGAGAACAAGTAAAAATAATTGATTCGGGAGAAGCAGTAGCTAAACAAACTAAAGCCATATTAGAAAAGCAAGATATTTCTAATACATCAACATCAATTGCTAATCATCAATTATATATCAATAGTAACAAAACTGTGCTTGAACAAATTCTAAAAGACACACCTGCTAAATTTACAATAAGTGAATTAGACTTTTAAACAAAAAAATCGAATGTCTTCAATTCAAAACATTCGATTTTTTAGTAATTAACAGATTGCATTTAAAAGAAAAACAAACTGTTTTTAAATTATTTATTCAATAACAGCTGAACTCGCTGAAACTGTTCGATCAATTTTTCTCACTAATCCTTGCAAAACCTTCCCTGGTCCAACTTCAATATATTCAGAACCTCCATCCAAAATCATTTGTTGAATAGTTTGCGTCCAACGAACTGGCGCAGTTAATTGAGCAATTAAATTTGCTTTAATTTCCTCAGGATTTGTAACTGCTTTTGCAACTACATTTTGATAAATTGGACAAGTTGGTTCACTAAATAATGTATCTTTTATAGCTGCCGCTAATTCCTCTCTTGCTGACTCCATTAAAGGTGAATGAAAAGCACCTCCAACAGGTAATTTTAACGCTCTTCTTGCTCCTTTTTCAGTTAATAATTCACAAGCTTTATCAATTGCACTTAGTTCTCCTGAAATCACCAATTGTCCTGGACAATTATAATTTGCTGCCACAACAATACCATCAATACTTGCACAAACCTCTTCAACAATTACATCATCCAAACCTAAAACTGCCGCCATTGTGGATTCTTTAACTTCACAAGCTTTTTGCATCGCCAAAGCTCTTTTAGAGACTAATTTCAACCCATCTTCAAAGGTTAATACTCCATTAGCTACTAAAGCAGAAAGCTCACCTAAAGAGTGACCTGCAACCATTTCTGGTTGAAATTTATCACCTAAAGTTTTTGCTAAAATTACAGAATGTAAAAATATAGCAGGCTGAGTAACTTTAGTCTCCTTTAATTGCTCTGCTGTCCCTTCAAACATAATATCTGTAATTGGAAAACCTAAAATTTGGTTTGCTTTTTCAAATAGCTCCTGAGCCATTGTTGAATTTTCGTATAAATCCAACCCCATTCCTGTAAATTGCGCTCCTTGACCAGGAAAAATATATGCTTTCATATCTTAAATTTCTTTGTTATTTTAAAAAACAAAAATACAAATTATTTACTATATTCGTAACAATTGGACACCTATGAATAATAAGTTAAAATCAGAAGCCTTCACAATTTATCTAATTTTAGGGGCAATGTTTATTGCTGCTTTGGTTGCTTCTAATTTAATTTTTCAGAAATTCTTTTATTGGAATCCATTTGGCTGGTTTAAATTTGAATTGTCTGTTGGAATTTTGCCCTACCCAATAACCTTCTTAATTACTGATGTTATTTCTGAAATTTATGGTAAAAAGAAAGCTAATCAAGTTGTAACAGCGGGTATTTTTGCATCCTTTTTTTCAATGGGAATTATTCTTTTAGCTAATTATGTTCCTGCAATTGAACATTCACCTGTAAACAATGAGTTATTTTCAAAAGTATTTGGCCTATCTCCAATTGCCGTTTTAGCCTCTATGTTGGCCTATTTATTAGCTCAATTTCTTGATATAAGAATTTATCATTTTTGGAAGCAAAAAACAAAAGGAAAACATTTATGGTTAAGAAATAATTTTTCTACTTTTTCATCACAATTTATTGATACCTTAACAGTAATAACATTGTTATGTTTATTTAAAGTTTTACCTTGGAACCTGTTTGGCACTTTACTAATAAGTGGTTTTTTATTTAAAATAATCATTGCACTTTTAGACACGCCAATACTGTACTTTCTTGTTTATTTGTTTAAAAAAAGATTTATATTAAAAACAGGTGAAGAAATAACTTTAATAGATTAATCATTTAATTGAATAAGTTATAAAACTGCAATTAAGAAAATGAAAAACATTTTAATTTTATCCTTTTATATTAGTATCATACTATTTCTTTTATTAACTGGGTGCTCTTCTACTGATATAAATACTGATGCCCCCAATTGCATTCAAAATAAAATTGATGGAATAATTAATAATGAAGTAACCAGCCCACCTACCGAAGTTTGGAAATGGGAAGTTGATACTAAAACATATTATTATTTTACTTCTGATTGCTGTGATCAATACAATTATTTATTCAATGATAATTGTGAGGTTGTATGTGCGCCAGATGGTGGAATAATTGGAACCGGAGACAAGAATTGTCCTGAATTTAAAAATCCTATAAAAAAAACACTCATATGGAAAGATTCCAGAAAATAGTGAAAAAATCCTCTGTTTAACTTATTGTAATAATTACTTTATAACCTTCACTATTTCTAACATTAAAAACAGTGTTGTTATCAAACATTAAATATTGCCCTTTTACGCCAATTAATTTCCCAGAAAAAACAGGTGTTTTTTCTAAATTTAACGATTTTACTTTTGCAGGATACTGAGATACTGGATATTCAATTTCTGTAACCTTACCGTTGTTAGCTAAAAAATAAGGAAGCGCCTCTTCTGGAATGTGGGATTTTAATTTTTCTCTTTCTTCAATTAAATCCGCTTCTAAAACTTCATTTTTTAGCATTTTTTGCCAACTTGTTTTGTCAGAAACAAACTCTTTTAAAGCAACTTCCGTTATTCCCGCAAGGTATCTATTAGGAACCTCCACAATTTCAATGGCTTTTGTTGCTCCTTGATCAATCCATCTTGTTGGAATTTGAGTACTCCTTGTCACACCAACTTTTACTTCACTAGACAAAGCCAAATACACCACATGTGGCTGTAATTGAACTTGTTTTTCATATTCCAAATTACGATCTTCGATACCTAAATGTGCAGTACTTAACTCTGGCTTCATAATCCAATCACCCACTTGAGCACTTGCATAAAAACATTCATAACAAAACCCTTGTCTAAATATTTTTTTATTCAGCCCACAACATAAACATTCATATCCTTCAAAACTAAATTCAATTTCTTTGCCCAATAATTGATTTAAATTTAAAAAATCATTTTCCACTTCAAGGTAATAATGAACTTCATTATTCAACTCAGTCATCATTTTTTTTAAAACAGTTTGATATTGCATAAAAGTTTTTCTTATTTTTAACTTGCTAAAGATACCATATAAAATATGCCATACCCAATAGTAAACTCAATTATTTCATGGTTTTTAAAAAAACGAAAACATCAAATGGAACTATTTTTAAAATATCCTATTGATGTTCAGGAAGAGCTATTATTAAAATTATTACAAAAAGCTAAAAATACCGAAGTTGGTGAAAACTATCACTTCTCTTCAATAAAAAATTATAATGATTTCACTCAAAATGTTCCAATTCAACAGTATGAATCTATTGAACCTTTAATTTCACGAACTCGAAAAGGTGAGCAAAATGTATTTTGGCCAACACCCATTCGATGGTTTGCAAAATCAAGTGGAACTACTAATGCTAAAAGTAAATATATTCCAGTTAGTGATGAAGCATTAGAAGGCTGCCATTTTAAGGCTGGAAAAGATATGCTTGGCCTTTACATAAACAACAATCCTGACGCACAGCTCTTCACAGGAAAAAGCTTGCGATTAGGAGGAAGTAGTGCCGTGTATGAAGATAACAATTCATATTTCGGCGATTTATCGGCGATTATTATTGAAAACTTACCTTTTTGGGCAGATTTTAGTAGTGCTCCGAGGCAAGAAACAGCATTAATGAGCGAATGGGAATCAAAAATGAATGCTATTATTGAAGAAACAATTAATGAAGACATAACTAGTTTAATTGGGGTACCTTCCTGGATGCTTGTTTTGTTGAATAGAGTATTAGAAAAAACAGGGAAAAATAATATTTTGGAAGTTTGGCCAAACCTTGAAGTTTATTTTCATGGAGGTGTAAATTTCAATCCTTATAGAGAACAATTCAAAAAAATAATTCCTAAAAAAGATTTTAAATATTTCGAAACATATAATGCTTCAGAGGGCTTTTTTGCAATTCAAGATGTAAACCATTCCTTAGACTTATTGTTAATGCTCGATTATGGGATTTTTTATGAATTTATTTCAATGGATGAGTTTCAAGATGAAGATTCAAAAGCAATCCCACTTTCTGAAGTAAAATTAAACGTAAATTATGCTCTGGTAATTACCACCAATGGTGGCCTTTGGCGCTATTTAATTGGTGATACTGTTAAATTCACATCCTTGAATCCACACCGAATTAGAATTACTGGAAGAACAAAACACTTTATAAATGTATTTGGGGAAGAATTGATTATTGAAAATGCAGAAAACGCTTTAAAACAAGCTTGTATAAAAACAAAATCTGAAATTTCTGAATATACTGTTGCTCCAATTTTTATGAATGGTGAAAAATCTGGCGGACATGAATGGATGATTGAGTTTAAAAAATACCCTGAAAATTTAAATTATTTCACAGAACTGCTTGACAATGCCTTAAAAGCTTCTAATTCAGATTATGAAGCAAAACGATATAATAATTTAACATTATCAATGCCAAAAATAAATATAGCTCGTACTGGATTATTTTATGATTGGTTAAAGCACCAAGGAAAATTAGGTGGTCAGCACAAAGTACCAAGACTATCTAACTCGAGAAAATATTTAGAAGAAATTCTTGATTTAGATTAATTATTTTTTACGTTCTATAACGTAATTAACCATCGTTAAAAGGGAATCTTTGTAAGGAGAAGTTGGATATTCTTCCAATATTAACAATGCTTTAGATTGGTATTCTTCCATTTTTGAAATGGTGTATTCAATACCTCCTTTTTGTTTCACAAAAGCAATTACCTCTTTAACTCTGTTCTTATCTTTATTATATTTTTTAACCGAGTTAATTAACCATTTTCGTTCATCACTAGAACAGTTATTTAAGGTATAGATTAGTGGAAGTGTCATTTTCTGTTCCTTAATATCAATACCTGTAGGTTTTCCAATTTTATCATCGGTATAATCAAATAAGTCATCTTTTATTTGAAAAGCAATTCCAATTAACTCACCAAACTTCCGCATATTTTCAACTTCTTCAACACTTGAACCAACAGAAGCCGCTCCAATTCCACAACAAGCAGCAATTAAGGTAGCTGTTTTCTGTCGAATAATTTCAAAATATACTTCTTCCGTAATATCAAGCCTTCTTGCCTTTTCAATTTGAAGTAATTCACCCTCACTCATTTCGCGAACAGCTACTGAAATAAGTTTTAAAATATCAAAATCGTTATTATCAATCGAAAGCAATAACCCTTTAGATAATAAGAAATCACCAACAAGTACGGCTATTTTATTTTTCCAAAGTGCATTTATAGAGAAAAACCCTCTTCTTCTATTGCTTTCATCCACAACATCATCATGTACTAATGTTGCTGTATGAATTAACTCAATAATAGAAGCACCTCTATAAGTACGTTCATCAAATTTACCGTCGGACACCATTTTGGCAACTAAGAAAACGAACATTGGGCGCATTTGTTTCCCTTTTCTCCTAACAATATATTGAGTAATTCTATTAAGTAAGGGTACATTTGAAGCCATAGATTCTCTGAATTTACTTTCAAAGAGTTCCATTTCTTGAAGAATTGGCTGTTTTATTTGTTCTACGGGCTTCATTAAGGGTTCAAAAATAAGAAAAATATTAAGGCAATGATTAACTTTTGTTAGCTAATTGACCACAAGCTGCATCAATATCTTTCCCTCTGCTTTTTCTAACATTAACAATTACATCATTCATTTCTAAAATACTAATATAATCACTAATTGCTTGAGGAGTTGCTTGCTGAAACTCACCATCATCAATTGGGTTATATTCTATCAAATTAACTTTACAAGGAACGTATTTACAAAACTTCACCAATGCATTTATGGCTTCCTTATTATCATTGATACCTGCCCAAACTACATACTCATAGGTTATTCTACTGTTGGTTTTCTCATACCAATATTCTAATGACTCCTTTAAATCTTTAAGTGGAAACGCTTTGCTAAAAGGCATTATTCTCGAACGTACCTCATCAATAGCTGAATGCAACGAAACCGCTAAATTAAATTTCACATCATCATCTGCCAACTTTTTAATCATTTTCGGAATCCCAGAAGTAGATACAGTAATTCTTTTTGGAGACATCCCTAAGCCTTCTGGTGAAGTTATTTTTTCAATAGATTTAAGGACATTGTTATAATTCATTAAGGGTTCTCCCATCCCCATAAAAACAATGTTTGATAACTTATGATTGTAATACAATAGGCTTTCCTGATTGATTGCTGCCACCTGATCAAAAATTTCGTCAGGATTTAAATTACGCATCTTTTTTAATCGTGCAGTTGCACAAAAATTACAATCTAAACTACATCCAACCTGACTTGATACACAGGCTGTAGTTCTTGTATTTGTTGGTATTAAAACGGACTCTACAATTAAACCATCATGCAATCTTACAGCATTTTTAACAGTTCCATCTGAACTGCGTTGCATTGTATCAACTTCAATATGATTAATAACAAAATGATCTTCCAACATTTGGCGAGTTTCCTTTGAAATATTTGTCATATCCTCAAAAGAATGAGCACTTTTACTCCACAGCCATTCATAAACTTGATTTCCTCTGAATGATTTATCTCCATTTTGTACGAAAAAATCCCGAAGTTCATCTTTGGTTAAGGCTCGAATATCTTTTTTATTTTCCATTTTATTCTTAGTTTATAAAAAGATTCCCGCAAGTGCGGGAATCTTTTTATAAAGTTATTTTATTATTATTTGCTAATTATATAATTAACATTGCATCTCCGTAAGAGTAAAATTTATATTTTTCTTTTACTGCTACTTCATATGCTTCCATTAAAAAATCATACCCAGCAAATGCAGCAGCCATCATCATTAATGTTGACTTTGGGGTATGGAAATTTGTAATCATACAGTTTGCAATACTAAAATCATATGGAGGGAAAATAAATTTATTTGTCCACCCGTCAAAAGTATTTAATCTACTATTTGATGAAACAGAACTTTCTAAAGTTCTCATAGCGGTTGTTCCAACAGCGCAAACTCTTCTTTTATTATTTAATGCATTGTTCACTGTTTCCACAGTTTTCTCATCAATAATAGCTTGTTCAGAATCCATTTTATGTTTAGATAAATCTTCCACTTCAACAGGACTAAAAGTTCCTAACCCAACATGTAATGTTACTTCAGCAAAATCAACTCCTTTAATTTCTAAACGTTTCATTAAATGCTTTGAAAAGTGTAAACCTGCAGTTGGAGCAGCAACAGCACCTTCGTGTTTTGCATAAATTGTTTGGTAACGCTCTTCATCTTCTGGTTCTACAGCTCTTTTAATGAATTTAGGTAATGGTGTTTCTCCTAATTCATTTAATTTTTTTCTAAACTCTTCGTAAGAGCCATCATATAAAAAACGTAAAGTTCTACCTCTAGAAGTCGTATTATCTATTACTTCAGCAACTAAACTTTCATCGTCTCCAAAAAATAATTTATTCCCTATTCTAATTTTTCTAGCAGGATCAACCAATACATCCCACAATCTACTTTCAGCATTTAACTCTCTTAATAAAAACACTTCAATTCTTGCTCCAGTTTTTTCTTTTTCACCATACATACGAGCAGGAAATACCTTGGTATTATTAAGTACCATTAAATCACCTTCATCAAAATAATTAATTAAATCTTTGAACTTTTTGTGTTCAATAGTTTTTTCTTTTCTGTTTAACACCATTAAACGAGACTCGTCTCTGTGTTCAGCAGGATGTTCAGCATATAATTCTTCTGGTAATTCGAATTTAAAATGTGATAATTTCATGTACTTTTTCTATTTAATGTGCGCAAATATACAACATCGAGATAGGCGTTGTCAAGTGATTCGCAATAAAACTTTGTTTTTGAGTTTTTTAACCAGTTATTTTATCAAAATCTTCCCAAAATATTGGATATGATTTAGAGACAACATTTGCATCCTCAATTTCAAGAGGTACTCTCATTGCTAAAGGCGCAAAAGCCATTGCCATCCTGTGATCATCGTAGGTAGCAATGCTTATATTCTCTTTAATTTTAGTTGAAGATTTTAGCTTCAAACTGTTATTTGTAATAAGAACAGCACCTCCTAATTTTTCTATTTCTTTTTTTAAGGCAACTAATCTATCGGTTTCTTTTATTTTTAAAGTGTGAAGCCCCGTTAAAAAACACTCGATTCCTAACCCAAAACAGGTTACAACAATTGTTTGAGCAATATCTGGTGATCCAATTAAATTTAAATCCATCATGTTAGATTCATTTAAATTAGAGGTATTTATTAATTTTATAGAATTCTTCTTAAATACTGTTTCAACTCCTAAGCTTTTATAAATAGCAACCAAATCGGAATCACCTTGTAAACTACTTTTTTTATAAGATGACAATGTAATTTCAGAATTTGGACTAAGTGCACACAAACTATAAAAATAGGATGCTGAACTCCAATCAGATTCTACAACAACTGTTTTTGGCTCTATTATCGGTTTTGGTTGAATAGTTATTACATCATCACTCCAAGTATAGGATATTCCTAATTCCTCTAATAACTGTAATGTCATTTTAATATATGGAACAGAAGTAACTTGACCCTTGAATTTTAATTTCAGACCATTTTGTAAAGTAGGGGCTATTAATAACAATGCTGAAATATATTGACTACTAACATTCCCATCAACCTCAACAAAACTTTTTGAAAGCTTTGTTCCTGAAATTTTTAAGGGTGGAAATCCTTCATTTTCCAAATATTGAATATCAGCACCTAAAGAACGAAGTGCATCTACTAAAATTTTAATAGGTCTTTCTTTCATTCGATGAGATCCTGTTAAAACAATATTCGAGTTTTCTTTTGTGGAAAGAAACGCAGTTAAAAAACGCATTGCTGTACCAGCATGGCCAATATTTATTTCATTCGATATATTTGCTAATGCCTTTTTCATTAACACTGAATCATCTGAATTCGAAATATTTTCAATCTTTAAATTTGGATAAAATTGTTGTAAAATCAATAACCTATTCGACTCACTTTTTGAACCTGTTATTTGAATAGTTCCTCCAACCGTTTTATTTATTTTATTAATTCTTAACGACTTCATCCTTAAATTAGTTAGTAGCTTTTAATAAAAATATTTTTTTTAGCTTTACTACTCATTTTTCAATTAATTAAACCGAAAATCATGAAAAAGTACTTTTTAATAGTTAGCTGTCTTATTTTTATTTCAGTTCACAAAGTTAACGCACAAAAAATAGTATCCAAATTTAGTGAGGAATATTACAAATCCATTCAATGGCGAAATATTGGTCCTTTTAAAGGTGGAAGAAGCGCTGCTGTAACTGGTGTACCTAACAAAGCTAACTTATATTATTTTGGATCTACTGGTGGTGGAGTATGGAAAACAACAGATGCAGGAAATACCTGGAGTACTATTTCTGATGGTTTTTTCGGAGGATCAGTTGGTGCAATTGCTGTAAGCGAGTCAGATAACAACGTGATTTATGTTGGTAATGGTGAAGTTACTGTTAGAGGAAATGTTTCTTCTGGAGATGGAATGTGGAAATCTGTTGACGCTGGAAAAACCTGGGAACACATTGGTTTAGAAAAATCTCGTCACATTCCAAGAGTTCGAATTCATCCAAAAAACTCGGATATTGTTTTTGCTGCTGTTTTAGGTGATTTATATAAACCTAGTGATGAAAGAGGCGTTTTTAAATCTATTGATGGTGGTAAAAGTTGGAGAAAAGTATTGTTTACTAATGCCAACGCAGGTGCGGTAGATTTAATAATTGATCCAACAAATTCGCGCATCATGTATGCATCAACCTGGAATGTTCGCAGAACTCCTTATAGTTTATCAAGTGGTGGTGAAGGATCAGCTCTTTGGAAAAGCATTGATGAAGGTGAAACCTGGACCAACATTTCAAAAAATGATGGGTTACCAGAAGGAATATGGGGAATTAATGGAGTAACTGTTTCTCCTTTAAATTCTGATATTGTTTGGGCAATAATAGAAAATAATGATGGTGGCGTTTACAAATCTATAGATGCTGGAAAAACCTGGAAATTGGTAAATAGCGACAGAACTTTAAGACAACGCGCTTGGTATTATACTAGAATTTATGCCGATACACAGGATGAAAATACTGTGTATGTAGTTAATGTTAGTTATCATCAATCAAAGGATGGCGGTAAAACTTTTAAATCGTTTAATGCTCCACACGGAGATCATCACGATTTATGGATTGCTTCTGAAGATAATCAACGAATGATTATTGCTGATGATGGTGGAGCACAAATTAGTTTTGATGCTGGTGACAATTGGAGTACTTACTACAATCAACCAACTGGGCAAATTTATAGAGTAGTTACTGATAATCATTTCCCTTATAGAATTTATGGAGCCCAACAAGATAATTCAACCATTAGAATTTCTCATAGAACCAATGGAGGAACTATTGGTGAAAGCGATTGGGAAGGAACTGCCGGTGGTGAAAGTGCTCATATCGCTGTAGACCCTTTAAATAATGATATTGTTTATGGAGGGAGTTATGGCGGACTTTTAACGAGAGTAAACCACAAAACTGAAGAAAGCCGAGCAATAAACGTTTGGCCAGATGATCCTATGGGACATGGAGCTGAAGACATGAAATATCGTTTTCAATGGAATTATCCAATTTTCTTTTCACCACACAATAAAAAGAAATTATACACCACATCTAACCATGTACATGTAACTTATAATGAAGGACAATCTTTTGAAGTTATAAGTCCGGATTTAACAAGAAACGACCCTAAAACTTTAGAAGCTTCAGGCGGACCAATAACCAAAGACAATACGGGAGTAGAATATTACGGGACTATTTTTGCAGCAATAGAATCTCCTTATGAAGAAAATTTAATTTGGACTGGATCAGACGATGGCTTGGTTCATATAACAAAGGATGGCGGTAAAAACTGGAAAAATGTTTCTCCAAAAAAAATGCCCGAATGGATGATGATTAATTGTATTGAAGCAGATCCATTTACCTTAGGCGGCGCTTATATTGTTGGTACTCGCTACAAGTCTGGAGATTACACTCCTTACATTTATAAAACTGAAGATTATGGTGAAAATTGGAAATTAATAACAACAGGAATTCCTTCAGAATATTTCACAAGAGCACTACGTGCCGACCCAAAAAGAAAAGGATTATTATATGCTGGAACTGAAAAAGGAATGTTTGTAAGTTTTAATGACGGAACGAGCTGGGCTCCTTTTCAATTGAATTTACCTATTGTTCCTATTACAGATTTAACTATTAAAAATAACAATTTAATTGCTGCAACACAAGGAAGAGCCTTTTGGATTATTGACGATTTAACTCCTTTACATCAACTAAATGAGGAAATCTCATCTAAAGAAGCATTTCTTTTTAAACCCATGAATAGTTATAGAATGGGTGGAAGCAAAAGAGTATCTAAAACTGCAGGGCAAAATCACCCAGGTGGTGTTTTAATTAATTATTACATAAAAAATGTAATTGAAAAAGATACTATTTCCCTTTCTGTTTTTGAGCAAACAGGAAAACACATTAAAACATTTTCAACACATCCTGATAAAGATCAAAATGAAGAAAAATTAAAAGTTGATAAAGGCTCAAATCAATTTCATTGGGATATGCAATATCCAGATGCTGAAAAAATTAAAGGAATGATATTATGGTGGGCGTCGTTAAATGGTCCAAAAGCACTTCCGGGTTCATACGTTGTTAAATTAAATAAAAATGGCAGCCTTGCTTCTGAGCAAGAATTCAAGCTCTTAAAAGATCCAAGAAGTTCTGCTTCAGACAAAGATTTGCGAGCTCAGTTCGATTTTATTATTGAAATTCAGGAAAAATTAACTGAAATACACAAAACATTAAAAAACATTACAAAGGTTAAAGATCAAATTGAACAACTAAAAAAATCCATTTCAGATAAAGAAGAACACAAAGAAGTATTGGAATTAGCGAACGACATCACTAAGAAGTTAACGAAACATGAAAATGAATTATATCAAACAAAAAGTAAAAGCAATCAAGATCCGTTAAACTTTCCAATAAAGTTAAATAACAAATTGGCACATTTAAATTCTTTAAGTTCTATAGGCGATTTTAAACCAACTGATCAATCAATAGCCTTTAAAAAAGAAGTGGTTCACCTTATCGATGAAGAACTAGCCAAAATTTATATTGTTTTTGAAAACGATGTTAAAAAGCTGAATTTAAAAGTAAAAGAAAGTACTATTAATTTAATTAATTTAGATTGATAAAGTAATTAAAGCGTGATTTCAAAGTTCCATTTGTAATCACGCTTTAATTTTAAGTAACCTTATTTTTTTATAAACTTATAATACCCGGCCATAAAAACACCATAAAATGCCGACATAAATAACATTCGTTTGGCAAAGAATATCCAGTTACCATTCAAAAAGTTTTGATCAATCATCACTGAAAAACCTCCGTTTTTAACAATTGAAAAAACAATTTCAATTATTGACACAACAATTAAAAAAACAACGCCAAAACGCAAGGCTAATTTAAAAAAGGATTTATTTTTATATTGGTTCATTTATTTCAGTTTTTGGTTATTATGATGACGATCGTGATCTCTTTTTGTTTTTATATCCATTTTCTTATCAAAAGCAGCTTGTAAATCAATCCCTGTTTGATTCGCCAAACATAAAACTACAAAAACAACATCAGCCAATTCTTCACCCAAATCTTTACCTTTATCACTTTCTTTTTCACTTTGCTCTCCATAACGTCGAGCAATAATACGAGCCACTTCACCAACTTCTTCAGTTAATTGAGCCATATTTGTTAATTCGTTAAAATATCGAACTCCGTGTTCCTTAATCCAATTATCGACTACTAATTGTCCGTTTTTAATATCCATTATTGATGTTTTTACTGAAATTCAAAGATACTGAAATTCTCATTGTTATTTATTTTTTCAGAAACTCTAGAAATTCATTTCTTGGAATTTCATCAGCTCCTAAACTCGCCAAATGATTATTATACACCTGGCAATCTATCAATTGATAATTTTCTTTTTCTAATTTTTGAACCAAATAAATAAATGCCATTTTTGATGCATTACTTACTAAGCTAAACATACTCTCCCCACAAAAAACAGTTCCTAAATCAATTCCATACAAACCGCCAACTAGGTTGTTTTCTTTCCATACTTCAACAGATTTTGCAATACCTAAATCGTGTAATTTAATATATGCTGCCTGCATTTCATCCGTAATCCAGGTTCCTCCCTGATCTTCTCTTTCTATCGTTTTACAATGAGCTATTACTTCAGAAAAATTTTGATTAAAAGTAATTCTAAACTCTTCTTTACGAATTACTTGCCTCATACTTTTAGAAATTTTCAAATTTTGAGGAAATAACACCATTCTAGGATTTGGACTATACCAAATAATTGGCTCTCCTGGATTATACCACGGGAAAATTCCACTTTTGTATGCTAACTCTAATCTTTCAACAGATAAATCTCCTCCAATTGCCAATAAGCCATCTTCATTTGCTAAATGAACTGGTGGAAATAAAATATCTTTTGAAAGCAAATACATTTAGGTCTTATTTTTTACAAATATAATTAAACAAAAAAAGAGAAAAACATAAGTTTTTCTCTTTTTAAAATATTGTTAATTCCTTAATTAAAAAGGTAAATCGTCTGGTTCATTATCATCTACATCTGTTGTAGTTTCAAAATTAGCTGCTGGGACTGCTTGAGGAACTCCTGCTCCACCTTCTAGTTGTGCCGCTTCTACTCTCCAACCTTGAATTGAGTTAAAATAAACAGCCTCTCCTTGTGGATTGATCCATTCTCTTCCTCTTAAATTGATAGAAACTTTTACATCTTGTCCAACTTGGTAACTATTTAATAAATCACATTTATCTTGAACAAACTCTACCATCAACATTTGAGGGTATTGTTCATTTGTAGTTACTACCATTTCTCTTTTTCTAAAACCACTTGCACCAAAAGTTTTAGTCTCGTCAATTTTTTTAATTTTACCTGTAATTTCCATTTTTTTAATTATTTCATTAAAAGTACTTTCCAAGCACTTATTACATCATTTTTCTCTAAAAACTGTTTGGCAAATGTATGTTTTTTTACACTATTAATCCCAATATATTGCTGATGTTCTTTTGCAAACTTATCAACATCTTCTTCTAAAGGAATTGCTTCAACATTCCCCAACATTCCTAAATCATTACCAGTTAGCACGGTACTATTTCTAATTTCCACTGGCAATGCATCTACTCCTATCCCTAACATTGATAATGGTTTTGGAATTTCAAAAAACCCCTCCTTTGCTCTTGAATAATAACTACCACCAGCTCTTGCTACTAAATCTAATTTTTGTTGGTCAATATTTCCATTTGCATCTAAAAATTCTTCTTTTATATGCATTCTAACTACTTCACATATTATTAAATTTCCTGCACCACCTTCAGTTCCCAATTCAACAATTTCATTCACTTTACATTCAATTTGAATTGGAGATTCACCAACCCTAAATGGCTTCACTTTTTCTGAAGACAACATTGTAAAACCAGCCTTTATAAATTCATTTACTCCCTCAGGATAATCTGTACTTGATAAAGACATTTGCTGAACAATGTCAAAATTCACCATATTTATTACTACTTCTTTTGTTTTTTTTGCGTTCTCTAAAGTGTGCTTTGTAGTATTTCCTCTTACTCTTCGAGCAGGTGAAAAAATTAATATTGGCGGATTTGCACTAAAAACATTGAAAAAACTAAAAGGAGATAAGTTTGGATTTCCATTTTCATCAATTGTACTTGCAAAAGCAATTGGCCTTGGTGCAACTGCACTTAATAAATATCCGTGCAATTTTTCAGTTGATACATCACTTGGGTTAAAACTTAACATCTATATCTTTTTTAACAAATATAAATATTTAAGCTTAAAAATAATATCGTTTTAAATTTTAAGTTATTAGTACATATATTTTATATTTGACTAATGGCTTCTCAAAGTAATACACAAATAGTACGTTGGACAGTAATAATCTCTTCTTTTATTATTGTTGCTTCAATTTTATGGAACACCTACGATTTTTTTAAAAAATTTAAAAATGAGGAACGGGCCAAAATGGAAGTTTTAGCAAAAGCCTATGAGCGCTTTAATACTGCCGATTTAAATGCTGATATTTCTCTTGAATATAAAATCATTAGTAATAATCATAACATTCCAATGATTATCACAAATGAAAAGGATAGCATATCACAATGGTCGAACTTAGATACTTTAAAAATTATAAAACCTAATTATTTAAGGAGTCAATTGGCAGTAATGAAAAACCAAAATAAGCCAATTATTGTAAGTTATAAAGATAATGAAGCTATTATTAACCTATATATTTATTACAGAGATTCAGATTTATTAACCAAATTAAAATATTACCCTGTTGCCTTAATTCTTATTTTAATTTTATTCGCCAGTGTAATTTATCTATTTTTCAAATCGAATAAAGTGGCAGAACAAAATAAACTTTGGACGGGAATGGCTAAAGAAACAGCACATCAAATAGGCACTCCTCTTTCTTCACTGCTTGGCTGGATTGAAATATTACGCTTAGATAACACCGATGAAAACACCGTTGTTGAAATAGAAAAAGATGTTCATAGATTAAATACAATTGCAGAAAGATTTTCAAAAATAGGATCAATACCTGAGCTTAAAAATCAAAACATTGTTGAAGCAACAAATAATGCCTTTAATTATTTAAAATCGAGAAGTTCCAAACAAGTTGAATTTAAATTCCAAACTGCTAACAATGAGATTTTTATAGATTTAAATCTTCAACTTTATAGTTGGGTTATTGAAAACTTAGTGAAAAACGCTATTGATGCTATGAAAGGAAAAGGCCAAATTTCATTAGCCATAAATGAAGATGAAAAAAATGTTTCAATTACTATAAAAGATTCAGGAAAAGGAATATCAAAAAACTTACAGCAAAAAATATTTTCTCCAGGCTACACAACAAAAAAACGTGGATGGGGTTTAGGTTTATCGCTAGCAAAAAGAATTATTCAAGATTACCACAATGGAAAACTTTCTGTATTAAAATCTGAATTAAAAAAAGGAACTACTTTTTTAATTACGCTAAAAAAATAATCTATAAATTTTCGGATATTGATTTTGCAATTGCAACAAACTCTTCTTTTTGTAATTTCACTTTTTTATTAAACTGAATATCTTCCATTGCCTGTAACGGAATTAAATGCACATGTACATGTGGCACTTCTAGCCCAATTACTGCCATTCCAATTCTTTTACAAGGAACAGCTTTTCCCAAAGCAATCGCAATTTTTCGAGAATAACTCATTAAAGAATTATATGTTACCTCATCTAAATCAAAAAGTTTATTTACCTCTTTTTTAGGAACCACTAAGGTATGTCCTTTAGCATTTGGATTGATATCTAAAAAAGTAAAAAAATCTTCATTTTCATCAATTTTATATGATGTGATTTCACCGCTAATTATTTTAGTAAAAATAGAACTCATAATTTAAATTTTAATCAAAATTAAGAAACCCTTTTCAATTACCAAACTGAAAAGGGTTTCTAATATTTTTATGTTGTAAAGTTTTATCTGGAAATTTCTAATATTTCAAATTTCATAATACCACTTGGCACTTGTATTTCAGCAATATCACCAACTTTTCTCCCAAGCAATCCTTTTCCTATAGGAGAATTAACTGATAATTTCCCTTCCTTTATATTTGTTTCAGAATCAGCAACTAAAGTATAAGAAAACTCCATATTACTCGCTGTATTCTTAATTTTAACGATTGAATGAATTAGAATTTTTGAAGTATCCAATAATGACTCATCAATAACACGAGCATTTGATACAACTTCTTTTAGTTTGGCTATTTTTAATTCTAAGTGAGATTGCTCTTCCTTCGCTGCATGATATTCTGCATTTTCGCTTAAATCACCTTTATCTCTTGCTTCAGCAATATCATTACTAACCCTTGGACGTTCAACATGTTCCAAGTGCCCTAATTCTTCTTTTAATTTTTTTAATCCTTCAACAGTATAATACGAAATGTTACTCATAAATCATCAATTTAATAAAGACAAAAAATCTCAATACTGATGTACAGAATGAGATTCATTACAAATGTACAAAATATTTGTAAATTGCAAAAGATTACAAAAAAACTTGATATTTTTAACTATGCGTACCCTAATATTATTCTTGTTTCTAGTTTCATTCTTTTCTTGTGAAAAAAATGAAACAAATGATGTTTTACCGAATGTATCGGTTAATGAAACTATAAACCTCAACCTCCCACAATATATTGATCTCCAAACACCAGGAGGATCAGTTTACTCACTTGGAGGCATAAAAGGAATTTTCATTAAAAATACTGGGCTTACACCAAAATTTAAAGCTTATGAAAGAGCTTGCCCAAATTATGACTGTACAACTCCAATGACTTTTGATGGTATTGGAAAAATGAAATGCCCCTGTGATTTAAGTGAGTATAGTATTCTTGATGGCTCACCTCAAACGCGAGCAAATTTGCATTATGCAAGGGAATATAAAGTGAATGCAGTGAATGCATCTTCTTTAATAATCACAAATTATTAAATTGTTAAGTAAATAGTCAAAACCCTCATTTTAATTGGATATTGATATTTATTAAAAACAGATTAGTATTTTTGTGGGAAATTTAAAAAAAGTGAAAAATTATTTCTCATCAAATTTTAAGCTAGGTGTTCTTGGCGGTGGTCAGTTAGGAAAAATGTTACTAACTGAAACTCAAAAATTCGACATTTACACAAGTATTTTAGATGGTGCCAGCGATGCACCTTGCGCCCAAATATGTAATGAATTTCATCAGGGCAACTTAATGGATTTTGATACTGTTTATAATTTTGGTAAAAAAGTTGATTTACTTACCATTGAAATTGAACATGTAAATATAGAGGCGCTTTTAAAATTAGAGCAAGAAGGTTTAGAAATTTATCCGCAGCCAAGTGTTTTAGAAATTATACAACACAAAGGAAAACAAAAAGATTTTTTTGTTAAAAATACCATTCCAACTTCTCCTCATCAACGTTTTTCTTCAATTGATTCCTTAAAAAAGGAAAACTTATCATTTCCTTTTGTGTGGAAATCTGCTCAATTTGGATATGATGGAACTGGTGTTAAAATTGTAAGAAACCAACATGACTTGCAAGGATTAGTTGACACAGATGCTATTATTGAAGAATTAATTCCATTTAAAAATGAATTGGCAGTTATTGTTGCTCGTAATAAAAATGGTGAAATAAGAACGTATCCGGTAGTTGAAATGGAATTTCATCCCGAAGCCAATCAGGTTGAATACGTTATTTGCCCTGCAAGAATTTCAGATGAAGTCGCTCAAAAGGCTAGAGATATTGCGTTAAAAGTTGCTGAATCATTTGAACATATCGGTTTATTGGCAGTTGAGTTATTTCAAACTGAGGATGATGAAATTATTGTAAATGAAGTAGCTCCAAGAACCCACAATAGCGGACATTATAGTATTGAGGCTTCATTTACCAGCCAATTTGAACAACATTTAAGAAGTATTTTAAATCTTCCATTAGGAAATACAGAAAGTAAAGTTGCTGGAATTATGGTAAATTTAGTGGGCGAAGAAGGCTTTTCAGGTGATGTTGTATATGAGAATATGGAAGAAATCCTAAAAATGGATGGTGTAACACCTCATATATACGGAAAAAAACAAACACGCCCTTTCAGAAAAATGGGACATGTAACAGTGGTAAACAATAATTTAGCTGAAGCCCGAAAAATTGCTGAAAAAGTAAAAAACACAATTAGAGTAATAAGTAAATAAAGGAATTATGAGCAAAGTAGGAATAATTATGGGAAGTGATTCAGATCTTCCTATTATGCAACAAGCTATTGATATTTTAAAAAGTTTCGATATTGAAACTGAGGTTGACATTGTATCTGCTCACAGAACACCGGAAAAACTGTTTGATTACGCCAAGAACGCACACACAAGAGGCATTTCTGTAATTATTGCAGGTGCTGGAGGCGCAGCTCATTTACCAGGAATGGTAGCCTCAATGAGTCCGCTCCCAATTATCGGTGTTCCTGTAAAATCTCGAAATTCTATTGATGGATGGGATTCCGTTTTATCAATACTTCAAATGCCAGGTGGTGTTCCTGTAGCTACAGTTGCTCTTGATGGAGCTTTAAATGCAGGAATTTTAGCTGCTCAAATTATTGGTAGTTCTGATAAAATTGTTCTTGATAAAATTTTGCTATATAAGGAAAACTTAAAATCAAAGGTTATAAAAGCCTCTGAAAAAATTAAAAAGTAGCCTATAAGGCTACTTTTTTTTTCGGTGTTATTTCTTCTCCTTTATTATTCTTATACTTAAATCCAGGAATAATTGTGTTTATAAATAACCCATTCGTTCGGTTTTTCATTTCACCTATTTTTTTCTTAATTTCTTTTAAATAAAATTTTGTACTCTTCACTTTTAAAATTTCTGCTTCCATAATACAATATTTTGTATACTATTAAACGCTCAACAATCTTTTAAATTACATGTGTTTTAAATTATTTTAATAATAAAATTAAAATCAAATCACATTCTATATTTATGACACTTAACTTATATATAAGTCACTATATATAATACCTTTGTAAAACATTAACTTTTATATTCAAAAATCAAAAAATGAATAATCCACTATTACAAAAATTCGGAACCAATTATACAACTGCTCCTTTTTCACTTATAAAAAACGAGCACTTTAAGCCAGCTTTTATTGAAGGAATAAAAATTGCTAAACAAGATATTGAAGCAATTACAGCAAATAAAGGTGTTCCAACATTTGAAAACACTATTGAAGCTTTAGAGTTTAGTGGTCAAAAACTTGATAGAATTTCAAGTGTTTTCTTTAATTTGAATTCTGCCGAAACAAATGATGAAATTCAACAAATTGCTCAAGAGGTTTCTCCAATGCTTTCTGAATTTTCAAATGACATTACACTTAATGAAGAATTATTTAAAAGAGTTAAATCGGTTTACGACATAAAAGTAGAATTAAAATTAACTTCCGAACAAGACATGCTATTGACCAATAAATACAAAAGTTTTGTAAGAAACGGAGCCAATTTAAATGAAGTTAAAAAAGGGGAATTAAGAAAAATTGATACGGAACTTTCAAAATTAAAATTAAAGTTTGGGGAAAATGTATTGGCCGAAACAAACGCTTTTGAACTTCAATTAAAAACAAAGGACCAATTAAAAGGTTTACCAGAAAGTGCAATTGAAGCAGCTGAATTAACAGCTAAACAAAAAGAAAAAAAGGGATGGGTTTTTAATTTAGATTACCCAAGCTACATTCCATTTATGACTTATGCAGAAGATAGAAATCTTAGAAAAACAATGGCTCTTGCATTTGGAGCAAAGGCTTTTCAAAATAACAAATACGATAATCAACAAATTGTTTTAGATTTAGCGAATCTCCGATATAAAAGAGCAAAATTATTGGGCTATACATCTCATGCTCATTTTGTGCTGGAAGAACGCATGGCTGAAACGTCTATTAATGTAAAAACCTTTTTAGATGATTTATTAGTTAAAGCAAAACCCGCTGCCGAATTAGAATTCAAACAACTTGCCGAATTAGCAAAGAAAGATGGAATTGATCAACTCGAAAAGTGGGACAGTGCATATTATTCTGAAAAATTAAAAAAAGAACTTTTCGATTTAGAAGAAGAGAAACTTAAACCTTATTTTAAATTAGAGAATGTTATAGATGGTGTTTTTCAGGTTTCAAACAAATTATACGATTTACAGTTTGAAGAAATCAATGATATTGACAAATACCATGAAGATGTAAAAACATATAAAGTTACAGACACTTCTGGTAATTATATAGCCATTTTATATGCAGATTTTTTCCCAAGAAAAGGAAAACGTAACGGAGCCTGGATGACTTCATACAAAGGACAATGGAAAAAAGATGGTGAAAATTCAAGACCACATATATCTATTGTATGTAATTTTACAAAACCAACCAATACAAAACCATCTTTATTAACATTTAATGAAGTAACAACATTATTTCACGAATTTGGACATGCATTACACGGAATGCTAGCAAACACTAATTACCCAAGTTTATCAGGAACAAATGTATACTGGGATTTTGTAGAACTTCCAAGTCAAGTACTGGAAAATTGGTGTTATGAAAAAGAAGCTTTGAATTTATTTGCAAAGCATTTCGAAACCAACGAATTAATTCCAATGGAATTAATTGAAAAAATAAAAAAGGCATCTAACTTTTTGGAGGGAATGCAAACTCTTCGTCAATTAAGCTTTGGGAAATTAGATATGGAATGGCATAGCAAAGACCCTTCTGCTATAAAAAATGTAAAAGATTTTGAAACAACATCATTTAAAGACACACAATTGTACCCAGATGTAAAAGAAAATTGTATGAGTACATCTTTCTCACATATTTTTCAAGGAGGATATTCTTCTGGTTATTATTCTTATAAATGGGCGGAAGTTTTAGATGCCGATGCTTTTTCAGTATTTTTAAAGAAAGGTATTTTTGATAAAGAAACGGCTACCAAATTCAAAACGAATATTTTGGAAAAAGGAGGCACTTTAAAACCTATGGAATTATACATTCAATTTAGAGGTGAAAAACCAACAAATGAAGCCCTTCTAAAACGAGCTGGTTTAGTAAAATAATTCATACTATTTTCATTAAAAAAAGCGAATTCTAAGTTAGAATTCGCTTTTTTTATGTCGTTTTTTTCATATAAAATACTCGTTTTAATATATAAACGGAGTCTTTTATTTATTTTTTTTAATGATAAAACCCACTAAAAACACTTATTTTATGCATAAATGGTATGTTTTTATTAATAAATGGTGTGTTTTTTAAAATTTAACTTGCTTGTAAGGATCTTTTTTGTATATTTGTAATGTTAATATTTAATAACCCTAAATTATTTTTCAATTAAATAGAAGCAAAATAAATTTTTATCAAACCCTAATAAATGAATGGTAAAAATTTTTAAAATATCAGGTTTATCTGATTAAAATTTAAACCTGATATTTTAAAAAAAATTGAATGTCAAAGCCCTAAAGCCCGAATAATGAAGTCAACCCCTTTTTACATAACATTGTTAGCTATTTGCTGTTCAGTAATGTTTTCCTGTTCAAAAGCAGATGACACAATTTATTTCGATGAAACCGCTGAAGTAAATACAGTTGAAACAACTTCTTATACAGCATTAGAATCAGAAATATTGGTTTTAGTAAATACACACAGAGTAAGTATTGGCTTAAAAGAATTAAATAGTTTGCCTGCTGTTTCTAATATTGCAAAAGGACATACTAATTATATGATTGAATCTGGAAAAATAAGTCACGATAATTTTGATCAACGAGCAAAGACATTAATGGATAAAGAACATGCAATATCAGTTGGTGAAAATGTAGCTTATGGTTACTCAACTGCAGAATCAGTTTTAAAAGGTTGGTTAAACAGTGACACCCACAGAGCAGTAATTGAAAATCCAGATTTTACTCATTTCGGAATTTCTACAATCACAAATTCTGAAGGACGAAATTTCTTTACTCAATTATTCATTAAAAAGTAAACTAAATCCCTACAACAGAAATATATATTAATTTAAACTAAAAAAATAATTTATGAAATCAGCCCCGTTAAATCACCCCCAAAAAGAAACCCATATGAAAGTAGTAAATAACACATTGGGTAAAAAGGCTAATGTTGAAAGTTCAACAAACAGAATTTACATTAATACATTAATGCCTTCGTTCACATACACAAACCACAAAGGAGAATTAACAAGTGGAAAGTGCGCTTCTTTATAAAAGCAAAAAATATTGAAATTGTCGTTCCCACAATAATTTCATAATTGAGATTAAAAATGATTAATTAAAGTTTTTCTAATACCCCAAGTAAAAACTTAATTAGGCTCTAAATTAAAAAACGTCCCCAAAACGATTTTTAATGAAAGTTTAATTAAGTTTTTTTTCTTTTAAAAAATACATTTTCAAACATCTTTTTGCCATATACTGAAGGAATTAATAAAATATTCTATTTTTGTAACTGAACATAAGTCAAAAACGAATGAGTAAATATGATGTAGCCATTATTGGCTCTGGACCAGGCGGATATGTAGCCGCAATTAGATGTGCACAATTAGGCTTAAAAACAGCTATTATTGAAAAATATAGTACTTTAGGAGGAACCTGCTTAAATGTAGGATGTATTCCCTCAAAAGCATTATTAGATTCTTCACACCACTACTACGACGCTTCTAAGCATTTTACAACCCACGGGATTGAAGTAAAAGGTTTAAATGTGAATTTTAAACAAATGATAGCTCGTAAAAACGAAGTGGTTTCCCAAACATCAGGAGGTATTAATTATTTAATGGATAAAAATAAAATTGATACATTTCAAGGTGTAGGAAGTTTTTCGGATGCAACTCATATAAATATAGTAAAGGCAGATGGAACTACCGAGCAAATTGAAAGTGCAAAAATAATTATTGCAACAGGCTCAAAACCTTCTACCCTACCTTTTATTAAAGTTGATAAAAAAAGAATAATTACCTCTACTGAAGCTCTAAGCCTAACTGAAATCCCTAAACATTTAATTGTTATTGGTGGAGGAGTGATTGGATTAGAATTAGGGTCAGTTTATAGTAGATTGGGGTCTGATGTTTCAGTAATTGAATATATGCCAACCATTACTCCCGGTATGGATGCAATGTTATCTAAGGAACTTCAAAAATCATTAAAAAAACAAGGAATTAAATTCTTTACAGGTCATAAAGTTACTTCAGTTGAAAATAAAGGAAAAGAAGTTGTAGTTATTGCTGATGACAAAAAAGGAAATCCGGTAGAATTTAAAGGTGACTATACTTTAATTTCTGTTGGAAGAAAGCCATATACTGAAGGATTAGGATTAGAAAATGTTGGTATAAAAGTTAGTGAAAGAGGCCAAATAGAAACCAACAACCACTTACAAACCAATGTTTCAAATATTTATGCAATTGGAGATGTTGTAAAAGGTGCAATGTTAGCTCATAAAGCTGAAGAAGAAGGAACTATGGTTGCTGAAATTATCGCAGGACAAAAACCTCATATCGATTATAATTTAATTCCTGGGGTTGTTTATACTTGGCCAGAAGTTGCTGCCGTTGGAAAAACGGAGGAGCAATTAAAAGAAGCTGGTGTTAATTATAAATCCGGAACATTTGCAATGCGTGCCTTAGGTAGAGCAAGAGCAAGTATGGATACAGACGGGCAAATAAAAGTACTTGCTGATGCTGATACTGATGAAATATTAGGAGTTCATATGATAGGTGCAAGAGCTGCCGATATGATTGCCGAAGCTGTAATTGCGATGGAATTTAGAGCTTCATCTGAAGATATTGCACGTTCATCTCACGCTCATCCAACTTTCACTGAAGCATTTAAGGAAGCTTGTATGGCGGTTAATGACAGATCAATACATAGTTAAAATAAAGTTTTAATTTGTTTCTATTCATTTTCAATATGTAAATTGAATTCATAAAAGCATATTTTAAAACTATAATATAAATTTTAAAAGTCCCTTTAAATTAAAGGGACTTTTATATTTTTGCTATCATGCAACGAACAAGTATCAAAATTCAGGTAAATAATAGTGCTGAATTTAAAACCCAGCTGCTACTTTGGGCACAGCAATTTAAAGTTGCTATTTGGCTCGATAGTAATAACTACCAACAAAAGCATTCAAATTTTGATGCAGTTATGGCTGTTGATGAATTTTCAAAAATAGAAACTAACTACCCTAATACTTTTGAACAGTTAAAAACTTATCAATCAAGTATTAACGACTATATTTTTGGTTATTTGAGTTATGATTTAAAAAATGATGTTGAAAATTTAACTTCAAACAACTTTGATGGTTTGTTCTTTCCTGATCTTTTCTTTTTTCAACCCAAAAAAATATTTATTTTAAAAGGTAACTCGCTTGAAATTAAATATTTGAATGCTTTTAAGAATGAAATTGATACTGATTTTCAACAAATAATTGCAAGTCGAAAGAAACAATCAGTTAACAATACCAACATAAAAATAAAACTTCGCATTCATAAAGATGAATATCACCAAAAATTAAACACAGTTTTAAACCATATTCATAGAGGCGATATTTATGAGGCTAATTTTTGTCAGGAATTTTACAGTGAAAATTCAATTATTAACCCATTAGAAGTTTATGAGAATCTAAATGAAATTTCAAAACCTCCTTTTGCCACTTTTTTAAAAGTAAATGATAAATTTTTATTATCAGCTTCTCCCGAACGGTATTTAAAAAAGGATGGTGAAACTGTAATTTCTCAACCAATTAAAGGAACTGAGAAAAGAGCTTCTACTAAAATTGAGGATGAAATTCTAATTAAGGAATTAGAACAAAATCCAAAAGAAAGAGCTGAAAATGTAATGATTGTAGATCTTGTTAGAAATGATTTATCACGCTCAGCAGTAAAAGGATCTGTAAAAGTTGATGAACTATGTAAAGTGTATACTTTTGAACAAGTACATCAATTAATTTCTACAGTTTCTTGCAAAGTTAAAAGCACTACTCATCCGGTAGACATTATAAAAGATACTTTTCCAATGGGAAGTATGACAGGAGCTCCAAAAATTTCTGCAATGAAAATTATTGAAGAAGTTGAAGAAACAAAACGTGGGTTATATTCCGGTGCCGTTGGTTATTTTACACCTACTAATGATTTCGATTTTAATGTTATCATTAGAAGTATATTATACAATGCTTCAAAAAAATATGTGTCATATTCAGTGGGAGGCGCAATTACAGCAAAATCGGACCCAGAAAAGGAATATGAAGAATGTTTATTGAAAGCAAAGGCTATGAAGCAGGTTTTATTAAACACTAAATAAGTATATTTACAAAATTTAAAAAGCGCTAAATAAAGAAGCATAAATGAAATCTCAATTAAAAGAGCATATCAATAAAGACTTACCATTTTTAAAGGGCAAAAACCTTCTTATTGCCATTTCCGGAGGAATTGATAGCGTTGTTTTGACCTATTTAATGAAAAAATTGAATTTTTCCATTTCTTTGGCCCATTGTAATTTTAAATTAAGAGGAAAAGAAAGTAATAAAGACGAAGAGTTTGTAAAAGAGTTGGGTGAACAATTTCAATTTCCAACATACACCATAAAGTTTGAAACTGAAGCTTATGCATCAGAAAAAGGGATTTCCATTCAAATGGCAGCTCGTGAATTAAGGTATGCCTGGTTTGATAAAATTATGTTAGAAAACAACATTGATTATATATTAACCGGACATCATAAAGACGATGTTATTGAAACGTTTTTAATTAATTTAACAAGAGGAACTGGATTAGACGGATTAACTGGAATTCCAGAAGTTAACGGGAAAATTGTTAGGCCTTTACTTCCTTTTATTCGTCAGGAAATTTTAGTGTATGCAACTAAAAAGAAATTGGATTGGCGTGAAGACATTACCAATTCCTCCATTAAATATTTTAGAAACAAAATTCGCCATAAAATTGTACCGGTTTTAAAAGAATTAAATCCAAACCTTTTAGAATCTTTCTATAATACGCTGGAAAACTTAAAAGGAAGTCAGCAAATTATAAAAGATCAAATTCAAAATATTAAAGAACAAGCTGTTTCAAATGTAAATAATGAATTATTTATAGATGTTTCAAAACTTAAAGAATTAAGCAACCCAAAAATCTATTTATACGAGCTTCTAAAAGAATATAATTTTACAGAATGGAATGATGTTCATGATTTATTAGATGCGCAAACGGGTAAACAAATTTTTAGTAAAACACATCGTTTATTAAAAAACAGAGATGTTTTAGTATTAACATTATTAGCGAATCAAAAGGAATTAATTGAATTTAAAATTGAGGAGCACACGAAAGAAATAACCGAACCTATTCAAATCAACTTTGAAACGGTTACAATTCCAACAGGTACAAAATCAAATAAAAATAAAGCGTTCAATGAAATTATTTTTGATGACTCAAAAACATTAGCCATAGATTATAATAAAATTCAATTTCCGCTTACTATTCGAAAATGGCAAAAAGGAGATTACTTCTTCCCTATTGGTTTGAATGGCAAAAAGAAATTAAGTAAATTTTTTAAGGACGAAAAACTTTCATTGCTAGAAAAAGAAAACATATGGCTACTTTGCTCTAATGACAATATTGTTTGGGTTATTGGAAAGCGCTTAGATGAACGATTTAAAGTTACAGGATCGACAACAAATATTTTAAAAATTAAATTATAATCGTTTGATTTTTAAAGCTTAAAGAGAATATAAAAAATTTACTAAAAACGATTTCGTTAAAAAAATAAAATAAAAATACAAGTTCTATGAAGCTTTTGTATTTTTAATAAGTAAAAACTACTAACTATGCATAAACAACCGAAACTAACAAGGTTCAACGAAAATGTACTGTCAAAATACCAAATTTATAATAGTATTTTTATGACACTTCCATTTGACACCATTACTAAAACTGGTGTTTTGTTACCGCTTTTTCATGAAATTTGTAAAAATGGGTTTTCAAATAGCAATAATCCAATTGAAATTGTTGATTCTTTTTTTAAAGCCTACCAACAAAATCCAACGGAAGAAGAAAAAATTAACCTACTATTTAAATTCATCCAATATATTGAACGCCAGGTAGTTTTATTTGATGCCATTGAAGATGCAGCATTTCCAATAGTAAATAATATGGATGGTGTAGGAACTTTGCGTAATATTAAAGAAACTGCAACTCAGGAAAATAAAAAGGAGGCGTTAAAAAAGCATTTAGAAGAATTTAAGGTTCGTGTAGTTTTAACAGCTCACCCAACTCAATTTTATCCTGGTGCTGTTTTAGGTATTATAACAGACCTAACAAAAGCAATTGAAAAAAACGATTTACTATTAATCAATAAATTACTAGCTCAGTTAGGAAAAACACCTTTTTTCAAACACGAAAAACCAACACCTTACGATGAAGCAGTAAGCTTAATCTGGTATTTAGAAAACGTGTTTTACCATTCAATTTCAAATGTTTACAATTATATTCAAAGTAACATTTTTGATGATGAACCAATTGATAATGATATTATTAACCTTGGTTTTTGGCCAGGAGGAGATAGAGACGGAAATCCATTTGTAACTACTGAGATAACTTTAAATGTTGCGAAAAGATTAAAAGCAACAGTTTTAAAAAATTACTATAGAGATATTCGTATTTTAAAGAAGCGATTAACTTTTAACGGAATTGAGCAACCAATTTCAGAACTAGAAAAATTATTATTTGATAATAGTGTAAACCCCGAATTAAATACAATGATTTCATTGGAAGAATTCATTGGAAAACTATTACAAATAAGAAAAACCCTCATCGCAAAACATCAATCACTTTATTTAGAAGAAATAAACGACTTCATTAACAAAGTAAAAATATTTGGTTACCATTTTGCTACACTCGATATAAGACAAGATAGTAGAGTACATCATAATGTTTTTGCTGAAATTGTTACAACGCTTCTTGAAAACGGATCTACTCAATTTCCAAAAAATTATTTAGAACTTTCGGAAGATAAGCAACTAAAAATACTTGCTAAAGTTGAAGACAATGTTGACATATCTATCTTTAAAAATGAAATGGTTTCTAAAACTCTTGGCTCAATTCATGCGATAAAAACCATTCAAAAAAACAACGGTGAGCGTGGCGCTAATAGATATATTATTAGCAACAACCAAACGGCTGTAAACGTTATGGAAACCTTTGCAATGTTTAATTTATGTGGTTTCAATCATAACATAAATGCCGATATCATTCCTCTTTTTGAAACGGTAGATGATTTAACAAATGCCGAAAGCGTAATGAATAAATTATACACCAACGAGGCTTATATGAAGCATCTAAAAGAAAGAGATTTAAAGCAAACTGTAATGCTTGGTTTTTCTGATGGAACAAAAGATGGTGGTTATTTAATGGCGAACTGGTCAATATTCAGAGCTAAAGAAAATCTTACCAGAATATCAAGAGAATTTGGTGTGAAAGTCATATTTTTTGATGGTAGAGGTGGCCCACCTGCTCGTGGAGGAGGAAAAACACACCAATTTTATGCATCTTTAGGGCCAACTATTGAAGATGAAGAGATACAACTTACTGTACAAGGGCAAACAATTAGCTCTAATTTTGGTACGTTAGATTCATCACAATATAATATTGAACAATTATTAAGTGCAGGTATTTCAAATGAATTGTTTAGCAATGCTAATCATATCATGACAAAAAATGAAACTGAAATAATGAATGACCTTGCCTTAACAAGCTATAAAGCATATGTTGATTTTAAAAATCACCCTAAGTTTATATCGTATTTAGAGCGTATGAGTACTTTAAAATATTATGCTAAAACTAATATTGGAAGTCGCCCATCTAAAAGATCAAAAGGAGCTGGATTAAATTTTTCAGATTTACGAGCTATTCCTTTTGTTGGTTCTTGGAGTCAATTAAAACAAAATGTTCCTGGCTTTTATGGAGTTGGAACTGCCCTTAAAAAATATGAAGACAGCGGTGAATTCGATAAAATAAAACAATTTTATCATGAGTCAGATTTCTTCAAGGCATTAATTGGAAACAGTATGATGTCATTATCTAAATCATTCTTTGAATTAACTCAATACATGGAAAAAGACAAAGAGTTTGGTGAATTCTGGAAAGTAATTCATGAAGAATATTTGACTACAAAACGTCTTATTTTAAAACTTACAGACTATACCGAACTAATGCAAAGCAATAAGGTTGGAAAAGCGTCAATTGTAATTCGTGAAGACATTGTATTGCCTTTATTAACTATTCAACAGTATGCTTTAATTAAAATTCAAGAAATGCAAAAAGATAAAAATGCAGATCCTGAATTATTGAAGGTATATGAAAAAATGGTAACAAGATCCTTATTTGGAAATATTAACGCAAGTAGAAATTCAGCCTAATTATGACTTCTTTACAATTAAACGAAAATGAATATGCTCCTTTTTATAAAAACTATATAAAGGCTTTAGGAACCGTTGATTTGTTTGAAATTTTAAATAGTTCTCTAGACGACTTATTGGCAACCATTAATAATTTACCAGAAGACACGTTAGTGTACAGCTACGACGATGGAAAATGGACTATTAAGGAATTAATTCAGCATATTATTGATGCCGAACGTGTTTTAAGTTATAGAGCTTTACGTTTTTCAAGAAATGACGCTACCGATTTACCTGGTTTTAATGAGAATTGGTATGTTGAAAATTCTAATGGAAATGATAGAAATATTAATGACTTATTAGAAGAATTCACCTTCTTAAGAAAAGGAACTATTGCTTTATTTAAAAGTTTTACTGAAGAAATGTTTGAATTAATTGGATCTATTGATGGAGGTGATATGTCTGTTAGAGCCTTAGGTTTTATTATTGCCGGACACCAAACACATCATTTAAAAATAATTAAAGAGAAGTATCTATAATTGGTTATTTATAAATTATAATTCATACTTAATTATATAAAAAAAGGAGGGCAATTAGCACTCCTTTTTTCTTTTTATAAATTATTATGTTACTCCACCAATTCAAAATCTCCCTGATTGGCAAAATTAAGAGTTGCTACATAGCCACTCTCTACAATTTGAGCAATATTAAGGCCTTCAATAAGGGTAATTTTATTTACTTGCGTTCCATCTCTCATAAAAGTCATACTATGAGATGCACCATTCACAGTGTACTCAACAACTCTCGTTTTAAAAGATCCTTTACCTTCTGACTTCGTTTTTATTAAAACTGCATAACTTTCAAAAGGATTGATACATTCCCCAGCAGTAATAGGAGTTCCATCAGCGTGTGCAAAAGCAATAAAATCTGGTGTAATTGTTATGAATTCTTCATCTTTTCCACAACCTGAAAACACAAATAAAAGCGCCATTGCAATATGATATAATTTTATTTTCATGATTATTGTTTTTGATTAATACTAATTTCCTTCACATTTCCACCAACTTTAACAGTATAGGTTCCAACCTCCAAACTATCAAAAATAGCTTGGCCGTTATTTATGGTTTGTGTCCCTTTTATAGCTCCATTTACAACCAAAACAACCTCAGATTCATTTTCAGTAAATACCACTTTTATAACGCCTCCCTGGTAGCATACAGCATCTTTTTTATAATATGTTGCTGTTCCGGTTCCTAGTTTAACAACTACAGTCCATAGTTGTGCTACAGATTGATCTTCCGAAACCACTTGAAATTGAATTGGGCTAGAAAAATCGAGCGAATTTGCTCCAGAAATTTGTTCAACAGTTCCAATATATAAATGTGCTCCTGGACTTAAAGCAAAAACAGCATTTAAATCATTTGTACTTTGTCCTTTATCTAAAAAAATAGTTATTTGATTGCCTTCAATAACAAAATCGTTGTTATTTAAACCACTAAAACCAAATTCGGTAATTTCGGTAGTTGTTTCTAAAGCCGGACTTGCAAAGCTATATGCCTGAAACAAGTTTCCAAAATGTTCATTTATGGCAAACGTTTTTGTTTTAGCTACTTCCTTTACTACACCATTAACTGAATCGTAAATTTTAAAATTTATAACTTCACCATTTACATTTGAAAAAACCGTTAAATACGCATAATAACGATCTTCACTGGCAACATACGTTAAATTTGAAACACCTCTACACTCTCCGTTTACAAATGCAGCTACTTTATCATTTGTATTCACTAAGGTATTCCCGTCAATATTTAAAAAACCAACAAACGACATAGTGTATTGAAAATCATTTTCATTCACCGTCCAAGTATCGGTTTGGCCAAATACGTTTATACTTATTAAAAATAGCATCAACGTACTACATATATAATTTTTCATATTTTTAAGTTTAATTAAATTTAAGCTTCTAAAAACACCTTTAAAAAGGTGTTTTTAGAGCCTAAATTAGTTGACTACTAGTTTTTAATTACTTTACTCACTACCTTTTTACCATCCATATCTATTTGAAGTAAATAGGTTCCTGCCGCAACTTTTGGAGAAATTCTTATCGAATTTACACCTCCTACAACATCTAGTTTTTTAGTAAACAACAACTGACTTGTTAAAGTATACAATTGTATGGTTACTTTTTGACTTACCGCAGCATTCACTTTAATAGTGATAGTATTTTCAAAAGGATTTGGATACATATTTATACCTCCTGTGAAATCCTCTAATATTATTGGTTTTGCTATAGTTCCAAGAACCGCATTACTTTTAAAATCGAAAGATTTGTTGGTTCCCTTTTTATTAAAACCGTCTCCAATATAAAACACTAAGGTTTCTGGAAGCTCTCCATAAATAGTCATAAAACTAAGTTTAGAGTTGTTTACAAATTTGGTTCCTGCTATCCCTTTTAAAGTTCCTTTTAAATCATACACAAACAATTCTGTATAACCTTCCGGCATTAAAACAACAGCATTCATATTTTCAGCATATTTTTTAAATTCTGAACCTATTTCATCCTGACTGTTACTAACCGCTCCATTAGAAATTGAATTTATCGTGTTATTTTCCGACTTAGCTAAATAGCTTGGATATCTAAACGATTGCGCTTTACTGGATTTTACCATATACCCTTTACCTGTTTCCAAATAATTTAAAGTACCGTTCCATCCAATAATTGGATCATAAATAGCAAATAAATTCTGAGATTTAATTACATCTCCATCTACAGCATCAAAATAGGCCAACGCTTCATTTGTTGACTGATTCCCTGATAATGGATACGATAACCAGTTCCAATTTTCCTTTATTGGGAAACTCCACGTAGCAACATCTGTAGCAACACCTTTTATTTTTAGCGGTTGCTGATGTGCCATATTTACCTTGTACATTTTAGAAGTCGACATTCCTCCATTTGCACTAATTGACCCAGACCATCCACTATTTGAAGGAGTAGACTCATTTTTATAGTAGGTTTCTAATTGTGCTGGCGAATGACTTAAAATACGATCTGATGTTTCTAAATTTAACCCTTCGGTTAATTTATTAATGTCTGAAAAATTAACATCATTCACATTCATAGATACCCAGGTCCATCCTTTATTCATTGAAAGTTCCTGTTCAACTACATCGGTATTTTCAAAAATGACAGGTACACTTAATGTTCCTAAAATATCATTTTCTTTAAATGTAACCGAGGTATTGGAATTTATACTTGCTTCTAATATTTTACCTTTTGAAGCATCCCATATTCTAAATTCGAGTTCTTCTCCATACACACTATTGCTATATAAAGTTAAGAATGCATAATATTCCTGATACGCGTCGTTGTACACCAAATTCACCGAACCTCTAACCTCTCCATTATAAAAGGCTGCGATTTTATCATATGAATCTTCAGATAACTTCCCGTCAACTTTAATTTTCCCAACGATATTCATACTATAATTAAATTTAGTAGGATCAACAGTCCAATTAGGCTCAGGAGCTAAAACTCTTAAATCAATTTGTAATTTTTCATCATAACCAAAATCGGTTTGTAAATACAAATTTTCTAAATAAGCCCCAGCTGTTAACTCTTTATCAATAGTTGCCGTAATTATCGTTTTACTATCAGGACCAATAGTACCTGAAGTTTTACTTAATTTTAACCAACTAGGAATATTCGAAATAGAGTATGATTGTCCTTTCCCTCCTTTGTTTAATACTGTAATTTCAAATGATTTTTCTTCACCACTATTTTTTACAATATCAACAATTTCATTATATCCTTCAGCAAACCAGCTCATCTCATTACGCTTCACATAAGAAGTCCAGGTAATAGGAGACTGTTGCATATTCCCAAAAGAATCAAACATAAGACCAACCGTAATATCAAGGACCTGACCTTCTATAACAGACCAATCTGAAACATCTGGTTCTAAAATCATTTCATCATTGTTTATTACAAAATTCACTTTGAAATCTGTCAACTTCCTTGCAGGTTTAATTGCTGGAACATCATCAGAATAATTCACCACGCCATTACTATTAGCGACACTCGTTTCTTTTCGTTTTGTTGGATCTGAATTAGCATAATAATACCTAGGCCCATTCCCTGTATAAGTCTCCGGAGCATTCATACGTGCATATAATGCTAATCCAATACTTTCAAAGTCCATCTCATTAAAACGATCTCTACTTATCTGCTCTACATTACGTAAGGTATTCCACAATCGGAATTCATCTATCTTACCTGTAAATGTGCGGTCAATTGTAAAACCTCCAGCATCTTGCCAGCCTCGAGCTCCAAACCAAATTTTATTACTGTCTTTAAAAGCACCAATCTCAGTCATTTGGTTTGATGAAACTTGTTCAGCATCAACATATGTTTTAAGGGATCCGATTCTATTAAACAGAATGGCAACATGGTGCCACTTATCATCTGCCATATTTTGAGGAGTTAATACAAAGGTGCTCCCTTCACTATTTAGTGACAGCTTACCATTACTCCCAATATTAATAGCCCATTTATTCATTTTTCCATTAGACTTAACCTCATCGGAACCATCTCCTCTTCCGTTAGAAAATATTGTTGCCTCTTGAGAAACTCCAGTTTTCATCCAAAATGATAAAGTAGCATCCATTTCATTTGTTAAATTAACAGAAGCATCCAATTCTAAAAAGTTACCATCCTTAAACTCCCATGAAGTTCCTTTTGGCTTGATATCCCAAGCAGCATTTACAATTGCATGTTTATAACGAGCAATATCTTTAGCCAATGCTCCTCTTCCTTCATTCATTGGCCAATACCCTATTAAATTAGCTTCATTTCCAATTAATTTGTCATACATTTTTGCAAAGGCATTTTCCAAGCTTATTGTTTTATTCCAAAGGCGTAAGTCATGTATATTCCCAATAAAGGTATTTCCTCCAATTACCAATGCATTGTTATTGGTAAATGGTAAATTACCATTAGCAGTAATACCAGCAATTTCAACACCATCTTGGTAAATACTAATATCACCGGTACTGTTTTTATGTGTAAATGTATAATGATGAAAACCATCATTTGTAATACCACCTTGCGCAGTAACATCTCCCAATGTGAAATAAATTTCTCCATTTGCTAATCCAACCTGTAACCCTTCCTCTTGAGAAATTATCGAAGCACTAGCATTCTGCGTACTATTATTCATCCAAAATTCCAGCGTAAAATCTCCAGATGTTATTTTTGGATTATTAATAATTGTAGTGTTGTTTAAACCTTCAAAATACAAGGATACGCTATGATTAATAGGTTCTTGATTTGTTTGCCCCAATATTTGAATTTGGCTTGCAAGAGAATTAAAGAAAATATTTTCATTAAAACTTACTTTTAAATCCTCACCGGCACCTAAAACACCATCAATTGGCAACGGAGTTCCAAAACGTTGAGGTGCATTTAAATCAACAGAACCATTAATGATTTCAGAAGTAAAATCTGTACCATCAGAACAAAAAGCTCGGGCCCTTATTTCATAATCACCATCTGGCAGGTTTTGCCCCGCAATATCCCAAGAATAGGTAAGCGCAGATTTATTTCCAATAAATGAAGCGTTTGTAACTCCATTTAATACAGCTGCATCAAAATCAGCTTCATTTACATAATAAATATGCAAAGGTTTCCACGATCCTGCATAACTATAATCAAGTACAATCTTTTCAAAACTTCTAAAAGCAGTACTAAAACCACCGAGTGAAATACTTAATGGTTTTGTGGTTCCATCTGCATTAAAGCCTTTACTTAAATTATATCTCCAATTAGAAAGAGGGGCGTTTACTACAACCTCTGAACATACCGGAATAAAATGAGCCTCTACATTTACCTCAGCACTATTATTTTCGCCCTCACAAAGGGAACGTAAGCTAATGTTGATATTATCATAGTCAAATACATCCGCTGCTACTTTTTCCAAAGTCATTTTATATTTAACTGTTTTTCCAGCAGGTATTCTTACTACAGTTCCATTTTGTTCAATATTTATCTTTGCTCCATTTAAACCATCGAGAGCAACAATCAATAAAAAATCTGAATCTGCTTCAATAACACTATTATTTGAAAGCGTTAAATCAAATTCTGCCGCCCTTGACTCAGGCACATTCTCTTTTTTGCGCTCCAAAACACTAATTAAAGGTTTTTCAATTCGTTCCGTTGCAACACCAATCTTGTCATTCCCAGAATAAATATTCCCTAATGCAAATGAAACAGCCATATCTTCTATAAATGAGTTGTATTTGGAATCATTTAATAATAAACTCAAATCATTATATTGAAAAGCAAATAAAGCTCTTGGTATAGCAAGTTGTTTCTCTTTTTCGGATTGATAATTCGATTGGAATTCATTATTTTTATAAAAGAGTGTTTTATCTTCACCTTCATATGGGCAAGATGTACGACCTCCTTTTGTGCTAAATATTGGACCATTTCCATCAAAGGAATTCACCACATCAACACTTATAAAATTATTCTTATCATTATCTTTAAGTGTATAAGTAACAACCGATGTTTTTGAATTTTCCTCACCCACACCTAATGCAGTTTCTCCTGAGGATCTTAAACTAATGTTTTTTATAAATCCTAACCCATTTGATTCTGCTCCAGTTTTTTTCAAAAATTCATCATCCGTTTTTAATTTAATATCTCTTCTTTGAGAACTAACAAGGTTAATTTCACTTGAATTAATGTATTCACCCACACCAGCATCTAACGAATAATTTTTTACTGCATTCTTATCTATGAAGTCCAATGTTTTTTGAAGTGCTTCTTTTCTTTGGTGTAAAACCAAAAGAACATCTCTAACTGCATTAACGGCACCTCCAGTACCTTTTTTACCTTTATTTAATGCAACACTTACCAATTTCCAAATCCAAGAAGGAACCTCTTCAACATATTCTCCTGCTGAACCAATTGCATCTAAAACAGGCAGTGCTGATGAAGGTAACGTTTCATATTCAGCAATTTGACCTAAAAGATTTTCTTTAATTTTCGCAATATACTCATCACGTTGATAAAGCGCCTGATACTTAGAACGTTCATTTTCTTGTATAAAACTTTTCCATTGAATTATTTGTTCTTCATATTGTTCACTTGTTAGAAATTCAGTATTTCCTGGCTGTAAATCCCCTGACGCATACTGATCAATATAACTTTGAAGTTTAGGAATCAAAGTTTCTAAAATATATTTTTGAGAATACATAAAAGTAGTTTGATCTGGATCTTCAGTAAAAGTTTGTCCCAAGGTTTTACTAACATAAATTGTTATTCCATCATCATTTGTTAAAGCTTGGCTGCCCACTCGTACATCTGACAATGCTTCTATTTTATTATAGGTACCATAATAATAATTCTTGCTTTTTCCTATATATAAATCGCCATCGCTACCAACAAATTCTGGATCACTACTTGTTGAAATAGTTTGATTAAAAGTATATTTTTTTGTTATAGTATTAGCATTTGAAGAACTAAGTTCATAACTAGATCCAGTTTCAAAATCGTTATAATTAGAATTTGTGAAAATTGGTCCTGCTAAACCACCACCCACTTGGGCTATCATACCTGTCTTTATTTTTTCTGAGCTTGAAAACTTAATACCATTATTTGATACTAACTGCTCGGTAATTGAAATACTGGAACCCGCTTCAATTGACGCAAAACTGTTAGATCCTGGAGGGTCTCTAAGAATAAAATCTGGCATATCAGGTGCTGCCGTTAAAACTCCAGCAGAATTATCACTTTCACCTCCTAAAATTATTCCTTCTTGTTTATAGGTATTTGGATTAGGATAAAATAGATTTCCTTTTCTATCATATTTAATTTTAATAGTTTTCTTGAAATCACCACTAGTAAAAGGCGCTCCAGCCCTCCAAATATATATTGTTTTGGATCCTGAAGCATCAAAATTTGCAATCGCCCTATCGCCTAACAATTCAAGATCATTGTCTATTACAAATTCACCGTCGATTACAGGAACCAAGTCCTCAATTTCATTATTGGGATCATCTTTATTGGTGTATTTTTCAAATGCTTCCATTAAAATCTGATACGATTCAAATTGCGTATAAACTGGAACGGAAAAACCTTTTGTGCTTACAGATTCTTCGTCACCATTCGGTTTTCTAACTGTAACTTCTTTATCTGAAGTTTGCTTTATAACATTTATTGTTGGAACTGCACGATACTCAAATATTAATCTATGATTATATGGCTTACCATAAATTGTATCATTATCTATTAAGTTATATTTAGGTGTAATCAATTTAGTAACTTCAGAAAAATCTGTAGGTGGCACAAAAGAATCATCTGCATATAATTTAATGTCATTACTATTTTTTAAATATATATCATCTGCCAACAATTCATATTTTAACGGCAATAATTTAACTCTATATTCTCCGGTTATTGAATCGGTTTTAAATGAAAATTTATTATTATCGAGTGGAGTATCACCAGGAAGCGCATAGCCTAATGTAATGTTAGCAATTCCTATATTATTTTTAGAACTTACTGTAATCGTTTTTGATTCTCCATTTTCATCCACTATTTCTTTTGAAAATGCACCTTGATCACCAAATCCAATTACTTTTTGTGCCTGTATTGCACCTCCAACAACTTTACCAACTACCTCAACTTTTGTTTCATCTATAAATACAACTTCACTCTCACTGTTTTGAACAAACTCCCTCAAATTTTCTTTTTCAATTATTGATGATTGAGGAAATCTTCCATTATATTTAAATACATGCCCATCTTTTTTAACTGTAATATAATGCCTTCCAATGGGTACATTTATTTCAAAACCAATAGTTTGAGAATCTGGATCCAGCTTTGACACTATTGGATTACCGTCTCTATCGCGAGCAATTTCGCCATCAATAAAAACTTGTACACCCTCTACACCAATAGGCGAGTATCTTGCTAAATAAGTATCACCTGCCTCATCTGTATCTACCCAATATTCTCCTTTATCATAAGGAACACCATTAAGATCAAAAACATTATACCCTTCATCAATAATTGCATTACTAACTAATTTCGGATCCTTAGGAAAAGAGGTAAATACCTCTCTTGAATCATATAAAATCTTACCTCTAAAAATAAAAGAAGATTTATCTTTAAAATCAACTTTATTTACTACTTCAGAGCCTTGCCCCAAAAATACCAATTGGTTTCCTGGCTCAAATTTATGCTGCCCGTACATTGGTGTTATTGTATAGGTTTCTCCAGTACCTGAATAAGGTATTGAAGTAATTTCATAATTACCTTTTTCATTTGTTATCCCTAAAACGCCTAATTGGTCGGAACTTGGAACATTTTCTTCACCTGTTATCCAGTTAGTTGCAACTAATTTTCCATTATTTTTATTATAATTAAAACCATTTCTGGAAAAATCATAAGCAAACTCACCAACTCCTTCATTGGCGCTTAAATAACTAATTAAATTAACATTGTTCCCACTAATATACCTTTTGTAATCTGTTCTTATTTTAATAGAATCTAGCGGCGATTTCCAAACTCTAATTTCATCTAAAATAGCAGCATTTTCACCTCCTATATAAATATTATCCCATTTATAATTTGAACCTGTTAACGCTAATGAATTTGTTATGGTTGGTATTTCAACCTCAAAATAAGGAGCTGTATAATTAGCATCAACATCAACTAAGTTATCGTGAGTAATTTTTATAAATTCATCACTAATTACCCTCCCATTAATAAATAATGAGGGAACTTCTCCATCTTTCATTATTACAGAAAAGTGAACAAAATTTGAGTTAAAATCTGAAACCTTTAATAAAGTTTCGTCTCCACTATAATTAACCTCACCTGATGGATAATAATTGTGTAATTTATAAATGCTTCCTCCAATATTTACTTCCAAAATGTTTGAAGATGCTAATAATTTTACTTTTACATCAATTGTTTTAGGTTCTAAAATACTTTCAAGGGTAAATAACCGTATGGAAGCTCCAGCATCATTGGTATAAGCTGTTTCTGGTTTTAACCAAGCCTGTAAAGTAGCTTCTTTTATAATTGCTTTATTTATTCCCTTAATCTCTAATTGACCTGTGCTTGGTATATTAAGCGCACTTCCAATATTTGAAGCCCCGCCATCTGACACTGCTCTAATAATCACATCTTTCACTGGACTTCCCCCATCATAGCTTACATTTCCTGTAACTACTGCTGTAGGGTTTCTAAAACCAATTCCCGTAATATAATTTGCATAAAGTTCTTCTGTTTTACTAACACCATCAGCAAAAAGCTTGTATTCGTATAAAACACCACCTTCTACATATTTATCTTCATACTCTGTTTCCGCTTTTGAAATATTTTTAAGAAAATCGTTCTCACTCCAAGGTGCTGGATTGTTACTATATTCTCTTCTATACAATTTAAGTGTTGTAATTAAATCGATATTACTTTTAATATTCCAACTTATTAGTATTTTATCTCCAAAATACCCTTTTGAAACATCAAAAGTTCCATTCACATATTCAGGAAAAGTGGGAAATAAATACAAAATATCCCAAGGAAAACGAATATCTAATGGGTTGGTTATACGCTCACTATTAAAATCTTGTCCTAGGTATGGTACACCAACCTGAATAATATAGTTGGTTCCTGAAGCAGTACCTTGTATGGTCTGAGACACGGTAACTACTTTAGCCCCAGTATCATTTTGCGCCCATAGCCCTGTTACCAGTAGCCATAAGCCCAGTGTTATAATTAGTTGTTTCATAATTATAACTTTATAATTTAATAATATAGTTTACACCATGGTTTACTGGTCGGGTTTCATTTATTCCTTCACCTCCTGTTTGACCTGAAATTGTATGTGCGTGTGTGCCATCAAAGTTAGGGGTTGTACGCTCAGTATCTCGGGCTCTAAAATCATTATCAAGCTGATCCTGATCATCACCATTGTCATCTCCCATAGCTTCTCTCCATCTATCCATATATTTATGTTTGTGCTCTCCTCCATTATCAGCTTTCAATGTGCCTTTATCATGAAAATGCGATTTAAAACCCTCTCCTTGAGGTTTATTTAAAGCAGGCCCTGCCTGACCATTTTCAGGGCTTGTACCTGTACCTCTTAAGAACATACCTTGCAAATTAGGAACATTAGTTGGACCACCTAAAAAGGCTTTTAAATTATCCCCTTTCTTTCCAACCGAGGCAAAAGTTTGCCCTTTACACAATACCCATCCAACTGGCTCACTATCACCTAAATAAGGCATAATAGAGCCCATAGGCGCCCCATTATTTGCTGAAATAGCATAAGGAACGTGTCGTAACAATTCGTTTGATATTACTTGATTATTTGCCGTTATTCTTAACAATAATTGGCGATTGGCAAATTCTCCACTTTTCAAAGGATCAACCTCTAAAACATAAGAGAATACACCAAATGAATCTGTTGTTAATGTTATAGTTTTACTATATACTGCTTGATCTTGTCCATCATTATAATAAATCTCAAATATAAAATTCACTTCTTTTTCTGCAATAGCAGTATTATTCACATCTCTGGCAATACCTTGCACTGCAATACCTGCTTGTGAAGCTGATGTTTGTGCATAATTTGTTGTAAAAGTGAACAACATTAAAAGGGATAGTAAAAGTAATTTTGTTTTCATGGCTAGTAGTTTTAAATTTAGTTTGTTTTATTTTTAAATTCTTTAATTCCTTACAAATGAGCTTTTTACATCACGTAAAAATACCGTTGTAAGATAGAACTACTATTATTTTTATGAAATACGAGGCGCCACGTATTTTTATACGTAGTACTACGTATATATGGTGAGAAAGTTAACATTGGTAAAACAGCTTTTCCTAAAAGAAAAACTAAAATATTGCTATTTTAATAGAAATTTATAAGGCTAAAATTGTATTTCTGTTTAAAATAGCCCAGGAGGTTAACGAATTAGATTCGTTTTTTAAGTTTAATTTATTTATAATATTACTGCGGTGCTTTTCAATGGTTCTAACCGAAACACCCAAACCTTCAGCAATAGAATTTGTAGGAATTTGTTCAGCAATTTGTTTTAAAATAATTTTCTCTGAAGATGTTAATAATTTTAACTGCTGTAATTCGCTACTTGTATTTTCTATAAAATCATTTTCAAATGAAGCACTAAAATAAATTTTATTGTTAAGCACTGCTTTTATACAACGTTCTATTTCGGTAAAAGAATCTTCTTTTAACAAATACCCACTAATTTTAAGTGCTTTTGCCTGCAGTATATAATCTCCTCCTTTATGAAAAGATTGAATGATAAATTTTGTTTCTACCTTTTTTGTGTTGGCCGTTTTAACCACTTCAAATCCTGTTAAAAAAGGCATATCTATATCTAAAATAGCTAAGGTTGGTTTTAGCCTTAAAATTAATTCCAACGCCTCCAACCCATTTGTACCTTGCCCAACAACAGTATAGCCGTTTGAAGTTAGCTCTTCATACAACCCTTTTAATATCATTGGATGATCATCGGCAATTACAATGGTACAATTGTTTGTTTGGCTCATTTAAATTGGTATTTTTAATTGAACAACAGTTCCTTTATTGTGTTCTGAAGTAATTTTTAATGTTGCTTTTATAATTTTTGCCCGCTCCCTAATCGTTTTCATTCCTAAACTAACGCTTTTGTTTAATTCTTTTGAAAAATCGAACCCATTACCATTGTCTTTAATACTTAATTTAATGTATTTTTTCTTTTTTTCAACAGTTACAAATGTAGCCTTTGCATTGGCGTGTTTTACTATATTACTTAATACTTCTTGTATGATACGATACATATGAAGAGAGCTATCTTTACTAAGTAAATTGTCAATATTTTCAATTTCGTTGGTAAAAAATATATTGGTATGCTCATCTACTTCATTAATCATAGAAATGATGGCCTTTGTTATACCTAAACCTTCAATTGTTGGCGGATGCAAACCACGTGAAATGGCTCTTAATTCTTCCAAAGTATTTTCAGAAAGTGCAGTTAAATCGCTATTTTTAACCAATTTTGTTTTTTTGGTTAATAGCATTAATTTTTGGCCTACGCTGTCATGAAGTTCTCTTGCAACTCTGGTTCTTTCTTCTTCCTGCGCCGTAATTAAATTTTGTGAAAAAGACTCTTGTAATTTTTGTTCTCTTCTGGCTGTATTTCGGGATTTGAATAATAATATAAATCCAAAAATTGATATTAGGCCAATACCACCAAACAACATTAATTGAGTTTTTACCTTGCTAATTTCACTAAGCAATGTAATATCCTTCTTTTGATTTTCAATTGTGAAATCTCGCTTTTTAGTTTCGAAATAGGTTTGGTAATAGCTTAAAGTATTTATTTTTTGTACGCTTGAGATAGAATCTTTTATTGCATAATAATTGTTTAGGTGTAAATTTGCTTCAACATTATTACCCATAGCTTTGTAAACTTTTGATAAAAATTGTTCAGACATTAAAATCCCTTCGGGTTTTTTCCCTTTAATTTTACCTGCCAAATGTTCTTTTCCTAGTTTTAGAGATTTTTGATAATCACCCTTTACAAAAGCAATGTTTTTTAATGCATCTAAATAATTTTCTTTATTTGCCTCATTACTATATAACGATTTATTCTTTTCAATTTCATTCAGGTATTTCGTCATTTTATTTATATCACCAACCTCGGCATATGCAACTATTAATTTACAAATTAAAATAGGGCGCGCATAAAAATCGTTTTTCGCTTTTTCATGAGATTCTATCGCCATTAATAAATTAGCAATACACTCATCTCCTTTTCCTGTTCTTCTAAAATCTTCCGCTTGATTTGCATATAAAGACACCAAGTTTCGGTAACCGTTAATTTTTTTAGCTAATATAATAGCTTCCTGGCGTTCTTGCTCAGCAACTTCATAAAACGCATTTTGACTGTATAAAATAGCCAAGGAATTTTTAGCTGCAATAATGTTAAATGTATCTTTCTCTTTTTGAAACAACTTCTCGGCATCTTGTAAAGCAATGGATCCTTTGGCAAAGTCTCCAATATCCGAATATGTATATCCCACATATAAATTAGCAAGTGCTAATAATCGTTCATTGCCAGATTCTTTTGCGTATTTTTTTGCTATTTCATAATTTTTTATGGCTGTTTCATACTCATTTAAAAAATAATAACTGTCGGCTCCATTTAAATAAAATTGCGCTAAGGCATAATTACTTGTTAATAAAGTATCTTTTTGAAGAAAATTTTTAAAAATTTGTAACCCTTCAGCTGGTTTAATACTAATATTATTTTTGAAATAAATAAGATTGGAAGTTTGTATGGTTGCTAAATTTATAGAATCTAATTGCAAGGCATATTGAATCGTTTCCGACACAATAGAATCATACTTAAAATCTGAATTGTATTCTGTTAGTTTTGTTAAACTATCTAACCATTTTAAACGTTCAGCATTTTCAGTTTTAACTATTTTTGCTTTTATGTCATTCACCGCTTTTTCCAGCTTAAAATCTTGAGCTGTTAAAACAATACTAAAAAGTAAAAAAGAAAAGAAAAGTGGGTTTTTCATTGATATTTAAACCTGTTATACTACGCTTGTTTTATTTATATTGAATATACTTTAAAAATAGTAATAATTTTGAAGTTAATCGGCTTTATCTAAAAAGAAAATCTCATTTACTGACTTTTTAAATATTTGAGAGATTTTTAAGGCCAAAACAGTTGAAGGAACATACTTATTTAACTCCATTGCATTAACCGTTTGCCTACTTACACCAAGCATTTCAGCCAGTTTTGCTTGGGTTATGTTTTGAATTGCTCGTTCAACTTTTATATTATTCTTCATTACCAGTTATCCTTTTAGATGTTTTTTACATTATATTGTTTTACGATTTAAAATATTACCTTTGTATCAACTAAAAAATCAATTTATTCCGAATGCGTTTACTTAAAAAAGTGTTCATCGCTATTATTGCTCTACTTACGCTAATTTTAGTTGGAAGCTGGGCATATTACTACAGCTTAAAACCAAGTTTTTCTGGAAATTTAAAACTAGCATCTATAGAAAATAAAACAGATGTTTATTTTGATGACTACGGTATTCCACACATTTATGCCGAAAATCAGCAAGATGCTTTAACTGCTTTAGGCTATGTTCATGCGCAAGACAGGCTTTGGCAAATGGAGTTAATGCGTAGAATTGCTCCGGGAAGATTGTCAGAAATTTTTGGTGAAGAAATGCTTAAAAACGACCAGTTTTTTGTTAGTTTAGGCATTGAAGACGCTTCCATAAAATCTATTGAAAAAATTGACAAAAATGGAGAAGCATATAAATTGGCAATTGCGTATTTAAACGGTGTAAATCAATTTATAGAGAATGGTCCTACTCCTATTGAGTTTACCTTAATTGGAATTGAGAAAGAACAGTATGAAATTAAAGACATCTACAATATTTTTGGCTATATGTCATTTAGTTTTGCAATGGCTCAAAAAACCGATCCGTTATTAACTGTTATCAAGGAAAAATTAGGTGATGACTATTTAAAATTTTTATCTATAGATACTAACCCCGGAACTACCCAAATAAAAAATTCAAAGCCTGATATTCAGACTTTTGAAACGATGGTTGCTAGTATTCAAAATATCATGGAAAAATCGCCAATCCCTGCTTTTATTGGCAGTAACAGCTGGGTAATTTCCTCTAAAAAAACATCAACAGGAAGTGTGCTTTTTGCAAACGACCCGCATATTGGTTTCTCACAGCCATCTGTTTGGTATGAGGCGCATATTTCTACTCCAAATTACGAAATGTATGGCTATCATATTGCTGGTGTTCCATTTCCTTTATTAGGTCATAACCGCCATTTTGCTTATGGTATAACAATGTTTGAAAACGATGATATTGATTTCTACAAAGAAGAAAACAACCCTACGGAAGAAAATCAATATAAAACTGAAAATGGATTTTCAACTTATGAAACAACAAAAAAAACTATAAAAGTAAAAGATGCTGAAGATGTAACGATAGAAGTTAAAAGTTCTCGACACGGCCCGATAATGAACAATACCGTTGATGCCATTTCTGAATCACAACCAATTGCCATGTCTTGGATTTATACGCAATTTGAAATTAAAGGTTTAGAAGCTCTTTACTCAATTTCAAGAGCAGAAAAAATGGAAGATGTAAAAAAGGGTGCTTCAATGATTCACGCCCCCGGTTTAAATATTATGTATGGTGATGCCAAAGGAAATATTGCTTGGTGGGCAACCGGTAAACTTTATAAACTAAAATCAAATTCAAATAGAAAGTTTATTTTAAATGGAGCATCCGGAGAGGATGACCCAAGTGAATATTTAGATTTTAGCAACAATCCAATGGCAGAAAATCCAGATTGGAATTATGTCTATTCAGCAAACAATCAACCAGATACCATTGCTAATGTGTTATACCCAGGTTATTATTTACCAGAGGATAGAGCGAGAAGAATTGTTCAATTACTAGAACCAAAAAATAATTGGAATAAAGAAACAATGGCTTCAATGATTAATGATAACACCTCAACTGTTTCTCTTGAAATTATTAAAGAATTCACTTCAAAAATGAGTTATGGTTCTTTTTCAAAAAATGAACAAAGTGCTATTGATTTATTACAACTTTGGGATGGTTCAAATAACGTGGATGATATTGCTCCAACTATTTATAATAAATGGATATACTTATATTTAAGAAATACGTTTGAAGATGAATTAGGAGAGGATTTATTTACTCAATTAATGTCTACTTATTTAATGAAAAGAGTTATTGGCAACCATATAAAAGAAACTAATTCAATTTGGTGGGATGACATCAAAACTCCAAATATTTCAGAAACTAGAGAAGCTATTTTAGCTAAATCCTTAGTTGAAACAGTGGCTGAATTAGAAAAGCAACTAGGTAAAGATATTAAGTATTGGAATTGGGGGAAAATTCATACCTTAGAACACCCTCATCCATTGGGAACTGTAAACTATTTAAAAAAATATTTTAATATAGGGCCATTTCCAATAAAAGGAGGAAAAGAAGTTATAGATAATCAAGCTTTTGAATATGATAATACCGGTATTTATAAAGTAGCTTCAGGGCCATCAACCAGAAGAATTGTTGATTTTTCTGATATTGAAAATAGCATCAGTATATTACCTACTGGTCAATCTGGAAATCCTTTTAGTAAACATTACAGCGATCAAGCTGAAATGTATAATAAAGGGGAATTCAGAAAAATGAAAATGAATAAAGAAGAAATTATAAAAACATCTACTAAACTAATTATTCTACCAAAAAATGAGTAAAAGAATAACTATAAAACAAATTGCACAAGCGTTACACGTTTCAATTTCAACAGTTTCAAAAGCTCTTAACGACAGTTATGAAATAAGTGATGAAACTAAAAAGAAAATTCAAGAATATGCTAAGCTTCATAAATACAAGCCAAATACATTAGCATTAAGCTTACAAAACAAAAAAACGAAGACTATTGGAATTATCATTCCAAATATTTTGATGTATTATTTTGCAAGAGTTTTACGTGGAATTGAAGAAGTTGCAGCCGAAAAAGGCTATAACTTAATTACGTGTATTACGAACGAATCATTTAAAAAAGAGGTTGATACTATGCAAATGTTATCCAATGGAACCATTGATGGATTCATTGCATGTATGTCTGAAGAAACATTGAAAATTCAAAATTTCGAACACTTTCATGATATTATTGAAGAAGGTACTCCAATTGTTTTATTTGATCGTGTGCATAAGGATATTAATTGCGACAAAGTAGTAACAGACACCGTTAAAAGCTCGTACAAGGCAACACGTTTCTTAATGAAATCTGAATGTAAAAACATTGCATTAATTTCAGTTTCTGAAGGATTAAATGTGAGCGAATTTAGTGCAAAAGGCTATATGAAAGCGCACACAAAATACGGTTTAACTCCAAACGAAAATTTAATAATTAGACAACACGACGAAACTAATTTAAAGGAGCGAATTAACGAAATGTTAGATAATAATAAAGTTGATGGTATTTTTACTGTTGATGAAATTTCTGGTGCCTTAACAACTCAAGTACTTAACGCTAGAAACATAAAAATCCCAGAAGATATTTCAATAATTGGTTTTACGAATGGAATGTTATCAAGGTACAGCACTCCTCCATTAACAAGTGTCAATCGTTTTGCCCACACAACTGGTCAAACTGCCGCTATTAGATTGATCGATAAAATTGAAGATAAAATTGAATTTGACGATGTTAAAACCGAAATAATAAAAACGAAGTTGGTTGAAAGAGATTCAACAAAAAAACTTTTTATAAAGTTTTAAATAAAAATTAAAAAATTGCTATGCTTGTTAAAATTTTTGGCAGCGCCGTTTTCGGCGTTGAAGCCACTACTATTACTGTGGAAGTAAATATAGATAAAGGAATTGGGTACCATTTAGTTGGTTTACCCGATAATGCCATAAAAGAAAGTAGTTACCGAATATCTGCTGCTTTAAACAATAACTCTTATAAACTTCCTGGAAAAAAAATCACCATAAATATGGCTCCTGCCGATTTAAGGAAAGAAGGTTCTGCCTATGATTTAACTTTAGCAGTTGGAATTTTAGCCGCTTCAAATCAAATTAAATCAGAAAATGTTGGGGATTATATTATTATGGGTGAACTTTCGTTAGATGGAAGTTTGCAACCTATAAAAGGAGCACTACCCATTGCTATAAAAGCACTTGAAGAAGGATTTAAAGGTTTTATCCTTCCAAAACAAAACGCTAAAGAAGCTGCCATTGTAAGCGGATTAAAAGTATATGGAGTTGAAAACATTACAGAGGTTATTAACTTTTTTGACGAAAAAGAAGAATTAGAACAAACAATTATTGATATACAGACTGAATTTTACAAAAATTTAGATCACCCAGAATTTGATTTTGCCGATGTAAAAGGTCAGGAATCTGTAAAAAGATCAATGGAAATTGCAGCAGCTGGAGGCCACAACATAATACTTGTGGGTCCACCAGGAAGTGGAAAAACAATGTTAAGCAAACGATTGTCTTCCATTTTACCTCCAATGACTTTACAAGAAGCTTTAGAAACCACAAAAATACATTCAGTTGTAGGAAAACTAAAAGATACAGGTATTATGAGTCAGCGACCATTTCGCTCACCTCATCATACTATTTCCGATGTTGCACTTGTTGGCGGGGGCCAATACCCACAACCTGGAGAAATTTCTTTATCTCATAATGGTGTTTTGTTTTTAGATGAATTGCCTGAATTTAAACGATCTGTACTGGAAGTAATGCGTCAGCCTCTGGAAGATAGAGAAGTAACAATTTCACGAGCTCGCTTTACAGTTACCTACCCAAGTAGTTTTATGTTGGTTGCAAGTATGAACCCAAGTCCGAGTGGTTATTTTAACGATCCTGATGCTCCTGTAACTTCATCTCCTGCCGAAATGCAACGATATTTAAGTAAAATTTCAGGTCCTCTTTTGGATAGAATTGATATTCATATTGAAGTGAGCCCAGTACCTTTTGAGAAGCTCTCCGAAGAGCGTTTAGGAGAACCAAGTAAACAAATACGAGAACGCGTTACAAAAGCAAGGGAAATTCAAAGTGAGCGCTTTACAGAATTTTCGAACATTCATTACAATGCTCAAATGAGCGTTAAACAAATTAGAAAATTTTGTAAATTAAGTGAAGAAAGTAAAACACTTTTAAAAAATGCAATGGAACGATTAAATCTGTCTGCTCGGGCTTATGATAGAATCTTAAAAGTTTCGAGAACAATTGCTGATTTGGAAGGCGTTGCAGAAATTTCCACAGCACACATTTCTGAAGCCATTCAATACCGAAGTTTAGACAGAGAAGGCTGGCTGGGATAAGCAATTGTTCATTAGCAATTGATTACCTAAAGGTATTGATTTTTATATCTGTAAAGAACAATGTAAAGTGCCGAGAACCTGATTTAAAAAAAATTTATTATATTTAATCCATTGATATATAATATATTGATGATATAATTCAACCCTTTGTAAGCAAAAACTACTATTTAGTGTAGTGAATTGCTTAAATATAGCTAGATACAGGCTTTTGAAGTATTTATTACATTTTTTTATAATCTCAAATTATTTTGTAATAAATGAAACCTAATAAAATAAATTGTAATTTTAATCAGAATTTATTTTAATGGAGAACATTTTTATAGGAAAAATAAGACAAATTATCTTAGATCATTTAGATGATGAAAAATTTGATGTTAACAAATTATCATCTGAAATGGGTTGGAGTAATTCTAAAACCTATAGAAAAGTAAGATTTATTACGGGTGTTTCTGTAAATCAGTATATAAAGGTAATACGCCTAAAGGAAGCTGCCAAATTAGTTTTAAATTCTAATGATAATGCTTCTGAAATATCTTATAAAGTAGGTTTTAGTAGTCCGTCCTACTTTAATAAATGTTTTAGTAAATACCACGGTGTTACTCCTGGAGGATATAAGGAAAAAAGCAAAAAAATTCCCCCAGTTAATGATTTTGAGCAAATTAGCTTATTGTCAAGGATTAAAAAATTTCGATATTTTATTTATGTACTTGGAGCCATCTTTTTAATCATAGGACTATTATCATTTTTTAAAAGTAAAAATAATGCTACTAAAAAATCGATTGCTGTCTTATATTTCGATGATCATAGTCCTGAATCAGATTTACAATGGTTATGTAATGGACTTACTGAAGAAATTATTGAAAAATTAGCTGGTATTAAAACAATATTAGTAGCCTCTCGTACATCGGTAAAACAGTTTAGAAATTCTGATACACCAATTAATGAAATCGCAAAAATCCTAGATGTAGATTATATTCTAGAGTCAAGTGTATCCAAATCAAAATTAAGTGATTCTATTCGAATTTATACACAATTAATTAGCCTAAATGATAGACATCTTTGGTCAAATTCTTATGATGAAACTATTGAAAACTCATTAAAATTACAAAATGATGTTTCTCAATTAGTTGTAAAACAACTTAATATTACTTTAACTCCTGAAGAGGCCATAAATATTAAGAAGTATCCAACTAATAATAAGCAAGCCTATAATTTATTTCTTCAAGCTGACTATCAGCATAATTTATTTAACAAAATAGCTTTTGAAAAAGCAATATCTCTGTATGAACAAGCAATCGCATTAGATTCTAACTTTATTGAGGCCTATGTGGGGTTGGCAGAAATCTGGCAGATCTCTGGATTAGTGTGGGGTATACATGATGAGAAGGAAGCCTGGAAAAAAGCTAAACAATTGTTACTAAAAGCAAGGAGTATTGATAGTGTTAACAGTCACGTAGCGTATAATTTACATATAGGATATTTTTATTATGAATGGGATTTTGAAGCGATGGAAAAATATTATCAAAAAAGATTATTAAAACCTAGTTATGATAATTCAACAGGTCTCATTCTAGACTACGCCACAAAAACCGGAAGATATAATGAGGCCTTTTTAATAAATGAAAGGTATATTAAAAAATCTCCAGCTATTAGTCACTTATATACTTATAAAGCAGAAATTTTAATGTTTCTTGGTAAAAATGATGCTGCACTTGAAATATTAGATAAATCTAATTCCATGTTTAGTGACAATATTTATTATCTAAGAGAATCAACAAAATTGTATTTCTACCTTAAACAAATTGAAAAGTCTAAAAATCAATTAAAAAAAATTAGGAACAAATTTCCAAATGAAAAACCATCTATTTTAATTTGGTTGGATGCCGTTTTTGCTAAAATTGATATGAAAAATGAAGACGCTAAGATATATTTAGATGAACTGAAAAATCTTTATGATAAGCATAGTTCAGGAAGTCCTGCATGGTTTATTGCACTCTACTATTGTTATATTGAAGATTATGAAAACACTTTTATCTGGCTACAAAAATCATATGATCGCCATGATGCAGAGATGACTTGGCTTCAAGAAGAACCTCTCTTAATTCCTTTACGAAATGATGAGAGATATAAAGATCTATACCATAAAATTGGATTTTCAAAAATAAAATAAGGCAAAAAAAACAACAGTGTTACTTTTATTAAAGCTCAAGATTTCCATCTTCTATATTAGAAAAAAAAATCTATAGTACGCTACCAATAAGGTGAAATATATACAATATTTGTAAAAAAAATCATTTTTTTCAAGGTTAATTAGTATCGAAAAGACATTCATTTTAAGGCAATATTTAGCTCCTAACTATTGGATTGACGGAAGATTTTCTTTAAGTTTTGAGTCGTCAACAGCGGAATACTTAGGGTTAACACAGCACAAAAACTACAATTATACAGTTTTCATTCAAACTTCATTTCTTTTTTTTAAAAAACGACCCAAAATTACCATCAATGCTTTAGAATTACCATCATTTGATACAGTGTTACAATTGGAAAGCTTGTTCTTTATATTGTTAGAGTCCAATTACAACTAACTTTACTACAGCTTGTTACAGTATTTAAATTTTAAAAGGCAAGAACAGAAATTCGACAATATTTGTAACATTAATATTAAACAATTAAAAATATTACTTATGAAAACAAAACAAGTATTAACAGTAATGATTACATCCCTATTTATTTTATATGGGTGTTCAAATAATGATGCCAGTGTTGAAGGATTGGCTTCTAAAAATTCAACTTTAGCCAAGTCAGAACCTGGATCCAATGCTTCTGGAATTCACCGGGCATATCCAAAAGAACAAGCAGAGGTCTTAGCAACTTTTGGGGCCATTGCACAAAGAATAATAGCCGGAGCTGGAAATGGATATGGAGAAGGTGGTACAAATCCAAATATGGATCAACTTATCTCTTTTCATGATTATGAGGGATACTATTTTACTGAATTTAACAATGGGGGATCTTACCATGCTGCGGAAAATGAAGCTAATGAACGTGAGTTATTTGGTGTAAATGTAGTTAATGTTCAAAAATTTGCCGCTGTGGAGGGAACTTTGAAGGTTGCTGTATATTATGGGAATGTGGCTAATTTAACCTTTACATCAGATTTTGTACTGGATCTTAAAGACGGAACAAAAGGTTATAAAGTCAATAATCTTATTACTTTATTATTTGTTAAAAATGATGGTGAATGGAAAATGGTGCACGAACATCATTCTCCTGTGAATGTTGGAGATCCAGGAGTGGCTTCTACCGATTATACATCCGAAATGGAGCCAAAAGATTTTGGCGAAACACAAAATAAGGTCTATGAACGTTTTGGGGACATTGCAAAAAGTATAATAAATGGAGCTGGACATGGATATGATGGCCCATTTATGGATGAACTTATCTCTTATCATACATATGGACCCAAGTTTGTTGAATTCAATAATGGGGAATCTTTCGATAGTGAGGGTAATGAAGCTAATGAACGTACACTTTTTGGTGAAAAATTAGTAGAAGATGGAGTTAAACACTTTGGCTATGCCCCTGGAACTTTGAATATTGAAGTATATCATGAGAATGTTGCTAATTTAACCTTTGTCTCAGATTTTATACTGGATATGGTGGGACACGAAGCAGATCCAGAGTATTATAGAATGCATAATCTAATTACGTTGTTATTTGTTAAAACAATGGGTGAATGGCAATTGGTTCATGAACATCATTCTCCTTATGCGGGTGACTCACCCGACTGGCCAGATGGTGTCCCACACAAAAATTAAAAAAACGCAAAACCATTACGGTCATAATCCGTAATGGTTTTGCATACTATAGGTTTTGTCCTAACCTAGTAATCTAAGACACAAAAAGTTTAACCACTCAAGAAATTGAGTGGTTTTTTTATACTTAAAATTCTACTTTTTAGTTACAATATCGTTCATTTTTATTCAATTGGAAATGCTAATATAAACCTGCTGAGCCGAGCATGTTTATTATTTTACCAACTACTTATAATGAAATTTTGTGATTAAAGTTTCGAGAACAATTGCTGATTTGGAAGGCGTTGCAGAAATTTCCACAGCACACATTTCTGAAGCCATTCAATACCGAAGTTTAGACAGAGAAGGCTGGCTTGGTTAACCTTTTTATCTTTTTAAAACTAAAAAAGGGAAATTCCCCCTTTTAAATAAAGGCAATCGCCCCTACGAATTCATCAAAATAGAGATTACATTTGTTATGAAAAAGAATTATAGTTTATTGTGATTTATGGAAAATTGTAAAAAAACACCTCTCGATCCTGAGAGGTGTTTTTATTTCTCAAAATAATTCCATCAACTTTTTTAGACCTTCTATATAACAAATAAACACATCAAATGTACCTTTAACACAATAGTCAAATGAAAGTGACTTTTATAAAAATATGTGTCAAACAACTAGCAATAACATTTTAATCTAAATTCAATATGCAATACAATATTATAATTAATAGCTTTTCTATAGTAAATGAAATTGAAGGAGTATGGAGCAATAAAGATTACATCGAATTATTGGAGAAATTTGATTATCCAGACCCGCAAAATATAAATGAAGCCGAATTAAGAGACTATTTATTTTTAGCTATTTCAGATTTTGAACCAGATGAGGCTGCAGCAATCCTTTTAAAACATAAATTATCCAACAAACTTACAATTGGCCAAATTGAATCATTATCACATGAAATGATGGACGATAAAGTTTCGGAAGAATATGCCGACATTCGTTTACACTCAACGCTATTTAATATAAATCAACTCTTGTACAAAGCTTATAATGGCACTTTCCCAAATTCGAAAGCTACAATTATCGAGTTCGAAATGAATTTAAAAAAAGGCATGGTTGAAGTTGAAATTACAAAAGAAATCGTACTAAAAGCATTTGCTCAAGGACTATCAGATCGTGCAATCATAAATCGATTATTTAGTGAACAATTAAAATCTGAAAGCAATTTTAAAGATGCAGAAGGAATTATTTGGAATTTAGTTTCAACATCGAACAAAACTTATAAAATTACAACTTCCGAATATTGGTTAGAAAAAGCCGATTTTAACATGACTGAGTTTACAGCCAATATTATCATTCCTTCAGAAGACAACAAATAAATTTAGAATGTTTTATTAGAGTAAAGGGAAATTTTTAATCCTAAATAAAGCATCAATTATTCTAAATGAGAAATTGATAATAATCAATAGTCACATTGATTATTATCAATTTATATTCTAAAATTTATTAATAAATTTAAACATATTTGGTTAATGAACCTTCTCAGGTTTATGGATAGTTTAATTTCCCCATTTCAAATAAGTCTTCATATTTGAAATGGGATTATTAAATTAAACTAAAAAACAAATTTTTTAAGATTATACTCAACTAACATCACAGTATAGATATTTTATATTACGTTTTTTACAATCAAAAACACATAAACTAACTAATTTATTTACATTTTATGATAAAAATCATTAAATTTCTAATGTTTCTAACATAATTTTATAAAAAACAAAACACACCCGCATGCCTGTGTTTTATTTTGAATTAATGAACCACTTCCTAAAAAGGAAGTGGTTTTTTATCCTATTCATCCATAGTATACTTTACAACCAACCTCATAACTAACTGTTTTATCGAATTTTACCCAAACAATCTTAGAATATTGATTAATTTCACAAAGCGTTAATTAAATATTATTCTATCTAATAGATGTTTTGAATTATAAAACCTATCTCTTCAAAGTGATAGGTTTTTAAATTAAAAAAATACTTTAAACGGGTAAAATAGTACTAATCACATACAGAAAATTAATTTAATTTCGTCACGTAGGAGTTCATAGACCTACATCTTTTTCATAGCAATTTTCCTCACGCAATTTTTTGTGTGAGGTTTTTTTTTGGATTCAATGCAACAGGTAAAAAAGTGAATGAATTAAACAGATAATTATAAACTCTTAGGTCAATTCTTTTTGTTTAAAACTATCTTTATTTTTAATTTTCTATGAAATAACTAACACTTAATCGATTAAAACGAACTATACAACGAGTAATTGTGTAAATCTATCGAAGTTCTCCAGCACCTTTTAAATCTTGAGTTTATATTTGACCATTGGTTAATTAATATCGTGAATTTAGTAAGATTAAATAATGATTAAAATAGGTTGAAGAAATTTGACCTATTTTTAAATTTACTAAATGATAAAAAAACAAACTGTTAAAATTATTAAATCTTAAACTATACAAACAATATAGATTTAGAATTTAAATTAAAGTATTAAATATGACATTATTAGCGTTTAACAACTTGAATGAAAACAGCATGATTAATTTGGTTTTAAAAGATGGAGTTTTTTTACAACATCATATTTCAAAAACTGAAATGATTTGTTGCTACGCAATTGAAATGTTTTTTGTAGAGTTGGTTTATGATGCTAACACAAATAAATTAACAGAAATAAGAAGTTTTGAAAGCGGTAAATCGTTAGACAAATATGCTTCCTCTCTTAAACTCGTATATTAAATATCGATTCATTTATTCAAATTAAATAAAAAAATGTTTTTTTTATTTAAAGAACGGTTGAAAACTTTTATACAATTCACCTTTTTTAAAAAAACCTAAAATTACAAAACCCTCACTAATTTCGTAAATCCCTATTAATTAAAATTGTTTTCCTTATTTAATAATTCTAAATTTTCTTTTAAGCCATTTGTAATTTCTTTAATAACAATCCAATTAGTTACAGGGTCATCTTTTTTTTTGAGATTATCAAACCAATAACTTGCACTTTTAAAGTTTTTATCTCTTATGTTTTTATTAATATACTCATATTCAATAAGTTTACTGAATATATTATTGCATTTTGTTTTAGCTTCTTCAATTGTAATTTTATTTGATTCTAAAGATATCATAGAAATTTCCTTACTTATTTCTTCTAATTTTGATTTCATATTAATTAAATCTCCTTTTTCCATTATATAAATATTATCAATTACTAAATTAAGGAATTTTAAACTCAAAAAATAAGGGAAATTAATAAACCTACAACAACCTTTTATAACGTTTAAATAAAATATTAAAGGGAAGACTATTATTTTTACATAAAAGCTACTTTATAAGAGGTGGTTTTATAAAATAAATATTCCACTAATTTAAAATGGGAATATTAAATTGAGGAGATCATTGATTGACTCTTTTTAAAGCTTTAACTTATTGACAAATAAGCTATAAATGATCAAGTTTTTATTATTCTTTATTGGTATAGGTTTAATTCTATTCTGCTTTTATTTAATATTTAGTGCAGATATTGAAAATGGTAAAAAAATCTATACTTACAGCAAATTGACACGCATAATATCTATCATCCTCGTAACAATTCTTATAATTGTGTATTTAATTATCCTCCTTTTTATAACCACATTATTCTTGCCAGGTCATTAACTATACTTTTTTACAAATAGAATTAAAAGAAGAAGTTTAATATACGACATAGCTTAGATAAATATGCACCTAATTTAAAACAGATAAATAATTCAAAAATATCTTTAGTTTATAGCTTTAAAATGTAAATTTTCTGCACACTCTATAACAAAAAAGACCTCAATCTCTTGAAGTCCTTACTAGTATTAGTGGAGAAGATGGGAGTCGAACCCACTACCTCTTGACTGCCAGTCAAGCGCTCTAGCCAGATGAGCTACATCCCCATTAATTTAAGATACAAACATAATAAAAAAGCTCCGTTACAAAATTGAAAACGAAGCTTTTTATTAAATATTTTATTTTGATTAGTATCTGTAGTATTCTGGCTTAAATGGCCCTTCCACTTCAACACCAATATATTTTGCTTGGTCTTCACGTAATGTTTCTAATTCAACACCTATTTTAGCTAAATGTAAACGAGCAACTTTCTCATCTAAATGTTTTGGCAACATATAAACTTCGTTTTGGTACGCTTCTCTATTATTCCATAATTCTAATTGAGCCAATGTTTGATTAGTAAAAGAATTACTCATTACAAAACTTGGGTGACCTGTTGCACAACCTAAATTTACCAAACGCCCTTCAGCTAAAACAATAATTTCGTTTTCACCAATAGTGTATTTATCAACTTGAGGTTTAATTTCAACTTTAGTTTTTCCATATGTTTTGTTTAACCAAGCCATATCAATTTCATTATCAAAATGTCCAATGTTACAAACAATTGTTTTGTCTTTCATTGCTTCAAAATGACGTGAAAGAACGATATCTTTATTTCCAGTAGTTGTAATTACAATATCAGCATTTCCAACAACGGTATCCAATTTTTTTACTTCGAAACCATCCATTGCAGCTTGTAACGCACAAATTGGGTCAATTTCTGTAACAGTAACAATTGAACCTGCTCCTCTAAATGAAGCCGCAGTTCCTTTACCAACATCTCCATAACCACATACAACAACTCTTTTCCCTGCTAACATAACATCAGTTGCTCTACGAATTGCATCAACAGCACTTTCTCTACATCCGTATTTATTATCGAATTTAGATTTAGTTACAGAATCATTTACATTAATTGCCGGCATTGGCAATGTTCCTGCTTTTACTCTATCATATAAACGGTGTACACCAGTAGTAGTTTCTTCTGACAAACCGTTTATTCCAGCAGCCAATTCAGGATATCTATCCAACACCATATTAGTTAAATCTCCACCATCATCTAAAATTAAATTCAATGGTTTTTTATCTTCACCAAAAAATAAAGTTTGCTCAATACACCAGTCAAATTCTTCTTCACTTAATCCTTTCCAAGCATATACTGAAACTCCTGCAGCAGCAATTGCAGCAGCAGCTTGATCTTGAGTTGAAAATATATTACAAGAACTCCAAGTTACTTCAGCTCCTAAATCCACCAATGTTTCAATTAAAACAGCTGTTTGAATAGTCATATGTAAACAACCAGCAATTCTTGCTCCAGCCAAAGGTTTCTTACCTTTAAATTCTTCTCTTAAACTCATTAACCCTGGCATTTCAGCTTCAGCTAATTGAATTTCTTTACGTCCCCAATCTGCAAGATTGATGTCTTTTACCTTATATTTTACGTAAGTTGATGTTTCTGAACTCATATTTATTAAATTTGTTGTTTATTTAAAGCATCCAAATTATTGCTTTAAGATTTTGCAAAAGTACAAAATACCTTTGAGATTATAAATGCCATTATATAAAACTATTAAACCTAATTCGCATACAACAATTTTCGTTTGGAAAATTGAGGAGTCTTTTGATGAATTATCAAAAGAAATTGAATTAACAACAAAAAGTAAAGACAGGTTACTTTCAATGAAATCAGAATTGCATCAAAGAGGTTTTTTAAGTGTTCGACACTTAATGAAAGAAGCTGGATATACTGACTTTGATTTGTTTTACAATGAAAACGGGAAGCCTCATTTAAAAGGTGAAAAACATATTTCAATTACACACTCTTTCACTTATTCTGCAATAGCAATTAGTAATAATGAATTAGGAATTGATATTGAAAAAAACAGAGAGAAAATAAAAATTATTCAACACAAATTTGTCAATTTCGAAAGAGGTTTTATCCATAAAGATGATGATTACATCCAACAACTTACAGTTATTTGGGGAGCAAAGGAAAGTTTATATAAAATTTATCCTTTTGGAGGATTAACTTTTAAAAATGATATAGATATTAATTCTTTTCAAATTGCTGATAAAAAAACTACAGGTTATATTAAGGTTGATGGTTGGGATAAAAATTACGATATTGGATTTGAACAAATCGATGGCTTTACATTGGTTTACGCTTTAGATAACTCAAAAAATGACTAAACCAATTTTAGATTACATACAAAAAGCAACTAAAAAAGGTAAAAAATTACTTGCTATTTTATTAGACCCTGATAAAAGTTTAATTGAAGATATTCCTGAACTTTCTAAACGAATAGAAAATATAAAAGCCAATTTTATTTTTGTGGGTGGTAGTTATGTTGAAAATGGCGTTACAAATGTTTTTGTAAAATCATTGAAAGAACACACGAAAATTCCTATTATTTTATTCCCTGGAGATTATTCTCAAGTAACAGATAATGCAGATGCATTGTTATTTCTATCGTTATTATCTGGTAGAAATCCAGAATATTTAATTGAACAACAAATTAAAGCTGTTCCGTTTTTAAAAAATTCAACTTTAGAAATTATTCCAACCGGATATATTTTAATTGATGGAGGAACGCATTCATCTGTTTTAAAAATTAGCAAAACCACTCCTATCTCCCAACAAGATATTCAATTAGCAACAAACACTTCCATTGCTGGAATGTACAAAGGCAAACAATTAATTTATTTAGAAGCTGGCAGTGGGGCCATATACCCAGTTAATTCACAACTAATTTCTTCAGTCAAAAATAACATATCCATTCCCTTAATCGTTGGTGGAGGGATTAGAACAAAAGAGCAGCTAAATATTGCTTTTAATAGCGGAGCAGACGTAGTTGTAATTGGCACAGCTTTTGAAAACAACACTGACTTTCAAATTTAGTTATGGATACAATTATAAATTTTTTCACAGAGCCATATCAATCAGCCTCAACTCTTAATATTCTTTTAGAGTTAGTAGCGGCAATATTTGGTGTGCTAAGTGTTTTGTATGCAAAAAAAGAAAATATATTAGTGTTTCCTTCGGGAATAATTAGCACTGCGATTTACGTGTACCTTTTATCTCAATGGGATCTATATGGAGATTTAATAATCAATATTTATTATACCATTATGAGTATTTACGGTTGGTATTTGTGGAGCAAAATTATCGATGATAAAAAACAGCACATCCCAATTTCAAGAACTACCAAAACAGATAAAATAAAGGCTTTTGGTATTTTCTTATTTACATCAATCTTTGTAATAATCGTTTATCGATATTACAATGTAATGCCTAATGATTTAAATTTTAAAGAAAGTATAAATTATGCCATTGTAAATATTACATCAGGAAATTTATCTGATTTTAGAAAAATCACCCCATTTTTAGACACATTTACTACTGGAATATTTTTTGCAGGTATGTGGTTAATGGCAAACAAAAAAATAGAAAACTGGACTTTTTGGATCGCAGGTAATATAGTTTCAATACCTTTATATTTTGTAAAAGGTTATGGATTTACCGGCATACAATACTCAATATTTTTAATACTAGCAATTTATGGTTATTTAGCATGGAAGAAGCTCTTAAACAAACAGATATAAACGTTGTGAAAGTAGTTTTATTTGGACCCGAAAGTTCAGGAAAAACAACATTATCGCGTCATCTAGCGAGACATTACAGTACCGTATGGGCTCCAGAATATGCTCGGGAATATCTTCAGAACAAATGGAATAATGAGCGAAAAACATGCCAAAACGAAGACCTACTACCTATCGCAAGAGGTCAAATGAAACTTGAAAATGAATTAGCCAAAAAAGCAGATAAATTATTAATTTGTGATACAGACTTATTAGTTACAAAAATATACTCTGAAGAATATTATGGTGGTTATATTCACCCCGAATTAGAAAAAGCTGCATTAAATAATAAATACGATTTATACCTACTTACATACATTGATACTCCTTGGGAAGAAGATGATTTACGCGATCGACCAGATCAACGTTTAGAAATGTTTAATGCTTTTGAAAATGCTTTAAAAAAATATAACAGACCTTATATTGTTTTGAAAGGAGACAAAAAAAAGAGACTTGAAGATGCAGTTTTGGAAATAAATAAAATACTAAAGTCCAAACCCAATTTACAAAGTTTTTCAAATAATTTGAGTGATTTAGATCTCCATTTTCTACATCAGCAAAATAACAACCCGCCTAGTTATTAATCAAAATGGATGAAGAAAAACTCATAAAAGAACTTAACTTTAAAGCTGTAAGGAGCAGTGGTGCTGGCGGACAACACGTAAATAAAGTTTCTTCAAAAGTAGAATTATCATTTGATGTGCAAAATTCTTCCGAGTTAACAGTTGAAGAAAAAGAATTACTATTTCAAAAACTTAAAAATAAGCTTACAAAAGAAAATATATTACTCCTTTCTTGTGACGAAAGCAGAAGCCAACATAAAAACAAAGAAATTGCTATTCTTAGATTTTTAAATATTATTACAAGTGCATTAACCGTTGCTAAACTTAGAAAAACATCCAAACCAAGTAAATCAAGCATTCAAAAACGATTGGACAAGAAAAAAAAACTAGCTTTTAAAAAAGTTTTAAGATCAAAACCATTCCTTGAATAAAAATTTACTTTTTTCACTTTTATATCATTCTTATTTGTAATTTTGTTTCATCTCAAAAGGGGTGCCTATAACGGCTGAGATCAAACCCAAAGAACCTGAACAGGTAATGCTGTTAAGGGAAAAACTAAACACACAGTGTGCTTAGTGGCAATTAGTTAATTATTTAAATCATCGATTAATCACCTCTTTTTAAATCGTTTTATTTTATTAAAATGAAACAAATTTTAAAATTAAAAAAAGCAAAATTAGCATTCGCTTTTTTAGTTCTTGCATTTTCAATAAATGTTAATTCTCAAGAAATATTTACACTTTCAGGAAAAGTTAGTGATGGTAACAATCCTCTGCCTGGAGCAAGTATTCTTATTGAAGGAACTAATACTGGTGTTACAACCAATTTTGATGGGCACTTTTCTGTATCCTTAAAAAAAGGAACTTACACTTTAATTGTTAGTGCAATCAGCCAACCTAAAGAAGTGATTGTATCTTTACTAAAAGATACTTTTATTGCAATTGATATGGCAGACAGTTTTGTAAACCTAAATGAAGTTTTGGTATCTGCCGTTAGGGTAAATGCGACTTCACCTGTAACCCATAGCAACGTTACTAAGGAAGATTTAGAAAGTAGAAATTTAGGGCAAGATATTCCTATGCTGCTAAATTTTTTACCATCGGTAGTTACTACTTCAGATGCCGGAGCCGGAGTTGGATATGCAGGAATTAGAGTTCGTGGTAGTGATGCAACTCGTGTAAACGTTACAATTAATGGAATTCCATATAACGATGCTGAAAGCCAAGGTACATATTGGGTAAATATGCCCGATTTTACTTCTTCAACCGAAAGTATGCAATTACAACGTGGTGTTGGTACTTCTACAAATGGTTCAGGTGCTTTTGGAGCTAGTTTAAATCTATTAACTGATGGTATTTCCGAAAATGCATTTGGAGAAATAAGTAATTCTTTTGGTTCTTATAACACCAAAAAGCATACTGTTAAATTTAGTACTGGAAAAATTAATGACCATATTGAATTTGCTGGACGCTTTTCAAAAATTGATTCTGATGGATATATTGATAGAGCCTGGTCTAATTTAAAATCTTATTTTTTGCAAGCTGCTTATGTGGATGACAATACTTTAATTAAAGTATTGACTTTTGGCGGGCACGAAAAAACGTATCAAGCCTGGTATGGAGTTACTAAAGATGAAATGGAAACATTAGGACGAACCTACAATCCATATTCTTACGAAAATGAAATTGATAATTATAAACAAGATCATTATCAATTACATTGGAATCAACAATTGTCTGGAAACTGGTCTACAAACGTTGGTTTAAATTACACATATGGACGTGGTTATTTTGAACAATATAAAGAAGGAGAAAATTTTGCCGATTATGATTTAACACCAATTACTATTGGAGGCGAAACTATTGATGAAACTAATTTAATAAGAAGACGCTGGTTAGATAATGATTTTTATGTTTTAAATACCAATGCAACTTATAAAAATAATGAAATCGAATTTATTTTTGGAACATCATTAAGCACTTATAAAGGTGGCCATTTTGGTGAAATTATTTGGGCTGAATTTGCTAGTAATTCCGAAGTTAGAAATCATTATTATGATGGAAATAGCACGAAAAATGACGCTAACATTTTTGGAAAAATCACATATAACTTAGATGATTCCTGGACATTATTTACGGATTTACAAACTAGGTTTGTTAAATTTAAAACAAGTGGTTTAACTTCAGAAAGAACACCTATTAATATAAATGAAAAGTATTCTTTTTTTAATCCTAAGGCCGGTTTAACATATAAACTAAGCAACAACAACAGTTTCTATTTATCTTATGCAAAAGCAAATAAAGAACCTAATAGAAATGATTTTGAAAATGGTGTAAATACAGCAGAAAAACTAAATGATTTTGAGTTAGGATGGCGTTTTAAAAACGAAAATGTAAAGGTAAATAGTAATATTTACTATATGTTGTATAAAGATCAATTGGTACTAACTGGAGCTATTGATGATGTTGGATCTCCGATTAGAGCAACTAGCGGGAAAAGTTATAGGTTAGGTTTAGAAATAGATGCAACCATTAAATTAACTAACAAACTAGCATTACAACCAAATATTGCAATTAGCAATAATAAAAATGTAGATTTTGTAACAACCTGGAATGGTGAATTGGTTGATTTAGGCAACACAGACATTTCGTTTTCTCCTAATTTAATTGCGGCAAATGCATTCGTTTTTCAACCTACTAAAAATACTCAACTTTCATTTTTATCTAAATATGTAGGCAAACAATATATGGGAAATATTGATAACACCAACTCAAAACTGGAAAGTTATTTTGTGAATGATTTCAACGCTTCTTATGAGCTTAGACCAAATAAAATTTTTAAATCAATTGTTTTCAATGCTTTAATAAATAATATTTTTAGCACTAAATATATTTCCAATGGTTATTATTATACATACGATGATACCTGGTCTGTTGATGGTGAAACAACAACTTTAGATGGTGCCGGATATTACCCACAAGCAACTAGAAATTTTTTAATGGGTGTTACATTTAAATTTTAACAAAAAAAGCCGTTTAACTTACGTTAAACGGCTTTTTTTAGCTTTTTAATTACTACCTTAACTTACAAGTATTAATTTTAAAAAACTTGTAAATAGGGCAAAAACCAATAATTGGAGTTATTAGTAGAATAACCGAAACTACAACTAAAATATTTTGAACCAATTTAGTTTCAAAATTTGTTGTAAACGAGAAATAACCAATTGCAACAGCAAGAACAAGTCTCACAATTTTATCGGTACTTCCAACATTGTTCTTCATAATAATTAAGATTCTGTGCTCATTTTACCTGTAGCACAACTCATAAAAGATTTAGCTTTATGTATAATTGTATTTGAATCTCCAACTTCAGGATAACCCATTGTTGCTAATTTATTTTTAGCTGCTTTTAAAACTGAATCATCTTTAGTATTAATTATTACTTTAGAAGTTTCCAAATCTACCGATACATCTGTAATTCCATCTAGTTCTAAAATCCCCTTTTTTATAGAATTGGCACATCCGCCACATTTTAAATTTGATATTTCAATTGTTATCATTTACAAGGTATTAATTTAATGAATCACAAAAATAATTATAAAAATTGAACACAACTAAGAATCTCAATTACTTTTAAAATACTTAATTAGCTTTTAAAACCGACAAATCTTATTCAATAATTTGAAAGTTATTACTTGCCCAATTCAAAATCCCACCTTCAAGATTATAAACTTGATTATAACCTAATTCAATCAATTTTGATGCAGCAGAAGTTGATCTTTTACCTGATCTACAATACACAAATATTGGTTTGGTTTTTTCAAATTTTGAAATTTGTTCTGAGAAATTACTATCAAAATAATTTACATTTACAGCTCCTTCAATATGACCTTCACTATATTCATCTGGAGTTCTAACATCAACAACTACTTGATTTATAGACTTCTCTTTAAATTCAACAGGATTAACAACAATAGCTGATAATTCCTTTTCCTGTGATTTGGATTGCTGTTTTGTATTACAACTTAAACTCAGTATTGTTGTAAATAATATAATAACTAATTTAAATTTTGCGCTCATCTTTTTTTAATTTTTTACAAATATATTGTTCGTTCTTTTCTTAATTAGCAACTAAAGTAACTAAATTTCAATAAAAAAAGGGAGTGAAATACTCCCTTTAATTTAAAATTAACAAATGAATCTTTATAGCAATGTTGTTGGACAAACATAAGCTGTTAATGGAGCATCCGTATCTTTAATATCTTTAAAACCACCTCTAACATCAGTAACATTTTTTACACCATTAGCTTTAAATATTGATGCAGCAATTAATGAACGATATCCACTTGCACAATGTAAAAAATATTCTTTATTCGGTTTTATTTCAGAAAAATTATTGTGAATAAAATCTAATGGGAAATTATCAACTCCAACAACATGTTCCGATAAATATTCAGATTCTTTCCTAACATCTAATGCAACTTCTATAGATCCTTCTTTTAATTTATTTGCAAATTGAATTGAAGACATTGAACCTATTTTATCCACATCAAAGCCAGCTGCTAACCATGCGTGCATTCCTCCTCTTAAAAACCCTAATGTATTATCATATCCAACCCGAGAAAAACGAGTCACAACTTCATGTTCTCGACCTCCTTCAGCAATAAAAATTATTTTTTGCTTAATATTGGTAATTAATGAACCAACCCAAGGAGCAAAACCTCCATCAACTCCAATATACCAAGCTCCAGGAACAGTACCTTCTTCAGCGTATTCGTCTTTAGAACGTGTATCTATTACCAAAACATCTCCGCTTTCGCTCATTTCTTTAAATGTTTCAGCATCTAATGGTGTAGTACCTCTATGAAGAATTTCATCAATACTTGTATTAATACCTTTATTCATTCGTACATTATTTCCAAAATATTGAGGCGCTGGTTTTAAACCAGTTGTAACTTCTTTAATAAATTCCTCCTTAGTCATATCCGCTCTTAACGCATAATTTGTCTTCTTTTGATTTCCAAGAGTGTCAAACGTTTCAGAACTCATATTTTTACCACAAGCCGAGCCAGCACCATGATTTGGGTACACTATAATATCGTCTGGTAACGTCATTATTTTTTTTCGAAGTGAATTAAATAAATGCCCTGCCAAATCCGTCTGAGTCATATCTGATTTTACTGCCAAATCCGGTCTTCCTACATCACCAATAAACAAACAATCTCCAGTAAATACATATGGTGTTTTCCCTTTTTCATCAAATAATAAATATGATGAAGATTCCATTGTATGACCTGGTGTATGTAACAGTTTTAATTTAACATTTCCTATTTTAAACTCCTCCCCATCTTTTCCATGATGAATATCGTAAATTGGATTAGCATTTGGACCAAAAACAATTGTTGCCCCTGTTTTTTTTGCTAAATCAACTTGTCCTGAAACAAAATCTGCGTGAAAGTGAGTTAAAAATACATATTTAATTTTCGCTCCATCCGCCTTCGCCATTTCTAAATATGGTTCTGTCTCTCTTAAAGGGTCAATAATTGCTGCTTCTCCATTAGATTCAATGTAGTACGCCATCTCAGCTAAACAGCCCGTGAATAATTGCTCTACTTTCATAATTCTCTGATTTTAATATTATTAAACTTAGTTGTAGTTTTCCAAATCTACAAGAAACCACATATTTTTTTGTAACCAAGGTTACACAATTAAGAGTTTTAAGAAATTTTTAATTGTTTGTTTGTTTAATGTATTCGAAATATTTTACTTCTAATTCATTATTCGTTTTTCTTTCATTATAGGCGTCTACAGCTTCCTGAATACTCAAAAAACTATTTTGATAGCTTATTTTTTTCATGATACCACTTTTCTCCAAAACATCTCTAACAGGACCTTTCATTCCTGAAAAAGCCATCTCTACTTTCATTTTTTTATACTTCTCCATAATATCCGTCAACATATAAATACCGGAACTATCTATACTATTTATGCTTTCACCATCAATTACAATTAATTTCAATCCTATTCCTTTTTCCGCCACAAACTCTTCCATTTTATCTTTAAAAAACTGAACATTTGCAAAATATAATTGCGCATCAAATCTTACAATTAATATATCATCATTTGTTGTTAGAAGTCCTTCAAATCTTTTTACATTTCTATAAAAATGAGTATCAGGAATTTTTCCTAGAATAGCAATATGAGGCTTTGTACTTCTATAAATAAGCATTCCTAATGATAAGATAATTCCTATTAAAATTCCTTCTTTAATTCCAACAGTTGCTGTAATTAACAGCGTTATGTTTAAAATAATTAATTCCTTTTTAGAATATTTTAATAATTGCTTAGGAACTGTAAAATCTAAAAGTCCAAAAACCGCAACTATTATTATTGCCGCAAGCACAGCTTCAGGTAAATAGAAAAATAGTGGCGTTAAATACAATAAAGTAAGTCCAACTACAATACCAGCTATTATTGCTGCTAAAGGTGTTTTTGCTCCTATTTGGTCATTTACTGCAGTTCTTGACAAACCGCCAGTTGCAGGATACGTTTGAAAAAAAGACCCAACAATATTTCCCATACCAATTGCAATTAACTCTTGGTTTGGAGCTACTTTATAATCATCATGCTTTAATTCAATTGCCTTTGCAACCGAGATAGCCTCTAAAAAAGCAATAAATGAAAGGGTTAACGCAATTGGAAATAAATCAATTAACGTTTTTTTATCAAAGCTTGGTATTTTAAAATCTGGTAATCCTTGTGGTATATCACCTATTATTTTAACTCCAATTTGATCTAAATTAAATATTTTAACTACCAAAATCCCTAAAACCACAAGTACTAATGCTGCTGGTATTTTTTTAGTTAACTTTTTAAAAAAAATTAAAATGGCTATTGAAATCATTCCAATTGAAAAGGTTATCCAGTTTATTTCATTGATATGATTGTAAACATCTACTATTAATTCATGTATTTTATTACCTCGTTGAAGATTAACTCCTAATAAATTTTTAAGCTGACTTAAAGCAATTATCAATGCCGCTGCTGAAGTAAACCCACTGATCACCGGCCTTGAAAGAAAATTAACAAGAAATCCTAATTTGAAAATTCCAAATAAGACTTGTAATACTCCCATCATAAAAGCCAAAAGAATAGCAAATTCTACAAAATGATCAGTCCCTATTTGGGCTAAAGTTGCAACTCCTGAAGCAACGATTAGTGAATCCATTGCAACTGGTCCAACGGCTAATTGTCTTGAAGTACCAAAAATTGCATAAATAATTTGGGGAATCATTGCGGTATACAACCCATAAATTGGTGGTAATCCTGCAATCATTGCATATGCAATTCCTTGAGGAATTAACATAACTCCAACTGTTAAACCTGCACTAACATCATCTTTTAAATATTTCCTCTTATAGTTTGGTAACCATTCTAAAATTGGAATAATTTTTTTAATCATCTAATTTAATTATAAACACTCATTGAATAATTTAACATCACAATTTACACAAGCATCTTTATCCAACTTTTTATAAATTGCCGATATTGCCGAATTTTTATCTTTAAAAAAGTTATCTTCTCCAATAGTTTTAATAAAACCTCCATCTTGAAGAATATCCTGACTAATAATTTTTAATCCGACTAAATATATACCTCCACCCCTCTTTTGCCATTTTAAAGCTTCTTGAGACAGCCATTCTGCACCTGCTATATCAATAAAGTTTATCCCATTTGCAATAATTAACAAATGCTTTCTATCATTTTTTTCATATAAGTCTGCAAAGAAATTTAAAATCCCTTCAACTGCACCAAAATAAATAGAACCATCAATTCTTATTATTTTAAGTTGCGGACATTCTTTTGCTGTTTCATCTCTTATTATATTGATAAACTTTCCTTCATTATTTTTTCCAAAAACAGCAATATTAGGTTTTGATGTTTTCTCTAAATAAAAAAACATAGACATTAAAATACCTAAAAACAACGCAATTTCTAGCTCAAGAAAAAGAGTACCTAATAAGGTAACCATTAAAACAATAAATTCTCTTTTACTACTTTTTATAACTTGTTTGATATGATGAATATCTATTAAATTATATCCAACTAACAATATGATTCCCCCCATTGCAGGTTTAGGTAAAAAGGATGCGTACTTTGCAAAAAACAAAACTACTAGCATTAAACCAGCTGCAGATATTATTGCAGAAAACGGAGTTTTTGCTCCAGCCTGATAATTTACTCCTGACCGAGTAAATGATCCAGAACTCACATAAGACGTGAAGAAACTTGAAATAATATTAGATAATCCCTGACCTATGAACTCTTGATTATTATCTAATTTTTGATGTGAATGTAAAGCTATAGCTCTTGCAATAGACACTGCCTCAACCAGCCCTAATAATGCCAACGTGATTGCTCCAGAGGTTAATAACCTCATGTCTTCAAAATTAAAATTAGGAATGTTAAATGGAGGTAAATTAGATGGTACATTTCCTACAGTTTCGATTCCATTGGCAGCACCTCCCAAAAAAATAGCCAAAACACTACCTAAAACCATTGCTATAAGCATATACAGCCTTGAAATGTATTTTATTTTCTTTATTAGAAAAGCAATTAATAAGGTTCCTAATGCTACACCTAAAACAAATAAATTTGTTTCTTCAATATGTGTAATTATATAATTTATTATTTCATAAAAAGTACTTCCCTGTGGAACATTAATACCGAAAACATGTTTTAATTGTTTAAAAGCTATTAAAATACCAGCTCCCGCGGCAAAACCAATAACAACTGAATTTGAAACAAAATTTACAAGTTTTCCCATTTTTGCAAATCCCATTACTAATTTTATAACACCAGCCATAAAGGATAAAACAATTGCCAATGAAATAAATGCTTCTAAATCAGATTCTGGATTTACAAATTTACTTATGATTGAAAAAACAACAATAGAACCTGTTGTTGTAGGTCCAGAAATTAAATGATAAGAAGAGCCAAATAAAGCTGCAATAATAGGAGTAATCATTGCTGTATAAAAGCCATAAATAGGTGGTAAACCAGCAATCATTGCAAAAGCAACTGCTTGTGGTATTACAATTATGGTTCCAGTTATCCCTGCAATTAAATCATCTTTCCAAGTTTCTTTAATTAAAGGTAACCAGGCTAAAAAAGGAAATATTTTTTTTAAACTCATAACAGTAAGTTTATGGCATTTAATACTACAAAAATACAGTGATTAAATTTTAGTTTTGTGACTCAAGTCACAAAGATATTTAAAATAATTCGCCTTGATTTTGACCTTTAATCCTACCTAAATGCCTGTATGCAAGCTCCGTGACTTCTCTACCACGAGGGGTTCGCATAATAAACCCTTCTTGAATTAAAAAAGGTTCATACACTTCTTCTATCGTTTCGGAATTTTCACCAACAGCCGTAGCTAAAGTACTAATTCCAACAGGGCCTCCTTTAAATTTTTCAATAATCGTAATTAGAATTTTATTATCCATTTCATCTAAACCATGTGCATCTACATGCAATGCATTTAAAGCATATTTAGCAATTTCTATGTTAATATTTCCATCACCCTTTATTTGAGCAAAATCACGAACTCTTCTTAATAGAGCATTTGCAATCCTTGGAGTACCTCTACTTCTACCTGCAATTTCAATAGCGGCTTCCATAGATATTGGAACTTTTAAAATTGTAGCACTACGCTGAACAATTGTAGTTAGTAATTCCGTATTATAATATTGTAAGCGACTACTAATCCCAAAACGTGCTCTCATTGGAGCTGTTAATAAACCAGAACGCGTTGTTGCTCCAATTAAAGTAAATGGTTCTAAATCTATTTGAACGGTTCTTGCATTTGGCCCAGACTCAATCATTATATCTATTCTATAATCTTCCATTGCGGAATACAAATATTCCTCAACAATAGGGCTTAATCTATGAATTTCATCAATAAACAAGACATCTCTCTCACTTAAATTGGTTAGCAATCCAGCCAAATCACCAGGTTTATCTAATACAGGACCAGAAGTGATTTTTAATCCAACATTTAATTCATTTGCAAGAATATGTGCTAAAGTAGTTTTACCAAGACCTGGAGGGCCGTGAAAAAGGGTATGATCTAAGGCCTCACCACGCAAATTAGCTGCTTCAACGAAAATCTTCAAATTTTCCAAAACTTGTTCTTGCCCAGTAAAATCTTCAAAACTTAACGGGCGCAATTTTTTCTCAATGTCAAATTCTTCAGGAGAAAAGTTATTATTCTCAGGATTTAAATTTTCGTTCATAAAAACAAAGATAGCAGAAATAAAAAAACCTTTGATAAAAAACTACAAGCTTTTCAGCATGTCTTAATTATTGCTAATTGTTGCGACAATCTTTTTGTATAATAACTGTGAGTTTAATTTCAATTTTTATTTTTAAAAAGATTAATAGTGCCAGAATACATTCTCGAAAAATATAAATTTGTTAAAATGGCTTGCTTTAGAAAAGCAAATAGTTTCAAAAAAAAAGAGATTTTAATAACTAAAAAACCTTTCTGATATTCTCAGAAAGGTTTTTAGTGTTCTATAATAATATAATTATGATTCTTCTTCGCCTTCTAACAACGGTGTTGTCTGAAGAACAAAATCTTCCTCATGACCTGGTTTACTATAATCATATGCCCAACGATGAACTGCTGGAATTTCACCTGGCCAGTTTCCATGAATATGTTCTACAGGGGTTGTCCATTCTAATGTATTAGATTTCCAAGGATTTTGTTCGGCTTTTTTCCCTTTGTAAATACTTATAAAGAAATTCGCCAAAAATATAATCTGAGCTAAACCTCCTAAAATAGCAAACATTGTTATTACAATATTCACATCTGCAACATCATCAAATAATGGAAAGGCTGTGTTAGAATAATATCTTCTTGGTAAACCTGCTAATCCGATAAAATGCATTGGGAAAAACACTCCATATGCAGCTACGGCTGTAATCCAGAAATGCCAATAACCTAATGTCTTATTCATCATTCTACCATACATTTTTGGGAACCAATGGTAAACACCTGCAAACATTCCATATATAGCTGAAACACCCATTACCAAATGGAAGTGAGCAACAACAAAGTATGTATCGTGAACATTAATATCTAAAGCACTATCTCCAAGAACTAATCCGGTTAAACCTCCCGAAATAAATGTAGAAACCAATCCAATGGAAAACAGCATGGCTGGATTAAATTGTAAGTTCCCTTTCCATAAAGTGGTTATATAATTAAATGCTTTTACTGCAGAAGGAATCGCAATTAGTAAGGTTGTAAATGTAAATACAGATCCTAAAAATGGATTCATACCTGAAATAAACATATGGTGACCCCAAACAATTGTTGATAAAAACGCAATAGCGATTATCGAACCAATCATCGCTCTATAACCAAAAATTGGTTTTCTAGAATTTGTAGAAATAATTTCAGACGTAATACCTAATGCAGGTAATAAAACAATGTAAACCTCTGGATGTCCTAAAAACCAGAATAAATGTTCAAACAATACTGGAGATCCTCCTTGATAGTGAAGTACTTCCCCTTGAATAAAAATATCTGATAAAAAGAATGATGTTCCAAAACTTCTATCAAAAATCAACAATAAAGCTGCTGATAATAATACTGGGAAAGAAACTACACCAATAATAGCAGTTACAAAAAATGCCCAAATAGTTAATGGTAATCTAGTCATTTTCATTCCAACAGTTCTTAAATTCAAAACTGTTACAATATAATTTAATGCTCCTATTAAAGAAGATGCAATAAAAATAGCCATAGAAACAAGCCATAACGTCATTCCTAATCCTGAACCAGGAATAGCCTGCGGTAATGCACTTAGTGGCGGGTAAATTGTCCAACCAGCTGATGCTGGTCCTGCTTCAATAAAAAGTGAAACAACCATAATCACACTTGACAAAAAGAATAGCCAATAGGAGATCATATTTAAAAATCCTGAAGCCATATCTCTAGCTCCAATTTGCAATGGAATTAATAAATTACTAAAAGTCCCACTTAATCCAGCTGTTAAAACAAAGAATACCATTATAGTACCATGGATAGTTACAATAGCAAGATATATATCTGGAGACATTACACCTCCATCTTGGTGATGCCCTAAAAAGGCTTCAATAATACTGAATGATTTTTCCGGCCAAGCAATTTGTAAACGAAATAACATTGACATAAACACACCAATAACTCCCATAAAAATACCAGTAACTAAATACTGTTTTGAAATCATTTTATGGTCAGTACTAAAAACGTATTTTGTGATAAATGTTTCTTTATGATGATGATCTGACATATTTTAATTTTTTGTTAGTAGTTGTAGTATTTTATTATTATTGAACAACTTGAGCCATTGTTTTTTGGCTTTTTAACCAAGTATTAAATTGAGCTTCCTCCTCAACAATAATTTTCATTTGCATGTTATAGTGAGAAGCTCCACAAATTTTATTACAAAGTAATAAATAATCAAACTCATAAGGGTCTTCACCTTTTTCAGCTCTTATTTTATTTATCCCATCAACTTTTATAATTGTTTTTTCATTCAACCTCATTTCTTCAGTTGTCATACTAGGAGTAAACGCAAATTCAGTTACCATTCCTGGTACACAATTCATTTGAGCTCTAAAGTGAGGCATATAGGCAGAATGTAAAACATCTTGTGAACGAAATTTGAAAATTACTTTTCTACCTTTTGGTAAATGCAATTCTCTTACAGGTATATCATCCAAGGCATTCTTATCAGTCATATCAACACCCATAGTGTTAATACCTTTAATGTTTCTCACATTTGCTAAACCTAATTCATTATCGTTTCCAGCATATCGAGCTTCCCATTGAAACTGCTTTGCATACACTTCAACAATTAAAGGATTTTCAGCGTCTGAAGAATCCATAACGTCGTTCCATACCGATAAACCATATAGCACTAGTCCAGCAAGTACAATAGCAGGTACAACTGTCCATATGGTCTCCAATTTATGACTATCTGCATAAAAAAATGCCTTTCTGCCTTTAATACCTCTGTATTTAAAAGCAAAATAAAATAATAAAAATTGGGTTACTGCTTGAACAAAAAGAATCAATAACATTGTAATCATATACAAAGTATCATATTTCTCCCCTTCGATAGAAGCAGAATCTGGTAAAAGAATAGATGAATATTTTACAAATGAAAAAATCATTAACCCATAGAAAAAGATACCGAATGCGGCAAACAAAATTCCTTGGGTGTTATTGTCTTTTTCAGTTGCAATTACACCTTTTAAATTAAAAATACTTGCTACTTGCCATATTGCTACGCCAATTACAATAGCGAGTAAAACATAAAGTAATGCTGTCATATTATTTTTTAGTTGTTAGTATAGTGGTGTCAAATATAAAAAAAATCCTGAATAATACGAATTCAGGATTCTTTTCATATCTTATTTTTAATGTTAATAGTGAAAATGTTCGCTCTCTTTAATAAATGGATTACCTTTTGCCAATAAAGGCGCTTTAGATAATGCTGTGAATACAACATAAATAAATAATCCTAAAATTAATAATACTGAACTTATTTCGGAAACCCCAATAAACCATTGATCTCCAACAGTTGCCGGCATAACCATTACAAAAATATCTATATAATGACCAATTAAAATTATAATTCCTGTAGTAACAATAAACCAATTTACACGTTTGTAATCACTGTTCATTAAAACTAATAAAGGAAATACAAAATTTAGCACAAGCATTCCTAAAAATGGAATTTTGTAATCTCCAAACCTGCTTGCAAAATAAGTAACCTCTTCAGGAATATTTGCATACCAGATTAACATGAATTGAGAGAACCATAAATATGTCCAGAAAACACTGAATCCAAACATAAATTTAGCTAAATCATGTAGATGGCTATTATTCACAAATTCCAAATACCCTTTTCCTTTTAAATAAATTGAAATTAGCGCAATCGTAGTTACTGCAGAAACAATCATACTTGCAAAAATGTACCATCCAAATAATGTACTAAACCAGTGTGGATCTAGAGACATAATCCAGTCCCAAGATAACATAGATTCAGTTACTAAGAAAAATACAAGGAATGCAGCTGAACGCTTAAATAATTTTGTATAATTACTTAAATCTGTAGAATTATCCTGTGCTAAAGTCAATTTTCTAGAATGTTGACGGTACCAAATCCACCCACCCATATAAATCGCAGCTCTTAGTAAAAAGAAAGGCACATTTAAATATCCACTTTTATTTTGAATTAATTCGTCTTGAGCAACAACCTCAGGATCCATCCAAATAAATAAATGATTTAAGTGTAATGAAGATAATACAAAGAAAACAAACAATAAAACTGCACCTACAGGTAAATAGGCTGTTATAGCTTCCATTACTCTAAATAATACAACAGACCAACCTGCTTGAGCTGCATGTTGAATTGCATAAAAAGCTAACGTCGCTAATGAAATCATAAAAAAGAAAAACAATGCCACATATAATGCTGACCAAGGTTTATTTTTTAAGTAATGAAAAGTATGTTCTGCATGTGTATCATCCGAATGAGCAGCTTCTGCGTGAGCAGCATTATCAGCTATATGAGCATCATTTTCATGACTAACTGCAGCTTCACCATGACTGTCATGACTATTCTGAAGCATAACTTTAACATCTTCTACGGAATTAGGTGTAGTTAAAAAACCATAACCAACTCCTAACAGTCCTATAATCATTAAAGCAAATGAAAATGTTTTTAATTTACTTGAAAATGTATACATATTTTTAAATTCTATCTTAGTAAAAGTGTTATTTTAATAGTTCTGTTCTTAGCTGCTGAACATACATAGTTACTTGCCAACGTTCTTTAGCTGTTAATTGTGATGCATGTGAACCCATCATATTTCTTCCATACATGATTACGTGGTAAATACTACCTTCAGTAATCTCTCTATCTTTATAATTAGGAATACCCAAAAATTTATCTCTTTGTACTAATACACCATCCCCTTTTCCAGTAGTTCCATGACAAGAAATACAGTAAATGTCATACATGTTTTTCCCATTTTCTAAATTTGATTCATTTACTTCCAATGGGTTTTTTGAATCTAATTTAGCAGCTTCATATCCTTCATTAGTATTTTCAAAATCATAAGGTACTTGACCTCTAGCAATTGTCCCTTCAACAGGTAATTGTGATGTTAGTCCATTTGCATAATTTGGGTTTGATGAATACGTTTCATAACCAACAGATTTATACATGTCTGGCATATATTGATAATTCGGCTTTGTTCTATCGCTCCAACAAGAAGTTATCATGAAAGAAAAAGCTAATACTATTGTTATTTTTAAAATGCTTTTCATTTTAATTAATGCTTTTCTGTTACTTTAATTTCTACAGTTCCTGTGCTTTCCATAAATGAAATCATTTCATTTTCATCTCCGTCTACAACAACTTCCATAACAAACATGTCATCTGTTGTTCTTGGGTCTGGATTTTCAGCTTCTTTAAAAGGCCACAATCTACTACGCATATAAAATGTGATTACCATTAAATGGGCTGCAAAAAACACACTTAATTCAAACATGATTGGAACAAAAGCAGGCATGTTCAAAAAGAAACTAAAACTAGGTTTACCTCCAATATCTTGAGGCCATTGTTCAATCATCATATAATTCATCATCCAAACTGCGAATGAAAAACCAACACATCCGTACATAAATGCAGTAATTGCTAAACGCGTACCTTTTAAACCCATTGCTTTATCTAGTCCATGAACTGGAAATGGAGTATACACCTCTTCAATATGATAATTTGCTGCACGTACCTCTTTAACGGCATCCATCAGGATGTCATCGTCATTATACATTGCTTGTATTACTTTTGAGCTCATATTTACCCTTTATTTTTTTAAATTTTTCGCTTGTCCTGCCCAATCATCGCGCTTAGCTCTTCCTTTAAAAGAATCTAATAGTGAATCTAACAAGTCATATTCTTTTTCCGTCATTTTACTAACTTGATCAAAACTATAAATACCAATACTATTTAAAGTTTCTTGTAATTTTGGTCCAACACCACTTATTAATTTTAAATCATCTGGAGTTTGAGTACTTAAATCAAATACACCTAAAACTCCAAGTAAGTTATCCTTTCGTGAAATTGTATCCACGGATATGTTTTGAACTTTTTTACTTGATTTTACAATCTTTTTAGGAGCAGGATTTTTACCACCTGCATCTCTATATAATTTATAATTTTCTCCTGAAGACTTCAATATAGATTTAACCTCAGCTTGAGCAATCACAGGGAAAGTTCTTGCATACAATAAAAACAGTACAAAGAAGAATCCAATAGTACCTACATAAATTCCTATATCAACAAATGTTGGTGAGAACATTGTCCAAGAAGAAGGTAAATAATCTCTATGTAAAGAAGTTACAATAATAACAAATCTTTCAAACCACATTCCAATGTTTACAACAATTGAAATAAAGAATGAGAACATAATACTCGTTCTTAATTTTTTAGACCACATAAATTGCGGCGAGAATACGTTACAACTCATCATTAGTAAGTATGCCCACCAATAAGGTCCTGTCGCTCTATTTAAAAACGCATATTGTTCATATTCAACACCTGAATACCATGCAATGAATAGCTCAGTTATATATGCACACCCAACAATAGAACCAGTAATCATGATTACAATATTCATAAGTTCTATATGCTGAATTGTTATATATGCTTCAAGATTAGAAACTTTTCTCATTATGATAAGTAATGTATTTACCATTGCAAATCCAGAGAATACTGCTCCTGCCACAAAGTAAGGAGGGAAAATAGTTGTATGCCAACCTGGTATAACAGATGTAGCAAAGTCAAATGACACAATTGTATGTACTGAAAGTACTAATGGAGTTGCCAATCCTGCCAACACTAAAGATACTTCTTCAAATCGTTGCCAGTCTTTTGCTCTTCCTGTCCATCCAAAACTCAATAAACTATAAATTTTCTTTTGAAAAGGTTTAATCGCTCTATCACGTAACATTGCAAAATCAGGTAATAAACCAGTCCACCAAAATACTAATGAAACTGATAAATAAGTTGATATAGCAAAAACGTCCCATAATAATGGCGAGTTAAAATTTGTCCATAGTGTTCCAAATTGATTTGGAATAGGTAATACAAAGTGCGCATTCCAAACACGTCCCATATGTATTACAGGAAATAAACCTGCTTGTACAACAGAAAATATAGTCATCGCTTCTGCAGAACGGTTAATACCCATTCTCCATTTTTGACGAAATAATAAAAGTACAGCAGAAATAAGTGTACCAGCATGACCAATACCTACCCACCAAACGAAATTGGTAATATCCCAGGCCCAACCAACGGTTTTATTTAGACCCCATACTCCAATTCCAGTTCCAATAGTATACACAATTGACCCAATACCCCAAAGGAATGCTAAAAGTGCAATTGTAAAAGCTGTCCACCATAATTTATTTGCCTTACCTTCAACTGGAGCTGCTACCTCAACTGTGATATCGTGGTAACTTTTATCTCCGACAATTAAAGGTCTTCTAATAGGTGCTTCGTAATGAGACGACATAATTCTAATTTAATTATTATCTATTAATATTATTTTTTTTATCCTTCTTGAATATTTCGAACCTTTACATGATAAACAACGTTTGGTTTAGTACCAACGTTCTCAAGTAAATGGTAGGCTCTTTTATCATTTATTAAACTTGTAACTGTGTCTTCTTCCTTGTTTATATCTCCAAAGACCATTGCTCCAGCGCTACATGCATTAGAACAAGCTGTTTCAAATTCATTAGTATTTACTGGTCTACCCTCTTTCTTAGCCTTTAAGATTGTAGCCTGAGTCATTTGGATACACATTGAGCATTTCTCCATTACTCCTCTAGAACGAACAGTAACATCTGGGTTTAAAACCATTTTACCTAAATCATCGTTCATATTGTAATCAAACTCACTATTGTTTGGATAATTAAACCAGTTAAATCTACGTACTTTATAAGGACAGTTATTTGCACAATAACGAGTACCAACACAACGGTTATAAGCCATTTGATTTTGACCTTGTCTACCGTGAGATGTAGCTGCTACCGGACAAACTGTTTCACATGGTGCGTGATTACAATGTTGACACATAACTGGTTGAAAAGCAACTGCAGGATTTTCCGATGGATCCTCTAATGAGGACATTGCATTTTTATATGCAAGGACTCCTTTCGCATTTTCTTTTAAATCAATATCATCTCCAAAATTTTCTTCGTGAGAATAATAACGATCAATACGCAACCAATGCATATCTCTTGATTTTCTGATTTCTTGTTTTCCTACAACAGGAACATTATTTTCTGCATGACAAGCAATAACACAGGCTCCACATCCAGTACAAGCATTTAAATCAATTGATAAATTAAAATGGTGACCAATTGATCTGTCAAAAGAATCCCATAAATCCACAGAAGTTGCATCAACTTCATTGTGATTTAATGAAACCTTAGGAACTATATTCCATTCCGAAGAGTCTACATTATTATAATCTTCAATTGTAGTTTCTTTAATTATTTCACCTCTACCCATTAAAGTGTTTTGTAACTGAACACATGCAAATTCGTGTTCACCTTCAACAACTTTAAAAGTTACATCAGATTGATAATTTTTAAAATCTTTATAAAACTGATACGCATTCTTACCAGTTTGCATTTCTTCCTTTAATCCTTGTTTACGACCATAACCAAGCGCCAATCCTAAAGATCCTTTTGCTTGCCCTGGTTGAATTAAAACAGGTAAAATTTCTGAAACACCATTAACAGTAACCTCTACTAAAGATCCATTTAACGCTCCATTTGCAACATGCTCATTAATTACTCCTTTTGCATCAGCATCAGCTTTAGACATTGTTAAGTAATTATCCCAAGATGTTCTAGTTATAGGGTCTGGAAATTCTTGTAACCATGGGTTATTAGCCATTTGACCATCTCCCATTCCCGTTTTTGTATATAACGAAAGTTCAAAATCACTACCTTTCGTTTTTGACAATTCAGATACAACCAAATTGAAATCGACATCAGAAACCACAACATCGTTTTCACTTAATTCAGCTTTAAAAACACCATCATGTAAAGCTTGATTCCAAGATTCTCCACCTAACACATCTGAACTCCAAGATTCTTTTAAGAAATCATAATATGATTGACTACTTCCTGTCCACCCTAAAATTGCATCCTGAAATTGACGTGTGTTAAATAAAGGTTTAATAGTTGGTTGTATTAAACTATAGTGTCCTTTTTTAATCACAACATCACCCCAAGATTCCAAATAATGAGGTACAGCTAATGCGTATTGAACTGCATTAGCAGTTTCATTATCTTGCATTGAAAAAGCGACAGATAATTTTACTTTTTCTAAACCTTTTACAAATTCGGAAGAGTTTGGTAAGGTATAAACTGGGTTGGCTCCATTAATAATTACAGCTCCAATTTTCCCAGCATTCATATCAGAAATTAATTGAGCAACATTAGCATCATTTCCTTTTCTAACATTTTTAGTTACAACAACATCTATAACTTCGCTTTGAATAGCTTTATTAATTGCTAATGCTAACAATTGAGCATTTTCATCTTGAATTCCAGTTAAAACAACTGCTTTAGATCCTGCTGCTTTAATTTGAGATGCTGCCTTTTGAACTGCATCATTCAATAAAGAATCATCATCTGAAGATACTCCATTAACTACAGCTTCATATAATTTTACAAGTACAAGGTTTTGCTCTGATGGTTTTACCTTAACACGCTTATCTGCATTAGCACCTGAAATAGTCATATTGGATTCAAACTGAATATGACGTGACATTTTTCCGTTTTTTGGTACGCGTCCTTTTGCATATCCTGCATCAAATCCGCCACCTTGCCAATCTCCTAAGAAATCTGCTCCAATAGACACAATTAAATCAGCTTTTTCTAAATTATAATCAGGCAATGCTCTAGTACCGTACATCGTTTCAAAAGCATTTAATGCTGAAGATTCTGAAACTGCATCATATACAACGTGATTTACATTACCAAATGCGCTTTTAAAATTATCTATTAATTTCTTAGTAGATGGGCTTGCACAAGAACCTGTTAACACTGCTACTTTTAAACCAGCTTCCTTAACTTCATTTAGCTTTGCAATGATTTGACTATCTGCATCCGCCCATGAAATTTCACTTTCATTTGCTTTTGGCCCTTGTAAACGTTGACTATCATATAATGACAAAACTGAAGCTTGCACACGAGCATTTGTACTTCCGTTTGCATCTTTATTTGGTTCTATCTTAATTGGACGCCCTTCTCTTACCTTAACTAATATATTTGCAAAATCAAACCCATCAGCCATAGTTGTTGCGTAATAATCTGCAACACCAGGAATAATATCATCAGGCTTAATAATATATGGAATTGATTTTACAACTGGACCTTCACAGGCAGCTAACGTTGCTGCTGCTGTTGTAAATCCAACATACTTTAAAAAGTCTCTACGTGTTGTTGACGACGTATCTAAATTTTCCTTATCACTTAAAAACTCAACTGTAGGAATCTCCTCAACAAACTCGTTATTTTTTAACGTATCAACAATCGAGCTATTTTCATTTAGCTCTTCAACACTTTTCCAGTATTTTTTGTTTGATGCCATTTTATCTTTTGTTATTTACTTCGAAATTAATATTAATAGTGACATTTACCGCATTCTAAACCTCCCATTTGAGATTCAGTCACTTTTTCTACACCATACTTTTTAGCCAACTGATCGTGAATATTTTTGTAATATCCATTTTCGGTCATGTCAACTTCTGTATCTCTATGACAATCAATACACCATCCCATTGTAAGAGGTGAGAATTGATACATTTCGTGCATTTCTTCTACAGGCCCATGACATTTTTGACATTGTAATCCTGCAACAGTAACGTGCTGAGAGTGGTTATAATAAGCGAAATCTGCTAAATTATGAATACGAATCCATTCAATTGGCTTTTGCTCATAACCTTCAATGTATTTAACATTTTCTTTATCCCAACCTACTGCATCATAGATTTTTTGAATTTCTTTATCTAAGTCTTCTTTAGTATGTCCATCAAATAACTCTCCATTATATTCTGAAATAGACTTATGACAGTTCATACACACATTAGCTGTTGGAATACCTGAAGTTTTACTGTGTTTTGCAGAAGAGTGACAGTATTGACAATCTATTTTATTATCACCAGCATGAACTGCGTGAGAAAACGCAATTGGTTGAATTGGCTGATACCCTTCATTCACATCAATTTGCAATAACCAACTAAATAACAACCAAGCTCCAGCAAGTAAAACAAAAATGACGCTTAAAAACCTCAAGAAAGGATTAAAGATTAAAGACCTCAACATACTTCCTGTTCCTTCTTCACCTTCTTCAACTTTCTTATTTGTTGTTGCTGCTACAATAATTGAAAGCAATAAAAATGCTAAAATAGTTAATGCTAGGGTTGGTAAAATACCCAAACCTGGCTCATTAAAAATCTCTTCATCACTTGCTGAAACCGCAGTCGCAGCAACCTTTTTAACATCACCAACTTCCATATACTTTAGCAAATCATCTAAATCCTGATCCGAAAGCTGTGGGAAAGGTGTCATTGCAATTGGAGAAAATTCAGAAACTTCTTTTGCGAGTTTATCTCCCGAAGCAACTAAAGCAGTGTTATCCTTAATCCAAAGCTTTAACCATTCTGGATCTCTTTTCTCACCAATTTTTAATAATTCAGGGCCAATTAATTTTCCCTCTAATTTGTGACAGGCTGCACAATTTGTTTTGAAAATCTGCTTACCTCTCTCTACTGCTGGATCAACTTCTTGACCTGTTGCAGTTGCAGCTGGCGCAGCTTCCTCACCTTTTGTATACGCTAAAATATCAATAATATCTGAATCAGATAAATGAGGATTTTGCGTCATTGGCAATTTATTGTTTTCTTCAAAAACCTGAATCGCTAATTTATCACCAGATTTAATCAGTCCTGGACTATCTTTAATCCAAGCTAATAACCATTCTTGTTCTCTTTTTTCTGTAATTCCCTTTAAAGCAGGACCTACTAATTTTTTATCTAATTTATGACAAGCGGCACAATTAGCTTTGAAGAGCTTCTCTCCATTAGCTGAATTACCCTCTTGCGCGGATAAATTAAGTGAAAATAATAAAAGGAAAACAAGACTACTTACGACTAACCTTGATAATTGACTGTGTTGTTTCACACTTTTCATACTTAAAAAAAATCTTTTCTTTCTTGTTTGGTACAATATTTTCATATAACATTATATGACATAAGTCATTTTTTAAATGTTTTAGCAAAAGTACTATTATTAACCAAAACTAAAAATCTAATAATTGTGTTGTTGTTAATTTATACTCATTCTAAATAAGAAATTGAAATGTGACAATATCATTTAAAACTATAAATTTGAAAAAAAATAAAATTATATGAACTTCATATCGAAAAAGTTAATTTTAACTACTTTATTATTCACTTTATTAAGTTTAAATCATTCTTACTCACAAAGTGAAAGCGAGAAAATTAAAAATTTAATAGAGCAAAAAAGAGATTTTAACAAAAAAAACACTAATTCTACAGTTTATAAAATCCAAATTTACAATGGAAATGAAACAGAAGCATATAAAATTGAGAGAGAGTGTAAAGTTTATTTCCCAGAATATAAAACAAGTACAAAATACAAAAACCCAGAGTGGAAAACTCAAATTGGTCCATTCAAAACCAGATTAGAAGCAGATAGAGCTCTCTTATTTATTAAAGAAAAATATAGTGGGGCTATTGTTTTGGAAGATAAAATCTAGAAAAACTACAAATAAAAAAGGCTTGCAATTGCAAGCCTTTTTTATTTGTATATGCTAAAACTTATTATTTAAGTTTCTTCTTTACTTCAACTTCTTTATAAGCTTCAATTACATCTCCTTCTACAATATCATTATAGTTCTTAATTTGAAGACCACAATCATATCCTTTTGCAACTTCCTTGGCATCATCTTTAAAACGTTTCAATGAAGATAACTCACCAGAGTGAACAACTACACTGTCTCTAATAATTCTAATTTTAGAATTTCTAAAGATCTTACCACTAGTTACCATACAACCTGCAATATTACCAACCTTAGAAATTTTATAAACCTCTCTAATTTCAACATTACCTGTTACCTCTTCTTTTAATTCAGGAGATAACATCCCTTCCATTGCATCGCGTAAATCGTTAATTGCGTCATAAATAATAGAGTAAGTTCTAACATCAATTTCTTCATTATCGGCAAGCATACGAGCATTACCAGATGGTCTAACATTAAATCCAACAATAATAGCATCAGATGCAGAAGCTAATAAAACATCAGATTCAGTAATTGCACCAACTCCTTTATGAATAATATTAACTTGTATTTCAGCAGTAGATAATTTTTGGAATGAATCCGTTAAAGCCTCTACAGAACCATCAACATCACCTTTTAAGATAATATTTAATTCTTTAAAGTCTCCAAGTGCAATTCTTCGCCCAATTTCATCTAAAGTAATATGACGTTGTGTTCTAACAGATTGCTCACGTTGTAATTGAGAACGTTTAGAGGCTAATTGTTTAGCTTCTTTTTCATCTTCAAATACGTGGAATTTATCACCTGCTTGTGGAGCTCCATCTAAACCAAGTATTGAAACTGGTGTTGAAGGTCCGGCCTCTTTCATATTCTTCCCTCTTTCATCAAACATAGCTTTTACTTTACCACTATGTTTACCTGCTAACATATAATCTCCAATTTTTAAAGTTCCTTCTTGAACTAAAATAGTAGAAACATATCCACGTCCTTTATCTAATAAAGCTTCCACTACAGTACCCACAGCACTTTTGTTTGGATTCGCTTTTAAATCTAACATTTCAGCCTCAAGCAATACTTTTTCAAGTAATTCCGAAACTCCGGTTCCCATTTTAGCAGAAATTTCATGTGATTGAATTTTTCCACCCCAATCCTCAACTAACAAATTCATTTGAGAAAGTTGCTCTTTAATTTTTTCAGCGTTAGCGTTGGGCTTATCAATTTTATTAATTGCAAAAACAATTGGTACACCTGCTGCTTGAGCATGACTAATTGCTTCTTTAGTTTGAGGCATAACATCATCATCCGCTGCAATAACAATAATAACTAAATCAGTTACCTGAGCTCCACGAGCACGCATGGCAGTAAACGCTTCGTGACCTGGAGTATCCAAAAACGCAATCTTTTGTCCGTTTTTCAATTGAACCCCATATGCGCCTATATGCTGTGTAATACCTCCAGATTCCCCGGCAATTACGTTTTCTTCACGAATATAATCTAACAATGATGTTTTACCGTGATCCACGTGTCCCATCACCGTAATAATTGGCGCTCTAGCTTCTAATTCCTCTTCAGTATCCTGATGTTCCTGGATAGATTCTTCAACTTCAGCACCTACAAAGTTCAATGTGTAATCGAACTCTTCGGCAACAATAGTTAATGTTTCCGCATCTAAACGTTGGTTCATTGTAACCATCATTCCTAACGCCATACAGGTAGAAATAACATTCGTAACAGGAATATTCATCATCGTAGCAATTTCACTTACTGTAACAAATTCAGTTACTTTAAGTACTTTGCTTTCTGCTTCTTGCAATTCATAGTCCTTTTCAGTTTGTTGACGATGAACCTCTCTTTTATCTCTTCTATGCTTAGCTCCTTTTCCTTTTTTAGATTTACCTTGAAGTTTCTCTAAGGTTTCTCTAACTTGCTTTTGAACATCTGCTTCAGAAGGCTCTTCCTTAATAACAGGTTTTCTTCCACCAGTTCTTGCAGGTGGTCTATTACCTCCTCTGTTTGGTCCAGTTCCAGTTCTTGGTGCTGCGCTTCCAGATTGTCTAGTATTTGCATTCGCTGTTGGTGCCTTTTTAATTCTTCGACGCTTTTTCTTATTTGCATCTTCATCTTTTTTAGCAGCAGCTTCCGATTTTTTCTTTTTAGGCCTTTCGAATTGTTTTAAATCAATTGTTTTACCAGTAATTCTAGGTCCTTCTAATTTTTTGTACTGAGTTTCAATTGTTTTAGAACCTTCTGGTTCAACACTTTTTTCTTCAGATCCTTCAGTAGGCTGCGTTTTTTCTTTAGCAACTGGAGCTTGAATATTTTTTTCGATAGTTTTCTTTTCTACTATAATAGGTTTTTTGGAAATTGCAGGTTCTTCTTTCTCCTTTATAACTACTTTTTCAACAATTTTAGGTTTTTTCACTTCCTCAACCGGTTTAGGCTTAACCTCTACTTTTTGTTCTTCCTTTTTCGGTTCTTCCTTTTTAACCTCTGAAAGAATTTCTTTCACCTCTTCAATTTCTTTTTTAGGGACTTGAATTGGTTCTTCAATTGGCTTAACTATCTCCTCTTTTTTAGTGCTAATATCTATTTTACCAACAGTTTTAACCTCTAATTTTTCAGCTCTAGCCTTAACAACAACTTTTTTAGCTTCTTCCTCAAGACGATTTTTTTCAACCTTTTCCTCTGCTGCAACTCTTAAGGCTTCTTTCTCTTTTCTTTTTTCTTCGCTTACTTCTTTTGAAGCAGCTTTTTTACTACGATCCGTTTGAAAACCATCCAATAACACTTCATATTCTTTATTGGATATTTTTGCAGTAGGTCGTGCTTCAATTTCAAAACCTTGACTTGTTAAATGTTCAACAGCTCTATCCAACGAGATATTTAATTCTCGCAATACTTTGTTCAGTCTCAATGTTTTGTTGTCAGCCATATATGTTTTTTTTAGCCAATTAATTTTGAAAGATTTAAAGATTAATCTTCAAATTCTTCTCTTAATATTTTTTGAACTTCTAAAATAGTTTCCTCTTCTAGATCAGTTCGACTTAGTAATTCACTTACGTTCATTTCAAGTACGCTTCGTGCAGTATCTAAACCTATTTTTTTGAATTCTTGAATTACCCAAGCTTCAATTTCATCAGAAAACTCAGTTAATTCAACATCATCTTCTGCTTCTACTCCTTCACGTTGAACATCCAACTCATACCCTGTTAATTGAGAAGCCAATCGAATGTTTACTCCATTTTTACCAATAGCTTTTGAAACTTCTTCTGGTAATAAATACACATCTACTCTTCCTTTTCTACCATCTTCTCTTCCTTCTTCTTCGTGTATTTTCATCGACACAACTTTTGCCGGACTCAAAGCACGTGCAATATAAAGTTGTGTGTTTTTTGTAAAATTAATTACATCAATATTTTCATTTCCTAATTCACGAACAATTCCGTGAATTCGAGATCCTTTCATACCTACACAAGCACCAACAGGATCAATTCTATCATCATATGAATCTACTGCCACCTTTGCTTTTTCTCCTGGTATTCTTGCAACACCTTCAATAGTAATTAAACCATCGAAAACTTCAGGAATTTCTTGCTCAAATAATTTCTCTAAGAATTGAGGTGCAGTTCTTGATAAAATAATAACAGGTTTGTTTCCTCTTAACTCAACAGTTTTAATTATTCCACGAACTGAATCTCCTTTTCTAAAATAATCTGAACGAATTTGTTCGCTTTTCGGCAATACAATTTCATTTCCTTCATCATCTAATAAAATAATTGCATTATGACGAATATGATGAACTTCAGCACTATAAATATCACCTTCTAACTCTTTAAAGTGTTTAAAAGTATTTGTACTATCGTGTTCATATATTTTAGATATTAAATTTTGACGCAAAGCTAAAATTGCTCTTCTTCCTAAATCAATTAATTTCACTTCTTCAGAAACATCCTCACCAATTTCAAAATCTGGTTCAATTTTTCTAGCTTCAGAAATTTCAATTTCCTCATTATCATCCTCTGACATTCCATCAGCAACAACAACTCTATTTCTCCAAATCTCTAAATCTCCTTTATCTGGATTTATAATAATATCAAAATTATCATCAGAGCCAAATTTTCTTTTTAAAGCTGCTCTAAAAACTTCCTCAAGAATCGCCATTAAGGTTACTCTATCAATATTTTTATCTCCCTTAAATTCTGAAAATGATTCAATTAATGCTAAATTTTCCATGCATTCTCTTTATTAAAATATTATTTTCACTTTTGCTACCAATATATCTTCAAATGGTATTGTTGCATTCTTAACAACTGTTATCTTTCCTTTTCCTATTGGCTTAGGCTCCCTAGCCTTCCATTCCATTTCAACCGCATCTTCCGTAACATTTTTAAGAGTTCCTTCAATTTCTGAATGATCTTTTAACTCTATTTTTAAAATGCGATTAAGGTTTTTCTTATATTGTCTAGTTACTTTTAAAGGGTTTGCAACATCTGGTGTTGTAACTTCAAGAGAAAAATCTTCAACCTCTCTATCTAAATTATGTTCAACTCCTCTACTAATTCTTATAACCTCTTTTAGCGAAACACCATTATCTCCATCAACCTCGACATAAATTTTATTCTCTGGTAAAAACTTCAATTCAATCAGGAATAATTCAGCATTTTCAGCAATCGCAACATCTACAAGTTCTTTAATCTTCGCCTTATCCATAACTATTATAAAAAGAGGGGACTTACCGTCCCCTCCTTCCTCTTAACTTTTTTAATTTGCTGCAAATATAACAACATTTTTTGAAATGATAAAAAATCATTCTATTTTTAATTTAAAATTATTAACTTTACATTAATAAGTTAACAATCCAATCAAGAAATTTTTATGAAAAGTATATTAGTCCCAATTGATTTTTCAATTCAGTCAGAATACGCCGCTAAAGTTGCTTCAGATATTGCTAGACTTACCAATTGTAAAATATTTTTACTTCACATGTTGGAACTTCCATCAGGTATTATTGACCCTACTAATTATGGTAGTTCAAATAATAACACTCCAACTTCTTTACTTTATTTAAAGAGAGTTCATGAAAAATTTCAAGAATTCAAAAGATTGCCTTTTTTTAATGATATAGAAATTGACGACTCTGTTCAATTTCATAAAGCATATGATGGGATTATTGATGAAAGTAAAACACAAAATATTGATTTAATTGTAATGGGGTCCAAAGGAGCTTCAGGTTTGGAAGAGATGTTAGTTGGCTCCAACACTGAAAAAGTGGTTAGAAACTCTGAAATACCTGTTCTTGTTGTTAAAAAAGAAGTTGAACACTTTAAAATAGAAAACATAGTTTTTGCTTCAAACTTTAAATTTGATAATCGAAAAGCTTTTCAAAAAATATTAAATTTTGCTTCTTTATTTAATGCTCAATTACATTTATTGAAAATCAATACTATTCATAATTTTGAAACTACAAAGGAATCAAGTGATGCAATTAGAAACTTTATTAATGAATTCGATTTAGGAGATTATACTTTAAATATTTACAATGACCTTTCAGTTGAATCTGGGATCCTAAATTTTTCAAAAGTAATTGATGCCGATGTTATTTTATTAAACACAAATGGCCGACGTGGATTAGCTCATTTATTTAATGGAAGTATTGGAGAGGATTTAACGAACCATGCTAAACTGCCTGTAGTTACATTTAAATTATAATTTCAAAAATAAAATTAAAAAAGACGATTTTTTCAAATCGTCTTTTTTTTGGCTTAAATATCCTAAAAAAAAAATCCCTTTAAACAATAAAGTTTAAAGGGATTATAATGTTTGCTAGTTGACCCACAAGGACTCGAACCTTGACTGACGATACCAAAAACCGGAGTGCTACCATTACACCATGGGTCATTTTGCGGGTGCAAATTTAGAGGAAAGTTTTAAATCAACAAACAATTTGATGATTTTTTTTAAAAAAAATAAAATTCCAAGGCTTTAATATTTTATTAACGCTTCATACGTTTCTAACTTTCAATATTTAAGTTTAATTTTACTAAATTCGCATCGATCAAAATATTTCATATGAATTCATTTAATTTTGCAAAGTGGAACACAATATTAGGGTGGACTGTTTTTACAATTGCATTACTTACATATACACTAACCCTCGAACCTACAGTGAGTTACTGGGATTGCGGTGAATATATTTCAACTGCAGTAAAATTAGAAGTTGGACATCCACCTGGAGCTCCACTATTTCAAATGTTAGGAGCCTTTTTCGCAATGTTTACTACTGAGGTAACAGAAATTGCTAAAATGGTGAACTTTATGTCGGCATTAGCCAGCGCCTTTACAATTTTATTTATGTTCTGGACGATTACAGCTTTGGCTAAAAAAATGATGAAAAAACCTACTGAATTAAGTAAAAGTTCTTCAATTGCAATTTTAGGAAGCGGTTTCGTTGGCGCTTTAACCTATACTTTTTCAGATAGTTTTTGGTTTAGTGCTGTTGAAGGTGAAGTATATGCAATGTCATCTTTTTTAATGGCTCTGCTATTTTGGTTAGGATTGCATTGGGAAGCTGAAATGGATAAGCCACAAGGAAACAAATGGCTGCTCCTTATTAGTTTTATTGTTGGATTATCCTTTGGCGTTCACATTTTATCCTTACTTGTAATTCCATCAATCGTATTTATTTATATTTATAAAAAATATGGAAACCTTAATACAAAACAATTTATAATTGCAAACGTAGTTTCCATACTAGTATTGGCTTTTGTTTTTAAATTACTTTTCCCTTTTACATTAAGATATTTCAGTGCGTTAGAGTTGTTTTTTGTAAATTCAATAGGCTTACCTTTTAATTCTGGAAGTATAATTGCTGGTATTTTATTAGTTGCTCTCTTCTATTATGGAATTAACTATACTCATAAAAAGCAATTAGTTGAAGCTAATACAGTTGTTCTTTCTGTTTTATTTATTATGATAGGATTTTCTTCTTGGATGATGTTACCAATTAGAGCAAATGCAAATACTACTATTAACGAAAATAATCCTTCAAGTGCGAGAGAATTATTGGCGTATTATGATCGTGAGCAATATGGAGATGCAAATGTTTTTTACGACACATACTACTCACTAATATATGACAGAGAAGCTGATGTTAGCAACCCAACAAGAGATGATAAACCGAAGTATGAAAAAAATGAAAAAACCGGAAAATATGTTATTGTAAATAATTATAAAGATGCATTACCTAACTGGAGTGACAAACATAAAGGGTTTATCCCTAGAATGGTTAGTACCGACGCATCCGTAATTAAAAATTATAAAGCTATTGCTGGTATTCCTCAAAATACAAAAAGAAGACCAACTTTTATTGAAAACCTAACTTTTGCGGTAGATTTTCAATTCGGTTATATGTATGGAAGATATTTTATGTGGAATTTTGTTGGAAGACAAAATGATGAGCAAGGACAATTAGATCAATTAAATGGTAATTGGTTAAGTGGTATACGTTTTATAGATGAATGGCGATTAGGTCCTCAAACAAATTTACCTTCTGAAGTGAAAGAAAATAAAGGTAGAAATACTTATTATTTTTTACCATTTATTTTAGGGATTATCGGCCTTTTCTTCCAATTAAAAAACAATAAAAATGATTTTTACACATTACTCCTATTCTTTGCTTTTACCGGTTTAGCAATTATTTTCTATACAAATCCAAAACCTTTTGAGCCTCGCGAACGCGATTATGCAGTAGTTGGATCTTTCTATATTTTTGCAATTTGGATTGGATTTGGAGTTTTAGCACTCTATGAATATCTAAAGAAATATGCAAATAAAAACACAGTTGCTATTGCTGTTTCATTAACATCCTTGCTTGCTGTCCCAACAATTATGGCTGCTGAGAACTGGGATGATCATGATCGTTCTAATAGATATACATCACACCTAAATGCCGAAGCCTATTTAGATTCTTGCGCCGAAAATGCAATATTATTTACAATTGGCGATAATGATACATTCCCTTTATGGTATATGCAAGAAGTGGAAAATCATAGAACCGATATTAAATTGATTAATACAAGTCTTTTTCAAACGGATTGGTATATTGATCAAATGAAACGTAAAACGTACAAAGCTGATCCTATTCCATCACAATTAACACATGACAAATACAAATGGGGAACACTTGACGTAGCTTATTATTTTGAGGAAATTTTCCCTCAATTAAAAGACTCAATAGTTACGATTGATTACTTTATGAAATGGATTGAAAGTGATAAGGAAATAACACAATACGATTTAGATGACGATGGCATTCCTGAAAAAGTACTTCCAACAAATAAAATAAGAATTCCTGTTGATAAAGAAGCTGTTTTAAAAAACGGAATTGTAGCTCAAAAAGATGCTAATTTAATTCTCCCATACATTGATATAGAGTTCAAAGGAGCTTTAACAAAAAATAGAATATTAATGTTAGATATCTTAGCAAATAATAATTGGAAAAAGCCTATTTACTTTACAGGAGGAGCTCAAGCAGATGAAGAATACATTTGGTTAAAAAACTACCTGCAATTAGATGGAATGACCTATAAATTTGTACCTATTTTAACTCCAAATGATGGCAATTTCTTTGAAATGGGTAGAATTAATAGTGATATTATGTATGCCAACGTTAAAAATTGGAATTGGAGAAACATTACTGATGACAATATTTATTTAGACCCAGAAACTCGAAAAAACTCAGTTACTTACAGAAATAACCTTGAACGCTTAGCAAGAACTTTAATTGATGAAAAAGAATTTGAAAAAGCTGAAGAAATTTTAGATATGTCAATTGAAAAAATGCCTGTAAATAAATTTGGGCATTACAGCATGCTTATTTCTTATTTAGATCTTTATTATGCATTGAATAATAAAAATAAGGCTCGAAAATTAGCTTCTGAATTAACTAAAGTTTTACAAGAAAACTTAACGTATTATAGTCAGTTTGAAGAATCTGAAATCGAAAACGTTTTTAACGAAATTGAACGAAGCTTATTAATGTATGATCAAATAGTTAAAACATCGGTTCGTTTTGATGATGAACCTTATGCAGACAGCATAAAAGATGAATATGTAAGCTATTTAAAATTATTTGATTTTTTAATTAGTGAAGAATAAATGAAACCATATCTTATTAAAACTCCAAAACTAATTAAATTCATTTTCTATAATTGGTTTTGGAGTTTTTCTTCAAAAGAAAAAAATATTTATTTAACATTCGATGATGGTCCTACACCAGAAATTACAGAGTGGACTTTAACCCAGCTTAAAAAATACAACGCAAAAGCTACTTTTTTTTGTATTGGAAAAAATATTGAAGCACATCCTGATATCTTTCAAAAAATAATAAAAGAAGGACATTCAATTGGAAACCATACAAACAATCATTTAAATGGTTTAAAAACACCGAATAAGGTCTATTTAGATAACATTGAAATTGCATCAAATAAAATCGGTAACGCAAGAAGTAACCTTTTTAGACCGCCATATGGCAAAATTTCAATAAGACAGAGTTTTGCTTTAAGAAAAAAAGGCTATAAAGTTATAATGTGGGATGTGTTAAGCGCTGATTTTGACACATCAATTTCAAACAAAAACTGTTTATACAATGTAATAATGAACACCCGAAGTGGAAGTATTATCGTTTTTCATGACAGTGTGAAAGCAAGTGAGAAGCTAAAATTTGTATTACCTAAAATATTAGGTTATTATGCAAGTAAAGGATATACATTTAAGAAAATAACAATCTAAGTTGCAATTGAAACTTACACATATTGCTGCACTAAACTTATTAAGGTGTTTGCATCTTGATCTCCTGATTGTCTCCACTTCATTTCTCCATCTTTATAAATAATAAAGGTAGGATTTCCTTTAATTCTAAGAGCATTAGCAAGCATCTCGTTTTTTTCAATATCAATTTTTATAACCTTTGCTCTATCTCCTAAAGCCGCTGCAACATCGCGTAAAATACTATGAAAGTCATTAATACTTTCTTCTTCCCACTCAACATAGAAATCGATTAAAACAGGAATATCTGAACTAATTAATTCGCCGAATTTTGCCATAGTCAATAAATTTTTTTATAAAAAATTGAAAAAAATAATAGCTTATAGATACAAATGTAACATTTTTATTTAAAAAAATGATATCTACTTCTTTTTCAATGTAATTGCTGTGATTTAGAGCCAATCACCAACGCTACCAAGAAACCCCAACATAACTGATTACCCAAAACCTTTCTCCTTTTGAAAGTATGGTAATACTATAAATAAAATTAAATATTATCACTTAAGAAATAAGCCAATAAAACTAACCATCTAATCACAAATTAAATGTGATGGTTATAAAACAATTTATAGCCACTTTTAAAATTCAAACAAATAAAATATAAACAAACTAAAACAATTTGCTTTTGTTTCATAACTTTGTCTTTTAAGCCTTAACACTAGCAAAATAAAACATTTACTATAGCATCCTAAATGATATTCCTCATTTTTAATCAATTATTTAGTTAGTTTTCAGCACTTAACAAATTTTATAAAAATATAATATGTCAAAAAAACGCCTTTTCCTTTTAGATGCTTATGCTTTAATATTTCGTGGATATTATGCACTGATAAAAAATCCAAGAATAAACTCTAAAGGAATGGATACTTCGGCTATTTTAGGTTTTACCAACTCATTGCTAGATGTTATCAACCGTGAAAACCCAGATCATTTAGCTGTTGCCTTTGATAATGGTGGTTCCCACATTCGCTCTGAAGCTTTTCCAGCATATAAAAAAAATAGACAGGAAACACCCGAAGCTATTAAAATTGCTGTTCCTTATATTCAGAAAATATTAGAAGCAATGCATATTCCAATTATTGAAAAAGTAGGTTTTGAAGCCGATGATTTAATTGGAACCCTTTCAAAACAAGCAGAAAAGGCCGGTTATCAAACTTTTATGGTTACACCAGATAAAGATTTTGCGCAACTGGTTTCTGAAAACATATTTATGTATAAACCTGCCCGAATGGGAAATGGCATTGAAGTATGGGGAATTCCAGAAGTACAAGCTAAATTTGAGGTGGAACGACCAGAGCAAGTCATTGATTATTTAGGAATGATGGGCGATGCTGTTGATAATATTCCTGGATTACCTGGAGTTGGTGATAAAACTGCCAAAAAATTTATTAAGCAATATGGCAGTATGGAAAACCTTCTAGAAAACACCCACGAACTAAAGGGTAAAATGAAGGAAAATATTGAAGCAAATAAAGATCTTGGTATACTTTCAAAACAATTGGCAACCATTTTATTAGACTGTCCGGTTGAATTTCACGAAGAAAACTACGAATTAAATCACCCAGATTTTGAAAAAGTTGATGAAATTTTTAAAGAATTAGAATTTAGAAGAATTGCTGAAAATCTTCGAAAAATATTTAAACAACCTGCTGAAGAAACACCAAAAAGCGGTTCTAAAGAAGAGGTTTCAATTATTTCAAAACCGAAAAATGATATTCAACAACAATTCGATTTATTTTCGTTACCTCCAGAACATTCAAAAGAGAATTCAATAGGATCAAGTTATGAATCTACCGAAAGTTCAAATCATTTATATCAGTTTGCAAACACACCTCTTTCGAGAAAATTATTACTTAAAAATTTAGCAAAACAATCATCTGTTAGTTATCATATAGAAACTATTGGAACGAACTGTTTTGAAGCTAAACTAATTGGTATTGCTTTTTCATATGAAGCTGGTAAAGGTTATTATGTTTCAATTTCAGAAAACGATGTACAAAATATAATTGAAGAGTTTAAACCATTTTTTGAAAACGATGCCATTGAAAAAATTGGTCAGGATATAAAATACGACATCAAAGTATTAAACAATTATAATATAGAAATTAAGGGAAAATTATTTGATATTATGTTGGCTCATTACCTCATCAATCCAGATATGAGACATGATATGAGCGTTTTAACTGAAACGTACCTAAATTACAAACCAAAAACCTTAGAGTCTTTAATTGGTAAAAAAGGAAAAGATCAGGTTTCAATTCAAGAGATTGAACTTTCTAAACAAGCAGAATATGTAACAGAAATAACCGATTTAACTTTTCAACTAAAACAAATTTTCGAAAAAGACCTTGAAACTTATCAACTCACAAAACTTTTTAATGAGATAGAAATGCCCGTACTTCAAGTACTTGCATATATGGAATTAGAAGGTATTAAATTAGATGTAACTTTTTTAAATTCATTATCAGAAAAATTAAATGAAGACATTTTAAAATTAGAAGCAACCATTTATAAAGAAGCTGATGTAGAATTTAACTTAGCCTCACCTAAACAATTAGGTGATGTTTTATTTGACCATCTAAAATTAGTTGATAAACCAAAGAAAACAAAAACAGGTCAATATGCAACTGGTGAAGAAATACTATCCAAACTAGCTCCAAAACATAAAATTGTTGAAGAAATATTAGAATGGCGTGGATTGGTAAAATTAAAAAACACCTATGTTGATGCCTTGCCAAATGAAGTTAATTCAGTAACTGGACGAATTCATACAACTTACAGTCAAGCAGTTGCAGCAACAGGACGATTGAGCTCTAACAATCCAAACCTTCAAAATATCCCTATTCGAACAGAAAGAGGTCGTCAGGTTAGAAAGGCATTTGTTGCAAGAAATGACAACTATTCTTTAGTAGCTGCCGATTATTCACAAATTGAACTTCGTATTATTGCCGCTTTAAGTGGTGATGAAAGTATGATTGAATCCTTCAAAAATGGAGAAGACATTCATGCTGCAACAGCTGCCAAAGTTTTTGGAGTTCCTTTAAGTGAGGTTTCAAGAACTCAACGTGCAGATGCAAAAGCTGTAAATTTTGGAATTATTTATGGACAAGGAGCTTTTACCTTAGCACAACAGTTAAACAAATCTCGTTCAGAGGCCAAAGAACTTATTGATAATTATTACAAAACCTTCCCTAAATTAAATCAATTTATAGCAAATCAAATTGAATTTGCAAGAGAAAATAGTTATGTTGAAACTATTTTAGGAAGAAGAAGGTATTTAAAAAATATTAACTCACAAAATGCAATAGTTCGTTCTGCAGATGAGCGAAATGCAGTGAACGCTCCAATTCAAGGAAGTGCTGCTGACATTATTAAAATTGCAATGATTAATATCCATAAACTATTAAAAGAAGGAAATTACAAAACTAAAATGTTATTACAAGTTCATGATGAATTGGTTTTTGATGTGGATGCTAGTGAATTAGAAATTTTAAAGCCACTTATTAAAAATGAAATGGAAAACGCGTATACGTTTTCAGTTCCTTTAACCGTTGATTTAGATGAAGGAAAAAACTGGCTTGAAGCCCATTAAATAATCCTAATAATTACCAAAAGTAATTATTCTTTCAACCTATATATTTCTCTGAAAAATTTATAGGTAACTTACTGTTTGTTATCTAAATAATAGTTTGTACATTTGCACTCCCTTTTTAGGGGCAAAAAATAAATGTTTAACTATAACAAAGAATTTAATTGTGAATACATTAAGTTACAAAACAGTGTCAGCTAACAAAGAAACTGCTACAAAAGAGTGGGTTTTAGTTGATGCAGACGGCCAAACGTTGGGTCGTCTAGCTTCTAAAATAGCAATGCTAATTAGAGGTAAATACAAGCCAAATTACACTCCTCACGTAGATTGTGGAGATAATGTAGTGGTAATCAACGCGGACAAAATTACTTTATCTGGAAAAAAATGGGATGACAAATCTTACATTCGTCACACAGGCTATCCAGGTGGACAAAGATCATTAACTGCAACAGAAATGTTTCAAAAAGACCCAACTCGTTTGGTTGAAAAAGCAGTTAAAGGGATGTTACCTAAAAATAAATTAGGTAGTGCTTTATACAGAAACTTGTATGTATATGCAGGTACTGAACACCAACAAACTGCACAAACACCTAAAGTTATTAACCTTAACGATCTTAAATAATGGACACAATACATAAAATTGGTAGAAGAAAAACAGCTGTAGCTCGTGTGTATGTTTCAGATGGAACAGGTAACATAACAGTTAACAAAAAAGACTTTAAAAACTACTTCACTACTGCAACTTTACAATATAAAGTTATGCAGGCACTTAATTTAACTGACAATGCAACTGCATTTGATATTAAAGTAAATGTATTTGGTGGTGGTGTTACTGGACAAGCAGAAGCTATTCGTTTAGCTATATCTAGAGCTTTAGTAGAATTGAACCCAGATAACAGAGTAACTCTTAAACCACACGGATTACTTACAAGAGATCCAAGAATGGTTGAGCGTAAAAAATTCGGTCAAAAGAAAGCAAGAAAAAAATTCCAATTCTCAAAACGTTAATCGTTTTATTGAATGGTTTCACCAACTTATTTGGTGGCTCATTGAAATTAAAATTAAAAACAAAGTTGTCGTTGTTCGGTCAATGACTGATACATGTTTAGCATCCAAATAGGTAAGATCGGTTTTCCGCTACTTACCTATTGCTAACTCAACGGAACGTAAACTAAATACAGATGACAAATATTGAAATTCAAGAATTATTAGATGCTGGTGTACACTTCGGTCACCTAACTAGAAAATGGGATCCAAACATGGCTCCTTATATTTATGGAGAGCGTAATGGTGTTCACATTATAGATCTTTATAAAACTGCTGCAAAAATTGATGAAGCTGCTGAAGCTTTAAAAAAAATAGCAGCATCAGGTAGAAAAATTCTTTTCGTAGCTACCAAAAAACAAGCAAAAGAAATCGTTTCTGACAAATCAAAAAGCGTAAACATGCCTTACATCACTGAAAGATGGCCAGGTGGTATGTTAACTAACTTTGTTACTATTAGAAAAGCTGTTAAAAAAATGGCTACTATTGATAGAATGAAGGTAGATGGTTCTTTTGATGCACTTTCAAAAAGAGAAAAATTACAAATTAACCGTCAACGTGAAAAACTAGAGAAAAACTTAGGTTCTATCACAGATATGACACGTTTACCAGGTGCTATTTTTGTAGTTGACGTAAAAAAAGAACACATTGCTATTGCTGAAGCTAAAAATTTAAATATTCCAATTTTTGCAATGGTTGATACAAACTCTGATCCAAGAGGTATTGATTATGTAGTACCATCAAATGATGATGCTTCAAAATCTATTACTAAAGTTTTAGGTTATATTACTGATGCTATTGCTGAAGGTTTAGCTGATAGAAAAGTTAATAAAGAAAACGTAGCTGAAGCTAAAGCAGCAGATAAAAAATAATTAAAGTATAATAGTTGAATTATTAAATGTTCAACAAAAAATTTTAAAAAAATGGCAAAAATCACAGCCGCAGAAGTAAATAAGTTAAGACAATCTACCGGAGCCGGTATGATGGACTGTAAAAATGCACTTGTTGAAGCAGAAGGAGATTTCGACAAAGCAATTGATATTTTACGTAAAAAAGGTCAAAAAGTTGCTGCTAAAAGAGCTGATAGAGATTCTTCAGAAGGAGCAGTAATTGCATATGTAAATGATGCTAACACCGAAGGTGCTGTTATATCATTAAACTGTGAAACTGATTTCGTTGCGAAAAATGACTCTTTTGTTGCTTTAGCAACAGAATTTGCAAAAACTGCTGTTAACTACAATTCAAAAGAAGAATTTTTAAGTGCTGATTTTGGAGGAATGACAGTTGCTGAAAAATTAATTGAGCAAACTGGAGTAATTGGTGAGAAATTAGAGATTGGAGCTTTTAAACGTGTTTCAGGTACATTTGTAGGATACTATATCCACGCTGGAAATAAAATTGCTTCAATAACAGCTTTATCAGCAAATGTTGCTGGTTCTGATGTAGTTGCTAAAGATATTTCTATGCAAATTGCAGCTATGGGTGCGTCAATTTTATCTTACAAAGATTTCGACCCTGCATTTGTTGCTTCAGAAACTGAAGCTAGAATTGCTGTAATTGAAAAAGATAATATTGAACTTGGAAGATTAGGAAAAACTCTTAAAAACATTCCTACATTTATTTCAAGATCTCAATTAACTCCTGAAATTATTGCTGCAACAGAAGTAAAATTAAAAGAAGAACTTAAAGCTGAAGGAAAACCAGAAGCTATTTGGGATAGAATCCTTCCTGGTAAATTGGAAAGATTTATTTCTGATAATACTTCTTTAGATCAAGAACAATGTCTTTTAGATCAAAACTTTATTAAAGACGATAAAATTACAGTTGCACAATATGTAAAAACTATTGGTGATGTTGCTGTAACTGACTTTAAAAGAGTTGCTTTAGGATAAACTATAATCACTTTAGTGAAAAAAAAACTCGCCAATGGCGAGTTTTTTTTATGTTATATTTTAATGAATATTTTCCTTCTATACAAAATATACGTTATCAGCCAAAAGAAGATAATGTGACTAATAGCAAACATTAAAGATCCATTCATATTACCAAAAATTGGAGCAAACACTTTTTCAAAAAGAAAACTATATCCATCCAACGTTTCACCTCCACCTATAGGTACATTTACAAAATATATTATACTAGAAATATATACTCCTGAAAACATATAAATAAATAATGGATTCGTTCCAAAGTGAATAAATGGTTTTGACCACTTATTAATCCCTTTTACATCAATAACCCATAATAATAAGGCTAAAAAAACCATTGCTAACCCCGAAGTATATAAAACATAAGAACTAGTCCACAACGCTTTATTAATGGGTAATACAAAGTCCCATATCCAACCGAAAGCAACTCCAAGAGAACCAAAAGCCAATAACTTTTTTACTGTTGAAATTTTATCAATCGAAAACTCTATTAACCTACCAGTAAAATAACCTATAAGTACAGTTGCTACAGAAGGAATAGATGATAACAAACCTTCAGGATCAAAAGGAATTCCAAAACCATTATACACATGATTTTCTCCTAAAAGGAACAAATCAACTTTACGAACTACATTCGTAGCTAAACCATAAACATCTGTGGAAGCCCCAAAATATAATAAACCCCAATAACCAACTAAAATAATTCCACAAAAAAGTAATAACTGTTTATAATTAAAAAATAAACATAACAATGCACCAAATAAATATGCTATTGCAATACGCTGAAGAACACCATAAATTCTTAAATTTTCAAAATCAAAATTAGGAAAGCCATTTAAAAAAAGACCCAATAAAAATATTATTACAAACCTTTTTAAAACTTTATAAAGCGCCAATTTTGTGATACCTCCATCAAACTTTTTAAAAGAATACCACATGGATACACCTACAATAAATAAGAAAAAAGGAAATACTAAATCTGTTGGAGTACACCCATGCCATTTCGCATGTAATAAAGGAGGATAAACATAACTCCAGCTCCCTGGGTTATTTACCATAATCATAAGTGAAATAGTTAGCCCTCTTAAAACATCTAGTGAAATTAATCGTTTAGAAACCATAAAATTAATTGTTTTTTAACCCTAGCTTATGACCAGCTATGGCATAGTATAAAATAATAATGTAACACGGTAGTAAAATCCAATAACCAGAAGTAGCTGCTTCTGCTGTCGCTAAAGCCTCATTCATTCCATTAGCAATTAAATTCGCTTTATTTTCATCTACTAATAATCCATAAATAGGAGGTATAATTGCACCTCCCGAAATAGCCATAATTAATAATGCCGAAGCAGTTTTAGTAAACTTTCCTAAACCCTTTAAAGTTAATGGCCAAACAGCTGGCCAAACCAACGCATTTGCCATTCCTAAAATTGCCACAAAAAGAATTGACATAAATCCTGTAGTAAAAACTATACAAAACGTTAAAACAATCCCTAAAATGGCGCTTGCCTTTAAAGCAAAAGCTTGATTTATATATTTTGGAATTAAAAATACTCCTATGCCATATGTAACTACCATGGCCATTAAGGTAAAAGTAGTGAAGAACTTAGCATCTGTAGCAGGAAAACCTAACGATATACCATAAGCGATAATTGTATCACCTGCAATTACTTCTGCTCCAACATATACAAAAAGTGTTAAGACACCTAACCATAGATGCGGAAATTGGAAGATACTTGTTTTGGTTGTTTCACCTTCTTTAGTTTCAACAATAGGATCTGGCTCCACATGAGGAAGTGGTGCACGTCTAATTAAAACCCCTAAAACAACTAAAATTACAGCCATCACTATATAAGGCATAACAACACTATCTGCCATAGTATCTAATAACTTTGCTTTTTCAACAGAATCTACAACACTTAATTTTTCTTTAACGTCATCTATTCCTGATAGCAATAGGGCTCCAAAAATAAGTGACCCTAAAGCTCCAGCAACTTTATTGGCTATTCCCATAATAGCAATACGTTTAGCTGCACTTTCAATAGGGCCTAAGATTGTAATATAAGGGTTCGATGCTGTTTGTAATAATGTCATACCCATTCCTTGAATGAAAATTCCAGCTAAAAACACCCAATAAGTTCTCGCTTCAGCGGCAGGTATAAAAACCAAAGCTCCTAAAGCCATCACAAATAACCCTAAACTCATTCCTTTTCTGTACCCAATTTTATTTAAGATATATGATGCAGGTAAAGCCATGACAACAAAAGAAATATATGATGCTGAGGCCACTAAAAAGGACTGTGCTGAAGTTAATTCATTAATCGTTTTCATAAATGGAATTAACGCTCCATTTATCCAAGTTACAAAACCGAATATGAAAAATAATCCAGCTATAATAATTATTGGTATGAGTGTTTTGTCCTTTTTTGTTGAGGTTAGTTTTTCAGTATTTGACATTGTTTATTTTTTACATTAATTTATTCTATCAAAAATTTTATTCTAAAATAGTACTTTTAAAAATTACTTTTAAAAAATTTCTCTAATCAACATTAAAATACATCCAAAGAGATTAATATTAACTACGAACAAAAGTTTTTTAGAAATTTAAAATTACATATTTCCATTTAATATTTTTTGCTTAGCAATTTCGAGGTAGTTTCTCCCAATTGGAATCCTTGAATTTGCAATCTCAACTGAATTCCCTTCTACTGAAGTTATTTTATTAATTGCAATTAAAAAGGAGCGATGAACTCTTAAAAAATTATCACTAGGTAATTCTTCCGAAATACTTGTCATTGACTTGTGAACCAAATAATTACCTAGAACTGTAATTACTTTTATATAATCTTTTAAACTCTCTACATACAAAATATCCTTCAATTTAATTTTCATTAACTTTTTATCAACTTTCAAAAAAACATATGGCTCCTCTTTAAAAGTAGTTTCACTCAACTTATCTTTTTCAAGAGTCATTCTATTTACAACCTTATTGATTGCCTTTAAAAATCGACCAAAAGGAATTGGTTTAACTAAATAATCCAAGACATCTAGATCAAAGCATTCAACTGCAAATTCTCTATAAGCAGTAGTAATAATAATATGTGGTTTATTGGTAAGCGTTCTTAAAAAATCTAAACCATTCATTTTTGGCATATTAATATCCAGAAATAGAAGATCTAACTCGTTGTTTTCAATTATTGGCAAGGCTTCAATAGATGAATTAAAAGTACCTACTAATTCGATGTTTTTAAATTCACTAATGTAATTTTTCAAAACTGTAATTGCTAGTGGTTCATCATCTATAATTATACATTTAATTTTCATTAAATTGGAATTTTTAATTGAACAAAATATTTCTGTTCATTAATAAAGGTTTTTAATTCAAATTTACCATTAAATATTAATTCAAGTCTTCTTTTAACATTTTTAATACCAATCCCGTGCTTGTCATTAGCATTAAAATTATTAATCTTATTGAAGGTGTTTTCAGTCTTAAAAACAAGGAACTTATTTTTAATATTTTCAAAGCTTATTTTAACTTTAATTTTTTCATTTTCAACAGTTCCGTGCTTAAAACAATTTTCAATAAATGGTAAAAACAATAATGGAGGAACATTAATCCCCTCAATTCTGCCAACAATTTCCAGTTTAGATAAAACCCTGTCTCCATATCTCAATTTTTCTAAGTCTAGATAATTTTGGATATAGTTAATTTCATTAAACAAACTAATTAGCGGTTCTTTTACATCATATAGCACATATTGCATGATATCTGAAAGTTTTAAGACTACACTTGGAGCAAAATCCGATTTAACTAAAGTTAAGGCATAGAGATTATTTAAAGTGTTGAAAAAGAAGTGTGGTTGAATTTGAGACTTTAAAAAATTCAGTTCTGTTCTCAATTGCACCTTTTGAAGTTCATCTGCTCTTTTTCTTTCATACATCCAATCAAAAGTTAATTTGATTGCTGTAGCTAAGGCCACAACATATAATTCACCAAGTATAACTGCAACAATATGATTAAAAGTAAAAGCTTGTTGAGGATTTTCAGCCTCTGGCCATATGTTTTCTGTAACCAAATAATAATTTAAACCAGTTCTAACTATATATAAAACACTAAGACACCCCAAGAAAACAACAATATATGTTTTGTGTTTTTTTGTTAAAATAAATTTAGGTATTAAAAAATATATGTTAACATAAACAATAATTATATGTAAAGGGAATTCAACTAAATTTGATTTTAAAGAATACCAATAATCTTGAAAATAACTTCCCCACCTTATTATATTGAACATAAAATAGATTAACCAAAATAAAATATGATATTTCGTTGGAATGTTACTACTTGTATTTTTAACCCATTTTAATTTAAACCAATCCAATATTTTCATTATTTTTTTTACCAAATAAATATAGTTTATTTTTACTATAACAAAACTTAAAATATCATTTTTTCAACTAAAATTCAATTTCATGAATTCATATAATTCTGAATAAAAACTTGTTTTTAAAAGGCGTTAATAATTTATCTACCTTATTATGTATTAAAAAACAAGTTTTTCGTCGAAAAAATAATTTTTAAATATTTTCATTAATTACTTTTAACATATTACTATTTAACTCAATAATAAATTTAATATGACTACTACAAATATTAAATACCATCCACCAGGGCAATTTGAAAACACTCGATTTGAAAAAATTCATAATATTGTTTTTTCGAGTTCAAATGAAGGTTCTATTTGTGTTGCAAAAGAAATTGCCGATTTAATAAAAGAAAAACAGCACAAAAAAGAATTATGTATACTTGGATTAGCAACAGGATCTTCTCCAATTAAAATTTATGAAGAGTTAGTTCGTATGCACAAAGAAGAAGGCTTAAGCTTTTCAAATGTTGTAACATTTAATTTAGACGAGTACTTTCCAATGGATAAAAATAGCGTTCACAGCTATTTTTATTTTATGCATCTTCATTTATTTAATCATATAAATATTAAACCAGAAAATATTAATATTCCAAATGGATCTATTCCTCCTAATGAATTACATCAATATTGTATAGATTATGATTTGAAAATAAAAGAATATGGTGGCCTAGACTTTCAACTTTTAGGAATTGGTAGAACTGGCCATATTGGTTTTAATGAGCCGGGATCACATTATAATTCTGGAACAAGAAGTATCACTCTCGACCCTTTAACTAGAGTTGATGCCGCTGCTTCGTTTTTAGGAATTGATAATGTTCCTAAAAGAGCAATTACAATGGGAATTGGTACTGTTAAAAAAGCTAAAAGAATTATTTTATTAGCTTGGGGTAACAATAAAGCTTCAGTGGTTAAAAAAACTATTGAAGGTGAAATTACCTCAGAAGTACCTGCAACTTATTTGCAAGACCATCTAAACACCACTTTTATTTTAAACAATGAAGCAGCCGAAGATTTAACTCGATTAAATACACCTTGGCTAGTTGGTCCTTGTATTTGGGATGAGGAATTAACTTCTAAAGCAATTGTTTGGTTATGTGAATTAACTAAAAAATCCATATTAAAATTAACAGACAAAGACTACAATAACCACGGCATGTCTAGTTTACTAGGTCAAGAAGGGTCTGCTTATGATATTAATATAAAAATATTCAATAAATTTCAGCACACAATTACGGGTTGGCCAGGAGGAAAACCTGATGCTGATGATTCTTCAAGACCTGAAAGAGCAAACCCAAGAAAAAAACGAATTATTATTTTTAGCCCTCACCCAGATGATGATGTTATTTCAATGGGTGGAACCTTTGATAGACTTGTTGACCAAGGTCACGAAGTACACATTGCCTATCAAACATCAGGAAATATTGCTGTTCCAGATTCAGAGGCCTTGAAATTTGCGGAAGTTATTAAAGACGTAAATCCATCAAATCCAAATATTGATGCATTGATTTCTAAAATAAACTCCAAAAAAGGAGATGTTGAAGATGATCTTGATGCACGAAAATTAAAAGGTTATATTAGAAAAAGAGAATCTTTAGCAGCAACACGTTTTTTTGGAGTACCAGATAAAAATGTACATTTTTTAAATTTACCTTTTTATGAAACTGGAACTGTAAAAAAGAATCCATTAACAGATATTGATATAGAAATTGTTTCTAAATTAATAGAAGAAATTAAGCCTCATCAAATTTATGCAGCGGGTGATTTGGCAGATCCTCATGGAACACATAAAGTGTGTTTAGATGCCATTAATGCTTCGTTAGAAAAATTAAAACATAATAAATATATGGATGATTGTTGGGTTTGGCTTTATAGAGGGGCTTGGCATGAGTGGGACATTCATCAAATTGATATGGCTGTACCAATGAGTCCGGATCAAGTTTTAAGAAAACGAAAAGCTATATTCTTTCACCAATCTCAAAAAGATGGAGTTATGTTTCAAGGTAATGACACTAGAGAATTTTGGGTTAGAGCAGAAGAAAGAAATAATGAAACTTCAATCAAATATAACAAACTAGGATTAGCGGAATACGAAGCTCTAGAAGCATTTAAAAGATATTATTATTAAAAAATTATTATGAAAAAAATTCTATTCATATTTATTGGTTTATGTTCAATTTCAGGTTTTAGTCAAATGGAAAACTTAAACTTAATGCCTTGGCCACAAGAAATTACTATTGGCAATGAAAATTATACGATCGATTCAAAATTCTCAATAACTACTAATCAATTAGCAACTAAAAGAATTGAAGTTGCAGCCACTAAATTTTTAAGAAGATTAAGTGGTAGGACTGGCATTTTTATTGAAAATGGATTTATTTCTAAAAAGGATAGCTTAAAATCTTCCTCCTTGGAAATTGTATTTAATAAAACTGCTAAATTAGAAATTAATGAAGATGAATCTTATGAATTGAATATTTCTAAAAATAGAATTATTTTAAAAGCAACAACCGACATTGGTGTAATTTATGGATTGGAAACATTATTACAATTAGTAGATAACAACGAAAATTCATATTATTTCCCAGAAATTTTAATAAAGGATAAACCACGTTTTACTTGGAGAGGATTAATGATTGACGTTGCAAGGCATTATGAACCAATGGATGTGCTAAAACGTAATTTAGATGCAATGGCATCAGTAAAACTGAATGTTTTTCACTGGCATTTAACAGATGATCAAGGGTTTAGAATTGAGTCTAAATTACATCCTAAATTGCATCAACTAGCGTCAGATGGTCAATATTACACCCAAAATCAAATAAAGGACATTGTTGAATATGCTTCAGACAGAGGAATTCGAGTTGTTCCAGAAGTAGATGTGCCAGGTCATGCAACCTCTATTTTAACTGCTTATCCTGAGATTTCAAGTAAGGAAATGGAATATAATTTAGAAAGAAATTCAGGAATATTCGACCCTACTTTAGACCCAACGAATGAAAAAACATATGAAATATTAGGTGATTTGTTTGGAGAAATGGCCTTATTGTTTCCTGACTCATATTTTCATATTGGAGGTGATGAAAATGAAGGAAAACACTGGGATGAAAATGAACATATTCAAGCATTTAAAAAGAAACATAATTTGCAATCTAATCATGATTTGCAAACATATATGAATATTCGTTTAGAAAAAATTTTAGCTAAGCTAGGTAAATCTGTCATGGGTTGGGAAGAAATTATGACTGATAATATGCCAACCACTGCATTAATTCACTCTTGGAAAGGAGCCAATGAAGAAATCCCTGGAGGTCAATCTTTACATGTTGCAGCAAAAAAAGGATATAATACAATTCTTTCAAATGGATATTATATCGATTTAATGCAACCAGTTAGTGACCATTATTTAGTAGACCCGTTACCGAAAAAAAATAATTTAACTCCAATTGAAAGAAGTAGAATTTTAGGAGGGGAAGCTACAATGTGGAGCGAATTAGTTACTCCATTAACAATAGACTCAAGAATATGGCCAAGAACAGCTGCAATAGCTGAGCGCTTTTGGTCTTCTGAAGATATCAAAGATCTTTCTAGCATGAATAAAAGGCTAAAAGTTATTAGTTTTCGTTTGGAAGAATTAGGATTAACCCATATTAAAAATAGAGATGTTATTTTAAGAAATATTTCCAATAACCAAAATATTGATGCTTTAAAACAGCTCACAAATGCATTTGAACCTTTAAAACTATATACACGTAACAGTGGTGGTACAGAATACAAAACCTTTTCTCCATTCACCCTTTTTGCTGATGCTTGCACTGCTGACGCTTCTGATGCATTAATTTTTAATAATTTAATTAAGAAATTTCTTTTAGAAAATAATAAAAGCTCAAAAAAAGAAATAATTTTAATATTAAAAAATTGGGCGAAAAACTACCAATTGTTTACCCAAATAAAAAGCAATCCGATACTTAAAAGCATTGAACCTTTGTCAAAAAATTTGACCGAAATTTCAACAACATTGATTTCAATTTTAGAATCTGAAAAATTGCAAACTAAAGATTATCAAAAGATTAAAAGTCAATTTATTGCAATTAAAACTCCTGTAGTAGATGTTGAGTTTGCATCCTTAAATTCATTTCAACAACTTATCGAACACTATTCTGAAAAAAATAACATAAAAATTAATTTAAATAATACTTTGATTCAAAAGTAACATTCCATTTTACTTCTAAAGTATTTCTTATATTTGCATAACTTTTAAAAAATTATGGCTTACAAAAGAATTCTTTTAAAATTAAGTGGAGAAGCACTTATGGGGGAACGCCAATATGGCATAGACCCGACTCGTTTAGCAGATTATGCTAAAGAAATAAAAAAAATTGTTGAAGCAGGTATTGAAGTTGCCATAGTTATAGGCGGTGGAAATATTTTTAGAGGAGTTGCTGGTGCTAGTAATGGAATTGATCGAGTTCAAGCCGATTACATGGGAATGCTCGCTACTTGCATTAACGGTTTAGCACTTCAAAGTGCACTTGAAGATGAAGATATTAAAACCCGATTGTTAACTGCTATTAAAATGGAACAAGTTGCAGAACCTTTTATAAAAAGGAGAGCAGTGAGACATTTAGAAAAAGGTCGTGTTGTAATTTTTGGTGGAGGAACTGGAAACCCTTATTTCACTACAGATACTGCAGCAGTTTTAAGAGCTATTGAAATTGATGCTGATGTAATATTAAAAGGCACACGCGTGGATGGTATTTACAATATGGATCCAGAAAAGAATGAAGATGCTATTAAATTTGACTCAATATCTTACAAAGATGTAATGAGTAAAGGTTTAAAAGTTATGGATATGACTGCATTTGCATTAAGTAGAGAAAATAATTTACCTATTGTGGTTTTTGATATGAACACCAAAGGAAACCTTGAAAAAGTGATTTCTGGTGAAAATATTGGAACAATAGTTGATAAATAATCCTAAAATTTAAGTTTTTCAATTATGACTGAAGAATTAATATTTATTGTTGATAGTACAAAAGAATTAATGGGAAATGCTATTACCCATTTAGAAAAGGAATTTCGAAATATTAGAGCAGGAAAAGCAAGTCCGGCAATGTTGGGTGGAGTAAATGTAGATTATTACGGAGCTCTTACACCGCTTTCTCAAATTGCAAATGTAAGCACTATGGACGCCCATACAATTACAGTACAACCATGGGAAAAAAACATGTTACAAGGTATTGAAAAGGCAATTATGCTAGCAAATCTTGGATTTAACCCAATGAATAATGGGGAAATCATTATTATTAATGTACCTGTATTAACTGAAGACAGACGTAAAGAGCTTTCAAAACAAGCAAAAGCAGCAGCAGAATATGCTAAAGTGAGCATTAGAAATGACCGAAGAGAAGCGATGAATGAAATTAAAAAAGCTGAAGCTTCAGAAGATATGAAATCGAATACAGAGGTTGATATTCAAAAATTAACCGATAATCATATTTCTCAAGTTGATGATCTTTATAAGATTAAAGATCAAGAAATCATGAAAGTTTAAGCAAAAAAATATTTATTATTTAAAAAATCTCCCTTTATATTTTAAAGGGAGATTTTTATTTAAAACAATATGAATTACCCCAAATATTAACTGATATGACATTTATAAAAACGCTATATGGAATGATAATTTAACCTTAAAATTAACTTATAAATTAAGCCTCGGATTTTAATTACGAACCTGTTGTAAGCCCAACTATTTTCATACCTTTGCAGAAATTTTTTTTGATGGATTTTTGGACTCGAGTTTCTAGGATAATTTTAAAAAGACGATATATTATATTAATAATAATCGCAGGTTTCACATATTTTTTAGCTTCACAAATGCAGTATATGCGTTTTTCATATACCGAAGCCAATTTACTTCCCGAAAATCATCCCGTTAATGTTGAATACGACAAGTTTTTAAAAATCTTTGGTGAAGAAGGAAATATTATTGTCCTTGGAGTTAAAGATTCAACAATTTTTACTCCAAAAAAATTCAAGGCTTGGAACAACTTATCTAAAGAATTAGAAAGCCTTAAGGAAATAGACTTCACCGTTTCCATTGGAGATATTAAAAAGCTTAAAAAAAATACTGCTGAGGAAAAATTTGATTTAGAGCCACTTTATAAAGTTTTACCTGAAACAACAGAAGAAGTTCTAAAAATAAAAAAAGACCTTTTCGAAAACCTTCCATTTTTTGATAATTTATTATTCAATAAAAATACTGGAACAATTAGATCGATTATCTATTTAGATAAGAACATTGTAAATACAGCTGCCCGTAAAGACTTTATTTTCGAAGTTTTAAATCCTGCAATTAAGGCATTTGAAAAAGAGAATGATATAGATATAAGAGTTTCTGGGATGCCTTACATTCGAACCATGAATGCTCAAAATATTATTGATGAAATTGGGTTGTTTGTAGGATTAGCTTTAGGAGTAACGGCATTGATTTTCTTTTTCTTTTTCCGTTCAATTCGCGCAACTTTTATTACTTTATTGGTTGTAAGTATAGGTGTTGTATGGGCTTTTGGTTTTATTGGATTATTTAGATATGAAATTACTGTTTTAATGGCCTTAATTCCACCATTAATTATTGTAATTGGTGTTCCAAACGCCATCTTCTTAATTAATAAATACCAACAAGAAGTAAAAAAACATGGTAATCAAGCAAAATCATTGCAACGCGTTATTACTAAAGTTGGAAATGCAACTTTAATGACCAATGTAACTACCGCTTCTGGTTTCGCAACTTTTGTTTTTACAAAAAGTCAGCTTTTAAGAGAATTCGGTACCATTGCTTCAATAAATATATTAGCTATTTTCATATTGGCATTATTGATTATACCAATTATTTATAGTTTCATGTCTTTACCTAAAGAAAAGCATTTAAAACATTTAGAACGTAAATGGATTGATGCTATAGTTTCTTGGATGGAATCTATTGTAAGAAACAATAGGTTAACTGTATATATTACAACCATAGCGCTTATCATTATTAGTATAATTGGCGTATATAAAATTAAAGTTTCAGGCAGTTTAATTGAAGATATGCCTAAAGGCAAAGAATTCTTTAAAGATATTGAATTTTTTGAAGAGGAGTTTGGAGGAATAATGCCGCTTGAAATAATAATTGACACTAAAAAAGAAAAAGGAGTAATGAATTTATCTACGTTAAAACGTATGGATAAATTAGAAGAAACCATTGATGAAATCCCTCAACTTTCAAAACCGCTTTCTGTTTTAAATATTATTAAATATTCAAAGCAGGCTTTTTATAGTGGATTACCAAAATACTATCAATTACCAAATAATCAAGAAAAAAACTGGATTTTAAATTACTCCAAGAACTCAACATCCAATACTAATTTATTAAATAATTTTGTTGATTCTACTGGCAGATATGCTCGAATGACAACTTTCATGAAGGATATTGGGACTGATAAAATGGAAATTATTGAAGAGCGTCTTCAACAAAAAATTAACAAGGAATTTCCAAAAGAAAAATATGATGTTGCAATGACTGGTGGTGCATTGGTGTTTTTAAAAGGAACAAAATACTTAATTAATAATTTAGTTCTTTCCCTTTCGTTAGCCATTATTTTAATTGCTGTGTTTATGGCATTTATGTTCAGATCTTTTAGAATGATTATTATCTCATTAATTCCAAATATTTTCCCACTATTAATAACGGCTGGTTTAATGGGATATTTAGGAGTTCCTATAAAGCCTTCAACTATATTGGTATTTAGTATTGCTTTTGGTATTTCAGTTGATGATACTATCCATTTTTTAGCAAAATACAGGCAGGAATTAATTGCTAATAACTGGAGAATTAAGCAATCTGTATATGCTGCATTACGAGAAACAGGAGTAAGTATGTTCTATACATCTATAGTTTTATTTTTCGGATTTTTAGTGTTTACAGTTTCAAGTTTTGGTGGTACAATTGCATTGGGAGGTTTAGTTTCAATCACTTTATTATTTGCAATGGTTTCTAACTTAATTTTATTACCATCATTATTACTTTCTCTTGAAAAGAAAATCGCAAATAAAGAAGTTTTAAAAGAACCTGTTCTCGATATTTTAACTCCTGAGGATGAAAATGATTCTGAATCCTAAAAATTCAAAATTAAAATAACAAAGTAACACTAGTTCTATTAAAGTTTCAACTTACAAACTTTCTAACTTTCATTACTTCTTGTATCTTTGCATCTCTAAAATTTAGATAATGAAAAGAAGCAATGTCGCTGAACTTTTAAGTTCAGGTAAAGTTTTACACGAAATAACTGTAAAAGGTTGGGTAAGAACATTCAGAGCAAATCGTTTTATTGCATTAAATGATGGTTCTACTATAAATAATATTCAATGTGTAGTTGATTTTGAAAACACCAATGAAGAGACATTAAAAAGAATCACAACTGGTGCGGCAATTTCCATTAAAGGAACTCTGATTGAAAGTCAAGGAAAAGGTCAAAGTGTTGAAATTCAAGTTAATGAAATTGAAATCTTAGGGGATTCAAACCCTGAAGAATATCCAATTCAACCAAAAAAACATAGTTTTGAATTTTTAAGAGAAAATGCTCACTTAAGAGTAAGAACTAACACTTTTAGCGCTGTCATGCGTGTTAGATCTGCATTGTCTTTTGCTGTTCATAAATATTTTATTGAAAATGGTTTTTTTAATTTTCATGCACCGATTATTACAGGATCTGATGCTGAAGGCGCTGGAGAAATGTTCAATGTAACTACCATTAATCCAACGAATCCACCAAAAGACGATAAAGGAAATATAGATCACACTAAAGATTTTTTCGGAAAAACTACAAATCTTACTGTTTCCGGGCAATTAGAAGCAGAAACCTATGCTATGGCATTAGGAAAGGTTTATACTTTTGGACCAACGTTTAGAGCTGAAAACTCGAATACTACTCGCCATTTATCAGAATTTTGGATGATAGAACCAGAAGTTGCCTTCAACAATTTAGATGATAATATGGATTTAGCTGAAGATTTTATAAAATCAGTTATTTCATATATTTTACAAAATTGTAAAGATGATATTGACTTTTTAAACAGCAGACAAGAACAAGAAGAAAAATCAAAACCTGCTAATGAAAGAAGTGAATTGAGTCTTTTAGATAAGTTAAAATTTGTAGTTGAAAACAATTTTAAACGTGTTAGTTATACAGAAGCTATTGATATTTTAAGAAATTGCAAGCCAAACAAAAAGAAAAAATTTCAATATATCATTGATCAATGGGGAGCAGATCTTCAAAGTGAACATGAACGTTTCTTGGTTGAGAAACATTTTAAATGTCCGGTAATATTATATGATTATCCTGCGAATATTAAAGCTTTTTACATGCGTCTAAACGAGGATGGAAAAACAGTAAGAGCGATGGATGTTTTATTTCCAGGGATAGGAGAAATAGTTGGAGGAAGTCAACGAGAAGAGCGTTTAGATATACTACAACAAAAAATGAAGGAACTAAATATTGAAGAAAAAGAATTATGGTGGTATTTAGATACACGAAAATTTGGTACAGCTGTTCATAGTGGTTTTGGTTTAGGTTTTGAACGATTAGTTCAATTTTCAACTGGAATGGGTAACATAAGAGATGTAATTCCATATCCACGAACTCCTCAGAATGCAGAATTTTAAACATTTAACTTAAAAAACATATTATTCACATAATATGTTTTTTTTGTATTTTTATAAAAATTGGAAAAGAATACATGTTGAAACAAAGTTTACATCAAAAATTATTACAAAAATTATCTCCTCAACAAATTCAATTGATGAAGATGATTCAATTGCCTACACAGGCATTTGAACAACGTCTTAAGCAAGAATTAGAAGAGAACCCTGCTTTAGAAAGCGGAAAAGAAAATATTGATGAATTTTCAGATTCTCAAAATGATGAATACGATGAGACCGGTAATGAAAGTATTAGTACAGAAGACATAAACATTGATGAATACTTAAGTGATGATGAAATTCCTAACTATAAAACACAAAGTAATAATTACTCTGCAGATGATGAAGACAAAGACATTCCATTCGCTTCAGGCATTTCATTTACCCAGTATTTAAAAAGTCAAATGAATACTTACCGTTTAAATGAAGATCAAGAAATTATTACAGATTTTCTAATTGGAAGTATTGATGAAAGTGGGTATATAAGAAGAGATTTAATGGATGTTTTAGATGATTTAGCTTTTACGCAAAACATTTACACAACAATTGAAGAATTAGAACAACTTTTAAAATTGGTTCAAGAATTAGATCCAGCCGGAGTAGGTGCACGTGATTTAAAGGAAAGCTTATTAATTCAACTAAAAAGAAAATCAGAACAACCAAGTAGAACTTTAGCTATTAATTTACTTGAACAATCTTTTGATCATTTTGTAAAAAAGCATTATAAAAAATTAACTCAAAAATTTCATGTTAGTGAGTCCGAGTTAAAGGAAGCCATAAAACAAATTGAACAATTAAACCCAAAACCTGGAGGTTCATTTGTTGGAAACAATAAAATTGCTGAACAAATTGTACCAGATTTTACTATTAGAATTGTTGAAGGAGAATTAGAGCTAACACTAAATTCGAGGAATGCTCCAGAGTTACATGTTTCAAAAGAGTACAACAATTTATTGAGTGGCTATAAAGATTCTAAAGAAAAAACACAGTCTCAAAAAGATGCTGTTTTTTTTATTAAACAAAAATTAGATTCAGCAAAGTGGTTTATTGATGCTATAAAACAAAGGCAACAAACATTACTGCTAAATATGAATGCTATAATGCAATACCAAAAAGAATATTTTTTAACTGGAGATGAACGAAAGTTAAAACCTATGATTTTAAAAGATATTGCTGACATCATCAATATGGATGTTTCAACTGTTTCTAGAGTTGCTAACAGCAAATTTGTAAGTACACCTTACGGCACAAAGCTTATTAAAGAGTTTTTCTCTGAATCCATGAAAAATGACAAAGGGAATGATGTTTCAACAAAGGAGATAAAAAATATTTTAGCAACTGTTATTAAAGAAGAAAATAAAAAGAAACCTTTACCCGATGATAAGTTAGCAGCTATTCTAAAAGAAAAAGGGTATCCTATAGCAAGAAGAACTATTGCTAAATACCGAGAACAATTAGATTTACCAGTAGCACGACTACGGAAAAAAATTTAATATTATAATTCGCTAATGTCCCAAAAATTTTCAAAGTTTATTTCCTATTTTTTCCATCCAATTAATTTTTCAATCATTGGAGCGATATTGTATTTTTTATTTTTACCTAAATACATTTTTAAACCTCAAGAATATACCATACTAGCTGTTATTTTTATAGGTACATACATATTTCCAATAATTCTATTAATGCTTTTAAAACGCTTTAAAATGATTGAAAGCTTTTATATGAGAACTATTGAAGAACGTAAATTTCCAACTTTATTATTTATCACGCTTTCTATAATATTTGGAAATTGGCTTTTTAAATCAACTATTGTAGATCTATTAGCTTTATTTTATTTTGGATATGCACTTAGCTTAATCTGCTCGTATATTCTCTTGCATTTAAAAATAAAAATGAGCTTGCACGCAACCGCAATTGGAGGATTAATAGGATTCTTAATTTATTTTAGTTCTTATTATAAAATAAATTTACTAATACTAATAGCTAGCTTATTTATTTTAAGTGGTTTTATTTCAACTTCAAGATTAAACCTTAAGGCACATAAATTAAATGAAGTAACTTATGGATATTTAATTGGTATTTGCTCTCAAATTATCACTTATTTAATTTACATAATGTAGAACCTGACACCTATACTCATGTCTCTCATATTAACTCTTTTGTTGTCTAAAGAAACACGATTAAATAAAGGCTTTAAACCATAATAAAAATAAATATTCCAAGTTCCATAACCTGTGGCTAACGTAATTCCGTAATGAATTTTTGAGAAATCCGTATTATTTTTAGTAATTATTGATTCAAAAGAATCAATATATTTAGATTTCGAATAAATTAAATAGGCAACTTTTATACCGCTATAAACTCGCCAAAATTTATATTTTTCAGGTGTAGACGTTCTCCAACGAATTTCAAAAGGAACTTCGATTGAATGCATTTTAAAATTATTTACTTCATACTCTGAAGCAATATCTAAAACTGTAATTTTATCCTGGTGAATTATCTTTAAATTTTGGATGTAAGCATTATAGGAATAACCAAGACCAACGCCTAATCCAAAATTTCTTTGAGAGTTTAAAGGAACATCTTTAATAAAACCAAATGCTAAACCTCCTGAAAAACCATTCTGAGAAATTCCTTCAGGCTTATTATTTAATATATCATAATTTAACGAAAAGTAAAGTTGATCTTCTAAATAATTAAGATCAATAGAATCACTTTTGATTTGAGTATAACCATTAAAAAAATAACATAAAAAAACAACTAAAAAAAAATAATTCCTCATCCACAACATATTTAAATATATTTAAAAAACGAAAAAAGACAATCAAAATTATTTGATTGTCTTTTTTATTATTTTAGAACAATAAAATTTATTAATAGTTACCTTTTAGGTCATTCCCCTTTGTAGTGGAAAAACTAATTTTTAACGCATTAATATCTCTAAGTTGTTCTTTAATATCTAGTATCGTACCAACATTTGCTTCTTTATCAGCTTTAATAGAAGTAGTCATATATTTAACTTCTTCTTCTTTTCTTAAAGCTCTTTCGGAAAAAATAAAACTAGGTACATCTTTAACATCAATAATTTTATCATTTACTTGGATTTTATCTCCAGATATTCTAGCATCCTTTGATTTTCCAACGTAAATTGTACTTACTAAACTCTTTTGTTCCAATTTTTTCACTTCACTTGCTGTAGGAAGTGCCGGTTTTTTAATTAACAAATCAGTTTCCCTCATTGTTGTTGAAACCATAAAAAAGAACAATAACATAAATACAATATCAGGTAAAGACGCCGTTGAAATTGCAGGCAACCCTTTTTTCTTCTTTTTAAACTTACTCATAATCTGATATTATTTTATTGGTTCAGGCTCTGATATAATTTGAGGATATTTATCCTTTAAATTATCTATTTTCACTTTTAAACTCTCTGTAGCATTATCTTTGTAATCACTTAATATAGCATCGTAAGATCTACCATATAACTTTAAAGCCAATTTGTTACGTAACTCATTATAAGCAGCCTCTATCTCATTTTGAATAGATACATACATACCATAAGTTGTCCCTCTATCGCTTTGTAAAGATATAATAGCTTTACTTGGATGATCCGATGATAAAGGATCTTTTGCTCCATTACAGTAATCACATGGTTCACCTGGCTTATCACCAATTGAATTACCAACACCACCACCATTATCAATAAAATCCATTGCCAAACGCTTAATGTCTGTAACTTTAACATATTGCTCACCTTCAATCAAAATTTGATTGTTACGGTTTACAGTTATATCAAAAACATTTTTTTGTTTAACAATAACATCAGGATTATCTATAGGTGATTTTTCTGGAAGCTTACGAGCAATTCCAGAATCCACATCCATAGTGGTAGTTACTAAGAAAAATATTAAAAGCAAGAACGCAATGTCTGCCATTGAACCAGCATTAATTTCTGAATTTTCTCTTCTTGCCATAATTATTTTATTTTATAAGTCCTTTAACAAAGTCGAATAAAAAGAAACCTAAACCAATAGTTCCTAATATAAAACTGTAGTTAATTAATGCACTTACCCATTTTGAAACACTTCCAGCTTCTCCATCTTCTAATACTTTACCCATTTGATCGGTAACAGCCTCTCCAGATGCGAAACTATATGCTAACACTAATAAAACTGCTAAAACACCAACACCAATTAGAGTTCTTTTAAGAACGTCTGGGTGTTTGAATAAATTTAGCATAGAAAACACAACTGCAATGACAGTTGAAGCTACTAGTGCTATAATAGAAAATGTAATAAATGGAGACAGAATACTATTCTGTAAACCTGCATCTTCAGTTATCGCTGCATCGCCTTCAACAACAATTCGCATAAAGAAATAGAATCCAATAAACCCTATTAATCCAACAACTATTGTTAAAATTTTTGATAATTTCTCATTCATAATTTATCTTATTTTTTATGTTTAACCAAAAGGTCAACAAGTGAAATTGAGGCATCTTCCATGTTGTTTACAATACTATCTACTTTAGAGATAATGTAATTATAAAAAACTTGTAAAATAATAGCCACAACCAATCCAAATACTGTTGTTAATAAGGCAACTTTAATACCACCCGCAACAACTGTTGGAGAAATATCACCTGCAGCTTGAATAGAGTCAAATGCACCAATCATACCAATTACAGTTCCCATGAAACCAAGCATTGGAGCTAAAGCAATAAATAATGATAACCAAGAGATGTTTTTCTCTAACAATCCCATTTGAACTCCACCGTAACCAACAACTGCTTTTTCAGCTGCTTCTACACCTTCATCCATTCTGTCTAAACCTTGGTAAAATATTGAGGCAACAGGTCCTTTTGTATTTCTACAAACTTCTTTTGCTGCTTCTACTCCACCTGATGCTAATGCATCATCAATGCTGCTAACTAATTTTTTAGTATTAGTTGTAGCCATATTTAAATAAATAATTCTTTCAATTGCAATAGCTAATCCTAAAATTAAGGCTACTAATACAATTCCCATAAAAAATGGTCCACCTTCAATAAAACGTTGTTTTAATTCTTGGTGAAATGTTTTCGCGTCTGTTGCATCGGCAACTTGTTCAGTTTTTGCTGCATCTTGTGCAATAGCTTTCGGTGCTGCTCCAAATAACAATAATCCTGTAATTGCAAGGATAGTAAATACTCTTTTCATCGTGTAATAGTTAATTTATTAATTTTTATCCGGTTTAATTATAAAATAATTCTACAAAAATTAGAAGCCATCATTTATAAATATTTTAAAGTTTTAAACTTATCTAACAACTCTAGGCAATCCACACTTTTGCGAATGGCAAGTAACAAAAAAATGTTGAATTCTGAAAATTTTACAACCTTTTTAAAAAAAAAATTTTAAAGTCAACTTTTTTAAAATATTTATAAAATTCTTGTTTATTTCCATCTTATTTTTCAAAATAAGATGAATAATGTGTTCTTTTATTTAAAAAAGATTACTCGGCTTCACTAATCTCTCCGCGCAATGCTGTTTCAAAAACAGCCTTAAAATTATTTTTTGGAATTTTTTCACCCAACAAGTACATTAGTTTTGCAATTGCCGATTCCGTTGTGATATCTTTTCCGCTTACAACTCCAATTTTATCCAATAAAATACTTGTTTCATATTGCCCCATTATAACACTCCCAGAAGCACATTGGGTTACATTAACAACTTGTATCCCGCTTTCAATTACACCTTTTAATAAGCAAATAAACCAGTCCTCATTTGGTGCATTACCTGAACCATAAGTTTCTAAAACTACTCCTTTCAACCCTTTAATAGATAAAATACTTTTCACAACATTTTCTGTAATCCCAGGGAAAATCTTTAAAATTACTATTTCACTTTCCAACTTTTTCCTAACAAAAAGCGGATTTCTATTTGTTGGATTAAAAAATAATTTCTTGTTAAACTTCAAATGAACTCCACTTTCTCCCAAAGGAGGGAAGTTTGGTGAAGTAAAAGCTTCAAAGTGCTCAGCATTAATTTTTGTAGTTCTATTGGCTCTATACAATTTATATTCAAAATACAAACAAACTTCAGATACTACTGGCTTTCCATTTTCTTGAGCAGACGCAATTTGAATAGAGGTAATTAAATTTTCTTTAGCATCTGTTCTTAAATCTCCAATTGGGAGTTGAGATCCTGTAAAGATTACTGGTTTGGATAAATTTTCAAACATAAAACTAATTGCAGAAGATGTATATGCCATTGTATCAGACCCATGTAGAACAACGAAGCCATCAAATTTCTCATAATTTTCTTCAATAATCTCAGAAATTAAAATCCAATTAGCTGGATTCATATTTGAAGAATCAATAGGCTCTTTTAATGAAACACTCTTTATTGAACAATTCAATTGATTGATTTCTGGAATATGGTGTAAAAGTTTTTCAAAATTAAAAGTGCGTAATGCACCAGTCTTATAATCTTTCACCATCCCTATTGTTCCTCCAGTATATATTAAAAGAATGTTCGATTTGTTTGCCATTTTGTCTGCCTCTTGAATTTGGAATAATTTATGATGTAAATTTACTACATTAAATATTCATTAACTAAAAAAAGGACTTATGGGATTTTATATTATTATTGGACTTATTTCTTTAATTAGCTGGCTAGTTAGCCAAAAACTAAAAAATAAATTCAAATATTATTCAACTATTCAATTACAAAACGGGTTGAGCGGAAAAGAAATTGCTGAAAAAATGCTTCACGATAACGGTATTTATGATGTAAAAGTAATTTCAACTCCAGGAAGTTTAACTGACCACTATAACCCATTAAACAAAACTGTTAATTTAAGCGAATCGGTTTATGGCCAAAGAAATGCTGCTTCAGCAGCTGTTGCCTCGCACGAAGTTGGGCACGCTGTTCAACATGCTCAAGCGTATCAATGGTTAGGAATGCGCTCAAAATTAGTACCTGTTGTGAATGTATCCTCTAAATTTTCACAGTGGCTTGTTATTGGTGGCTTATTATTAAGTGCTTTTTCTGGCAATTCAGGAATTGGGTTCGCAATAGCCGTTTTAGGGCTTTTAATGATGGCTTTAGCAACTCTATTCAGCTTCATTACATTACCTGTTGAATATGATGCAAGCAATAGAGCATTAGCCTGGTTAAAAACAAATAATATGCTTACTAATGCAGAGCAAGATGGAGCTAAAGATTCTTTAAAATGGGCAGCCAGAACTTATTTAGTTGCCGCACTTGGATCACTAGCAATGCTATTATATTGGGGATTACAAATTTTTGGTTCTCGAGACTAATTAAAAAAAGCCGATGAAAATCGGCTTTTTTTATAATGCAATTTGACGATCTATTTGTTGATCCAGCGAAATAAAGGTTTCTGTTCTTGCAACCCCTTTAATAGATTGAATCTCGTCACTCAATATTTTCATTAAATGATTATTATTTTTACATAATAATTTAATGAAAACAGCATAATTCCCTGTAGTATAATGACTTTCCACAACTTCAGGTATTTCTTTTAAACGATTTATAGCAGAAGAATATTTACTCGATGTATCTAAATAAACTCCAACAAAAGCCATCGTGTTATATCCTAAAATCTTTGGGTTAATTACAAATTTAGAACCTGAAATTAATCCTGATGATTCTAACTTACGTAACCTTTGATGAATTGCCGCACCAGAGATCCCTATTTCACGTGCAATACTTAAAATAGGTGTTCGTGCATCTTTCATTAGATGTTTTAAAATAGTTTTATCAATACCATCAATATGCAACTCTTTTTCTTTCATAACGACATAAAATCTAAGTAAATTTAAAAAAATAAAGGATATGAAAAATTCATATCCTTTATTTTAATAATTTAAAGTTATTAACCAACTTATTTTACTTCTGGCTGCATAACAAAATCTTCCATAAATTTTGTAGTGTAGTTCCCAGCAATATAATCTGGGTGATCCATTAATTGTCTGTGGAATGGAATTGTAGTTCTAATACCTTCAATTACAAACTCATCCAAAGCTCTTCTCATTTTACTAATTGCTTCTTCTCTTGTTTGCGCTGTAGTTATCAGTTTTGCAATCATTGAATCGTAATTAGGCGGAATTGTATATCCTGCATAAACATGTGTATCAACTCTTACCCCATGACCTCCAGGAACATGTAATGTAGTTATTTTACCTGGTGATGGTCTAAAGTTATTATATACATCTTCTGCATTTATTCTACACTCAATTGAATGAAGTTTAGGAATATAATTTTTACCTGATATTGGAATTCCGGCAGCAACTTTAATTTGCTCATAAACTAAATCATAATCGATAACTTGTTCTGTAATCGGATGCTCCACCTGAATACGTGTATTCATTTCCATAAAGTAGAAATTTCTATGTTTATCTACTAAAAACTCTACAGTACCAACTCCTTCATATCCAATATACTCAGCTGCCTTTACTGCGGCATCACCCATTTTCTTCCTTAATTGGCTCGTCATAAATGGTGACGGAGCCTCTTCAGTTAACTTTTGATGACGACGTTGTACGGAACAATCTCTTTCAGATAAATGACAAGCTTTACCAAAAGAATCGCCAACAATTTGAATTTCAATATGTCTTGGTTCTTCAATTAATTTTTCCAAATACATTCCGTCATTTCCAAAACAGGCAAAAGCCTCTTTTCTTGCAGAATCCCAAGCATTTCTTAAATCGCTTTTTTTCCAAACTGCACGCATTCCTTTTCCACCACCTCCAGCGGTTGCTTTTAACATGACTGGGTAACCCATTTCATCAGCTAGACTTTCTGCTTCTTCATAAGATTCTAATAATCCTTCAGAGCCAGGAATAGTTGGTACACCTGCAGCCTTCATTGTTGCTCTTGCAGAAGCTTTATCACCCATTTTATTAATCATATCGGCTGTAGCGCCAATAAACTTAATACCATGTTCTTCACATAATTTTGAAAACTTAGCGTTTTCAGCTAGAAACCCATATCCTGGGTGTATTGCATCAGCATTCGTTATCTCGGCAGCTGCTAAAATTGCTTGCATTTTCAAATACGACTCACTACTTGGAGGAGGCCCAATGCAAACTGCTTCATCAGCAAAACGAACATGTAAGCTTTCAGCATCCGCAGTTGAATAAACTGCAACGGTTTTCACACCAATCTCTCTACAAGTTCTTATAACTCGTAAAGCTATTTCTCCTCTATTGGCTATTAATATTTTTTTAAACATAATGCGTCAAAATTATTATAAACAAATTCGAATTTCAAATTAGATCTGAAATTAAAATTTAAAAAATAGGGTTATACTTTACGATGGGTCTACTAAAAATAATGGCTGACCAAACTCTACAGGAGTTCCGTCTTCAACCAAAACTTTTATTATTTTTCCTGAAAGTTCAGCTTCAATTTCGTTAAATAATTTCATCGCTTCAACCATACAAACAACGGTATTAGCGCTAACCGAATCACCTACCTCAACAAAAACAGGTTTATCTGGGGAAGGTTTTCTATAAAATGTACCAATAATTGGAGAAGTAATTTCTTTGTATTTACTACTTTCCGCATCTGCAACTGTTTCAGCAACAGGAGCTGTAGGCAATGGTTGATTGGCAACTTGCATTTGAGGCATGTTTAAAGGTGCTTGATGTAGGATTGTTGTTTCCGTTTTTTCAGACCCCGTTTTAATGGTGATTTTTATATCCTCCATTTCAAGTTTAACTTCACTTGCGCCAGATTTAGCTACAAATTTTATTAGATTTTGAATATCTCTTAAATCCATATTCATTTAGTTTTAGTTGTTAATATATTATGAATTATACGCCCATTTAAAGTAAATTGATCCCCAAGTGAAACCACCTCCAAATGCTGCAAAAATTATTTTATCTCCTTTTTTAAGCTGTTGTTCGTAATCTGCTAATAACAATGGCAAAGTAGCTGAAGTAGTATTACCATATTTTTGAATATTCATCATTACTTTTGAATTATCCAATTCAATTCTATTTGCTGTCGCCTCAATAATCCTTTTATTCGCCTGATGTGCTGCAAGCCAATCAACATCCTCTTTCTTTAAATTATTTCGGTCCAATATTTTTACTGCAACATCTGCCATATTAAATACCGCATTTTTGAAAACAGTTTTACCGTCTTGAAAAACGAAATTTTCTTTTTTATCTATTGACTCCTTAGTTACAGGATACAAAGACCCACTAGATTTAACTTGTAAAAAATCTCTACCTGAACCATCACTTCTTAAATACTCATCTTGCAAACCTAAACCTTCTTCATTCGGTTCGAACAAAACAGCTCCAGCTCCATCTCCAAAAATTATACAAGTAGCTCTATCTGTATAATCGATCATCGAAGAACATTTATCTGCTCCAATAAGAAGTACCTTCTTATATTTTCCAGATTCTATATATCTTGAAGCTACTGACATGCCATATAAAAAACTTGAACATGCTGCTTCCAAATCAAAACCAAAAGCATTCGTTGCGCCAATTTCAGTTGCAACAAAAACAGCGGTCCCAGCAGCTTGCATATCAGGTGTTGCTGTAGCAACAATAACCAATTCAATTTCTTTAGGGTCTAATTTCTTTTTAGAAATTAATTGCTGAGCAGCTTTAATAGCCATAAAGGATGTTCCTTTTCCTTCTCCTTTTAATATTCTACGTTCCTTAATCCCAGTTCTTGAAGTAATCCACTCATCATTAGTATCCACCATTTTCTCCAACATAGCGTTTGTTAAAACGTCTTCTGGAACATATTTTCCAACGGCTGTAATCGCGGCAGTTATTTTTGTCATAATGTGTTTCTTTTTAGTCAAAAAAAAGAGTTTCAAAGTAATGAAATTTATTTTTAATAACTATGAAATTAATCAATATTTAGCTTATTTTATTCTGAAAAATAAAAAAAACCCTCAAAATGAGAGTTTTTTACTTATTTAATGTCAATAAGTTATGCTTGAGTTTCTATTGAATCAATTACAATTTGACCTCTATAATAAAGCTTCCCTTCATGCCAATGAGCTCTATGGTATAAGTGAGCTTCTCCTGTAGTTGGATCAACAGCTACTTGAGGAACTACAGCTTTATAATGAGTTCTTCTTTTATCTCTTCTTGTTTTTGATATTTTTCTTTTAGGATGTGCCATTACTCTTATTTTTTTCTATTAGTAAATTCTTTTAATTTATTCCATCTAGGATCTATCTCCTTATGATTATCTTCTTCTAAATCTTCATCTAGATCTTTAACTTCCAATTCTTTTAATTTTTCTAAAACATCTGAACTCAATGTTCCATCAGTTACACCTGGATGAATCCTTTTTAAAGGAACTCCTAATATAATGGATTCATATATATTCTGAGCAACATTAATTTTAAATTCAGAATATGGAATAATAAGTAATTCTTCATTTTCGTTATTAAACTCATCTCCATATTTCACAATTAAATCCATTTCGGTTTCAATTGGTTGGTGAAATAACTCATTTGTTATATCACAAGCCACTTCAACCCATCCATAAAATTTAAAATTCAACTCAAACATTGTTAGTTTTTTCAAAAATGACAAAACTACTTTTACGCTTGAATTGTTAAACTCATCGTACTTAAAAAAATTAAAGAACTTATTATCAATTGTATATTCAAATTGATGCATTCCTTCTTTTAATCCCATAAAAGAAATATCAAACTCTTTTAAATCTTTCATTTAGAACTTCAATTTGAGCGTGCAAAGATATAAAATTTAAAATATTATAATAAAATAAATACTAAAATTTTAAACTTTTTATTTCTGGCGCGTAATTTTTAATGTGTTTTCTGTCAAACTTTTATATTCTCTACGTGTTTTAAAAACTTGTATCCCACTAAAAACAGCTTCCTTAAAGGAATTAATATTTGCCTTATCCTTACCCGCTAACTCATAAGCTGTGCCATGGTCTGGTGAAGTTCTTACCTTATTTAATCCAGCTGTATAATTTACACCCTCACCAAAAGATAATGTTTTGAAAGGCGCCAAACCCTGATCGTGATACATTGCTAATATAGCATCAAAATTTTTGTAATTCCCAGAACCAAAAAAACTATCTGCTGCATAAGGACCATAAACTAACTTTCCTGTTTCTTGAATTTCAGTTATAGTTGGTCTTATTACCGTGTCATCTTCAGTCCCTATTACCCCATTATCACCACAGTGCGGATTTAAACCTAAAATTGCAATCTTCGGCTTTGATTTTGCAAAGTCCTGAACCATAGAGTTATAAACTATTTCAACCTTGTTCTTTATTAATTCAGGTGTAATCGTTTCTGAAATTTTTGAAACAGGGATATGCCCTGTAATCAAACCTATTCTTAAACTTTCAGTCATTAAAATCATTAAACTCTCACCCTCTAACTTTGATTCTAAGTATTCAGTATGCCCAGGAAATTTAAAATTTTCAGATTGTATATTATCTTTATTAATTGGAGCGGTAACTAGCACATCTATTTCATTTTTTGAAAGTGAATCAGTTGCGGCCTCTAAGGATTTGAAAGCATATTCTCCAGATAAACTAGTTGGTTTTCCTAAATTAATTTCAATATCTTCTTTCCATAAATTTAAGATATTTATTTTTCCAGAAATTGCCATTTCAACATCTTTTATCCCATTAAAAGGGATACTTAAATTCAATGTTTTTTGGTATGCTGTTATAAGTTTTGTTGACCCAAATATTATTGGTGTACAAAAATCCAACATTCTTTTATCTAAAAATGTTTTTAAAATAATTTCAATCCCAATCCCATTAAAATCTCCAATAGAAATTCCTACTATTATTTTTTCCGATTTATCCATTAATAAGGTTAATTATTCTTAATTTTGAGACTTCAAAAGTAATCAATTTAATTTACAAAATCATGTTTACAGGTATTATTGAAAGTATAGGTATTGTTAAAAATATTGTTAAAGAAGGAGAAAATTCACATATAACAATTGAAAGTGAATTCACTTCAGAATTAAAAATTGATCAAAGTATTGCTCATAATGGAGTTTGCTTAACAATTGTAAAAATAAACAATAAAGAATATACTGTAACCGCCATAAAAGAGACAATAGATAAATCAAATTTTAAACATATTAAAATTGGAGATTTAATAAATTTAGAAAGAGCTATGATTCTTGGCGCAAGATTGGATGGACATATTGTTCAGGGTCATGTAGATCAAACTGGAACATGTACTGAAATTATTGAAGAAAACGGCAGTTGGGTTTTTAGTTTTGAATACGATAGTTCATTAAGTAATATAACTATTGAAAAAGGCTCAATAACTATAAACGGGATAAGTTTAACCGTTGTAAACTCTAAAAACAATAGTTTTTCTGTCGCTATTATTCCTTATACATATGAAAACACCAATTTTCATACATTTAAAATTGGAACATCTGTTAATTTAGAATTTGATGTTATTGGGAAATATGTAGCCCGATTATTGGAAAAATAATTATTTTTTTTGCTTTACTTGGTAAGCTCCATAAACAACTGCTCCAATTAATAATAAGGATAATCCTCCATCAATTGGCAACCCAGGTGGTGGCGCGGCAGGTTTTGGTTCTGGCGGTATTATTTTTGTTTGAGAATTCACTACACTACAAAATAGTATAAAGAAAAAACTTAACACATATATGTTAATTTTCTTTTTCATTCTTATGGGGTTCAAGGATTTAGTGCAATATTTTTTTACTAATATAATACAAATGTAAACTTTTATCTAAAAAAACGATGTTATATTAAATATTATTGTCTTTATAAATAAATATTTAATTTCTTTTTTGACAAATATAAATTTATTTTCCTCCTTCCAATAAATTCTTTATTATTACTAAGCAAACTACCTATTAAGATATATAATTGGTATAAATAAAAAAACAAACAGTCATTGATTTTAACCTTCATTCATAAATTTTAGAATAAACCCTCAAACCAAAATTTTTTACCCTTTAAAACATTTATAAATTAAATATGTTTACTATTATAATCTCTATAAATACTATTCATCGGGTATTAATGGTATTTCATCTTATAAACCCAATGATTTAGCTTAAAAAAAATTAAACTTATTTATTTAATAATAAATTTATCAAAAACACATATTAATGCTCTAAGCAATATTATGATAAATTAATTATTGAAATCAACTAAACACCTATAAAAAATGACAAATTTACTTCTATGTGCACTTGAAAATAATGGTGATTATAATATCTCAAAACTGAAAGAAACGCTTACTCGAATATATGGCCCTCTACAATTACACCATAATTACTCAACTCAAAATGAGAACCAAACTAAATTTTACCTAGAAAAAGGTAGTGAAAATTACAAAAGAGTTCAGAATGGTGAAGAAATTATTATGTATCCATAGTAATTTCTTCAAAAATCAAATTACTCTCTACCCCTACACCAAACAAACTTAAACCCCTTATTATGGCAACAATTTACATACTCCATTTAATTACCGGAATTTTAACAATTGGTATGGCTACATTATTAGTTATTATTTCAGAAAAATCATAATTAATGACACTAAAATAATTTACTATAAATATTTATAAAATCAACATTTTAAAATGACTTAATCAACTATAGGTCATAGCTACTTATGTAGTTTCGCTTTTAATTTTAAAAAAATGCGAGTGTTTATAAAAGAAGATTTATTTCTAAACATCACGAAGCCTCTGATAAACAGATGTTTAATTTAGCAAATCGAACTCAATAAGTTCTTATGAAGTTTTGAAAATAGCATAATTTATAGAAAAAAAGTCATCAAACCACAATAAATTATCTACAACAGGTTGGTTCCTAATTTAAAACCCAACGAATATATTTCTTGAAATTAAACTAAAATGAAATTCAAGAGAATATTTATCCAAATCTCTACCATTTTCAAAACTCCTTATTTGAATAATCTCATTACTTTTAACTCCATAAATTAATTCAACAAAAAACAAGTCAACTGAATAACAATTTATGGTTTCTGTTTTAGAAACATAATGTGTCAAATAAATTCCCTGATTGCAAACAGCAGTAATTTTTTTATCCTCACTAAGTAAATTAAATTCTTCTAAAGTCATAATAGATTGATTTTTAGATGAATTTACTTTAAATACTAAAAATTAATTATCCATTTTAGATGAATGACGTTTCAACCCCGATTAATGACGAATTTGTACTGTTTTTCATTTTTTAATACAAACATAATTACTAAAAAAGAGCCACAATTACTTGTAGCTCTTATAGTTATTCTTGTTTTTAGTTTATTCTTAATGAGTAATTATTTTATCTGGATTACCATCCGGATCTCCTGATACAAAACCAGACTGCACTCCATTGCCTAAAAGCAATACACCGGCAACATGAGGCGTGGCCATTGAGGTTCCAGAAATTGTATTATAACCGCCATCTTTCCAAGTAGACTTTATACCTACCCCAGGTGCACACCAATCAATTGGAGGGTTACCATAATTAGAAAAACTTGCGAAATTATCATTAACATCAGAAGCTGAAACAGTTACTATATAATTTCCATTTGCTCTTGCTGGTGAATGATTATTAGCGTCATCACTTTCATTTCCTGCAGCTAAACAAAATATTACTTTACTTAAATTTGAAGCTTCAACTACGGCTGCATCCAAAGTGTCAGATGCTCCACCTCCTAAACTCATATTTGCAACATCACCTAATTTTCCATTAGCACCAACATATTCAACCCCAGCAATTACACCAGAATAAGCGCCACTTCCTCTTCTATCCAAAACTCTTACAGCAACAACAGTTGCTCCTGCAGCTACCCCAACAACACCTTCAGAATTATCAATTGCTGCAATTGTACCCGCAACATGAGTTCCATGACCATTTGCATCACTTGGATTATTAGCATCTCTTCCACCTAAAAACGAAACACTTCTACTAGCATCTACATTTAAATCAGGATGTGTTAAATCAACCCCTGAATCAATAACCCAAGCAGTTCCTGTTGAACCTCCTGTAACACCTCCATTAACTCTGGTTATACCCCAAGGTATTTCTTGAGCAACAGTTCCTCCACCACCACTTCCTGGCTTAGCCGGTTTTGCAAGTGTAATTAACTTATCTTGTTCAATGTATTTTACACGACTGTCACTTTTTAACATTTCAAGTTGATCAACACTAAGTTTTGCTGCAAATCCATTTACACTAAACCCATAAGTTTGCACTATATTTTCTTTAGCAAGTTCAAGTTTAGGGAATTTTGAAAGGATCTCATTTGTAACCGAATTTTTCATTTGACTATACTTCAAATTCGCTTTTTTTGCAGAAGATTCTCCATTTAAAACTACAATATACTGACCTTCTATTGGCTCTGTTTTAAAATTAACTAATGATTCTGAATCGGTCGACTTCATAGGTGATTCATCATCTTGACATCCAATAAAAAATAATGGAATGGCAAAAACAAACAATACGGTAACCTTGAATAAAATTTTTGATTTTTTCATAAATGAGTGATTTAGATTGATTTTAAAAACGGGGTAGAAACTTATTTTCTCTCTAGGGGGTTGATAAATATATAAAATATTTAACACTATCCTAAATTTTATTTAAATTTATTGTAAATACATTGAAGTTATATCATCTTACGCGATGAAAAACAAAGATATTTACATTTTATATTTCAAAAAAAATAAAAAATATCTATTACCAATGATATTAATAAATCAACGAAAGGAAAATCACATCTAATTAATAATTAAAAAAACCTTACAAATCTAAGATCTATAAGGTTTTACGTTTTATAAAGGTGGTCCCACTTGGGCTCGAACCAAGGACACCCTGATTATGAGTCAGGTACTCTAACCAGCTGAGCTATGGGACCTAAAACTGGGTGCAAAAATAACACATATTTACTTTATGCACAATATTTATTGGAGAATTTTTTATTTTATAATTTTTTATATTCGCGTAAAAAATATAAGATGCACAAAACTACTTATTTACTACTTTTTTTATTATCGTTAAATTTTAATTTATCAGCACAAATTAATAGTAGGGATAATAATTTCATCGACAATGTGCGGTTTGGAGGAGGATTTAATATTGGGTTTGGAAATTCTTATTCTACTTTTTCAATTTCACCAAGTGCTATTTACGATTTTTCTAATGAATTTGGTGCTGGATTAGGTTTTACTTATGTATATGTTAAAAATAAGTCTGTTGTTCAATCTACTACAAATTTAGTTGGAGGAAGTTTATTGGCGTTTTATAAACCAGTATACAATATTCAGCTTTCAACAGAATATGAACAATTAAAAGTTAGTCGGAAATACGGATTTTCCAATGAAGCATCATCGTGGCAACCTGCATTATACATTGGTCTCGAATATGTTTCTGGAAATATGGCAGTAGGTTTAAGGTACGACATTTTATTTGATGAAGCTACAAATATCATTTACTCATCAGCATTAACACCTGTTTTTAGAATTTACTTTTAAACCAAACTTTTTGAAATTCCCTTTTAAAAATTAAAAAAGTAACCCCCTCAATATTTTCATCTAGATTCGATCCTTTTATTGTTGCTAATTCTTTTTCTGGAACATCTATTCTATAAAGTAAATTTAAATAGTCTTCATAATTAAATTGAATTAATTTCTTTAAAACACTATTTAAGCAAGTCATTAATTGATTAATAGAAGTATTTAAATCAAAGCTTTCATCAATGTTCGACAATTGAAAATCTTTATTCAACTGTTCAATTAGTTTAGGTAATAAATTTTCATTTTCAATCTTCTCTAATAATTCGAATGTGTTTTTTACTGGCAACATTATATTTTTCTCTTCATTAAACTTAAACCAAAGTTTTTTAGAATCGCTTTTTTATCTGAAGTAATACTTAAAGTTTCTAAAACTTCAAATGCTTTATTTGTATAAACTTCAATTTCATTTATGGTAATATCAGAAATATTATTTCTTTTAAACAACTTTGTTACTTCGGAAACTTTCACTTCACTTTGCATTTGGGAATTATAATATTTTAAAAGAAGTTCCTTGTCGTTTTGGTCACAAATCGCAAGTGTTTTTAAAAACAGAAATGTTTTTTTATTTTCAATAATATCACCTCCTATTTGCTTCCCGAAAGATTCCGAATTACCAAAAGTATCTAAATAATCGTCTTGTAGTTGAAAAGCAATCCCTAGATTTAACCCAAATTCATATATTTTTTCAGCTTCCTCATCATTCACATTTGCGATAACAGCTCCCATTTTCATAGCTGCTGCAACTAGAACTGAAGTTTTATATGTTATCATTTTTATATACTCCGGTATGGTAACATCATTCCTAGTTTCAAAATCCACATCTAACTGTTGGCCTTCACAAACTTCTAAAGCTGTTTTACTAAATAATTTTATTAAATTTTTAAAAATCGAAGGTTCATAATTCTCAAAACATTGATAAGCCATTATTTGCATGGCATCTCCAGATAAAATACCTGTATTGATATCCCACTTATGATGTACAGTTTCCTTACTCCTTCTTATTGGGGCACTATCCATTATATCGTCATGGACTAATGTAAAATTATGAAAAACTTCAACCGCTAAAGCAGCATCAAAAGCATCTTTAACATTTCCACTAAATAAATCACAAGTCATTATTGTTAAAATAGGTCGCAATCGCTTACCACCTATTTGTAATATATAATGTATTGGTTCGTATAAGCTTACTGGTTCTTTTACTTGAATTTTTTCATTTAAATAAGAAATAAATTCGTCTTTATAAGTATCAACAATGTTCATTCAAATCATATTTTTTGTAAAAATACATCATTAGGAATTAAATAAATAATAGATACAAATATTAAATAGTACTATTTTAATAAAACCTTGGAAACTTTTTTTGTTTCTTAAGTTTCCTTATGTATATTTGCACTCGATTTAAAATCATTAATCTTATTATGAAAGAAACAATTCTCCAAAAAGCTGGTGAGATTTTCTTAAAATTTGGATTTAAAAGTGTTACAATGGATGATATTGCACAGGAATTAGCAATGTCTAAAAAAACAATTTATAAATATTTCAACAACAAAGAAGAGCTGGTAGATGAGAGCTTATCTTATTTACATAAATCCATGCATACATCTATTTTAGGCATTTGCGGACAAGGCTTTAATGCTATTCAAGAGAATTTTGAAATTAAGAAAATTTTTAAGGACTTATTTCAAAACTCAGATGATTCTCCGATGTATCAGCTTCAAAAATATTACCCAAAAACATATCAAAATTTAATAAGCACTGAATTTTCGATGTTTAAGGAATGTATCTCAAAAAATATTGAAAAAGGCATTCAGGAAGGTTTATACAGGAAAGATGTAGAAACAGAGCTTTCTACTAAGTTTTATTTTTCTTTAATAATGAGCGTTCATGATGCCAGTCTATACACCTATAACAAAAACAACATAAATAAATTAGAGTATAAGGTTCTTGAATATCACACACGGTCAATAGCTACTTTAAAAGGAATAAAAATACTAGAAGAACAACTTGATCAAAATTTAATGAAAAAATGAAAAAAATATTATTATTAGTTTTTGGAATACTACTTAGTATTTCTATTAATGCTCAAGAAAGCATTTCTTTATCGCTAAATCAAGCGATAGATTATGCCTTAAAAAATAGTTATGCATCCATAAATGCATCTAGAGATTTAGATGCGGCCAAATTAAAAAAATGGGAAACTACAACAATTGGGTTACCACAAGTAAGCGCTGTTATCGATTATCAAAATTGGATAAAACAACAAGTCTCTTTAATTCCCGCTGAATTTTTTGGAGGAGTTGCAGGTGAGTTTACAGAAGTATCTTTTGGAACGAAACATAATATGAATGCAACAGCAACTGTTAACCAATTAATATTTGATGGCTCATATTTAGTAGGTTTACAATCGGCTAAAACATACTTGAAAATTTCTGAAAATGCTAAAGAAAAAACCGAATTAGGAATTAGAGAAGCTGTAATTAATTCATACGGAAATGTTTTACTAAGTGCAGAAAGTGTACTTATTTTAGAGAAAAATATAGCGACCCTTGAAAAAACTTTAAATGAAACAAACCAGATTTATTTAAATGGTTTAGGCGAAGAAGAAAGCGTTGAACAACTTCAAATTACACTTTCTTCTGTAAAAAGCCAGTTGTCAAAAACAGAAAAACTAAAAAACATTGCGTACAAAATGTTAAATATCACTTTAGGTATCGACATTAATACTCCAATTGTTTTAACCAACAATTTAAATGAGCTTGCAAAAGAAAACATCAATTTAGAATTGCTTTCGTCAGATTTATCTATCGAAAACCATATTGATTATAAGATTGCTAAAAACACAGAAAAATCGAATGAATTATTGGTGAAACTAGAACAAAGTAAAGCACTTCCTTCTTTAAGTAGTTTTATAAATTTTGGATATGCTGGTTTTGGTGAAAATTTCAATTTCACAAAAAAAGATCAAAAATGGTTCGATTCTTCACTTTTAGGCGTTAGTTTAAACATTCCAATTTTTAGCAGTTTTGCACGAAGCTCAAGAACGCAACAAGCCAAAATTGAACTTGAAAAAGCCAAAACTAACCTAACAGAGACTGAACAAAAACTTAAGTTATTGTTAGAATCGGCTAAAACAGAATATAATTTTAGTGTTGAAGAATTTGAAAATTCAAAACAAAATTTAAAGTTAGCTGAACGCATTGAAGGAAAACAACAAATAAAATTCTTTGAAGGAATCTCAACAAGTTTCGAATTATCGGAAGCTCAAAGACAACTTTATACAATGCAACAAAATTATTTACAAGCTATGTTAAACGTAATTGCAAATAAAGCAGCATTAGACAACGCATTAAACACACCAATTAACAACTAGAAAATTTAAAAAATGAAAAATATATTCTTACTTTTTACAGCAGCTATCATAGCTATTTCTTGTGGAGAAGAAATTAAAAAAACTTCACTTAACGAATTAAACAATCAAAAAACAAACATCATCAGTAAAATTGATAGTTTAAGCAAGGAATTAAAAACAATTGAAGCACAATTATCCAAATTAGACACTTCAAAAAAACTACATCTAGTTACTGTTTTACCCGTAAAAAATGAAATATTCAAACATTATATTGAAATTCAAGGTGTAGTAAAGGCTGACAAAAATATTGAAATCCGTCCAGAACTTGGAGGAACAGTTACAGCTATTTTAGTGAAAGAAGGCCAACAAGTTTATAAAGGTCAAACATTAGTACAATTAGATGATTCATCTTTAAAAAATAGTATTACCGAGTTAAACACACAATTAACTTTAGCTAAAACAACTTTTGATCGTCAAGAACGTCTTTGGAATCAAAAAATTGGTTCTGAAATGCAATATTTACAAGCAAAAGCACAAAAAGAAGGATTAGAAAATAACTTAGCTTCTTTAAAAACTCAAGCTCGTAAAATGAAAATTATTGCTCCTTTTAGCGGAATTATTGATGAAATATTCCCTAAAAATGGTGAATTAACTAGTCCACAAGCAGCTGCTGTTCGTTTATTAAACATTGACAATGTATATGTTGAAGCCGATGTGACAGAAACTTATTTACCAGTTGTAAAAATAGGAACAGAAGCAGTTTTAAACTTCCCTTCTATTCATAAAGAATTAGATTCTAAAATTTCTCAAATTGGAAATTATATAAATCCTGATAACAGAAGTTTTAAAACAAAAATCAATATTTCAAATAAAGATCAAAGTATAAAACCAAATTTATTAGCCGATTTAAAAATCGTAGATTTTAAATCTGAAGGACTTGTTATTCCATCAACTCTTGTGCAAAAAGATCAAAATGGGAAAGACTATGTTTTCACAGTAAAATCAAATAACGAAGGAAATGTTGTTGTTAAAAATTTGGTAACTATCACAAAAGAATACAATCACGAGGTTTTTGTAGCTGAAGGATTAAAAGCATCAGACACATTAGTAAATAGTGGAGCAAGACTTGTAAAAGCTGGCGATTTAGTTAAAATAAGCATTAAATAAATCTGTAAACTAACTTAGAACAGCATAAAAATGAATAAAGAATTTAAAATATCTACGTGGTCAATTCATAATAAAATGACCGTTTTCGTGCTAATTGGAATGATCTTTATTGCTGGTATATTTTCTTATACCAGTATGCCAAGAGAATCGTTTCCAGAAATAGTAGTTCCAGAAATATATGTTTCTACACCTTACCCTGGAAACTCTGCATTAGACATTGAAAAATTAATAACTCGCCCTTTAGAGAAAGAAATAAATGGAATTTCAGGTGTTGATGAAATTATTTCAACATCAATTGAAGGATTTTCAACCATTCAAGTCAAATTTGATTTTAGTGTTACACCAACTGAAGCTTTGCGTAAAGTAAAAGATAAAGTTGATGCAGCTACTTCTAATAAGGATTTCCCAAAAGATTTACCAGCCGATCCACATGTACAGGAATTAAACTTTGCTGAATTAATGCCAATTATGAACATTAATTTATCTGGTGATTTTTCAATGGATAAACTGAAAGAGTATGGTGAATATTTAGAAGAAGAAATTGAGAAAGTTCCTGAGATTTCAAAAGTTGATATTAGAGGAATTCAAGATAAAGAAGTTGAAATTAGTATTGACTTATACAAAATGGAAATTTCTGAAATCAGTTTTAATGATATTGCCATGGCAATTCAAAATGAAAACATTACAATTTCTGGAGGCGATTTATTAGAAAATGGAATTAGAAGAAACGTTCGAGTAATTGGAGAATTTAGATCTACAAAAGAAATTGCAGATATTATTATAAAACAAGAAAATAATAATATTGTTTACTTAAGAGATATCGCTGTAGTTACCTTTAAGGAACAAGAAAAACAAAGCTATGCTCGTGAATTTTCTCAACCTGTTGTAATGTTAGATGTTACTAAACGAGGTGGTGAAAACTTAATTAATGCATCAACTCAAATTGATGTGATTTTAGCAAATGCAGCAGAAGAATATTTTCCTTCCAATTTAAATGTTTCTAAAACCAACGACCAAACAAATGACACCAAATCTATGGTTGCCGACTTAGAGAACAGTATTGTTTTAGGGATTATTTTAGTGGTTTTAGTACTTCTTTTCTTTCTTGGAATAAGAAATGCTTTATTTGTTGGAATAGCAATTCCATTATCAATGTTTATGTCATTCATTATTTTAAGTGCTTTAGGCGTTACTTTAAATACGATGGTGTTATTTTCATTAGTAATTGCACTTGGAATGCTGGTTGATAACGGTATTGTGGTTGTTGAAAACGTTTATAGACTTCTAGATGAGGGTTACTCTAAATTTGATGCAGCTAAATACGGTGTAGGTGAAGTTGCAATGCCTATTATTGCATCTACAGCTACTACTTTGGCGGCATTTTTACCATTGGCTTTTTGGCCAGGAATTATGGGAGAGTTTATGCGCTATTTACCAATAACACTAATTATTGTTTTAACTTCTTCTTTATTTGTAGCATTACTAATAAATCCAATGTTAACTTCTGTTTACATGAAGATAAAAGAAGATGAAGTGAACTTTAAAAAAATAGTCATTTACAGTTCCATATTATTTTCTGTTGGGGTATTCTTTATTATTGGAGGATTAACTATGAATATTAAAGGTTTAAATGCTATAGGTTTATTATTTGCATTGGCTGGAATTCTTAGAGTTGTAAACACAAAATATTTAACTCCAGCTACAAACTGGTTTCAAAATGTACTTTTACCAAAATTAGAGGTTTTATACGAACGTACTTTAAAATATTCATTATACGGTAAAAGACCTAGCCGCTTTTTTATTGGAACTTTTGGATTGTTATTCTTCTCTTTCTTTCTATTTGGATTATTTCCTCCAAAAGTTTTATTTTTCCCTGAAACTCCACCAAAACAGGTTTATGTTTATATAGAATATCCTATTGGAACCGATATTGAAGTTACAAATAAACTTTCGGTTGAAATAGAAAATAAAATTCAGGATTATTTGAAAAAATATGAAGTAAATGGCAAAAACCAAATTATTACTTCAGTAATTGGACAAGTTGGTGAAGGAACAAGTGATCCAAATCAAGGGCAACAAGGAGGTTCAACACCAAATAAAGCTCGTATTACTGTAGATTTTGTTAAGTTTATGGAACGTGGTGATGTAGATACCGATGATGTTTTAGTAGAAATAAGACAATTACTAAAAAACTTCCCTGGTGTAAACATCACAGTAGATAGGCCTTCAGATGGACCTCCTGCTGGAGCTCCAATTAATATTGAAATTTCTGGAGATGATTATTATCAATTACTTTCAACTGCAGAAGACCTTAAGGAATTTATTAAGGAGTCTAACATTTTAGGAATTGAAGAATTAAGTTTAAATATTGAACAAGGAAAACCTGAATTGCCTTTTATTATTGACAGACAAAAGGCTCGAAGATTAAACGTTTCAACCGCTCAAATTGGTGATGCAATTAGAACCTCTTTATTTGGAAAAGAAGTTTCTACATATAAAGATGGTGAAGATGATTACCCAATTAACATTCGCTTAATGGATAAGTATCGTTATAATAAAGAATCTTTACTTAATCAAAAAATTACTTTCAGAAACGCTAGTAATGGAAAAATTGTACAGGTTCCAGTATCTGCAGTTGCACATTCAGAAACATCGTCAACATTTAGTGCTGTAAAACGTAAAGAACTGAATAGGGTTATTACAATTTTTTCGAATGTTCTTGAAGGCTATAATGGAACAGAAATAAATGACCAAATTAAAAAAGTTTTAGAAAATTATAATTTACCTAAAAAGGTCTCTATTTCATTTACTGGAGAACAAGAATCACAAGCAGAAGAAATGGCTTTTTTAAGCAAAGCTTTGTTAATTGCTGTTTTCTTAATATTTCTAATTCTTGTTGGACAATTTAACTCAACATCAACTCCGGTAATTATATCCCTTTCGGTTCTTTTAAGTTTAATTGGAGTACTATTAGGCTTGATAATTTTTAGAATGGAATTTGTTATTATGATGACCATGATTGGTATTATTTCATTAGCTGGTATTGTGGTAAATAATGCCATTGTACTCATTGATTACACCAATTTAGTTATGATTCGTAAACGAGAAGAACAAGATTTAGAAGAAGGTACTTTAACTAAAGAATTAATTTACGAAAGTATTGTTGAAGGTGGTAAAACGCGTTTAAGACCCGTTTTATTAACTGCAATAACAACTATTTTAGGACTGCTTCCTCTTGCAATTGGTATTAACATCAACTTTTTAACTTTATTTACTGAGTTTGACCCTCAATTTTATATTGGAGGAGAAAATGTAGCCTTTTGGGGACCAATGTCTTGGACTATTATTTTTGGTTTAACCTTTGCAACGTTTTTAACTTTAATAATTGTTCCGGTCATGTATTCTTTACTGAATAGACTCAAATTAAAATTGAACAGAAAACAATAAATATTTATTGAAAAGCGACTCAATTTGAGTCGCTTTTTTTTAGTTAATTTGTATTCAATGAAAAATGAAAAATCATATACAGTTGACCAAGCTACTAAAGCTTTAGAACATTTTTGTGCATACCAAGAAAGATGTCATAAAGAAGTTGAACAAAAATTGTACGATTTAAAAATGATTCCTGAAGCCAAAGAAAAAATAATCATTCATTTATTGCAACATAATTTTTTAAACGAAGAACGTTTTGCTAAAGCTTTTGCAAGAGGTAAATTTTCTATTAAAAAATGGGGGAAACTACGAATAGTTAATGAGCTTAAATTCAGAAATATTTCTTCATATAATATTAATACCGCACTTCAAGAAATTAAAGAAGTTGATTATTTAAATACCTTAAAAATAATTGCTGAAAAAAAATTGATTTTAATAAAAGAACCAAATCATTTTAAAAAGACTAACAAATTAAGTAATTATCTCATTTCAAAAGGATTTGAGTCCAATTTGGTTTATCAAACAGTTAAAAGTATTTGCTAAATCGAATACTTTTATAATGATTTTAATCATTTCTAGAGGATTATTATTTAATACCTTTGAACTAGTTTTAAAAAGTTCAGTAATGAAAAAATTATTTCTTATTTCAATCTTCCTGTTATTTTCAATAAGTACATATTCCCAAAAAACACCCTTACCAAAAACAGAAAAAAACGGAGATCTAACAGAAATCACTATATACTACGAAAATGGTTCAATTATGCAACATGGATTTTATACCATTGATGGAAAACTTCATAATTCTTGGGAAAGTTATAATTTAGATGGCTCAAAAAAATGCTTTGCCAATTATAATAATGGGATTAAAGTTGGGGTTTGGACCTATTGGAATGATAATAAAATCACCAAAATTGAATACGATAAAAACAAGGTTCTTAAAATTGAAGAAATTGTTCTTGAAGAAGGTTCTAAAAATAATTTTTAGTCCATTTTTTTTATCCGCTTCGATCGCATCTTATTAATTTCTCTTTTTGCTTTTGCAGATGGTATTGTTGGTGTTTTTAATGCTGGTTTACCAAGTTCTACCTCTTCTTCTACTGGTTTTTCTGTATCAACTTCCAACAAACTTTGTAAATCTTCTGCTTTATAAATAGTGTTTATTTTAGAATTAAGAGACGAATACACCTCCAATATTTGAATTACTTCCTCTTTAACCTCTTCTTTTTTAATAGACGAAATTAAAACCATGTCTGCTAATCGTAACGTTTCATTATGCAATACATTAAAGCGAGCAACTACGTTTAAAGCTTTTAATTTTTCAACACGTATAGTGTCTTTCATTACTTTAACTAAATCAGAAAGTTCTTTCGCATTTGTTAAAGCTTCAAAAGTTGATGTGTTATAATATTTTAAAATAAATTCATCTACATCATTGTACTCTTTCCATTTTTCAAGATCTTCCTTCGCCCTAGGCATTAAAGTTTCACCTATTTTAGTTACAATTCTATCCGAGTTAACTTCTATACTATCTCGTTTTTTAGAAGTTTCTTGTGCAGCTCTATCTTTATTACAAGAAGAACAAATAACTAAAATGATTAATAAAAAACTATATAAATACTTCATTATAAAACTAATTGACGTCAAAAGTACTAATAAATATAATGTTTTGTACAAAAAAAATTGTTTTCATAAAAAACAAATACTTAGAATTTGAAAATTTAATTTCAGTATATTTGAAGCCATTATAAAGATGGTTTTTCCAAATGAATAAAAGCATATTAATTATTGGGGCTTGTGGCCAAATTGGAACAGAATTAACACTCAAACTAAGAGAAATTAATGGTAGAGATGCTGTTATAGCATCAGACATTAGAGAAGGAAGTAATGAATTAATGGAGTCTGGTCCGTTTGAATTCATTAATGCAATGGACTATAATTCAATTTTAGGAATTATCGAAAAGTACAACATTAACGAAGTTTATTTAATGGCTGCAATGCTTTCTGCTACAGGTGAGAAATTTCCTGAAAAAGCTTGGGAATTAAATATGAATTCACTTTTTAATGTACTTAATTTAGCAAAAAATGGTAAAATAAAAAAAATATTTTGGCCAAGTTCCATTGCTGTATTTGGCCCAACAACACCAAAAGAAAATACTCCTCAAGAAACCATTATGGAACCTTCAACTGTTTATGGTATTAGTAAACAAACAGGTGAACGTTGGTGTGAATATTACTTTAATAAGTATGGCGTAGATGTTAGAAGCATCCGTTACCCTGGTATCATCAGTTGGAAAGCCAATCCGGGTGGTGGAACAACTGATTATGCTATTGAAATTTACCATAGCGCATTAAAAACTGGTGAATATTGCTCCTTTTTAAACAAGGAAACAAAATTACCAATGATGTATATGGATGACGCTATAGATGCAACTATTAAAATTATGGATGCAAATTCTCAGGATATTAAAATTCGTTCGTCATACAATTTGGCTGCAATGAGTTTTACTCCAGAAGAAATTGCTAAAGAAATTAAAAAATTTATTCCTGAGTTTAAAATTTCTTATAATCCCGACTTTAGACAGAAAATTGCAGACAGCTGGCCAAAAAGTATTGATGATTCAAAATCACGAACGGATTGGAGTTGGAAACATCAGTTCAACATAGATAAAATGTCTGAAAAAATGATAGAAGGTTTAAAACATAAATTTAACATTTTATAGATTGTTAAAGAAAACATAAAAAGCTCTTAAATTAAAAATTTAAGAGCTTTTTTGTTTTTAAAAAATGAAGTTCAGTTTTAGGTTAAAAAATCAATACTCACTCCAAAAACACAAAATACTACCATCTGTATTATAATTTATATATAGTTTAAAAATACTTTTTTACTCATAAAATTAAACCTAAAAGAAATCGAAATTAATACGAAAACATTTAGAATTTTGGACCACTATAACGTTTTAGCAGATTAATTTGCTTTATGACATCTGTCATATTTTTAACTTTTACTATACTCTAATTTTGTTCTCTAAATTAGAAAAATACAATATTTTAGCACCTATTTTAGAATTAATTAGAAGAAAATAAATTAAATCATAATTTTTATGAATATTTCACATATAGAGCACATTGGTATAGCCGTAAACAATTTAGAAGAATCAATTAAATACTACGAGTCAGTTTTAGGACTGAAATGTTACTCAATTGAAGAGGTTGTTGATCAGAAAGTGAAAACAGCCTTTTTTTTGGTAGGTGATACAAAAATAGAATTATTAGAAAGCACTTCACCTGAGGGACCTATTGGAAAATTTATTGAAAAAAAAGGACAAGGAATTCACCACATTGCATTTGCTGTTAAAGATGCTACCCAAGCTTTAAAAATAGCCGAAGAAAAAGGTGTAGCTCTTGTAGATAAAGTTTCCCGTAAAGGAGCTGAAGGATTAAATATTGGATTCCTTCATCCAAAATCAACACACGGTGTACTTACAGAGCTTTGTTCAAAATAGATATAGACAAACATTACTTCAATATGAAGCAATGAAGAATCTAATCTAAAAAATATAGAAAAGTAAATAAAACATTAAAATGGCAAATCAAGATAAAATTAACGAGCTCATTGAAAAAAGAGCTAAAGCAAAAATGGGTGGAGGTGAGAAGCGTATTGAGTCTCAACATGCGAAAGGAAAACTAACTGCACGTGAAAGAATCAACATTCTACTTGATGAAGATAGTTTTGAAGAGTTTGATATGTTCGTTACCCATAGAACAAAATCATTTGGATTAGATAAACAAATTTATCTTTCTGATGGTGTTGTAACTGGTCATGGTACAATTGACGGTAGAATTGTTTATGTTTTTTCACAAGATTTCACTGTTTTTGGAGGGTCATTGTCTGAAACATATGCTTTGAAAATTTGTAAAATAATGGACATGGCTATGAAAATTGGAGTTCCAGTTATTGGATTAAATGACAGTGGAGGAGCTCGAATTCAGGAAGGAGTGAGATCTTTAGCTGGTTATGCTGAAATTTTCCAAAGAAATATAATGGCCTCAGGAGTAATTCCACAAATTTCTTCAATTTTAGGTCCTTGTGCTGGTGGAGCTGTGTATTCTCCTGCATTAACTGATTTTACAGTAATGACTGACCAAACAAGTTATATGTTTGTTACTGGTCCAAAAGTTGTTCAGGCAGTTACCGGAGAAGTAGTTACAACCGAACAATTAGGTGGGGCTAATATCCATTCTACAAAATCTGGAGTATCACATTTCTTAGCAGAAAATGATGAAGAAAACCTTTTACTTATTAGAAAATTAATGAGCTACCTTCCATCAAATAACTTGGAAGAGCCACCATCAATTAAATGTGATGACCCAATTGATAGGTTAGATGACATCTTAAACGAAATAATTCCTGAAAATCCTAACCAACCTTACGACATTATTGATGTTATTTCTACAATTACCGATAATGGTGAATTTACAGAAGTTCATAGAAATTATGCGAGAAACATTGTTGTTGGTTTTGCACGCTTTAATGGACGTTCTGTAGGTATTGTTGCAAATCAACCAAAATACTACGCAGGTGTTTTAGATTGTGAAGCTTCAAGAAAAGCAGCTAGATTTGTTCGTTTTTGTGACGCTTTTAATATTCCAATTGTAACGTTAGTTGATGTACCTGGGTTCTTACCTGGAACTGGGCAAGAATATGGAGGAATTATACTTCACGGAGCAAAATTATTATTTGCATATGGAGAAGCTACTGTTCCTAAAGTTACTATAACCCTAAGAAAATCTTATGGAGGTGCACACGATGTAATGAGTTGTAAACAATTACGAGGAGATTTAAATTATGCTTGGCCAACTGCAGAAATTGCGGTTATGGGAGCAAAAGGTGCTGTGGAAGTTCTTGAAGGGTCAAATATTAGAAAAATAGAGGATGCCGATGAAAAACTTCAATATATTGAGAAAAAAGAAGATGAATACAACGACAAATTTGCGAATCCTTATGTTGCAGCTAAATATGGTTTTATTGATGATGTAATTGAGCCAAGAAATACTAGATTTAGAATTGTTAGAGCTTTAGAATTACTTGCAAATAAAAAAGAAGTAAATCCACCTAAGAAACACTCAAATATCCCTCTATAATGTTAATGAAATTATACATTGATCAAATTAGCGAAGGATACGTTATTTTGATGACCGGTTTAATTATTGTTTTCAGCGCATTGCTAACCCTTTCATTATTTTTTAAATATGGGCTACCAATTATGCTTTACATATACAAGATTATCACCAAAGGAAGAGATAAAAAAATTCAAGATATTTCAGTTGAAATCGATGAAAAATTTACAGGAGAAATTGCTGCTGCAATTTCAACAGCGATTCACTTATATCTTAATGAACAACATGATAATGAAAATGCAATATTGACTATTAAACAAGCGAGAAAATTATATTCTCCTTGGAGTTCTAAAATATACGGCACACAAAATAGACTTTAACTGAGTACAGATTATTTGTTACTAGAAATTCAAAAAACTAGTAATAAAAAACAATAAGAATCATGAAAAATTTCAAATTTAGAATACACGAAAACAATTACAATGTTAAAATTGTTTCACATGAAGAAGATATTATTGAATTAGAAGTTAATGGAACTTCCTATTCTGTAAGAATGAAGGATGAAATCAAAAAAACAAAAACCCCAACATTAGTTCGATCTGCATCAAAAAGGCCTACAGAACCTATAAAAGTAAATCCAAGTTCATCAAAAACTAAAATCGTTGCCCCAATTCCTGGAGTAATTTTATCTATTGATGTGAAAGTTGGTGACACTATAAAGGTTGGTGATAGATTATTGGTGCTTGAAGCTATGAAAATGGAAAACAATATTACTTCGGAAAAAGCAGGAACAGTTAGTGCTATCCAAATTAAAGTTGGACAACAGGTTTTACAAAGTGAAGTAATGATTGAATTAGCCTAAAAATTTCACAGTTAATGGTTTATTAAAAATTATTTGTTTTAAACAAATCTTTAACTAGTAAAAAACAAAAAAATGAAGAAAATATTTTTAATATTTGGAGTTCTATCCTTTCTGATTTTTATCAGACCAGCTCTTGGGTTGAATGCATCTCCAACAAATACTGTAACAGCTCCAGTTATTGAACAGACTGAAGAAATAGCAAACGACAGTTTTGTGAAAGAAGCATTTAACGGGATAAAACAATTTTACAATTACACTGGATTTGCAAACTCAACCAGTGGTAATTTATTAATGATTTTAATTGGAATCATTTTTATATACTTAGGTATTAAATTTGATTATGAACCTCTTTTATTAATTCCTATTGGAACAGGTGTTATTCTTGGAAACATTCCATTTGTACCCGGAAACCAAACTGGAATTTATGAAGCAGGATCTGTGCTTAACTTTTTATATTTTGGGGTAGTAAAAGGTATTTACCCTCCATTAATTTTCTTAGGAATTGGTGCAATGACTGATTTCTCATCATTAATTGCAAATCCTAAATTAATGTTACTAGGAGCAGCTGCACAAATTGGTGTATTTGCAACATTTTTAGGAGCACTGTACCTTGGCTTTAACCTTCCAGAAGCAGGTGCAATTGGGATTATTGGAGGTGCTGACGGACCTACAGCAATTTTCCTTTCTTCAAAATTAGCAAATGGTGTTAACTTATTACCAGATGGAACAACAGTAAAAAATCTTATTGGACCAATTGCTATTGCAGCATATTCATATATGGCCTTAGTACCGGTTATTCAACCACCAATAATGAAATTACTTACAACAAAAAAGGAAAGATTAATTAGAATGAAACCACCAAGAGCGGTTTCACAAAAGGAAAAAATGATTTTCCCTATTGTTGCTTTACTGCTAACAACTTTTATTTCTCCAAGTGCTTTACCTCTTTTAGGAATGTTGTTCTTTGGTAACCTACTAAAAGAATCTGGAAGAACCGAAAGATTAGCAGATACTGCACGAACTAAATTAATTGATATAGTTACAATTCTATTAGGAGTTACGGTAGGAGCGTCCACTCAAGCTGATATTTTTATAACCAAAGATTCTATGATGATTTTTGCCCTTGGTGCTGTCTCATTCGTTATTGCTACAATGGGAGGATTACTATTTGCTAAATTTATGAACTTGTTTTTAAAAGGAGACGACAAACTAAACCCATTAATTGGAGCAGCAGGTGTTTCTGCAGTACCAGATAGTGCTAGAGTTGTACATGCTGAAGGAATAAAAGCCGATCCACATAACTACTTATTAATGCATGCAATGGCCCCTAACGTAGCAGGAGTTATTGGGTCTGCAATTGCAGCAGGTATTATATTAAGTTTTTTAGGATAATTCATTAATTGTTAAAGTAAGCAACAGTATTTTTAGATTTTATAAAAAATCAATTTACCAAATAATATAAATTATTATGAACGATAAAAATAAATCTCTTTTTTCAAATTTCAGTTCTGTATCCAAACAAGAATGGATGGAAAAAGTGAACATTGATTTAAAAGGTGCCGATTTTGATAAAAAATTAGTTTGGAAAAACTTAAGCAAAATAGATATTCAGCCTTTTTATAATGGAGAAGACAAGTTAGAATATTTACAAAATACAGGTGAAAATTCTCAAAACTTAATTAATTATAGAAGTATTCCTGTACTATCTGATGAAAGTGGAAATAAACTAGCTTTAAAAGCTATTATTGAAGGAATTAACGGGTTAATTTTTGAAATAAAAGGAAATGTATCAATTTCCAAACTTTTAAAAGGAATCAATTTAAATAAAATCGCTGTTTCATTCATTTTAAGAACTAGCGAAGTAGCTTTTGCAACTGATTTTTTTCAATTTGTAAAAGAGTCTAAAGTAGCTTCAGATAGATTAAATGGTTATTTTGATTTAGAATTAATTTCTAACTATGTAACCACTACAAATGTTGATGTCAGTAAATTTGATGCAACTGCTGAGCTTGTAAAATTAGCTGCTAATTACCCAAACTTTAAGGTAATCACTATTTCAGGAGCTGAATATTTAGATTCAGGTGCAAACCAGGTTCAAGAAATTGCTTACACACTTAATTCGTTGGTTTTCTTAACAGGCAGACTTTTAGAAAGAGGTGTTGACATTCAATCAATTTTTGATAATCTTAATTTCCAATTGGCAATTGGGTTGGAATATTTTGTTGAAATAGGAAAATTTAGAGCCTTTAATAATTTACTTCAAGAAGTTGCAAATAAATATGGTGTAGCAAACTTTAAACATACTATAACAGCTAAAACTTCTATTTGGAGCAAGTCAATAACTGACACACATACTAATTTGTTACGTGCAACTACAGAAGCAATGTCTGCTATTTTAGGAAATGTTAATGGTGTATTAATTGATCCTTACGATAAAGAATTCAACAACCCTTCAGATTTTTCAAGCAGAATTGCCGGTAATATTTCAACAATCCTAAAAGAAGAATCTTACTTTGGTAAAGTTTCAAATCCTGTTGATGGTTCTTATTATATTGAAGAAGTTAGTGCTAAAATTGCTGAAAAAGCATTAGAGCTTTTTAAAGAAATAGAAGGAAAAGGTGGTTTTTATGTAGCTTTTGAAACAGAATTAATTCAACAACAAATTGCAGAAATTCGCCAAGAAAAAATAAAATTAATTAGTCAAAGAAGGATTCCAATGGTGGGTATTAATAAATATCCAAACTTAATGGAAACTGTTGCTGCAGATTTACTTTCTAATGGTGAAGAAACTACAAATACGAAAGTTTTAAAACCAAGAAGAGCTTCATTAGAAATTGAGGCTATTAGAAAAACGACTGAAGAATTAGTAAACCAAACAGGTGTACGCCCAGAGGTTGAATTAGTAAGTTACGGGAACTTAACAATGAGAAAAGCAAGAGCTGCTTTTGCTTATGATTTTATTGGTGTTAGTGGGTACAAAGTTTTACAAGAACAAAGTTATGAGGGTTTTGAGGCTGCTGCTGAAACAAGTGCAAAATCAACGTCTAATGTTGTTGTTATTTGTAGTTCTGATCAGGATTATAACGAAACAGCTGTTGATTTTGTAAAAAAATTTAGAACTATAAATACAGACAAAGTATTATTATTGGCAGGAGCTCCTGCTAATATGGACGAATTAACTGAAGCTGGTTTAGACGGTGTGGTAAATATGAGAACAGATGTTATTAAAGCTGTTTCTAGTATTCAGAGTAAAATTCAAAAAACAATTAAATCTTAAGAAGTATGAAACCAAATTTTTCAGATATAAAATTAAATTCAGCTGCTAAACAAACAGCAGTAACTTCAGAGAATAAAGACGTTTGGAATACTCCTGAAGGAATTCCTGTAAAAAAACATTTTACAAAAGAAGATATAAAAGATGCCGAGCATTTAAAATTTGCAGCTGGTGTTCCTCCGTTTTTAAGAGGTCCTTATAGTGCAATGTATGCTATGCGACCTTGGACTATTCGTCAATATGCAGGTTTTTCAACCGCAGAAGAGTCAAATGCTTTCTATAGAAGAAATTTAGCAGCGGGTCAAAAAGGACTTTCAGTTGCTTTTGATTTAGCTACGCACCGTGGATATGATTCGGATCACCCACGTGTAACTGGTGATGTTGGTAAAGCAGGTGTTGCGATTGATTCTATTTTAGATATGGAGATTTTATTTGACCAAATTCCGTTAGATAAAATGTCTGTTTCAATGACAATGAATGGTGCTGTATTACCAATTATGGCGTTTTATATTGCAGCGGCAAAAAAACAAGGCGTTTCATTAGATCATTTAAGCGGAACGATTCAAAATGATATTTTAAAAGAGTTTATGGTGCGTAATACATACATTTATCCACCATTACCTTCAATGAAAATTATTGGTGATATTTTTGATTACACAACTAAAAATATGCCAAAATTCAACTCTATTTCTATTAGTGGATACCACATGCAAGAAGCTGGAGCAACTGCTGATATTGAATTAGCATATACACTTGCTGATGGAATGGAATACATTAGAACCGGATTAGCTTCTGGTTTAAAAATTGATGAATTTGCTCCTAGATTATCATTTTTCTGGGCAGTTGGAATGAATCACTTTATGGAAATTGCAAAAATGCGTGCAGCACGTATGCTTTGGGCAAAAATCATCAAACAATTCAATCCACAAAATCCAAAATCAATGGCATTGCGTACGCATAGCCAAACTTCCGGATGGAGTTTAAGTGAACAAGATCCTTTTAATAATGTTGCAAGAACTTGTGTTGAAGCAATGGCTGCAGGATTAGGAGGAACTCAATCATTACATACAAATGCATTGGACGAGGCAATTGCTTTGCCAACAGATTTTTCGGCAAGAATTGCACGTAATACTCAAATTTTCATTCAAGATGAAACTCAAATTACAAAAGCAGTTGACCCTTGGGCAGGATCTTACTATGTAGAATACCTTACTCAAGAAATTGCTAAGAAAGCTTGGAAATTAATTGAAGAAGTTGAAGAACTTGGTGGAATGGCAAAGGCTATTGAAACTGGAGTTCCTAAAATGCGTATTGAAGAAGCTTCGGCTAGAAAACAAGCTCGATTAGATTCTGGTCAAGATATTTTGGTTGGGGTAAATAAATTCCAAACTTCAGAAAAATCTGATATCGAAATTTTAGAAGTTGATAACACTGTTGTTAGAGATTCTCAAATTGAACGCTTAAAAAAACTAAAAGCAAATAGAGATCAGGCCGTTGTAGATGCAAATATTGCAGCATTGTCTAAATGTGCCGAAACTGGTGAAGGGAATTTATTAGCTTTAGCTGTTGAAGCTGCTGAAAATTTTGCTACTTTAGGTGAAATATCTGATGCTTTAGAAGTTCATTTTGGTCGTCATAAAGCAGATACTAAATTAATAAGTGGTGTGTACGGAAAAGAAGTAAATAACGATAGCACTTTTGCTAAAGCTCAAAAATTAGCAGATAAATTTGCTGAAATAGAAGGTCGTCGTCCTCGAGTTATGATTGCTAAAATGGGACAAGACGGACACGATAGAGGTGCAAAAGTAGTTGCATCAAGTTTTGCTGATTTAGGTTTTGATGTTGATATGGGATCTTTATTCCAAACACCTGAAGAAGTAGCAAAACAAGCTATTGAAAATGATGTACACTTTGTTGGAGCATCTAGTTTAGCTGCTGGTCATAAAACTTTAATCCCTCAGTTAATTGATGAATTGACAAAACTTGGAAGACCCGATATTATGGTTTTTGCAGGTGGCGTTATTCCAGCCCAAGATTATGACTATTTATTAGAAAGAAAAGTAGCAGCCATTTTTGGGCCTGGTACTGTAATTTCAGAATCAGCCATAAAAATTATGGAACTTTATTTAGAGCAAGAATAGTCTCAAAAAATAATTATTTTTTAAAACCCTGCCAATTGATAATTGGTAGGGTTTTTTATTTATAGGAACAAAATAATTTTGATTTATTTCATTTTCATATCTTTAAAAAAACAATACTTTTAAAATGAGTTACAGCACTTTTACAATTAAGGTAAATGACGGCATGAATATTCATGCTCATAAATGGCTGCCTAATGATAAAAAACCTACAAAAGTAATGTTCCTTATTCATGGCGCTGTGGAACACGGAAAGCGATATAACGCATTTGCAAACCAATTAAATAATATTGGTATTGTTGTTATTGCGCCAGATTTAAGAGGACATGGTTTAACTGCAATAGAAAATGGTGTATTCTCACATTTAGGAGATAAAAATGGGTTTTTAAGTATTATTCAAGATTTAAATGAAATATTAGATTTCATAAAAAAGGAGTATTCCGATTTACCATACGCAATATTTGGCCACAGTTTTGGTTCCTTTTTAGCTCGACAATTTATTTCTTTAAGAGGTCAAGACTTTAAAGGTGCTATTATTTCGGCTACTAGTTGGGGAAACAATTTGGAAATTTATGGTGGTCTAATTTTATCAAAAACCTGGTCATTATTCACAAATAAAAATAAGCCGAACCAGTTTTATAACGATTTTTTATGGGCTACTCTAAATTCAAAAATAAAAGGAAGAAAAGGAAAACTCGACTTTATAAGCAGTGATGAAGAAGAAGTTGTAAAATATGAACAAGACCGATTAAATGGAAGGACAATATCCATTGCCTTTGGCGAACAAATGTCCAAAGCGTTATTATTAGTTCGAAAGGATGAAGTTTTTAAAAAAACCCCAAATAATCTTAAAATTTATTTAGCATCTGGAATAGAGGATCCATTATCGAACAAAGGGAAAGATCTTAGAAAAATTGCTGAAAAATATAATGCGTTTAACAACAAAAATGTAACACTTCAACTCTATGAAAATGCTAGACATGAACTACTTAATGAAGTTAACAAGGAAGTTGTAATACAAGATATGATTCAGTGGTTAAATGAAAATATTTAACTAAACCTTACTATCAAAAAGATTTTTTAAACTCATCGATTACAATTTGAGCAGCTTTTACCGGTGAAATTTTTGCAGAAACGATATCTTTCTCCAAAGCGGTTAAATGATTTGCAATATTTTTTGAGCCATAAAACAAGCGTTTCAATTCCTCATTAATATTGTTATACATCCATTCAATTTGTTGATGATTTCTATTTTTATTGAAATAATTGTTTTTTGAAACTAATGTTTTATACTTTTTTATTTCATCCCAAACATTGGAAATTCCAATATTTTTAATAGCTGAAGCAGTACTAACAACAGGACTCCACCCCGACTCTGACTGAGGGAAAATATGTAATGCATTTTGATATTGTAGCCTCACCATTTCGCTCATTCGAACATTATCTCCATCGGCTTTATTAATAACAACCATATCGGCCATTTCCATAATGCCTTTTTTAATCCCCTGTAATTCATCACCGGCACCAGAAAGCATCAATAGTAAGAAAAAATCAGTCATACCGTGTACGGCGGTCTCAGATTGTCCTACTCCAACAGTTTCAATCAATACAACGTCATAACCGGCAGCTTCACAAAGCAACATGGTTTCTCCTGTTTTATTAGCAACACCTCCAAGTGTATCTCCTGAGGCAGAAGGCCTAATATAGGCTTCTTCCAAGTTTGCCAATTCTTCCATTCGGGTTTTATCACCCAAAATACTTCCTTTTGAACGTTGACTACTTGGATCAATCGATAAAATAGCTACTTTTTTACCTTGAGTAATTAAATATTTACCGAAAGACTCAATAAAAGTACTTTTTCCTACGCCAGGAACACCCGTAATTCCAATTCTAATAGAATTTCCAGATTGCGGCAATATACATTGAATAATTTCTTTTGCAAGCGTTTTATCGCTTTCCAAATTACTTTCAATAATAGTAATTGCTCTGGAAAGTAACACTCTGTCACCTCTCAAAACACCATCAATATATTCCTTTGCTGTTAATCTTCCTTTTGGTTTGTAGTTTTTCATTTATTTTAGTCTAACAGCCATTTTCATTATGGCTTTTGAAATTAATTTTCATTAGATACAAAGATAACACATTCGCCAAAAGCGTCCATTTAACAATTAAATTCCCACTTCTAAATAAAAAATTTTCTCCTTTATTTTCTATCTCCTAAAATTCTCAATAAAAACAAAAATAAATTAATGAAATCTAAGTATAAAGTTAGCGCTCCTAGAATAGCGCTTTTCTCCATACTTTCTTCATTTTCAAAACCATTGATTGCTATCCTTTTTAACTTTTGTGTATCATAAGCTGTAAGCCCTATGAAAATAGCAACTCCTAAATATGAAATTATCCAAGACATCAATTCACTATTCATAAACATATTTACAACCGATGCTATTATAATACCTATTAAAGCCATAAAAGCTAAGCTCCCTATTTTGGTTAAATCACTTTTTGTGTAATAACCATATAAACTCATAGCTCCAAAAGTTCCTGCTGTAATAATAAATGTAGTTGATATTGAGGCAGAGGTATACGCCATAAAAATAACGGCCATAGTTAAACCATTTAATACCGTATAAGCTAAAAAAAGTAATGTAGCATTATATGAACTAAGTTTATTTATTCTAGCTGAAATATAACCTACTAACGCTAATTCACCTATGATTAATCCGAAAAACAATATTCTATTTCCAAAAATTGCCTGAATCATCATTTCTGATTGAGCGGTAAAATATGCGACTAAACCCGTTAGCAATAAAGCAACAGCCATCCAGTTATATACTTTTGTTAGATAAACAGAAATATTCTGACTTAAGTCTAATTGTTTTTGGCTAAAATTTGAGCCTGGTAAATTATTTTCCATAAAAAGTTAAATTTATTTTCAACAAAAATAGAACTCTAGATTCATTCTGAAAAATAATTTTAAAAATCTTTATTTCGTAATTTAAGATTCATTCTAAAAATAGGAATTAATACCCAAAGTGTTAAAATTGACATTGAAAGAACCATCCCCAAATTAGTTCCAAAAAACTTTCTGAAAACAGCTCCAGTATATCCAAGTAAGGCTGAAATATCAAGTTTTAATAAAATTAAGATTCTCGACAAATCTATTGGATTAAACATTGTTGCTATTAATGAAAATTTATCTAATGGATATTCATCAAACATTACTAATGATATTAAAAATACTCCATCATAAATAACAGCTAAAAACAACCACATTAAAATAGCGTAACCGAACCCTTTTATTTTGTTTTCAGTAGAAAGTGCAATGTTATAAGATAAAGCCACAAAAATAAAGTTCAAAAATGATCCTACAACTAGTAATAACAAAAAGTTAAAAATTGCAGTAGATTTAAACAATCCATACAGTACAAATGGAATTCCTAAACCCAACACTAAACTTAGTGTTAATGATATTGAAATACCCAAAAACTGCCCCATAAATATTTTATTTCTATTAATAGGTTGCGCTAATAAAAGCTCCGTAAATTCTTTGGAATTATAATAATACATCACACCAAAAATAGTTCCAATTAAAGGTGTTAAAACAATAATAATATTCATTAGAGTAATTACAGCTTTATCTACATCGTTATTTAAGAATAACAATACAAAACCCAATAATAAATAAAATAAGAAATACACGTAACTCCAACGGCTACGCATTAAATCATAAAAACTATATTTTAATATTTTAAGCATGTTGTTTGGATATTAAATTAGCAATTGCATGTTCTAAATCATCATTATTAGTTTGCTTTTTAAGTTGGTCAATACTTCCTTTAAAATATATTTTCCCATCTAATAAAAACACTATTTCATCAGCCATTTCATTTACAAAACTCATTATATGAGTAGTAATTAATATGGTTTTTCCTTTTGCTTTTTCTTTTTGAATTAATCCTTTTAAATGAATTAATGAAATTGGATCTAAACCTGTGGTTGGCTCATCAAGAATAATTAAGTTACTATCGAACATAAAAGTTAAAACTAGGTTTACTTTTTGCTTTGTACCTCCCGATAAGTTTCCAAGTTTTTTATTTAAAGAATCATTTAACCCAAATAAATCGATTAGCTCCTGTTCATTGGATTCTTTTGGCCTTAGATTTTTCACCATCTGAATCAATTCAATTACAGATAAATTTGGTGGGAAATTAGCTATTTGAGGTAAGTAATTTAATTCATTTCTATAATCCCATTTTTTTAAAACGCTTTTATTTTCAAAATGAATATCGCCTTTATTAGGAATTACCATCCCTAACAAACATTTTATCAATGTTGTTTTCCCTGAGCCATTTGGGCCAAGAACGGCAAAAATTCCTCCCTTGTTAATAGTTAAATCTAACCCATCTAAAACAGTTAATTTACCAAACCGTTTATGTAAATTTTTAAACTCAATCATTTCTTCTTTTCATTAAAGGTTTATTATCCATTAAATCATCTGGTGTAAAAACTGGTGATACTTTTTCAGAAAAATTTATGATATCCACAAATAAACTTCGCAGCAATACCAATGCTTCCGGAGTTTTATTAACGATATATGAAAATAATTTTACCGGTCTGTATGGCACATCTCCTACCCCATCTTTATCCAAATCATACCCCGTATACTCACTCCAATAATTACTTTCAAATTTATTATCATTCACTTTAGAATTATATGCTAAATCTAATGAATTATGAAGAAAATTATTCCCTTTAAAAATATTGGTATAACATGCACCGGCAATTTTTATTGCCCAACCATTTCTTGAAAAAGTATTATCTACATAATTTATTCTTGTGCAACCTTCTCCATTTATTCCAATCGTATTTTGCTCAAATAGGTTATTGTGGATTTCAGCGTCATAAATTTCTTTCAATAGCAACCCGTATGATGCCGATCCCCAGTTTAATCTAAATTTATTATGATGCATCTTAATAAATTTTGAAAACATCACAGCTACACCTGCTCCATTATTTCTAAATTCGTTGTGGTGATAGGTATTATTATTGGAAAACATAAAATGTAATCCATAACGGATATTATCATGACTTTCATTGTCGTGAACCAAACTGTTTTTTACAAATTCAAAATAAATTCCATCTCGTAAACCAAATAATACATTATTATAAACTTCCATTGCGTTTCCATCCCAAATATGAATTCCATTTCCTGAGCTGGTCTCCGTTTTTCCATTACTTGAAATATTGTTATTTCGAACAACACCTCTCTTGGACTTTTCAATTAAAATTCCAAAAAAAACATCTTCAAGAATACATTCTTCAATAATAAAATTGGAAGATTTCATTACTTTTATAGCAGCATTATCAACGGTATAACTTATTCCTACATTTAAAAGTCTTAAGCCTTTAACAGCAAAATTATCAGCAGAAAAAATTAGCATTGCACCTTTTCCTTGACCGTCAATAATAGTTCCTACTTCTCCAATTAAGGAAATAGATTTATTAATTAAAATATTGTTCTCTTTATAAACACCTTTTTTAATTAAAATTTCATCTCCATCAATGGCTATTTTTACAGCTTCCTTTATCGTTTTTATTCCACAGTTACCACAAACTTCTATTTGTTTTGCAACTGCTGAAATTGAAATAAGGAAGAAAAATAAAATAATTTTACTTTTCATTATTGATCTGAAAATTTTTGATTTAAAGCTTCCCAAGAATATATAATTCCATCATATTTTAGAAGGTATTCTTCTGCAACTTGTTTTAGTGAAAAAGCTGAAAGATTTGCTCCCATCGGACTTTTTATTCCATTACTAATTAAATAAATAGCTGTTTTAGCGTCAATCATTTCTCCTGGATTTCCAAAATCCGCAACCAATAATATAGCTATATCATCTTTATTTACATCTTTTATAGAATTAACCAAGCACTCTATTGAATCGAATTTAAATTGTTTGCCTTTTGAAGTAACATATTGCGCCGAATGAGTTTTATCAACTATGTTCATTTTACAAAAACCACACTGATCTTTACCATATTCAATAGCTTCTGGCTCTACTTTACAAGAAACAGTAAGGAACAGAACTATTATCCATGTAAATGGATTAAGGATTTTAGTTTTCATTTTTTTTTATTTTAGTAGTAGTAAAATATACTTTAAAACGAGTTCATAAAATAGCACTCGTTTTAAAGTATCAATGATAATAAAATATTTAATTTTTCACCTCTTTTTTTCCAATAAAAAAAGCAATAAAAGTCAGTAGCATTCCAGTAAACATAATATAAGCCCCAGTTCTAGGATAAGAATGTGCTGTAAAATTAAGAATGTGTTTAGTTCCAAATAATGGTGGCTGAAAGCCCATAATTGATCCGTCTGGATTCGTGAACTTCATGATTGCTTTTGGATTTAAATTATGACCATAATCATGTTCCCATAAATAAAAATCATACATTCCAGCAATTCCTAATAAACTCATTATCACAAACCAAACCATAATTAATTTATAGTTACCCATAAAACCAATTAACACCCCTAAAACAACCATTATTCCAATTACCCAAGGAAATATTTTAAATTCGGGTATAGTTGTAGGAATGTATTGCATACCTACATAATGATTCATTAAATTGATGTTTTTTATATCAAATTCATGAGTGTCAGAAAACTTAGAAATATGAATATCCATACCTAATGAAGTAGGATATTGTGGAGCTTCAAGCGTTATATTCCATAAAGGAAATACAAATAAACTTAGTAATAGTAGCGAACCTACTATCATTAAAATTTTAGATTTTTTCATTCATTTTTATGTTTTAGATTAAATATACTTTTATAAAGTTCGATGTTACTAAAACTTAAGGTGATGATTCATGCAAACAGCATTTAAATCTATTCATTGTGTTTTAATTAAAAACGGACAAGCAGGTAATTTCTTGTCCGTTTAAAGTTCATTTATAAAGAATTTATTAAAATAAATTCTTTACTATTCTGCATCAACAGCCTCTCCATCTAAAGTAAAACTAATTGGAACTTTAGATCCTTTTGCTGAAACTCTAACATACCCTTGCATTTCTTGATGTAATGCAGAACAGAAATCTGTACAGTAGAATGGCCATACACCAACCTGTTTAGGTTCCCAAACAAAAGTTTCAGTTTGCCCTGGCATAATTAACAATTCTGAAGTTTGAGCTCCAATCATTGCAATTCCATGAGGAACATCGTAATCTTGTTCTAAATTAGTTACGTGGAAAAATACTTTATCTCCAACTTGAATACCTTCAATATTATCTGGAGCAAAGTGAGAACGAATCATTGTCATATAAATATGCACTTCATTTCCTTCCCTAACAACTTTCGCTGAAGCTTCGTTTTTAACAGCGTATTTATGGTTGTTCTCTTCTAATTTATATATTTTTTTAGAATTAGCTTCTATGAGACTTGCAGGAATACCAGCAGCATAATGAGGCTCTCCAATTGTTGGAAAATCTGATAATAATTCCATTTTATCACCTGAAATATCATATAACTGAGCAGATTGAGTTACTTCAGGTCCAGTTGGTAAATAACGGTCTTTTGTAATTTTGTTCATTGCTAATACATATTTCCCAAATGGTTTTCTTGAGTTTCCTCCTGGAATCATTAAGTGACCTGGTGAATAGTAAGTAGATTTTCTATCAATTACTTCCCAAGTTCCTAACTTCCATTTTACAACCTCTGAAGAAATAAAGAATGTTGTATATGCGTTTCCTTTGTTATCAAATTCTGTATGTAATGGTCCTAAACCAGATTGTTTTACACTTCCTGCGTGAACTGAATCAAAATCAAGAATTGGAATTCCATAAGCTTCACCTGAAAATTTCTTTTCATCAATAGCCTTAATCATTTTTGAAAAAGAGTGAACTGTAAGATCCGCTGATAATTTACCACTTGCTACAATGTATTCCCCTGAAGGATCTACATCGCAACCGTGAGGTGATTTTGGAGTTGGTAAGAAATATACAAGTCCAGGACAATCTGCTGGGTCTAAAATACGAACTTCAGTTCCCCAAGTTGTAGTTGCAGTATGAGTAGATTCATCATAAACATTATGAGCATATTTTGTAGGCATTGTTTTAAAATTACCTGCTTTAATATATTCTTCAGCTTTTTTCCAATTTACTGCAGCAATAAAATCTTTATCATTTTGAGAAGCATTTACCTCTAACAAAGAGTTTGCTTCTTCAGTGTTATATGTAGTATAGAAAAACCAACCATGTGAATCTCCTCTTCCAGGGTGTGCTTTATCATAATCGAATCCTGGCATTAAAATTTGGAAAGCAATATCCATATTTCCATCTTTAGGATCAACACTAATAAAAGATAATGTTCCTTTAAAGTTTCCTTTATATTCACTAATTGGCATATCACGTTGAGGAATTGGAATACCAAAACGAGTTCCTGCAATTACATACTCCGTGTTTTCAGTTACATAAGAAGAACTATGATTTCCTGCACTATTAGGAACCTCAATTATCTCTGTAGTCTCAAAAGTTGTTAAATCAACTTTTGCAACACGAGGTGTATTGTTTTCATTAATAAACACATATCTACCATCTAATTCACCTGCTGTTTGAGAAATATCTGGATGGTGAGAATCTCCCCAAGGAATTTGACCAAATGAAGTATTTAACATTGCTTTTGTTTCTTCATTAAAACCATATGCTTTTTCACCATCTACTGAAAAAACTGGAATAACCTTAAATAAACGACCTGATGGAAGACCGTAAACAGATAACTGCCCACTAAAACCACCTGAAATAAAGGCATAGAATTCATCGTGCTCTCCTGGAGCAACGTAAACTTTTTCAGCAGCACTGCTAGATAGAGCTCCTTTTTTGTTTGATTCTCCATTCCCACAACTAGCAAACATTACTGATAATGCTGTAATTGCTAATAAAGATTTAAAAATTGTTTTCATACTATACATAATTTGCTTATTAATTATTTATCTGTTTTTACACTATTCATCCTTTGAGGATGTTTTTGTTCTAAAATATTCTAAAATTAATCTTGCTTCTTTTTCTGTTAAATTCTGATTTGCCATTGGAGCTAAATATTCAGCTAATAATTCCTTAGCAATTTGGTTTTCAGAAACCATTTCTTCAGGATTTAAAATCATATTCATAATCCATTCTGGAGATCTTCTTTCAGTTATACCAGCTAAAGCAGGTCCAACTACTCTTTTGCTTATTTTATGACAAGCAGAACATTTTGCTTTAAAAATCTCTTTTCCTGCTGTAACCATCGCCTCATCAATTTCTTCAAGAACTAAATTTGACACTGGCCCAATACCTTTATCTTGCAAAGGGTCAACAACCTCAATGACTTCTTTTTTCTCAACCGCTGGAGTCGAAGTTACCTCTTCTTTTTTAGCATTATCTCCACAACTAGATACAAACGCTACAACTAATGCTAATACAAAAACTTTTAATTTCATTTTTTCTTTTTTATTATAACTTAATAATTATTCAGCTGGAATTAAAATATTATCAATTACATGAATCCAACCATTACTTACTTTTACTGTTTTTAAAACTTTAAACCCTCCTACATATATTCCATCTTCTTTATTTTCTACAACTAAATATTTCCCTGAAGCCATATATAACTTACGTCCTTTTCTAGCTTCTTTTTTCAATTGAGATTCAGGAAAATTTGCAGGAGCAACATGATTCTTTAAAATAAAAGCTAACTGATTTTTATTTTCTGGTTTCAATAACGTTTCAACAGTTCCTGCTGGAAGTTTATCAAATGCCGCGTTTACTGGAGCAAAAATTGTTAAAGGTCCAACGTTTACAACCGCATCTTCAACACCAGCAGCTTCAATAGCTACAACTAGAGTTTTAAAATCATCTAAAGATTTTGCAACTTGTAATGCATTTGCCGATGAAACTTCATCAACAACAGCTGACTGCCCTTTGTTTTCTGAGGCTACAACTGCTTTAGTTTCTTCAACAGATTGCTTCTTTTCTACTCCGCTACAAGAAGTAATAATAAACGCTAAAACTGCTAAAAGCGAGAAAGTTAAATTGATTTTCTTCATAATTATATTGTTACATTTAATAAATATTTGGACAAATGTAACATTACAATATCACAAGAAAAATGACATTTGTCAGTTTACTGGATTTTAAGATGATTTTATCTTTTATTATTTTAAATAAGCTGAAAAAACAACTTTTAACATCCATTTTTTCATATATTCAAAGGAAATAATTTTTTTGACTTCAAAAAATTAATTGAATTTAGACAAGCTGCCTTATTTAAAGACTTTAATTATTACTATTATTTTTGTTCAAAAATAGGACTAAAAAGGATTAATAATTTCTTAGAAAAATAAGGTTATTAATAATTCAATTAAGGTTGTATTATGATTGGGAAAATTAAGTTTATACAATTACATAAACCTTATAAGCCGTGCTACATTAATTTTAAATACCTTTGCCATTCAAAAAATCATAAATGATAGTAGGTTTTAGTACAATTCCAGAAGAATCAAAAATTTGGGTATTCCCATCGAATAGAAAATTTTACCCGCAAGAAATAAGCGAGTTAACCAAAAGTATAGAACTTTTTTTAAACTCATGGACAAGTGATAGAAATCCTGTAGAATGTTCATATCTCTTTAGACATGACCGATTTATTATTATTAGTGCTAATGATACCGATTATAATTTAAGTTTAGAAGCTCACGATGCTTTAACTGAATTCATACTTGAGCTTCAAAACAAGTATGATGTAGTATTATTAGACAAAATTAATGTTTGTTACAAACAAGGTGAATTCGTGCAATACAAAGATTTAGTTGATTTTAAAAAGTTGATTAAAGCTAAAGGTGTTTCACAAAAAACTATTGTATTTAACAATATGATTACTGTTAAAAACGAGCTTAAATACAATTGGGAAATAAATATTATGGATAGTTGGTTAGGCCGATTGGTTAAATAACTTCATTATTTAAATACTTTTCGATATAAGCCAATGGTTCTGCAGCATAATCAACATTAAAATCACCAATTTTTGTACGACGTAATTCGGATAGATAACCTCCCGAATTTAATGCTTTCCCAAAATCATAGGCTAAAGATCGAATATAGGTTCCTTTACTACAAACAACTCTAAATTTTATTTTAGGTAAATCAATTTTAGTGATTTCAAATTCAGCAATATTAATTTTTCGTGAATTAATTTCAACTGTTTTTCCTTCACGTGCTAGGTCATACATTCGCACGCCGTCTTTTTTTAAAGCTGAAAATATTGGTGGTTTCTGATCAATATCACCAATAAATTGTTTTACAGTTGATTGAATTAAATCTTCAGTAATATGTTCTAATGAAAACGTTTCATTAACCTCAGTTTCCATATCGTAACTTGGTGTAGTACTGCCTAAAGTAATCTCACCTGTATATTCTTTAATTTGCCCTTGAAATTCATCAATTTTTTTGGTAAAGTTTCCTGTGCAAATAATTAACAAACCAGAAGCCAATGGATCTAAGGTGCCAGCATGTCCGACTTTAATTTTTTTAATATTAAATTTTTGTCTTATATGCCACCGTATTTTATTCACTGCTTGGAATGAAGTCCATTTCAAAGGTTTATCAATCAATAAAACTTGTCCGTTTTTATAATCTTCAGCAGTAAGCATTAAATAATGGTTAAAGGGTAAATGAAAAAGTGAATGATAAGCAACGCAATACCTAAAATAATTCGATAATAACCAAATATTTTAAACCCTTTTTTACTTAAATAATCAATGAATGATTTTATAGCTAACATAGCAACAATAAAAGCTACAAAATTACCAATTAGTAAAAAATTAATTTGATCATTACTTAAAACAAGTCCAGCTTCATGATAATCATAAAGTTTTTTAGCGGTTGCACCACACATTGTAGGAACCGCAAGAAAAAAAGAAAATTCAGCTGCAACTTTTCTACTTAATTTTTGAGTCATTCCTCCAACGATTGTTGCTCCACTTCTTGAAGTTCCGGGAATCATAGCAATACATTGAAAAAAGCCAATTTTTAATGCTGTAGCATAGCTTATTTTTGAGTTTTCATCTGGGTTCTCCTTGTTTATTTCTTCGTTCGATTTAAACCAATCATCAACCTTTATCAAAATAAAACCACCAAAAACTAATGAAATTGCAACAACTAACGGACTCTCCAATAAGCCATCGATTACATCATTAAAAAGTAACCCGAGAATAACCGCAGGAATAAATGCAACGAGTAACTTAAAATAGAAGTCTAAGCTTTGAAAAAATCGTTTCCAATACAATACTACCACAGCAAGAATAGCTCCTAGCTGAATAACAATAGTAAACAATTTGGTGAAATCATCATTTGCAATTTGCATAAATGATGATGCAATAATCATATGTCCTGTTGAAGAAACTGGTAAGTATTCAGTAATCCCTTCAATTATCGCTAAAATAATCGCTTCAATATAATTCATTTCTATTTTTTAGGTTTTGCCATTATTGCATAAATTTGAAAACCTAATCCTATAAGTACTAATGTTGGAGCTAAACGTATTCTTCTAAAATTATAAATTTCTTCATTAAAAACTTCCGGATTATCACTTCCTCCACCTGCCATTAAAATAAAACCTAAAGCGATAATAGCAATTCCTATTAACATCAATATATAGTTATTTTTCCCAAAAAGGAATTCGCTTTTATTATTTTGATTGTTTTCTTTCTTCATATTAATAATATAATTCGTCTGTTCTTAAATTTAGAAATCGCTGAGTTGCAAAAAATGTACTTAACCAGGTAATAAAAATTCCCAATACTATTATTGCTAAAAATAAAATCCCCAGAAGTTTATAATCACTTAACAACTCAATTTCAGGAATTCTATTGTTAACGTACATAATAAACATAAGTAAACCAACAATAGCAACTAGAGCTCCAATAATACCCAATTGAATACTTTTAAAAATAAATGGAATTCGAATAAATCGTTTCGTAGCTCCCACCATTTGCATTGTTTTAATTGTAAATCTTTTTGAATATACAGATAAACGGATAGAACTATTAATTAATACAACTGCTATTAAAGTAAAAAGAGTACTAAACAGGAGCATCCAAAAACTTAATCGGGTAATATTTTTTGTTAATAATTCAATTAGTGGCTTATCATAAGACACCTCAGCAACAATACTTCTAATTAAAAGATTTTTTTCGATCTCAGCCATTTTTTCAGGAGTTACAAAATCAGATTTTAGGGTTACATCGATCGCATTTTTAAGTGGGTTATCTCCCAAAAAATCTAAAAAATTCTCTCCAATTTCTTCACTATATTTTTCAGCTGCCTCTTTTTTTGAAATATAATTTACAGTATTAGCATAGTCTGTTCTCCCTAACTCCGCTTGTAATATTTCAACATCACTGTTTTTAGCATTGTCTTTCAAGAAAATAGTAATCGCTACCTTTTCTTTAAAATGCTTCGTTATACTATTCGTTTTCAACAATATAAGACCCAATACACCTACTAAAAAAAGCACCAAAGCAATACTGATTATTACTGATAGGTAAGACGATCTTAAACGTCTTTTTTGATATTTTTCAAATGATTTGTCCAAAAGATTCGAGTATAAAATAGGCTGCAATATACAAATTAGTTGTTAGTTGAAGAAGGTAGATTATTGGTTTTTTAGAGAAGGTAAATAAAATTAAAAAGTCTTATAAATATCCATTCCTTAAACCACTTCTTGACATAATTCAATTAAAACACCATTGGTGGATTTTGGATGTAAAAAAACCACTAATTTATTATCTGCTCCTTTTTTAGGCGTTTCATTTAAAATAATAAAACCTTCTTCTTTTAAACGTGTAACTTCACTTAAAATATCATCAACGGCAAACGCAATATGATGAATTCCTTCTCCTTTTTTCTCAATAAACTTAGTAATTGGGCTGTTTTCGTTTGTTCCTTCCAGCAATTCAATTTTATTAGGTTCAACATCAAAAAATGATGTTTTTACACCTTCACTTTCAACTTCCTCAACTTTATAATGGGGTTTTCCAAAAATAATCGCAAAAAGTGCATTCGATTTTTCCAAATCTTTAACAGCAATACCAATGTGTTCAATTTTTTTCATAAATACTAAAATGTTACAATTATTAAACTCAAACATACAACTTATTAAATGTAAATTAAATTTAGAAAGTAGATTTGAAATGATTCAAACTAGAAATTATTTTAAGAAAAATCCAAAAAATAAAAATCAAATTTGTGTACTTTTAACTATTATCTTTGCACTATGGAAACAAACAGACAAAAAAAAATAGCAGGTGTGCTGCAAAAAGACTTAGCTGAAGTTTTACAACACGCGGCTCAGGACGGAATGAAAGGAGTAATTATATCTGTTACCAAAGTACTTGTAACTTCCGATTTATCAAATGCGAAAGTATATCTTAGTGTATTCCCACAAGCAAAAAGAGACACTATATTAAAAGGTGTTCAGGAAAACACAGCTACAATAAGGTATGAGATGGCAAGAAGAACACGAGATCAATTAAGACGTATGCCTGAGTTATTCTTTTTCATTGATGATAGCTTAGATTATATTGAAGATATAGATAATGCTTTAAGAGGAAAAAAAGGAAACCCAATTAAAAATCCAGATATATTAGACGAACGTCAAAAAAACTAATTTGAATTTCCCCTTTTACATAGCCAAAAGATATCTATTCTCAAAAAGCAGCAACAACACCATTAATATCATAGCTTTTATTGCTACTATTGGTGTTGTTATTGGTACTTTGGCTTTATTTATTGTGCTTTCTGGGTTTTCTGGATTAAGAGCATTTAGCTTAAGTTTTTTAAACACATCGGATCCTGATATTAAAATTACTTCAGTAAAAGGAAAATCCTTTTTGTTCACAAATGAAATAAAATCCAAACTTGATGACCAAAATGGAATCGCCTCTTATTCTAAAGTTATTGAAGAACGAGCTTTTTTTGATTTTAATGAGAAAACGCACATTGCATATATTAAAGGTGTAGATTCTAATTATACGAATGTAAATAGATTAGATACTACTGTTTACGTTGGGACTTGGTTAGATAAATACGTGCCTATGGGAGCTGTTGTTGGAAATGGAATTTCTAACATTCTGTCCGTAGGTGTATTTGATTTTATTGAACCTTTAAAAATTTATGTGCCAAAACCTGGTGTTGGGTATGTTACAAGTCCAAAAAACGCCTTTTCAGAAATTCGAACCCAACCAATTGGTATTTTTGCTTTAACGGATGAAATTGACAAAAAATATACTTTCATTTCTTTAAATGCCGCTCAGGAATTATTAAATTATACTTCCACTCAACTTACAGGAATAGAAATTAAAGCTTCAAATATTGATGACAGAGATCAAATAATTGATTACTTAAAAAAAGAATTGGGAAGTAAATTTAAAATTGAAACTCGTGAACAATTAAACGCAGTTTTTTATAAAATGCTGAATACTGAAAATTTAGCTTCTTATCTCATTTTCACTCTAATTTTAATAATCGCCTTATTTAACGTAATTGGCGCAATTATTATGATGATTTTAGATAAAAAAGAAAATTTAAAAACCTTATATAATTTAGGAGCAACAATAACAGAAATAAAACGTGTATTTATTTTACAAGGTTTTTTATTATCGGTAGTTGGTTTATTTATTGGATTATCATTAGGAATCATTTTAGTTTTACTACAAAAAAAGTATCACTTATTTATGATTACACAAAACTTAGCTTACCCCGTTGAATTTAACTTTTATAACGTTTTTACTGTTATACTAACTATTTTGGTTTTAGGCCTTCTCGCTTCAAAAATTGCAAGTAGTAGAATTTCTTTAAAATTAGTTGAATAAGTTATTTTTAATTCAAACTAAAAATTAACCAAACTTCTGTAAAACCTCATCAAACGCATCATAAACTCCCTGTGCTGTATCCGACTTTACCATTTTTAAACGGTATTCTTTGAAATTTGGGATTCCTTTAAAATAGTTTGTATAATGACGGCGTGTTTCCATAACTCCTACAATCTCAACTCCTTTCCAATCGATTTCCATTTCTAAATGTCTGCGAGCCATTTTCACACGATCAGCAATGGTAATTTCAGGTAAATGTTCTCCTGTTTCAAAAAAGTGCTTTACTTGTTTAAAAAACCAAGGATTTCCAATACTTGCTCTTCCAATCATTGCACCATCTAAACCATATTTGTCACGCATTTCCATTGCTTTTTCCGGAGTATTAACATCTCCATTACCAAAAACAGGAATATGCATTCTCGAATTATTTTTTACATCAGCAATTGGAGCCCAATCTGCACTCCCTTTATACATTTGAGCACGAGTTCTTCCATGTATTGAAATGGCTTTACAGCCAACATCTTGTAAGCGTTCGGCAACTTCAATAATTTTTATAGACTTTTCATCCCAACCCAATCGTGTTTTAACTGTAATTGGAAGTTTAGTGTGTTTAGCCATAGCCTCAGTTAGGCTCACCATTAAATCAATATCTTTTAAAATTCCTGCTCCTGCTCCTTTACTCACCACTTTTTTTACAGGACAACCGAAATTGATGTCAATTATATCAGGATTTGATTGCTCAACAATTTCAACAGTTCTTAACATTGATTCTAGATTGGCACCGAAAATTTGAATTCCAACCGGACGTTCTTTTTCATAGATGTCCAGTTTCTTTCTGCTTTTTGCGGCATCACGTATCAATCCCTCCGATGAAATAAACTCAGTATATACCACATCTGCACCTTGTTCTTTGCACAATGCTCTAAAGGGTGGGTCGCTAACATCTTCCATTGGAGCTAGCAACAATGGAAAATCGCACAATTCTATGTCTCCTATTTTAATCAAACCAAAATTTTAAGTTCGCAAAATTACACAAATTTAATTATTAGGGAATTTATTCAATATAATTGTATTTTTGAGATATTAAAAAATCAATATATGAAAGCCAAAATCTTAATTATTCTTATCGCTATTCTTTATTTCGGTTGTAAATCCTCACATCATCAATCTGCATACGATGCAAAATCAGGCGCAACAAAAATTGTAAACACCTTGCATTACCCAAAAGAAACACATTTAAAAAATATAAAACAATTAACTTTTGGTGGAGACAATGCTGAGGCTTATTGGAGTTTTGACAATAAAAAATTGGTTTTTCAAGCAAGTAATAATTGGGGTTTACAATGTGATCAAATTTTCACTATGGACATAACCGATGATTTAAGTGACGGTAAAAAACCACAATTAGTAAGTACTGGAACCGGACGAACAACGTGTAGTTATTTTTTACCCGGAAATGAAACAATCATATACTCTTCAACACATTTAGATAATGTAAATTGTCCTGAAGTTCCAAAGAAAGAAGATTATGGGAATAAATATATCTGGCCCGTATATAGTGGATATGACATTTTTATTGCAGACACAAAAGGAAACCAATTAAACCAATTAACTTTTGAAGATGGTTATGATGCCGAACCTACAGTTTCACCAAAAGGAGATAAAATTGTATTCACTTCAACAAGAACAGGAGATTTAGAGTTATTTACAATGAATTTAGACGGAAGTGATGTTAAACAAGTTACAAATGAATTAGGTTACGATGGTGGCGCATTCTTTTCACCAGATGGAACCAAATTAATTTTTAGATCCTCTCGACCAAAAACAGAAGAAGAAATTAAAGAATATAAAGATTTACTAGCTGTAGGATTGGTACAACCAACCAATATGGAATTGTATACTTGTAATATCGATGGAAGTGAGTTGACTAAAATAACAGAATTAGGAAGTGCAAATTGGGCTCCATTTTTTCACCCATCTGGTAAAAAGATTATTTTTTCATCAAATCATAAAACAAAACACAGCTTTAATTTATTTATGATAAATATTGATGGAACCGGACTAGAACAAATTACATATGACACCGTTTTTGATGCATTTCCAATGTTTTCACCAAACGGGAAAAAAATAGTTTTTTCATCAAACCGAAATAATAATGGCTCACACGATACTAATTTATTTATCGCTGATTGGGTTGAATAACTAAAATAATGAAGAAATCATATAATTGGGCAATTTTAGGATGTGGTAAAATTGCTAAAAAATTCTCTTTAGAACTAAAAGGACTACCAAACGCTAATTTATACGCAACAGCCTCTAGAAATATAGAAAATGCAAAAAGCTTTGCAAATGAATTTGGATTTGAAAAAGCTTATGGTTCATATGTTGAAATGGTTAAAGATCCGAATGTTGATGTAGTTTATATTGCTACTCCGCATACATTACATTTAGAACATACCTTACTTTGTTTACAGCATAAAAAAGCTGTTTTGTGTGAAAAAGCATTCGCTATAAACAAAAAAGAAGTGCAACAAATGATTGATGCTTCAAAACAATACAATACTTTTTTAATGGAGGCTTTTTGGGTCATTTTCAGACCAAAATTCAAAAAAGTTCTTGCAATTATGAATTCTGAAGATTTAGGTAAATTAAAATTTGTGAAGTCAGACTTTATGTTCAATGGTGAATTCAATCCAGAAAATAGGTTGTATAATATTGATTTAGGTGGTGGCTCATTATTAGATATTGGAATTTACCCAGTGTTTACCGCTTTAATGCTTTTAGGGAAACCCGATAATATTAAAACTTTACCACACTTTAGCTCAACTGGTTCTGAAGAAAGTATTAGTATGTTATTTGGTTATAAAAATGGAGCTACAGCAGTTTTAACCTCTAGTTTTGATGCTCATTCTAAAAATGAAACAGAATTATGTTTTGAAAATGGTATCATAAAATATGATCGTTTTTCTAATGAACCTATTTTATTAATTACCACAGAAAAAACACAATTGATTGATTTTGTGTCAGGTCCAAATTTAGGATATCATTATGAAGCATCCCATGTTATGGAATGTTTAGATAAAAACTTAATAGAAAGTCCTATTTTAACAAACACATTAAGTCTCGATTTAATGCAAATTTTAGACTCCGTGCGAAAAGAAGCAAACATTGTTTTTCCTAACCATGACTAAAACAATAAATTAGGTGTAAAACACAAAACTATTTGGTTATATTTGCGCAAATTAAAGAAGACAGGAAAACGAAGTATGAAAAACATTAGAAATTTTTGTATAATTGCACATATTGATCACGGTAAAAGCACTTTAGCTGATAGATTATTAAGCTTTACAGGAACTACAACTGCTCGTGAAGAACAAGCACAGTTGTTAGATAGTATGGATTTGGAACGTGAACGTGGTATCACTATTAAAAGTCATGCCATACAAATGGATTATACTTATGAAGGAGAAAAATATGTTCTAAATTTAATTGACACCCCAGGGCACGTAGATTTTTCTTACGAAGTTTCTAGATCAATTGCAGCTTGTGAAGGTGCACTACTTATTGTAGATGCAGCACAAAGCATACAAGCTCAAACTATTTCTAATTTATATTTAGCATTAGAACATGATTTAGAAATCATCCCAATTTTAAATAAAGTTGATTTACCAAGTGCTAATCCTGAAGAGGTAACTGATGATATTGTTGGTTTATTAGGATGTAAACCAGAAGAAGTGATACATGCAAGTGGAAAAACCGGCTTAGGAGTTGAAAATATTTTGAAAGCAATAATTGAAATCGTTCCTGCCCCAAAAGGAGATGTAAATGCTCCTTTACAAGCACTTATTTTTGATTCAGTTTATAATTCTTACCGTGGGGTTGAAACCTATTTTAGGGTATTTAATGGTGAAATTAAAAAAGGACAGCGAGTAAAATTTATGGCTACTGGCAAAGAATACAATGCTGATGAAGTTGGTACTTTAAAATTGACTCAGGTTGCAAAACAAAGTATAAAAGCTGGTGATGTTGGATATTTAATTACAGGTGTAAAAGCAGCAAGTGAAATTAAAGTAGGAGATACTATTACTGATGCCTTAGTCCCTACTCAAAATAGAATTGAAGGATTCGAAGATGTAAAACCAATGGTATTTGCAGGTATTTATCCCGTAGATACTGAAGAATACGAAGAGTTACGTTCTTCAATGGAAAAGCTACAATTAAATGATGCTTCATTAGTATTTATCCCAGAAAGTTCAGCTGCTTTAGGATTCGGATTTCGTTGTGGATTTCTTGGAATGCTTCACCTAGAAATTATTCAGGAAAGATTAGAGCGTGAATTTGATATGACAGTAATTACTACTGTACCAAACGTTTCATATCATGCTTTTACAAATAAAAACCCAGATACGGTTCTTTTAGTAAATAATCCTTCTGATTTACCAGAACCTTCAAAACTAAATAGAGTTGAAGAACCATTTATTAAGGCTACTATAATTACTAAATCTGATTTTGTTGGACCAGTAATGAGTTTATGTATTGAAAAACGTGGACAAGTTACTAACCAAACTTATTTAACTCCAGAAAGAGTAGAATTATCTTTTGATATGCCTTTAGCCGAAATAGTTTTTGATTTTTATGATCGATTAAAAACTGTTTCAAAAGGATATGCCTCTTTTGACTATCATCCAATTGGGTTAAAGGAGTCAAAACTTGTTAAAGTTGATATTTTATTAAACGGAACTTCTGTTGATGCCCTTTCTGCCTTAATTCACGCAGATAATGCATATAGCATAGGTAAAAAGATGTGTGAAAAACTACGTCAATTAATACCTCGACAACAATTTGACATTCCAATCCAGGCAGCGATTGGAGCTAAAATAATTTCTAGAGAAACCGTAAAAGCACTTAGAAAAGATGTAACTGCAAAGTGTTATGGAGGAGATATATCGCGTAAAAGAAAACTTTTAGAGAAACAAAAGAAAGGTAAAAAACGTATGCGCCAAGTTGGAAATGTTGAAATTCCTCAAGAGGCATTTATGGCTGTATTAAAATTAAATGACTAAAATAAGAATTCATAAAAATAAAAAAAGCACCTATTAGGTGCTTTTTTTATTTTTAACTACAAGAATTACTCTCCGTGTAACCAAGATTTTTTCGCTAATAATTGATCTTCAGTTTCTTCGTGATCCTCATCTGGGATACAGCAATCAACTGGACATACAGAAGCACACTGTGGTTCATCATGGAAACCTTTACATTCTGTACATTTATCTGTTACAATAAAATAGAACTCATCAGATACAGCTTCATGCATTTCATCAGCATCAGCAGTTCCTCCACCAGGCAATGTTATAGTTCCACTTAAAGAAGTTTCGTCTGAATAAGCCCATTCACTATCTGGTTCATAAATAGCATTATTAGGACACTCTGAAATACACGCATCACAGTTAATGCATTCGTCTGTTATTTTAATAGCCATGTTTACTAATTTTAATTATTATTTAATTATACAAAATTATACAATTTTATACAAGTCAATGTGACAAAAGTCATTTAGTAAAAGAAAAACTAAATATATATTTGATACTTAATTTTTAGTATAAAATTATTTTCAATAAATTTAATTAAATTTTTCTAATTAGTATATAAAATTATGGTTACAACTACAACAAATCATCAACCAGAAATATTGGAGGCTGTAGTCATCCGATTCGTTGGTGATTCAGGTGATGGAATGCAACTTACAGGAACGCAGTTTTCTGACACATCTGCAATGTTTGGTAATGATATTGCCACATTCCCAAACTACCCATCAGAAATTAGAGCACCTCAAGGAAGTTTATATGGAGTTTCTGGGTTTCAAGTTCATATTGGTAGTGTTGAAGTTAGCACACCAGGAGACAACCTTGATTTATTAGTTGCAATGAACCCTGCCGCTTTAAAAACCAACTTATATGCTTTAAAACCTGGTCATACAATTATTGTTGATACCGATTCTTTCTCAAAGAAAAATTTAGAAAAAGCATTATATCAATCAAATCCATTAGAAGATGGTAGCCTTGAAAATTATAGAGTTATTCAAGTTTCAATGACTTCATTAACTAAAGAAGCTTTAAAAAGTGTTCAAGGGCTAGACAATAAATCAATAACTCGTAGCAAAAATATGTTTGCCCTTGGTATTGTTTATTGGATGTATGACCGCTCAATAGAACATACTATTGAATTTTTTAACAAAAAATTTAAAACAAAACCTCATTTAATTGAAGCAAACACAAAAGTTTTAAATGCTGGTTATTATTTTGCAGAAACATTAGAACTTATTCCTAATTCATATACTATTTCTCCTGCTAAAATGACTGGAGGAACTTATAGAATTATTATGGGTAACACTGCAACCGCTTGGGGGTTTTTAGCTGCTGCTGAAAAATCTGGTTTAGAATTATTTTTAGGTTCGTATCCAATTACTCCTGCTACAGATATATTACACGAATTAGTAAAACATAAACATTTTGGTGTAAAAGCTTTTCAGGCTGAAGATGAAATTGCAGGTATTTGTTCTGCAATTGGAGCCTCTTTTGCAGGAGATTTAGCTATAACAACAACCTCTGGTCCTGGGCTAGCTTTAAAAGGTGAAGCATTAGGATTAGCAATGATGATTGAACTTCCTTTAGTTGTGGTAAACGTTCAACGTGGAGGACCTTCAACAGGTTTACCTACAAAAACTGAACAATCTGACTTATTGCAGGCAATGTATGGTCGTAATGGAGAAAGCCCGGTTATTGTATTAGCTGCGAGCACACCTGCAAATTGTTTTAATTACGCTTATGAAGCTGCTCGATTGGCTTTGGAACATATGACTCCAGTTGTATTGTTAACCGATGGGTATATTGCTAATGGATCAGCTCCCTGGAAAGTTAAATCTATTAATGAATTATCTGAAATTAAAAACAACTTAGTTAAAGAAGTAAAAGAAGATTGGCATCCATACGATAGGGATAAGGACACTTTAGCTCGTAACTGGGCTGTACCTGGAACTCCTGGTCTTGAACATAGAGTTGGAGGTTTAGAAAAAGACAGTATTACAGGTAATATCTCATATGATCCGGAAAATCATGAGCAAATGACCAAAACAAGAGCTGAAAAAATTAAACGAGTTAAAAATAACATTCCTGAACAAGAAATTGAATTTGCTCAAGAAGGTGATTTATTAGTTATTGGTTGGGGAGGAACATATGGGTCTTTACACTCTGCTGTTAAACAGCTGAATGATGAAGGTTTTAAAACTATTGGATTTACACAATTCAATTACATTAACCCAATGCCAAAAAACACTGAAGAAATTTTATCTAAATTTAAAAAAATTATTGTTTGCGAATTAAACGATGGTCAATTCGCAAAAATTTTAAAAATTAATTACAGTCAGTTTGAATTTTTACAATTAAACAAAATTCAAGGTTTACCATTTGCGAACAACGAACTAACTGAAAAATTTAAACAATTAGTATAACTATGGAAACAACAGCTGTAAAAAAATATACATTCAAAGACTTTACAAGTGACCAAGAAGTAAGATGGTGTCCTGGTTGTGATGATTATGTAATATTACGTTCAATGCAAAAAGCACTTCCAGAAATGGAAGTTAATAAAGAAGATGTTGTGTTTATCTCTGGTATTGGGTGTTCTTCACGTTTCCCATATTATATGAATACATATGGTATGCATAGTATTCACGGTAGAGCGCCAGGAATTGCTTCTGGTGTAAAATTAGCCAACCCAAACTTAAGTGTTTGGATTATGACTGGTGATGGAGATTCAATGGCTATTGGTGGAAATCATTTTATTCATGTATTAAGACGTAATATTGACTTAAACATTGTAATGTTCAACAATGAAATCTATGGATTAACAAAAGGGCAGTTTTCTCCTACATCATTAGTAGGGCAAAAAACAAAATCATCTCCTTACGGAAATACACAACCTCCATTTTCACCAGGTGAACTGGCATTAGGAGCTCAAGCAAGATTTTTTGCAAGAATTGGAGGAAACAATCCAAAAGACATGACTCAAATTTTTATTGAAGCTCATAAATTTAAAGGCACATCGTTAGTTGAAGTATTACAAAATTGTGTGATTTTTAATGATGGATGTTTTACAAATGTTACAGACAAAGATGTTAAAGAGGATAAACAAATATTTCTTGAACATGGCAAACCTATGATTTTTGGAAAAAACAAAGACAAAGGACTTGTTTTGAACGGATTGAAATTAGAAGTTGTGACCATTGGTGAAAACGGAATTACTCAAGAAGATTTATTAATTCATAATGCAAAAGAACAAGATCCAACATTACATCAAATGCTTGTAAGGCTTCAGTACCCAATTGCCACAGGTGTTATAAGAAGTTTTGATGATGTTACCTTAGAAGAAAGAGAAGATGCCTTAACTGCACAGGTAAAAGCAAATTCTAATTTCAAAAAAGTTGACGACTTATTCTTTTCAGGTGAAACTTATATTGTAAAGTAATAAAAATTACATAATTCACTGACTTTTATCATTTGCCCACCGAAAGTATTCCTTTACATTTGGTGGGTAAATGTTTTATAAAAAATAACCTTACAAATTAAACCAATCTACTATTTTTGTAGACTAACAAAATAAACTTACGTAAAATGGGGTCAGAAGCTATAATTGTATTTCTTCTCGCTGGAATTGTTTTAGTAGCCGGAGCAAATTTTTTATCAAATTTAATCTCGCACAAATCGGACAATCCACAAAAAAGAGAACCTTATGAAAGTGGAATGACCACTATCGGCCCAACTTGGGTTCAATTTAAAGTGGGCTACTACCTTTTTGCTATCCTTTTCTTAATTTTCGATGTAGAAGTTGCTTTTTTAATTCCTTGGGCTGTTGTCTTTAAAGAAATTGGAACAGTTGCTTTTATTGAAATAATTATATTTTTAGTAATACTAGGTTTAGGTTTATTATACGCTTGGAAAAAAGAAGCATTAAAATGGGAATAGAAAATACACCAGAAATTCCAGCAGATTTCCCGGGAAAAGTAATTCCCGCAGGAAATGGAGCTAACGTAATTGTTACTTCATTGGATCAAATAATTAATTGGGGGCGATCAAATTCACTTTGGTCGCTTTATTTTGGTACCAGTTGCTGTGCTATTGAAATGATGCAAACAGGAGCTGCGCGACACGATTATTCAAGGTTTGGCTTTGAAGTAGCTAGACCTTCCCCTAGACAAGCAGACTTAATCATTATTGCAGGAACAATTGTTAATAAAATGGCGCCTGTATTACGTCGATTATACGACCAAATGGCAGAACCAAAATATGTGATTGCAATGGGAGCTTGTGCAATATCGGGAGGTCCATTCTTTTATAATTCTTATTCAGTTGTAAAAGGTGCTGATCACGTAATTCCAGTAGATGTATATGTTCCTGGCTGTCCGCCTCGTCCAGAAGCTTTACTTGAAGGAATGTTAATGCTTCAGGATAAGATTAGAACTGAAAGTATGAAACATAAAGTTAATCCTATTGACGGATTTGATGAAGGTAAATAAAACTGATTTTATGACTAACGAAGCATTACAAAATTTAATTACTAGCTGGATTCCTGAATTGGAATTTACCGAAGAAGGCTCACAGTTCTTAAATATTACGGTTCAACCTGAACATTTACATCAATTAATGTCTCAATTAAAAAGTAATTCTGAAACAAATTTCGATTACTTATTTTGTTTAAGTGGTATTGATTGGGGAAAGGAATTAGGAGTTGTATATCATTTAGAATCTACTACTCATAGACATATTATTGTTGTTAAAGTAAAAACTGAAGACAGAGATAATCCAACATTCGATACTGTATCAAACATTTGGTTAACTGCTGAATTCCACGAAAGAGAAGTATTCGATTTCTTCGGAATAAAATTCAACAACCACCCAAACCTAAAACGACTGTTTTTAACTGAAGACTGGGAAGGTTTTCCACTTAGAAAAGATTATGTCGATGAAATTAATATGATTATTAAATAAGTAATTATGGATACAAGTATTGCCAATAGTAACTTAAAATCTGAAGAATACTTTATTAATATGGGACCCCAACACCCTGCAACCCACGGTGTTTTGCGTTTATTATTAACAATTGATGGTGAAATTATTAAAAAAGTTGAACCAGATTTAGGATATATCCACCGTTCTATTGAAAAAATGTGTGAACGAGATAGCTATCAGCAAATAGTTCATTTAACAGATAGAATGGATTATTTATCATCACATATAAATAATGAAGCTGTTTGTTTAACAGTAGAAAATGCTTTACAATTAGAAATTCCTGACCGTGTAAAAGTAATTAGAACAATTATTGGTGAGTTAACAAGAATTGCATCTCATACATTATGGTGGGGAGTAATGGGAATGGATGTAGGAGCACTTACAACTTACTTTTATGGATTTAGAGACCGAGAATTAATCAACGATATTTTTGAAGAAACTTGTGGAGCTCGTTTAACAATGAATTATAATATTCCTGGAGGTTTAATGTTCGATATTCATCCAAACTTTGTAAAAAGAGTAAAAGATTTTATTGCTCATTTTAAAACAAAACTTCCTGAATACGACACGCTTTTATCTGGAAATGTTATTTTTCAAAAAAGAACTAAAGGAGTTGGTATTTTAACAAAAGAAGATGCTATTTCATTCGGAGCATCGGGTCCAGTTGGCCGTGGTTCCGGATATTCATGTGATGTAAGAAAACATCACCCATATAGCGCATTAGATAAAGTTTCTTTTAAAGAAATTCTAAGAACTGAAGGAGATACATTTGCTCGTTACCAAGTGAGAGTAGATGAAATGTGGGAATCTATGTCAATAATTGAACAATTAATTGATAATATTCCTGAAGGAGAATATAAAGTTGCTACTAATGCCGTAATTAAATTACCAAAAGGAGAATTTTACCAAAAAGTAGAAACCGCTAGAGGTGAACTTGGAGTATATGTAGTAAGTACAGGAACTAAAAATCCATACCGAGTTAAATTTCGATCACCAGGGTTTTCAAATTTATCTTTATTAAACCATATTACAGTGGGAGGTAAAATTGGCGATTTGGTTGCAACAATGGCAACCTTAGATATTGTAGTACCAGATATAGACAGATAAAATTAATACAATGAATTTAACATTAAGTATTACAAATAATATTCACAACTGGCTTTTTAGTATCATGCCAGAAGGTGTTGCAAGTATTGCCGAGATGGTTTTAATAGCTTTGGTTTATTTAGCTATTTTCGCTGTTGCTGGTTTATACCTGGTTTTATTAGAAAGAAAAGTTGCTGCTTGGTTTCAATTAAGAATTGGGCCTAACAGAGTTGGGTATTGGGGATTATTACAAACCATGGCTGATGCTTTAAAACTAGTTTCAAAAGAATTAACCGGAACCGTAAAAGCTGATAAATTTTTATACAATTTAGCTCCCTATTTTGTAATTGTTTCGTCTTTAATGGCGCTCTCTGTTTTTCCTTTTACTCGGGAATTTCAAGCATTTGACATTAATATTGGAATCTTTTTTTTAATTGCCATTTCATCCATTGGAGTAATTGGAATCTTATTAGGAGGTTGGGCAAGTAATAATAAATTCGCCTTAATTGGAGCAATGCGAAGTGGAGTTCAAACGATTAGTTATGAATTATCGGTAGGATTATCATTATTAACAATGGTTTTAATTACTGGTACATTACAACTTTCAGAAATAGTTGAGGTTCAAAAAAATGGTTGGTTAATTGTTCAAGGACATATTCCTGCTATTATTGCTTTTATGATTTATATGATTGCTGGAACAGCTGAAACAAACAGAGCACCATTTGATATGGTTGAAGCAGAATCGGAGTTAGGAGCTGGTTTTCATACTGAATACTCAGGAATGAAATTCGCTTATTTCTTTTTAGCTGAATTTATAAACATGTTTATCATCGCTGCCATTGCAACAACAATATTTTTTGGAGGATGGTTATCACCTTTTGGAATTACAGAATCTATTCCTTGGTTAGGAGTATTTTGGTTTATTGGGAAAACGTTCGTAATCGTATTTTTAATGATGTGGTTCCGTTGGACATTTCCACGATTAAGAGTTGATCAATTATTAACCTTGGAATGGAAATATTTACTTCCATTAAACCTACTAAATATCATTTTAATGGCATTAATTGTTTGGCTTAACCTAACAATTCAATTTTAGAAATTATGAGTTATTTTGGAGATATATATAAAGGTATAAAGACATTACTAACTGGTATGAGTGTTACTGGTAAGTACTTTATTACTGCACGAAAAGGGGCAATAACCCAACAATATCCAGACAACAGAGACACTTTAAAAATGTTTGAACGTTTTCGTGGTGAAGTGGTAATGCCGCACGATGAAAATAATGAACACCGTTGTACTGGTTGTCAAAAATGCGAATTAGCATGTCCTAATGGAACAATAGAAATTATTTGGGACAGACAAATTGACCCTGAAACTGGCAAAAAGAAAAAAATGATAGACCAACATATTTACCACTTAGGTATGTGTACAATGTGTGGTTTATGTATTGAAGCTTGTCCGACGGACGCCATTAAATGGGCTCAAAATTTTGAAAATTCAGTGTATGACAGATCATACTTAACAAGAGTTTTAAACAAACCAGGGTCGAAATTAATGCCTGGAGTAGAAGATTAAACTTATGGAGAAAATTATATTTTACATTTTAGCATTCATAATTGTAGTTTTTGCAATTGCTTCTGTTACTAGCAAAAAAATGCTTCGTTCAGTTATCTATTTATTATTTGTTCTTTGTGGTATTGCAGGAATTTATTTCTTAATAGATTATAATTTCTTAGCCGCAATTCAATTAACAGTTTATGCCGGTGGAATTATTGTATTAATCATCTTTTCTGTTGTCCTGGTTCATCATATTGAAATGGAATTAGAAGTAGCAAAAAGATCTAAACAACTACTCGTTGGTTTAGCCTGTTTAATAGGTCTTGGTGTATTTTTAACCACTATTTATTCACATCAATTTAATGTAATTGAAACATTTACAACTACAACCACGAGAGATATTGGGCTTGGGCTTTTAAGTTATGAGAATGGCGGATTTATATTACCATTTGAACTAATAAGTGTGCTTTTATTAGCCTCTATGATTGGAGCAATAATAATAGCAAAAGGAAAAAAATTAACCGACAAAAATAATACGAAATTATGATAGCCGGAATTAGTATATATGAAATTCTAACCGTTACCTCTATCCTATTTTTTATCGGTATTTACGGTTTTATAACAAGAAAAAACTTGATCTCAATTTTAATGTCTATCGAATTAATTTTGAATGCGTCAGTTATAAATTTTGTAGTGATTAACAAATATTTATATCCAGACATTTTACAAGGAGTTTTCTTCTCAATTTTTATTATAGCCGTTGCTGCTGCAGAAACTGCATTAGCTGTATCTATAATTATTAACTTATACAGGCAAATTGCCTCTGTAGAAGTTAAGGACACTGAAACTATGAAGTATTAATATTATAAGATATGAATATAAGTTATACAATATTAATTCCACTTGTTCCTTTAGCAGTATTTTTCTTGCTAGGAATTTTTAATAAAAAAATTAAACCAGCTGTCTCTGGATATATTGGTGTTGCAGGATTATCAACTTCTGCTGCTCTATCGTTTTACACAGCTTATCAATACTTTTTTGTAAGTGGTAAAGTAGACGGAGTTTATCAAACTTTTGTTGAAAAAATTACCTGGATGCATTTTACAGACACCTTACACATTGATATGGGTGTATTAATTGATCCTATTTCTGTAATGATGCTAGTTGTTGTTTCAACAGTATCTTTAATGGTGCATATTTATAGTAGAGGATATATGAAAGGTGATGAAGGATATACTCGCTTTTTTGCATACTTAGGATTGTTCTCTTTTTCAATGTTCGGTTTGGTTTTAGCAACAAACCTTTTCCAAATTTATATGTTTTGGGAATTGGTTGGAGTATCATCATTCCTTTTAATTGGATATTATTATACTAAGCCTTCAGCTGTTTCTGCTGCAAAAAAGGCTTTTATTGTAACACGTTTTGCCGATTTAGGTTTTTTAATAGGGATTTTAATTATTGGTAATTACACTGGAACATTTGATTTTGAAACATTAAACTCAGTAAATCCAGATACTGGAGAACTATTTTTAAATTGGGCTTCCACCTCATTTATGGGATTATCTGTTATCACTTGGGCATTAATATTAATGTTTATAGGAGGTGCAGGTAAATCAGCTATGTTTCCATTACATATATGGCTTCCTGATGCAATGGAAGGTCCAACACCGGTTTCTGCTTTAATTCACGCGGCAACAATGGTTGTAGCTGGTGTGTATTTAGTAGCGCGTTTATTTCCAATGTACTTTTTTGTTGAAGATGGGTATGCCTTAAATATTGTAGCTTATGTAGGAGCATTTTCTTCTTTATTCGCTGCTGTTATTGCAATTACTCAAACAGACATTAAACGTGTATTAGCGTTCTCTACAATGTCTCAATTGGGGTATATGATGTTAGCCTTAGGTGTTTCTGGCTATGACGGTCACGAAGGAGTTGGTTATATGGCTTCTATGTTCCATTTGTTTACACACGCCATGTTTAAAGCATTGTTATTCTTAGGAGCTGGTTCTGTTATTCATGCAGTTCATAGTAACTATTTAAAAGATATGGGTGGGTTAAGAAAATATATGCCAATAACAAATATTACATTTTTTGTTGCTGCATTAGCAATTTCCGGAATTTTCCCTTTATCAGGATTTTGGAGTAAAGATGAAATTTTAGTTGCTGCTTTTGAACACAATAAATTACTATATGTAGTAGGATTATTTGTAGCAGGATTAACAGCTTTCTATATGTTTAGAATTTACTTTGGGATTTTCTGGGGAAAAGAAACAACCTACAAACATACACCACACGAATCTCCATTATCAATGACATTTCCTTTAATGGTTTTAGCAACAGTAAGTGTTTTTGCAGGATTTATTCCTTTTAGTGAATTTATTACTGCAGATAAAGCTGGGTTTGAAGCACATTTAAATTATCCTTTAGCAGCAATCGCGTTGACTTTTGGTATAGGGGGAATTGTATTGGCTGCTGTTTTCTACAAAAAGGAAAATGACCTTGCTGATAGATTCGCGAATGGATTTGGGGTTTTATACAGATGGGCCTATGATAAATTTTATTTCGATGAAATCTATTTATTCATAACCAAAAACATCATATTTAATCTAATAGCTGCACCAATAGCTCGTTTTGACAAAAAAATTGTTGATGGAACTATGGAAGGTATTGGTAATAAAACAGTCATAATCTCCAAAAGAATTAAGGGCATCCAATCAGGAAAAGTACAAGATTACGCTTTTAGTTTTATAGCCGGAGTTGTTGTATTAGCATTGGTTTTTATTTATTTATGGACAAACTAACAAATTAATATGGATATTTTATCACTTTTTGTCATTGTACCAGTTTTAACAATTTTAACTTTAGGTTTTACTAAAGGATTAAAACAGGCACGTTTAGTTTCGATGGTTGGAAGCTTTGTTCAACTTGGAATGGCAATAAACTTAGTTTTTGCTTATTTTAAAGAAAAAGCAGTAAATGATTCAATAATGGTTTTCACCCAAGATTATCTTTGGTTTAAGCATTTCAACATACACTTTGCAACTGGAGTTGATGGAATTTCTGTCGCTTTATTGCTCTTAACTTCAATAATTGTTCTAGCAGGTGTATTCATTTCATGGAAAATGCCAGACTTGCCAAAAGAATTCTTTATTTCGTTGTTAGTATTATCAACAGGAGTTTATGGATTCTTCATTTCAATTGACTTATTTACAATGTTCGTTTTCTACGAAATAGCTGTGATTCCAATGTATTTATTAATTGGTATTTGGGGCTCGGGTCCAAAAGAGTATTCAGCAATGAAATTAACTTTAATGTTAATGGGTGCTTCCGCAGTATTACTGGTTGGAATATTAGGAATTTACTTCAATTCCAATGCAGATGGAGGAGCGTTAACTTTTAATATTTTAGAAATTGCTCAAGTAAATATCCCTTTTGAAGCTCAAAAATTATTTTTCCCATTAACTTTTATAGGTTTTGCCGTGTTAGGTGCTATGTTTCCTTTTCATACTTGGTCGCCAGATGGTCACGCTTCTGCACCAACAGCAGTTTCAATGTTACACGCAGGTGTATTAATGAAATTAGGAGGTTATGGAGTGTTTAGAATTGCAATGTACTTATTACCTGAGGGAGCAATGCATTGGTCTTGGTTCTTTATTATTTTAGCTACTATCGGAGTCATTTATGGTGCTTTAGGAGCTATTAGACAAACCGATTTAAAATACATTAATGCCTATGCTTCCGTGAGTCACTTAAGTTTGGTATTGTTTGCTCTATTAACATTAAATAAAGTTGCTTGGAACGGAGCAATTCTTCAATCATTATCCCACGGGTTATTAACAGCAATGTTCTTTGCATTAATTGGAATGGTTTATGGAAGAACTCATACAAGAGACATAAGTAAATTAGGCGGTTTAATGAAAGTTTTACCATTTATTGGAGCTATTTATGTTATAACTGGTTTAGCTTATTTAGGTTTACCAGGGTTCAGTGGTTTTGTAGCTGAGATGAATATTTTTGTGGGGGCATTTGAAAATCCAAGTATGTTCAACAGAGTGTTAACTATAATTGCCGTATCATCAATAGTTGTAACCGCCGTTTATATTCTTAGATTGGTTGGTAAAATTATGATGGGACCATTGGTTAATGACGAATTTAAAAATTTACCAACAGCAACTTGGTATGAAAAAGCCGGTATTATATTATTACTCATTCCAATTTTAGGTTTAGGTGTTGCACCACTTTGGTTAAGTGATATGATATTAGAGAGCTTACAACCGTTTATTCAAGGAGTATTATAAAAATTTAAACAGATACCTAAAATGAATTTTAGTAGTTTTTTATTAATGAGACAAGAAATTTTGCTTTTAACAATTATTTTATTGTTACTAATTGGTGAAATTTTTATACCTAAAAACAAAAAAAGTAGCCTAGTTCATTTAGCGCTGTTTTTATTCGGAATTCATACTGTCGCTGGTTTTTACGCAATAGATGAAAGCAGCATTTTTGGAGGTTCTTTTCAAACAAACAATTTAATTCATTTCTTTAAAAATGTATTAAACATTGGAGTATTTATTTTATTGCTTCAATCAGCAGATTGGATTGAAGAAAAATTAATTAATGAAAATAGAGGTGCTGAGTTTTTCCTATTACTGTTTTCTTCACTATTAGGAATGTACTTTATGATTTCCGCAGGAGATTTCTTAATGTTTTACATAGGCTTAGAATTATCTACCTTACCCGTAGCTGCTTTAGCTGCATATGAAACAACAAAAAGAAAATCAAGTGAAGCTGGTATCAAATTAATACTTTCAGCTGCCTTAGCTTCTGGAGTTTCATTATTTGGTATTTCATTATTATATGCAACCTCAGGATCTATATTTTTTAACGATATTATTGAAGTAATTTCTTCAACTAACTTAACTATTTTAGGTTTTATCTTATTCTTAGCTGGTTTATCCTTTAAGATTTCACTAGTTCCTTTTCACTTTTGGACTGCAGATGTTTATGAAGGAGCACCAATTAGCATTGCATCCTATTTATCAGTAATTTCAAAAGGAGCAGCCGTTTTTATCCTAATGATATTAATGTTTACCGTATTTAAACCATTAATTGAAGTATGGGAAAATATCGTTTATGTTATCGCATTAGCAACAATGTTTATTGGAAATTTATTTGCTTTGCGTCAACAAAACATGAAACGCTTTTTGGCATTTTCATCTATTGCACAAGCTGGATTTATTTTATTAGGTTTAATAACAGGAAATCAGCTTGGAACAGCAACTATTGTTTATTTTGTTATGATTTACATCTTTTCTAATTTAGCAGCCTTTGGAGTGGTTCAAGCGATCTCTTTAAAAACTGGAAAGGAAAATATGGACGATTATAATGGCTTGTATAGAACGAACCCAAATTTAAGCCTAATAATGATGCTTGCCTTATTTTCATTGGCTGGTATACCACCTGCAGCAGGTTTCTTTGGAAAATTTTTCTTGTTTACCGCAGCAGCAAGTAAAGGTTATTATTTATTAGTTTTCTTGGGTGTTGTTAACGTAACCATTTCGTTGTATTATTATTTATTAGTAGTTAGAGCAATGTTTATAAGATCTAATGATAACCCAATTCCATCTTTTAAGAATAAAATATATATGCGTTTAGGGTTAGCAATTACGGTTATTGGTATTTTGGCACTTGGTTTATATAGCCCATTATACGATTACATTTATGAATTAAGTAGTGTTTTTAATTAAGAAGTCATGGGATTAGAAGGGAAACATTCATTTGGAAGTATTGGAGATATTAGAGTTACTTTTATTGAAAAAAAAATAAACGAAAATCGTAAAGATTTTTTAAAAAAACTTTTGGAACATAATGGTTTTGAAGTAATCGTTGATGAAGAAAAAAGAAAAACTGAAGAAGAACCTCAACTTTATACAGTTGCTGTTACAGACATGGTTTTTAATCCAACTATTTGGGTTTTTGAGCGTAAATTAAAGACTTTTGACGGGAGAAAGGTAACACAAGACTACTGGAATCAAAAAACAGAAGATACGCATCCCCAATACTGGAAAAGCTAATAGCCTAAAAACTGTTATTCTTTAGTAGTTATACCTTTACAATTTATTTGTTAATTACAACCTAAACAATTTTTTTACCAATATACATTAAGATAAATCCTTTTTCTATTTTAAAGGATTTATCTAAAGATGAAATAATGTGTATTACTCCTCCCTTATCTTTTAAAAACATTGGAATCGTATGTATTTCTTCATTAATTTCCTTTAAAACCTTTTTATAATGCTCGGGCGACTCAATGGTTACTTCATTACTATCAGGAAAATCTCTAGCTACTTCACTTAAATTTAAAAAATCATCTTTGTGAGTAAATAAATGTTCATTAGGTTTTTGATTTCCCGTTTTCATTTCATCGGTAGAAATAATTCTAAAAGCGCCTTTTTCTCCAAATATTGGAGTGAATTTTTCAATGGCATAATCATTAATAGCACCACTTCCAGTTAAGGCTAGTAAAAAGCCAATATCATTCAACTCAATATCTTCTAACAACTCATCAGAATAAACATTACCTTCAATAGCTTCCAATCCTAATAGTTTCGCTTTTTCAATATTGTTAACATTTGTATCAATTAATACAACTCTTCTTTTATTATTTTTTAAATAGGAACCAATTAATCTGGCAAAATTAGAAGCGCCAATTATAATAATCCCATCAGATGATTTCAAAAATACACCTGCAATTTTCGCAAATAAACGAGCTGTAGTTGCATTAAGTAAAACAGTACCTAATACAATCATAAATACTAAAGGTGTGATATATTCTGCTCCTGGTTCACCTTGCATCGATAATTTTAAACCAAATAAAGAAGCGATACCAGCAGCAACTATACCGCGTGGACCAACCCAACTTATAAATAGTTTTTCATTAAATTTTAAACCCGAATTTGCAGTACTTAAAAATACAGATATTGGCCTAAGAACAAAGACAACAATTAAAAATAAACCCAAAGTTTCCCATTTATACAATAACATTACTTCTTCTATTGTAATATTTGCAGCTAGCAAAATAAATAATATTGATATTAATAGAATACTTAATGATTCTTTAAAATACAATATTTCCTTAAGCTCTTGAACTTTTCTATTTCCTAAAACCATACCCATCACAACTACTGCCAATAGACCAGATTCGTGAGCAAATAAATCAGATAAAACAAAAACAGCCAAAACACTAGCTAGTACAACAACATTCATTAAATAATGAGGTATTAAATTGTACTTAATGGAATTATGTAAACCATAAGCAGCAGTAAATCCAATGGAGATACCAATAATTACAATTTTACCAAATTCTATCAATGCTTCTTTGGTATATTCATATCCAGCTCCAACACTAATAAACTCAAAAACCAGTACTGCAACTAAAGCTCCTATGGGGTCAATTAAAATTCCTTCCCATTTTAGAACCGCAGAAACATCTTTTTTAAGCGGAATGTTTCTCAAAATTGGGGCAATAACGGTTGGTCCTGTAACTATTATCAGTGCCGAAAACAAAAATGAAATAGCCCAACTTAAATTAAATATATAATGTGCTGAAACTCCAGCACCCAAAAAGGTTACTAATGAACCTAACGTAATAAGTTTTACAATTGAAGGTCCTACATTTAAAATTTCTTCTTTTTTTAAGGTTAAACCACCTTCAAAAAGTATGATGCTAATTGCCAAAGATACAAAATTAAATAGGCGTTCACCCGGGAAGAGCCCAACGGTTCCATTCCAAACAGGTTCAATTAGTTTGTTTCCATCATCAGTAAATAACGTAGCAATCGGACCAACAATTAATCCTATTAATATTAAAGGTAAAATGGCTGGAAGCTTTAATTTCCATGCAAACCACTGAGCAATAATTCCCAAAATTATTATTCCTGCTAACTCTAACATATCCTTGTTCTATTTCTGTATTAATTAAGATTTAATCTAAAAAAAGCAATATAAATATTTTTTACCACTTCGAAAATGGTTTTTTCGAGAGGACCGAATTATAATACTCCGGTTTACCTGTAACTTCATTACCTAACCAGTTCGGTTTTAAAAAATGAAAGTCCTCTGTTGGTAATTCAATTTCGGCAATAAACAACCCAGTATTATCTCCAAAAAACTCATCCACTTCATAAAATAGATTGTTATCAGCAGGAATAATATACCTAACTTTCTCTATAATTGAAGGTTCGCAAATACTTAATAAATTTTCTGCATCTTCTAATGAAATCTCCTTTTCCCATTCAAACCTAGTGGTTCCAGAATCATTTCCAATACCTTTAACTGTAATAAAGCCTTTATCTCCTTTTACCCTCACTCTAACCGTTCGCTCAGGCACAGTTGACAAAAACCCTTGAGCTATTTTATAGCTTTTTATAGCTAATGGCTTAAAGTTTCCTTTTATTAAAAACTTCCTCTCAATTTCTTTATTCATAGCTAAACATTATTTGAATTTAAGTTCCCAGGTTAATGAAAGTGAGTATACCCAAAAGAAATTACCTGGATCAAAACTTATTTCTTGGTGTGATATTCCAAATTGAGTTCCCCAAACGTTTTGTTTACTTGATGAAGTAAAATAATAACCAATCCCAAGTTTTTGAGATTTTAATTGTATAATTTGATCCTCACTGCCTCTAAAATTAAAACGGTCAAACTCAGGAGAAAATCCTATTCCAACTAATACACTAAAATAATTATTGGCATCGCTTCTATATTTTCTATAATTAAGAGTTCCAGATTTGCTTGAACCCGAATCACCTGGGGTAATGTAAGGCCGAAAAGACAAATAACTATTTCCAAAATACCATCCAATTGAACCTGTAAAAATATTAGTCGTGGAGTCATATTTTAGAGTTCTAATTCCAAGAGAAGCTTCAAAACTATGAGGCAAAGATTTATAAAGTTCACCTCCAAATCTTACATCAGGAAAAAGGTATGAATTGGAAAAACCGACATTTAAATATGCGTATAACCCTTTTGTTATTTTTGGATACAAGTCTATTTCGAATTGTCCACCATTATCTTGAAACCTACGACTAAAATTAACTTTAGCTATAATACTTCCATATTTTGTAACTCTAGTATAATCAAATGAATGCAATTGCATAGGGTCAAACACATCTGAATATAAATCAATTGATGAACTTACCCCAATTGCATTGTATCTTAATTCTTGGTTTAAACCCTCTTTATACTCAATAGCATTTTGATTGCTTGGGTTCTTTTCTAAAATAAGTTGAACAGTATTTAACGCATCTTCAGGATTGTTTGAGTTTGACTCTGCTTTTGCTTTTAATAATAAAATTTGTTCATCATTTGGAAAATACTTTAAGGCTTCATTACTCAATTCCAGAGCGCTAAATGGAGCCTCGGACCATAATTCATTATTTATTAAAGCAACCCATGTACCTTGCCTATCATTATCTTTATGTAAAACATATAAAAATTCTTTTTTAGCGAGTTTATATTTACCATCCCAGGAATAAGTACTACCTAAAAATGAACGTATATCATGATAATCTGGATACTTGGTTAACAACAACAACAATGTGTCTTGTGCTTGTTTCCTTTGACCATCAAAAGCCAATTTGCGAGCAGTTTCGAAAGCAGCATCCGGATCTCCTGAAAAAGTTTTTTGTTGAGCAAAACTAGGAGTATTGGAAACAATTACAACCAATAAAAATATTTTAATAACAGACTTTAACATATTATTGCAAGGTTTGTTTAAAGGTTAAGAAATCTTTATTTTCAGGATATATAACTAGTAAACTATCCATAATTTTAATAGCATTCTTGGAATTATTCATTCGTTGGTATGCTTTTGCCAATTTAAAGCTTATTTCTTCATGTATAATGTCATTTTCAAAGGCCTTTTGAGCCATTTCAATTCCTTTTTCATCTTTCTTCGACCACCAATACAAATCCATAATTGCTAAATAACAATCATAATAATACGGTGTTCTTTTAATAACATTAAGCAACTCAAATTCTGCTTCATCATATTTTCCTTCCCATGCTAAAGTTCGCCCTTTTAAAATACGAGCATCTGCATAATTTGGGTATTCATTCAAAATATAATCACATATTAATCTTGCCTTTTTATAATCTTTCTTAAACGCCGTTTCCCTTGCTAAATTAAAACTTTGATCAAATGTTAATCCCTCTGTTAATTCATTAATAATTGAAAGTTCTTCAGTAGAAAATTCAATAGCTGGATTCATATAAATATTCAACGAATCTGGAAATATTCTATTATTTGATGTGGTATAAATATTTAATTTTTTAAATTCTTTTAAAGATTCAGCCACTTTTATAACTAAATCTTTTTCAATTACTTTATATGTGCCAAAATTTTCATTAATCTTAAAAAGCTCTCCATCAGAAAATAAATAGTCTTTATAAATATAATCATTAATATTTCCTTTATACCTCATGAGCGGTATTTCATGAATATTTCTAAATTGTTTTGCAGTATCTAATCCTTGACTCATCCATGCAACCTCATCCAATTTATTTAATTGATAGTTATTTGTTAAAAATGAAAGTAAACTTGGTGTTACATCCCAGTGAGATGAAATTGATTTAAATCTCTCTGCCTTTTTTAATAATGGACTATAAATATAAAAAGGCACGTGAAATCTACATAATTTATCTTTTTGCGTAATCGGAATTAACCTATGATCCCCAGTAATAACGAAAACAGTATTTTCAAATTCAGGTCTTTTCTTAAATTCATCTATAAACCCTTTAATAGAAGCATCGCTATATAAAATACTTGCAAAAATATCTTGATATGATTTTATTTCCGTTTTTAACTCATTGGAAATGTTTTTCACATTTAAGATGCTATCAACTTTCACTTTATAAACTTCTTTTGAAGGGAAATCAAATGGTTCATGATTTGTTAATGTCATTATTATATCAAGCCTAGGTTGCTTATTAGCATCCATTACAGACAATGCTTTTCGAAAAATTTCAGCGTCAGGATAACCCCAGGAAAAACCACCAGAATTTTCACTAGTTTTTACAAAATCACCTCCAAATTTTTCTTCGTCAATAACATTATCTATACCATTATATTCTAAGAAATTAATTTTTCTATCAAAGCTTGAAGGATCTCCCGTAAAAAAAGAAGTTGTATATCCATTTGATTTTAAAATACTCATTAACGAAATATGGGATGGTAATTTAGGAAGTTCCATAAAACCATTTTCTCCATAGGGCAATGAAGCTAGTAAGGAAGGTAATACTCCAAAAGTTCTTCCACTTGTACTAACAAAATTTTCCCAATACAATGATTCTGAAATTAAAGAATCTAAATATGGTGTAAAGCCGCTGTATGTGTTTTCTCCAACAAACTCCGCTCCTAATCCCTCAACAATGATAATAACAATATTTGGTTTTTTATCTTCAACATTAAAAAAGGGAGATAATACATCATTACTTTTTATATAAGGCTTTAAAAATGGATAATCATTTCGTTCAGCCAAGTTGTATGAATTAATTTCATTTTTTTCCTTTTGAAATTTATAAACATCTGAAATAAGATAACTCAATTTATTTTGATAAATACTTTCTGAAGATTCTGAAATAACCAATTTTAATCCCCCAAATACTAAAATTGAAATTAAGGAGCCTGCAATAATACTTCGTTCCGAAATTAACTTTGAAAAAACTTTATTTAAAATAAAAAATACAGATATCGCCAGCATAAAAGGAACAAAATAAACTAATGACATGGATTCTGACGAAGAAACAGTTAGGGTAATATCATTAAATGAATATCCTAATAAATCAGCTCCCAAATTTAATAGTGTGGTTAAGCTATATTTTACTAATGAAAATTGAATAATAATTATAACTGAAAATAAAATCTGAAAAAATAAAATCCAATGTTTTTTTATAAATGCATTAAACAGCAAGAAAAATGGTAATAAAATAAGTCCAATAAAAAAGCTTGTCCAAAAATCATTTAACAATTTATACAAAATCATTAAGCCAAAATTGTTGACTTTCATTCCTTTAAATATTATTGAAAAAACTTCAAAAAAACTTATAAACCAAAAAGTAACTAATAATGCTATTAGTAGTAAAATATATGTAAAGATGTTTTTTACAGGAAAATTAATTTTCATTGCCTTTCTGTTTAATACGTTCGTTTAATTAGATGGTTGAGACATCCCTTTTCTAACCATCTCTCCCCATTTCTTTTTTTTATTAAAATAATAATCAATATTCCCTTTTATTGCTGCATATAAAATAAAAGGATGCAACACGAAAGGTTCTAAAAATGTAACTAACAATAATTTAAATCCGGTTTTACTTTTCTTGTATTGATGATAGGTGAGTTCTTCCGAAAAAATTGCAATAATTGTGAACAAAACGGTAAATAGATACGAAGCTAAAAAAAATGCAAACGCATAATCCCATCTAACATTTTTAAGAGCTACTAAAATTAAAAAATAAAGAATTCCTATTACTTCAATTATAGGTGCTAATCTTTCATAGAAAAACCAATATGGATAACTTAACATCCCAAGAAGCTTGTATTTTGGATTAAATCCTATCTTTCTGTGCATTTTTAATGTTTCTATAGTACCTCTTGTCCACCTATTTCTTTGAGAAATTAATATTTTATAATTATCAGGAGCTTCAGTCCAACACAAAGGATCTGGTATGTACGCAACCCTGTACTTTACCTTTTTTTCTTCCATATAGCGCCTCATCCTCACAATAATCTCCATATCTTCACCAACGGTTTTTGTATCATAGCCACCTATTGTTATGGCTAATTTTTTATCAAAAATACCAAATGCTCCAGAAATCACCAACAAACCATTAAGTCTACTCCAGGCCATACGTCCTAATAAAAATGACCTTAAATATTCCAATATCTGAGCAATTTCAATCATTTTTGAAGGAAGGTTAACATCAATTAATTTACCTTGTCGAATTACACAAGAATTTGCAATTCTAATAACTCCTCCTGATGCAATTACTTTTTCATCAGTAGCCTCTAAAAATGGCTTAATCATTTTTTGAAGAGAATCTTCTAACAACAAACAATCCACATCTATACAAGCCACATATTCGCTTTGACTAATATTTAAACCACAATTTAAAGCATCAGCCTTTCCTCCATTTTCTTTATCAACAACTAATAATTTTTCGAAAGCAGGATTTGTAGATTTAAATACTCCTTTTCGAAGTGGCTTGGTACTTAAATGCTTATTTATTAGATAATTTACCTCAACTAAATCATATGCCTCAATTAATTTCTCTAAGCTATCATCTTTACTTCCATCATTAACGATAATTACATCATAATTTACATAATGACTTGATAATAAAGATCTAACGTTTTCAATAATATTTAAGCTCTCATTATAAGCAGGAGCAATAATTGAAATTGAGGGTGAAACAGTGGAGGAAAGAATTTCGCTATAATTAACAAAACTATTTCTCTTCATGTATTCAATTGATTCTCTGGCTGAGATAAAAGCTAGTAAAATATATGAAATTAATACACTAGATGCATATATAAAAAATAAATAATGAATTGATAATAAAATTATTTTAACCGTATTACTATCCATACTTAATTATTTTCTAAGAATTTAACGATTTCAATACATTGTTCATCTTCCATGATTAATTTCACTTCTTGAAATTTCTCAAAATTATTAATTTTCAAAATTTTAAATGCAGCCAATTTTATTTCAAAAACATCACTTTTTATATGCTCCAGAATAAAAGTTTCATCATTTGAATCAGCCGAATTTTCTAATAATTTAAAAAAAGCAATTTGCTCTTCTTCACTAGCATTGACAAAATTATTTTTTAAGAAATCTTTAGAATTTGTATCCTGAAAATAACCTAAAACATTTATCGCCTGAACTCTTATTTCTTGATTTTCATGTTTTAACAATTCCAAAAGTGTATCGATTACATCAAACTGATTATAAATTCTAGCGAGTTTCAAAGCAAATTTAACAACTGAATGATTTTCTGACTTTAACCAAGGAGAAATGTTTGGTATTTCCTGATTATCAAAATTTTGAAGGGTTTCTAATAATTGAATTTGGTCCCATTCTGATAAAGGCGTTTTAAAATTATCTAAAAACTCTAATCCCTTAAAATGAAATAACCCAACTAAGTACAGTTGAGCTTCATTTCTAACCTCTCTATTTGGATGTTTTATATGTTTAATAATTTCATCATTAACATCTGTAACCTTAAACTGAGCAAGTTCTTTAATTCCAGAAGCAACAATATTCCATTTATTGCTTTTTAATTTCTTTAATGAATGATTAATAAGTCCTGTTTCAAAATAAAACAATATTATTGAGTCTGCCATTTCTCCAGAAATATCATCTATTAATTTTGACATAACAGAGATAATAATATTTCTTTTAAACTTACTTTTAATTTCTCTTTTAATTTTATTAATAAGCTTTTCCTGCTCTGTACTTATTTTATTTTCTTCATCTCCTGCGTACAAATAATTGATTAAAATTTCTTCATATATTTTCTGAAATTTTACAAACTTTTTTTCGTTTGCTCTTAAATTAATTCTAAGCTTTTTTAAATACAAGATAAGCCCTAAGATACTTATTGACAACAGAAAAATAAGAACCCAAATAATTTTTAAAATAATTGGCAACTGCTTAAAATACTCTGTAAAGTTCTGAAAGTCTATCATTTTAATTTAACTCAAACAAAAACCACATTAAATACTTAATAATCTTTTTACTCGAATTACCAACTCATTAGGGCTAAACGGTTTCCCCATGAAATCATTTGCTCCTAAGTTAAATGCTTTTAAAACCATTTCTTCTTGCCCAGCGGCTGAAAAAACAATTATAGGCATTTGTTTTTTTAATTTATTTCGAACGTGACTAATAACTTCAAGCCCACTAATATAGGGCATCATAATATCTGATAAAATTAAGTGTGGATCATGCTCCTCAATTAATTCTATTGCCTTTTTCCCATCTTCAGCAATTAATACCTGATACCCATCTTTTTCTAATCTAAACTTCAATAGTAAAGACAGCGTGGAATTATCTTCAGCTAAAACAATCTTCTTCATATTACTCATTACCTAAATTTTTTAACTCTATTAATAATTCATCTTTAACAATTGACAGGATTTCTTTACATGAACCAACAAGATCATCAACATCCTCCAATTGTTTTTCTTTTGCAAATTTATTCATTAGTGAATGTATGGTTGGCTCTAATTTTGAAATTCCAAACATACTTACACTTGGCTTTATTTTATGAGTTGCCTTATGCAGCAAATCCCAATCTTTATTTTTTAACCCGTTATCTAATACAACTAAAAACTCTCCAATATCTTTAATAAATAATTCAATCAACATCTTTAAAATAGAACTTTCATTGAGGGTTTCTTGTTTTAAAAACTTTAAGTCTGTATATCTTTGTTGAACCTCTATTTTTATTGGTTCTTCAGCATCAATTTCCTTATTGTCAATTTCATCTTTGAGATTTCCATATTTATTTAACAATAAATATAAGTCTTTTGCATCAAATGGTTTAAAAATATAATCGTTCATACCAGCCTCAAATGCTTTCTCAATATCTTCTTTTGCCGTATAGGCAGTCATTGCAATAATTGGTATTTTTGCTATTTGTTTTGATAAATCATTTTTAATAATTTTGGCTGCTTCATACCCATCCATTACAGGCATTTGAATATCCATTAAAATTATATCATACGATTTTTGCTGTGCTGCTTTTACTCCTTCAATTCCATTATTTGCAATTTCAACTTCACATCCCCACCGTTCCAGTCTAATTCTAGCTAACAATTGGTTTGTTTTATTATCTTCTACCAATAATATTTTTAAACCTAAATGCTCATCTTTCTTTTCTATTACATTTGTTTTTGTTGAAATTGTTTTTGTTTCGTCTTTATCAAACATTAAATTCATTTTAAAAACACTTCCCTCTCCAAACTTACTTTGAACTTTAATCTCTCCTTTAAAAAGAGTAACCAATTTCTTAACAATTGCTAAACCTAGTCCGGTACCTCCATAAATGCGAGAAGTATCACTTTTAGCTTGAGTGAAAACGCCAAATACAGTATTTATTTTATTTGGAACAATACCAATCCCAGTATCTGATATTTCAAAATAAATATTTGAACCTTCTTCAGTTTCTCCTACTTTTTTTACTAAAAGAACTACGGATCCCTCATTTGTAAACTTGATTGCATTTCCAATTAAATTTAACAAAATTTGCCCAAGTCTAGTTGAATCACCAAAAACTTGTTTAGGAGTATTTGGATCAATTTTTAAGTCTAAAGAAATACTTTTTTCATTGGCTCTTAACCTCATTAACTTTACAATATCATGTAAGCACTTATACAAGTCAAAAGAAATGTTCTCAACTTCCAATTTGTTGGAATCCAGCTTAGCAAGATCTAGTACATTGTTAATTAAAGAGAGTAAAATTTCTCCAGAATTTCTCATTGTTTCTAAATGTTCTTGCTGCTCCTGATTTAAATCCGATTCTAACAACAAATCTGTAAATCCAATTAAAGCATTTAATGGAGTTCTAATTTCATGGCTCATGTTAGATAAAAATTCATCTTTAACTTTCAATGATTTTTCAGCCGTTTCTTTAGCTTCTTTTAGCTCAATTTCTGATGAAATTCTATTGGTTATATCAGTTCCTATGGAAATGTATGTCTCATTTACACCTTTAGACAATTGCCACTCAATCCATTTATAATCCCCACTTTTAGTTTTAATTCTACGTTTAGAAATATCAGTAAAATCTTTCGTTTGATAAAAAACATAATTATAAATAGCATTTTTCACTTTACTTGCCTGATGCTCACTTTCATATGTAATCCTCCACCAATTATCACCTAAAATTTCCGATTCAGTATATCCTAACATTTTTTCAACAGAAGGAGATGCAAAAAGAATTTTCCCTTCTTTGTCACTAACAAAAATCATAGAATCTACATTATTGATAATAGTGTCTGATTGCATTTTTATTTCCTCAGTTTTTTTCCAATCAGAAATATCAACTCCTACAGAAACAAATATGTTGTTTTCGGAAAGAGAATCTCTCCATTCTATCCATTTATAACTTCCGTCTTTACATTTTAACTTTCTTTCATAAGGCTTTGGGTCGACCTCAATTTCCCCTGATAAAATATTGCATATTTTCTCCTTGAATTTTAATCCTTCCTCTATTGAAATACTGGTTTTTTCCCACCATTGCTTACCTAATAAACTGCCAATATCATAACCAATAATTTTTTCAGTAGCACGTGAAACATAATTAATATTTCCTTTTTCATCACTAGATACAACTATTAAATTCACTTCATTTAATAGTAATTCTGAAAAATTTATTTTTTCGAAGTCTTCACTTTTCGCCAATGTTTGATTACAGTTAAGGGTTAATAATCTTAAAAATATTACATAAAAATCCTTTTTGAAACTTTTATATTATTTACAAAGTAAGTGATTTTTATTGAAAAATAATCTAAGTAATATTATTTGTAAAAACAAGTAAAGGTAACTATTTTATTTCCTTATAAAACAATTCTAATTATTCTAGAAAAGGAAGAATTGATAATACATTCTTTTGATAAATGAATTGAAAAAATTAATGTTAAAAACCTTTAAAAGATAAAAAAGCCACATAAATATGTGGCTTTTTTATTGTGCAATAATTATGAAAATATGGGGTTAAAAACGCTCAAAAACTAACTTACTCATTACGTCCATTCCTTCATGATGCAAGTTTACTTCAACTCTTTTATCTTTTACATCAATAACATTCCAAGCATTATTAAAAATATTAAATGGAATGGTATCTCCAAACCCTAATTGTAACTTCATTTTTCCACTATCATATATTACACCCCAGGTTCCTTGAATAATATCATTTCCTTTGGTTGCTGTAGCAGTAAAATCTTCTTTAAAATCAATTACAAAATCATTAAATGTACTTGTACTCGTTTCTCCTTTATTTGTGAAATTAGCTACTAACCAACTTCCTTCATTTAAGATATTAACTAAAGACACTTTTTCATCAATACAGTTTTTCTCCATTTCAAGCCTGTTGTTTCCAAAACGAAGATCTAACTCATTATTGTTTTCAATTTCATAAAGCGCCCATTTAAAAGAAAAATCAGCTAAATAATCCATTTTTATATCAATAAAAACACCTTGGTGACCACTCATCCCCATTCCTTCTTCTGAATGACTTACTTCCCATGTTCCAGTATCAAAATTCCCATTCAATTCAGCTTTTAAAGTTCCATCTTCAAAAAATGTAAAAATAAAATTTGAGTATTGCTCAGTATTGTTCACACCATCAATTTCTAATTTATCTATTGACCAGCTGCAAGAAAGTAACAATTCTGTTGTTTGATTTTGGGTACAATTCATACAATCATCATCTTCATAATCATTATCATCATCTTCATCACACATTCCTTTTACTGTTTCAATCGCATACTCTAACGCTTCCATGTTCTCGATTGTTTTTAATGTACCATCATAAAGAACTACATCTATTGGAAAATTAACTACAACAACATGGTAATCTTCAATATGATCTATTAATTTATAAAAATGCATATCATCTTCAATGGATACATTTTCAACCAATTGATTGGCTGTATCATAAATTGATAATGTAATAGGATATACAAAATCTAAACATTCAATATCATCATCCATTTCATTTTCACCTCCACAATTAGCTCTATAACTTTCTAATTCACCCATATTATGGATTTCAACTTCCGTATAATCACTTAAAATTACAACCATTGGGAACAGTATATCTAGCTTATCCATATCATCATCAAACTCATCAAAAATACTCTCAATTACCTCATAATCAGCTTCCGAATCGATAATAATTTCTAAACCATTTACAACAACTGTTACAGGTAGTTGAACATTTAAACAGCTAGCTTTATCAATTATATTATCTTTAGATCCATCCTTTGCAGCTGTTTGCTTTACTAATGTTGTAACTACTGCATTTGCTTTTAATGCTTCACCCTCTAAAGGCTGTATTACTTCTATTAATTCCTTTTGACAAGAAATAAATACGATTAAAAATAAACTTAAATAAAATAGTTTGCTTATTGATTTCATAATTTTAATATTTCAGTTATATATTAAATAACAATTACCTTTTAAAATACCCTACCCTAAAAATAAAATATTTTATTAATTTTTCATTTAACTTCCTTTTTTAAAATAAAAAAAGAGCCTTTATATTTAAAGACTCTTTTAAATTCGATTTAAAACCAAATATGTTTTAATTATTGTTTTGTGCCATTAAACTGATAATTAACACCTCCAACATTAAATATATAGTTAAAACTATTGGTGTTCATGTCAAACCCTCCAAAATGTTGATCGCCGGTTTGATGATCATTTATTAAATGTTGCGACCATTCCGATTGATTATTATGCATATTAGAATTCATTCCGTTATGACTTAACATGTGCCCATACATTTGTTGAAACTCATTTCCTGTAAGGCAAACATTCATGTTTGTACCATCGGAATACAGATCTAACATTACTGTTGTGTCAAAATTATCTCCATAACAATGAACTTGAATTTGATTTCCGGCAACCATAATTTCAGCTACTCCTGTGTTCCCAGTAGCTTTGGAACTAGATTTTGCAGCTAAACTAGATGACAACGTGCCAACATATGTGCCGGCAACATCATTATAGATTAAATCATCGCTTTTACTGCAAGAAGTCAATACCAATAAAACTGCAAATAAATTTATACACACTAATTTGTTTAATAATTTCATAATAGAAAAATTTATAATATTTGTTTATATACTACAACAAACAAATTTAAGATAACCCTACCTCAAAAAAATTAAAAAATCCATTTCTTTTTTATCTAAATTTTAAGCCCTATAATTATGTTAAACAAAACTATATTACATTAAAACATTTAACACCCTGAAGCTTTAACTTAAATTTAAAAATATATCTTTACTTTTAATTTCATAAGAAACTTTACGTTGTAATATGACCCCTAAAAGCGAAAATGGTTTTTGCGATGATAAAAATTTTAGCGAATTTTTCCGAAACCACTCCAAATTATTAAATAATTATATTTTCTATAAGTGTGGTAATATTGATTTAGCAAATGATATTACGCAAGATGCATTCATTAAATTTTGGAATAATTGTAAAAAAGTAATTCCTAACAAAGCAAAATCTTTTTTATTTACTATTGCTAACAACCTCTTTTTAAATGAGTATGCTAAAAGCAAAGTAGTATTAAATTATAGAATTATTCCTAAGCTAAATCACACTAATGAATCTCCTGAATTTTTACTTGAAGAAAAAGAATTTGGAGATAAATTACAAAAGGCATTAGCAAATTTATCGGAACCTCAAAGAATTGCTTTTCTTATGAATAGAATAGATGGCAAAAAGTATAAGGAAATTGCTGAAATTTTAGACATCTCAATAAAAGCTGTCGAAAAAAGAATTCATAATGCCCTGTTAAACTTGAGAAAGGAAATTGATCATATTTAATTTAAAAGTAGGGTAAAACGAATTTAAACTGTTATAAATTATATTCAACTATATGAAAGATAATTATTTTTTAGCCAAATGGCTTAACGGAGAAATAACTGAAGATGAGCTTTTAAAGCACGTTAGCGAAGAAGAATTACGTACGTACAAAAAAATAGTGTCCACTACTAAAAATCTTAAAACTCCCAATTTTAATACTGAAGAAAATTTAGAGAAAATAAAGGCTACTAAAGTGAAATCTAAAGTTAAAAAACTTAGCTTATTTAAGTATCCATTTAGAATTGCTGCAATGTTAGCCGTTCTAATTTCTTCATACTATTTTATAACAAACAAAACAACCTCTTACACTTCCAATTTAGCTGAAAAAACAACATTTGAACTACCCGACAATTCTAAAGTTGAATTAAATGCAGACTCTGAAATAACCTTTAAAGCTAAAAACTGGAAAAACGCTAGAGAATTAAACTTAAAAGGTGAAGCTTTTTTCAGTGTTAAAAAAGGATCTAAATTTACAGTTAACACAACTTTAGGAGCTGTGAGTGTTTTAGGTACAAAATTTAATGTAGTTGTAAGAGATACTTATTTTGAAGTTAATTGTTATGAAGGTTTGGTAAGCGTTCAATATAACAATGAAGTTATTAAAGTTCCATTAGGAAGTTCTTTTAAAGTTTTAAACGCTACATCTGAATTTTCTGATTCTAATACCGAAACGAAACCTTCCTGGTTACAAAACAATAGTTCTTTTAAAAGTATGCCTTACAAATATGTTATAAAAGAATTGGAAAGACAGTTTAATATAACAATTGTGTATGATCTTAAAAATGAAAACACGCTTTTTACAGGAAACTTTACTCATACTAATTTAGAAATGGCGCTAAAAGCCATTAGTATTCCGCTTAATTTAGAATTTAAAATAATAAGCAATCAAAAAGTAAGTTTATATTAAGAATGTTCACCCTAAAAATAAAATTTTTATTCATCTTTATTTGCTTTCTTTTTTCGGATTTAAATTACTCGCAAAATTCAATTAAAGAGACAAATCCACTTTCTGAAATATTATCAGAGGCGGAAAAACAGTATGATATATCTTTTACTTTTGCCAATAAAATAATTTCTGAAATTGAAATTACTCCGTACAATCCAAATTTAGAATTAAACGATTTTATTGAATATTTAAAAAACAATACCACGTTAACTTTTACCTTTTTATCACCAACAAATATTTTAATTAGCAAAGAAGAATTAAACACATCAATTTGCGGCTATTTAATAGATATAAACAGTAAGAAAGCTATAAACGGAGCAGTCATTTCAGTCTTAAATACAACTATTAAGACTACTTCAAATACATCTGGCTATTTTTATATTGAAACTCTTATTGAAAATCAAATCATTCAAATAAGTCATTATGAGTTTCCAACAATATATTTGAATTCAACAGATTTTTTAAAAAACAATGTTTGTTTAACCATTTCACTTTCAGAAAAATTTGAACAATTAGACGAAGTTATTTTAAACAACTATTTAACTGCTGGAATTACAATTAAAACGGATAATACAATTACCATTGACGTTTTAAAATCGGGTATATTACCCGGACTTATTGAGCCTGATATTTTACAGAAAATTCAAGCAATACCAGGAATAAGCAGTGTAAATGAAACCATTTCAAATATAAATATTAGAGGAGGATCAAACGATCAAAATTTATTGCTTTGGGATGGTATAAAAATGTATCATTCTGGTCATTTTTTCGGATTAATTTCAGCATTTAACCCATATTTAATTGATAAAGTTACACTTACCAAAAGCGGTACAAGTGCTCAATATAATGACGGCGTTTCTGGAACTATAAATATTGAATCCATAAATGAGATTCAAGAAAAACCTATTGGCGGTGCCGGATTTAACCTTTTAAGTACGGATGCATATGCTCAAATTCCTTTATCGAAAAAAACAGCATTTCAATTTACAGGAAGACGAGCGCTTACCGACTTTTTAAACACACCCACTTTTGAACAATATTTTAAAAAAGCATTTCAAGATTCAAAAATTTCAGTAATACCAGGGGTTGAAAATAAGAGCAAAACAAACAATTCTAATTTTAATTTTTTCGATTATAGCTTTAAGTTTTTATACGATTTTAATAAAAATCATAAATTAAGAATTAGCTTTTTAAATGTTGAAAACAGTTTAGATTACAATGAAACTTTAGTTTTAGAATCTTATGCCGAATCTAAAACAAGCACTTTAAAACAAAAAAACGTTGCACTCGGAATGCAATTAACAAACAATTGGAATTCGAAATTTAGCACCTCATCCAATATTTATTACACAAAATACAATATTCACGCGGAGAATTTCTCGTTATTAAACGAACAACGATTAATTCAAGAAAATGAAGTTTTAGAAACAGGCATTAAAATTAACTCGTTTTTAAAATTTAATAAAAACTTACAACTCTTAAACGGGTATCATTTTTATGAATTGGGAATTACAAATATTGAAGATGTAAATATTCCGTTATTCATAAGAACACTGAAATATGTAATTCGAAATCATGCTGTTTATAGTGAGCTGAATTTTGTTTCAAACAATAATAAAACCTTTATCAATGCTGGCTATAGAATTAATTATATTGAAAAGTTTGGAAGTTTTAACACCGAACCAAGATTACAAGTTTTACAAAAATTGAGTCCGAATTTATCTTTAAAACTTTCAGGAGAATTCAAAAGTCAAAACGCAACTCAAATTATAGATTTACAAGAAGATTTTTTAGGTGTTGAAAAAAGACGATGGACTTTAGCTGACAACAATACAATACCAATTATAAAAAGTAAACAAGCGTCGTTCGGTTTAAATTATAAAAGGAATAACTTTTTTATAGATTTAGAAGGTTTTTACAAATATGTAAATGGAATTACAACTTCAAATCAGGGCTTTCAAAATCAAAATCAATTTATTAAAACTTCTGGAAGTTACACTGTTAAAGGAATTGAATTTTTAGTAAATAAAAAAACCAAATCCTTTAGTACCTGGCTTAGTTACACGTTTAATAAAAATGATTATAAATTTAATGAATTAACTCCATCAACATTTCCAAATAATTTAGATTTAAGGCATAGTATTTCATTTGGAAACACATACACCTATAAAAAGTTAGATATAGCTTTAGGATTGCTTTGGCGCACTGGAAAACCATATACAATACCATCAGAAAATCCTTCAATTATTACAAATGGAATTAGTAATATTATAAATTATAATCTCCCAAACAGTGAGCGTTTATCGAATTACTTTAGAGCGGACTTTTCATCAACTTACAAATTTAAATTAAGTGAAAAAGTTAATGGAATGGCTGGGTTTTCAGTTTTAAATCTACTAAACAATAAAAACATTTTAAATAAATACTATAAAATAAATACTGAAAATTCTATTGATGTAGTAAATAATACATCTATTGGAATTACTCCTAACTTTACTTTTAGAGTTTCTTTTTAACTTCTTTTAGAACCTATAATTTTATTTCACTTTTATAATTTATTTAAAAAAACCAACAAATATAGATTGTTCATCAAAACGCGAAGAAAATTTTATTAGTTCTCGCTTTCACTTCAATCACCCAAAAAAAATAGAGACTCAACAAGCTTACATTCATATATTTAGCACTGTTAAAGTTTATAAAATATTTTAAAATTATTTTATAAGATATTTGAATAATATATATATTTGCGCTATTAATATGCTTTTTATAGCATTTTGAAATTGCATTGAATTCTTATCGCAGATTCAGGCTTTTAATGATTGGGAAGTCAGATTTAAAAGCAGCCTTCAAAGTAAGGAACCGAATCATACAGTTAACTTCCATCAATCATAAAAGCATCTCTTCTGTGGGATTGGGATATCTATTTAAAAAAAATAACTTTTACTTTTTAAATTTTCAACTATTAAAATCGAAATCTTTATTCAATTTTAATATTGATATACGTTCTGTGAGGCTCAGTTAATCGGCTTCAATATTTTATACTGCAAAATAAATAATAACACAAAACAATTAATTTAAAACTAAAAAAAATGAAAGCACTTATAACATTATTCACTTTAGTATCTCTTTTTACTGTGAAACAAGAAACAGAAACGATTACAATAAATGCAACTTTTGATGGTTACGAAGATGAAACATATTACTTTACTGACGATGAAGATGAAACATATTATTTTCAAGGTGTTGAAGTTCTAGATGAGGCAAGTAAAAAGTATGATTTAAAAGATCCAATCTATAACGGTAAATCTTTTAAAGTATCATACCAAATTCAATCTAAATTAGATGACAATAAACAACCATATGAGGAATATATTATTGTAAAACTTCAAATAAAAGAATAACAATTTTCGGCTGACTAAAAACAATTATAAATTTTACAAGTGTTTTTAGTCAGCCTTTTTATTTCTAAAAAAATTGCACTATACAAAACATTAATTTTCAAATGACCCAACTAAAAAAAGAATCAACAAATAACTCGAAAACAAAACAAACTATTAGCCGAAATTTTTTATACGTTTCAAGATGGGGCGAATCCTTAGATATCGCTTACGCAACTCTTCAAGAAGGGAATGCTGTTAAAATGTATATAGAAGATAAGTATTCAAAAGAAATCGGCTACGGCTTTATTACGAAAGTTACAGACTGGAAAAAACACGTTGAATGGGCCGATATTATTATTTTTGACTACACAGGTTATGGTAAAATTTGTGAAGAACTGCGAACTGCAGGAAAAACTATTTTTGGCGGTTCTGAATATACCGATTTATTAGAGTTGGACCGCAATTTTGGACAGAACGAACTTAAAAAACACAAAATAAAAATATTACCTTCAAAGGAATTTTTTAATTTTCATGATGCCATTGAATATGTTAAAAAAAATCCTGATGCATATGTTATTAAACCTTGTGGAGAAACTCAGGAGCTGAAACAATTACTTTTTGTAGGAAATGATGATGAAGGTATTGATGTGATGCGCGTATTAAAAGCCTATGAAAAATCTTGGGGTAATGATTTCGGGAATTTTCAATTGCAACGAAAAGTTAAAGGAGTAGAAATTTCTGTGTCTGCATTTTTCAATGGAACCGAATTTATTAAACCTTTAAATGTGTGTTTTGAACATAAAAAACTTTTCCCAAAAGAATTAGGGGTTTCTACCGGTGAAATGGGAAGTAGCATGTTTTGGGTAAATGAATCTCCAATTTTTGATGCTACTTTAAAGAAGTTCGAGACGACTTTAGCGAAGAAAAATTTTATTGGCCATATAGATATTAACTGTATTGTAAATGGAAATGGTATTTACCCATTAGAATTTACCTCGCGATTCGGTTTTCCTCAAATTTTTATTCAAAGAGCCGGAATTAATGAACCTATAGGAAATATGCTTTATAAAATTGCCAATCGTGAAACATTTGAAATTAATGTAAAAAAAGGGTTTCAAATTGGCGCTTTTATTGTTGTTCCCCCTTTCCCTTTTGATGATAAAAAAAGTTTTGAGCTATTTTCAAAAGACTCGGTCGTAATTTTTAAAAAAGATATGAAAGAAGGCATTCATCCAATGCATTTAAAAAAGGTAAATGATGAATGGTTAATTACTGGAAACACCGGTATTGCATTGCTAATTACTGGAACTGGTTTAACTATGAAAGATGCTCAAAAAATGATGAACAATAGAATTAGCAATATTATTGTAAATAACAGCTATTACAGAACCGATATTGGTGATCGGTGGTTTGATGATTCAGATAAGCTTTGGTCTTGGGGTTTACTATAATTTTTGATGAAAAAAGTGTGCAATTATGGATATTCAATTTAGCAAGTTAACTGAAAACTCAAATCATTTTTTTGAAATTCTTCCAATTGAATGGCGACATTTTATTGCTCCAAATTGGAACTTATACAAAAACAAATCTTCTATTTATGTAATTAAGGACGGTGATGAAATTATTGCTGGTGGAATTGTTTTTTCTGAAAAAATTAATGAAATGACTCCTTTTGAAAATTCATTTGAATATTTATTTAAAGAAGGTTATTTATATTTAGGCTATATTTGGGTTGTAGAACAACATAGAAATAAGAAGCTGGCTTCCAAATGGTTATCCTATTTAAAAATTCAAAACCCTTTACAAAATTATTGGCTCACAATTGAAGAAGAAGAGTTGAAACATTTTTATGAAAAAAATGATTTTAAACTAATTGCTGAGAGTGAGGATACGGATTCTAAAGAGTGGATATTAACTTATACTCCTTAATAATATCATCATATTATATTAAAAAAGCTGGTTCAAGGATGAATTTATCATACTGAACCAGCTTTTGCCTTTTTATTTATATAAAAAATAGATTTATTATTCTGTTGAACTTAATTTTAATTTTTCACTTTTAAGTCCGTTCCCTGAAACTGACAATTCAATATTTCCTGCTTCATTTGTAGCTTGTACTAATACAACCAATTTTCCACTAAATAGTTTCATTGTTGGCATATGAAATAGTTCAAGTGATGTGGCATCTCCATTACAAGCTGCTCTATAAGTTCCATTTCCTTTTACTTTAAATTTAAGTTGATTTGCTGCAGTTGGACACGGAATCCCGTTTTTATCAACTACTGAAACCTCAACATATAATAAATCTTTACCATCAGCTTTTATAGTTTTTCTATCTGGAGAAAGTACTATTTTGTATGGTTTCCCTGCTGTTTTAATTTCTTTTTCTGCAACTGCTTTCCCTTCTTTATCAAAAGCAACTACTCTTAATGCTCCAGGTTCATATGTAACATCCATCCACATTAAACGATACCTATTTTGTGGTGTTGAAGAATTCTTTTTTTGAATTCCCATACTTTTTCCATTTACAAAAAGTTCAGCGCTATCATAATTTGTGTATACAAAAACCGGTGTTGTTTCTCCTTCTCTTCCTTCCCAATTCCAATGAGGTAAAATATGTAAGGTTTCATCATTGGTATTCCAACGGCTTCTATATAAATAAAAACGGTCTTTTGGTAAGCCGGCTAAATCTGAAATTCCAAAATAAGAACTACGTGAAGGCCAGCTTTCATCATATGGTGTTGGTTCACCTAAATAGTCAAAACCTGTCCAAACAAATTCACCAATTACCCAAGGCTTGTCATCTTGCAAAACAAAGTCTTCATCAGGTACGTTCGACCAAACACAAGCTTCCAAATCGTATGATGAACTCTGAAAATCGTCATATTGCTTATTTTTTTCTTGAACAACAGGAAACTTATAAATTCCTCGAGAGCTAACTGTTGATGCTGTTTCTGAACCTAAAATAAATCCTTGAGGGAATTTATTGTATGCTTCCTCGTATAAATGCACGCGATAATTTAAACCAGGCACATCTAACAATGCTCCAAAACCAGATTCCATAGTCGCTTTTACCTGATCCATTCCAACGGTAACTGGTCGAGTAGGATCTTCTCTATGGAAAATATCCTGAAGCCATTTTGCGCGTTTTACACCTGCTTCTCCCCACTGATCTGGCACTTCATTCCCAGAACTCCACATAACAATTGAAGGATGATTTCTGGTCGCGTGAACCAAATTCACAACATCTTTTTCTGCATATTCTTCAAAAAAACGATTGTACCCATTCGCTACTTTTGGTTTTGCCCATTCATCAAAACTTTCAGCTAAAAACAAAAAGCCCATTTCATCACATAATTCCAATTGTTCAAAAGACGGCATATTATGAGAACTTCGAATAGCATTACAACCCATATCTTTTAAAATGGTTAATTGACGACGTAATGCTGCTTTATTTACTGCAGTTCCTAAAGGACCTAAATCGTGATGCAGACAAACACCTTTAAACTTCCTCACTTCACCATTTAAACTAAACCCTTTATTTGGTTCATATTTAATATCCCTTATTCCAAAGCGAGTAGAAATTTCATCTTTTAGTACTTCACCAACAAATAATTGCGATTTCGCAGAATACAAATACGGATTTTCCGGACTCCATAATTTTGGGTTTTTAACTTTTATATTTTGCTCAAACTCATTTCCAAACTGGGTTAATGTTTTTTCTACTCCAACCTGTTTTCCTTCAGCATCATATATAGTTGTAATTAAGTGAACATTTTCACCGTTTGTTTTCGTTTTAATATTCACCTTGGCAACATCATTACTGATAAATGGTGTTGTAATAAAAGTTCCCCATTGATTTATACTTTCTTCATTTTTAACTATTACGCTCACTTTTCTATACAATCCTGCTCCTGGATACCAACGGGATGCAAATGCTGGATTTGAAACTTGAACTGCTAATGTGTTTTCACCTTTTTGAATAAAATTTGAAACATCAAAATAGAAGTAACTATAACCGTATGCCCATTCACCAACTTTTTTACCATTTAAATAAATTTGTGGTTCACTCATAGCACCTTCAAAAAGCAACAAAACTTTCTTGCCTTCTTCGAATTCTGGTAATGAGAATTTATTTCTATACCAAGCAGTTCCAACGTGCGGAAGTGAACCTGTTCTACCTGTTTTTTCAGAAGCAACTTCTTCTCCATTTTGAACAATCGCTACATTTTGCTTATCTATTTCTTTATCGAATGGTCCATAAATAGCCCAATCATGTGGAACACTTACTTTTTCCCATTTTGAATCATCAAAATTTATTTGGAAAGCTTGATCATTTTTATCTTTTTGGAACTTCCAATCGGTACCTAACTCTTTTACAACTCTTACTTGAGAAAAAGATACTTGCGTAAATATTAAAAATATAAAAAGAAGATTACTAAGTTGTTTCATTTTTTGATTCATTAAAATATTTTATTAATTATTTAGTCTTGTTTTGTTATTGTAAAGAGGCATTGTAAAATTTCATTCCCAAGGTTGCTTTATTATCATTGTCAAATAAAGTTGCATTATCCCAATGCGAACCTGTTCCCCATAAGGTACTACATCCTGTAGAAACCCAAGCTGACTCCCAATAAATAAGACCGTTACCACCAGATGTTTCAACAATTTCCTGTAATTTATTCAAATAACCTAGTTGCCCTTGTTGAGTTGCAGGATATCCTGAAACTAAAGCATTCGAATCCAATATATTATTTGCACTATCATTATTATTTAAAGTAAATGGGTAAGCTGTTTCTACAATCATTAATTGTTTTTTATAGGTATCCACCAATTTTTTAATTGGAACACCAACATTCCCAAGATTATAGTCCGACCAAATTGGGTAATACGATAAACCTATCCAATCAAAATCAGTTACGCCATTAGCAGTTGCCAACTCAAACCACCACAATCCATTTTCAGGTTGCGCAATATGTAACATCACTTCAACTTTCTGGTTTTTATCTACTGAAATATCTCTTACTGCCTTAATTCCTTTATTTATTAATGATGAATTTCTAGCCCAATCAATTGGCCATTTTAACTCTCCTTGTTGTAAAATCATAGGGTTAATCTCGTTTCCAACCTGAACAATTTCTGGTAATAAATTAGCGTTGGCCAATTTTTGAAGAACCTCATATGTATAATTATAAAGTAAATCTCCTAAAGCTTCCGTATTATTTAATTCAGCAACCCATTCGGCTGGTATTTCCTGTTTTGTAGGATCTGCCCAGGTATCGGAATAATGAAAATCTAATAAAACTTTCATTCCTTCAGCCTTAGCCCTAGAGATCGTTTTTTTTACATCTTCATAATTAGAGTAATTTGTCCAGGTTGGATTGTGCCACAATCTAACTCTAACTAAGTTTGCTCCAGCTTCGTTAAATATTTTAAAAGGATCTTTAATGATACCATCTATATTTTTATAAACTGCACCACAATCTTCCATCTCATTTACATAAGATAAATCTGCCCCATAATAAAAATTTTGTGCAATTGGATCTTCAATTATTGGTTCATTGTCTATTTGAATTGGATCTGAACCACCACAAGAAATAGTAATAAAAATAAATATTTGAGTTAAAAACTTCATCTAGTGATTTTTGTTTATGAAAGTTAACTTATTAACAACTAAAAACTCATAGCTTTTGGTAAATAGTTTAAGCATTTCTAAACTATTTATTCCAATTTTGGATGTTATTAATAATTGTATTTTATACGTTTATAAAATTATAAAAAAATTCAATACCAAAATTAAAAATTTTATAGTTCAATTTTTTTACTACCAATTCATATCTATTTGGAATCTTTTAGCACTCCTTTTGTATATTATATATTTTATCTGTTGTTATAAACAATTGAAAAAATTACAATCACTATTTATAAAACAAAAAATATTGTAAATTACAACCGATTTTAATCCCATCTTAAATTCAATTAATGAAATTAACTACTTCCCCAGTAATCAATAAATTAGTTTTTTTTCAAACCAAAATAATTGGTAATGACCAAGATTTTAGTCTTGAAAATAAAATATACAACGCCGCCTGTAGTATCGCTGTGATAATTAGTGCAATTGGTCTTGTTTGGAATTATTACTTAAACCTTTCAAAAATTAATTACATCAGTTATTCTTTTATTCTAGTAATTTATAGTGCTTTGTATTACTATGGGAGATTTAAAAAGCACCAATATAATTCATACATTGTAATTTCCACCTTACTAATATTATCTATTACATGGTTTACAACAGAAGGTTCCAATGGATCAACACTAATAATGTATTTGGTTGCAATTATATTCTTTTTAGCCATTTCTAAAAAAAAATTCCATTTTAAATACCTCCTTATTACTTTCTTCAATATTGTTATTTTATATATTCTAGAAAATCAATTTTATAAAGAATTGATCATTACTTATCCAAGCATTGAAGCAAGAGAGGCTGATATTAATTTTACATATTTCATTAGCTTTATTTTCATCTTTTTATTTCTTAATTTTTTTAAAAGAAAATATGAAAGCGAACGCATAACAATTAGAAACCAAGGAAAAGAGCTAGAAGACAATAAATTATTATTTAAAAGTTTATTTAACAATGCTACAATTGGGTTGTACCAAACAACTCCTGAAGGTAAAATCCTAACTGTAAATCCAACTATCTTAAAAATATTAAAATTCGATACTATTGAAGAAGTATTAAAAAGAGATATTTCAAAACGAAGTTATGTTAATGAGGAACAGCGAGAAAAATTTCAAAAAATATTATCCGAAAAAGGAGAAATAACTGAATTTGAATCCGAATTGTATACTTCTACCGGAGAAATCATCACGGTAAGAGAAGGTGCACGAGCAGTAAAAGACTTTGATGGAAAAATAATTAGATATGATGGTGTAATTGAAAATATAACAGAGCAAAAAAGAGCAAAAGACATCCAAAACATAATCCTTAATATTTCTAATGCTTCGCAAAAATCTCTTGATTTATCAGAAATAATGGAAATTATCCAAAAAGAATTAAGCAGACTTGTTGATACTGAAAATTTTTATATAGCATTATATGATGAGAAAAATGATACTTTGCATGTTCCTTACTATAATGATCAGAAGGACAATATTGTAAATTTTTCGGCAAAAAAAACAATCACTAAACTTGTTATTCAAGAGGGTAAGTCTCTTTTAATTACCGAGGCTCAAATACTAAAATTAATAGAAGAAGGCAAAGTTAATCTTACTGGAAGTATTTCAAAAATTTGGTTAGGCATACCTCTTAAAATAAAAGGAAAAGTAAAGGGGGTTTTTACTGTACAAAGTTACTCAAACCCTAACGCTTATTCAGAAAAAGACAAAGAGATATTAGAAATAATTTCTCATCAAATCAGTATTTCTATAGAAAGAAAAAGACATGAAGAACAACTTTTAAATGCTTTAGAATTAGCACAAGAATCAGATCGATTAAAGTCTGCTTTTTTAGCAAACATGAGTCACGAAATAAGAACTCCATTGAATGGAGTATTAGGTTTCTCGGAATTATTAAAAACTCCTAATCTCTCTTCTGAAAATCAATTAAAATATATCAATATTATTGAAAAAAGCGGGAAACGTTTGCTCACTACAATTACTGATATTGTAGACATTTCAAAAATTGAGGCAGGTCAAATAAAAGTGAAATATTCAAATATTAATATTCATAAATTAACTCTGGAGCTTCTCGATTTCTTTACGCCTGAAGCTTCTAGTAAAGGAATTCAATTAAAGCTTATTAATTCTATTTCCGAAGAATTCAATATTACTAAATGTGATTTAAAACTATTAAATTCAATACTTATCAATTTAATAAAAAACGCCATAAAATTTACAAAGCAAGGAAATGTTACAATAGGTTGTTTTACAAATAATAACCATATTGAATTTTACATTCAAGATACTGGAATTGGCATTCCAACTAACCGACAAGAGCAAGTATTTAAACGTTTTATTCAGGCAGACATAGAGGATATTGAAGTACACGAAGGATCTGGGCTTGGTTTGGCAATATCAAAATCGTATGTGGAAATTCTTGGAGGTGAAATATGGCTCGAATCAGAAATTGGAAAAGGGTCCAAATTCAGTTTTAAACTGCCTCTCTTACCTAAAGAAGGAGTAAAAGAGATAAACAATGAAATGGAAATTGAATCAATAAAAAATAGTTATCCGAACATTGTTAAACTCTTAATTGTTGAAGATGATGAAGCAGCCCAAATCTATTTAGGTGAAATCTTAAAAGCGATAACTCAAGAAATATTATATGCAAGTAGCGGATTAGACGCAATCGAAACATTTAAAAAAAATAACGACATCAGCTTAATTTTAATGGATATTAAATTACCCGATTTAAATGGGTATGAAGTAACAAAACAAATAAGAAATTTAAACAAAAATGTTGTTATTATTGCTCAAACAGCCTTTGCACAAAATGGTGATAGAGAGAAGGCTATAAGTGTTGGTTGTACTGATTATGTTTCTAAACCAGTTTCTAAAGATTTGCTATTACATACAATTAATAGATATATTAAAATTTAATAAAAATAAACTGTTTAATATTTTAACACTGATAGCTGTAATTTTGATTTTTAAGAAAATATGGGGAAAACAATTTATACTGGAAACTCTAAAATATTATTCTAATACAAAAATTTGGAATTTTCAATTTGAAGACATAATTTTTTTCGTTCTTCAACCTTTTGGAGATATTTTAAAAATGAAAAATCATCTTTAATATCAAAAGAAAACGATTTAAAATATTCATTTGAAAAACCTAAAATTAATTTAGAAAATGATTTATTGAATGAATTAAAAAACGAATTATTACTTAGTATAAAACTAAATAAGAATAATGATTTAATCTTAAATTTTGATATTAAAAAAATTATTTTTTATGTTAGTTCAACAGTATTTGAAAATTGGGAAATAACAATAAAAGGAAAACAATATATTTGCCTAAATGATTGAGAAATAGCTATTTTCAACAATTAATACAAACCTATTACAGAAATGTAGTAGTTTTTTTTGCATAAAAAAGCACTTAAGAAAAGATAAAGGCTCAGTATTTATAAGCCCTGTGACTCCACCAGGACTCGAACCTGGATCAAAAGTTTAGGAAACTTCTATTCTATCCCTTGAACTATGGAGCCCAAAAACAAAAAAGAGCTACAATTGCTTGTAACTCTTTGTTTTGCTCCCCTTCTTGACAGAAGCTGCAGCTGGAATTCATTAATTCAATGCGCAATTATTAGAAAATCAATTGATTAACTTTTTTATTTTTTTGAAAGTCATACTTTTCAATTTCATTTTAATGTTTGTTCTTTTAAATCATTTAAAGAAAGCCTGTTATCATTCTTAAAAACTACCATAAAAAATTATATAAATCCGCCCATTTTTCGCTTACGATTTACAGCTATCAAACTAACCTCAGTACTTAATGTTTTGAAGTTATTAGTTGATATATTAATGGTAATGGTTGGGCAAAATATAGTAACAACACTAAATAAGGGGCTATTTAGATTTTATATAAATTAATCACGAATCCTTTAGTTAAGAAATATATGTTGTATCTTCATATCATTGGTTAATAGAGATTAATTATATATACTTATGTGGTAGCGCTTATTAATTAGTGCTGCTAAACAATCATTATTGAATGACAACAGTCCACAAACTGTCTAATAGGGAATTGCCCTAATACTAACCCACTATAATTTAGATTTTGTTTAAGTAATAAATTAAACTAGTATAACTATTTTCTTAATTATTATGAGAATTGAAATTAGAAATTCAATAAAAGAATTTGATTCTCAATGGGATACTTTAATTAGCAGTGTTTATCAAAAGCGAAGTTTTTTATTACATGCAGAAAAGTATAACCCGTGTCAACAAAGATATTACCTTGGATATAACGATGATAATCAGCTGGTGTCTGGAGCAGTAGTATATACTTCAAAAGTAAATGTTTTAACCTTTGCCAAGTATTGTATAAATCTACCTATGACTATCATTGGTATTCCAGTATCAGTTGATGCGCCTGGAGTGGTTGGAGAAAATTTTTATTTCCCTGAACTTATCAATGCTATTTTCAAGGCTGAAGAAGGCATCATTCTATGTAACAATTATGAGTCAAAAATACCCTTGAAGAATATTATTGAAATGCAGACATTACCGACTTTAATTCGAAATGGATTTGAAGTTTCATGGGAAGCATATTTAAAAACTTTGAGGCATGGTTATAGAAGAAGAATTTTGAAAGCTGAAAGTAAATTTAAGAATATCAATACTATAGAAACTTCGTGTATGGAATTTTCGGAGGAGCATTATAATCTATACCTGAACATAATGAATCGTACAAAAACTAAAATTGAAACACTAAGTAAATTTTTTTTTATTGAATTGCCGAAAGAATTTAGGTTGCATTCATTTTATAGTAACAATCAATTAATTACATGGCATATTTCAATATTTGAAAAGGAAACCTATTATTTTTTATTTGGAGGAATCAATTATGAGCTTCGAGATAAATATGATGCCTATTATAATAACCTCATTCAAATTATTAAAGAGGCCATTCGGTTAAAAAGCAAAACGGTAAATTTTGGACAAACATCTGAAGTTTCAAAAAATAGATTGGGAGCAAAGTTTATGAAAAAGAAAATGTTTCTTTTTCATAAGAGTACTCTCTTAAGATTAATATTTCAGTATTGCAAAAATGTTTTAAGCTATGAGATTAAATCTACTGAGGTTAATATTTATAAGAAAAAATTACAAACATGAATATATTATTTGTTAGGCCAAGACCACCCAAAGAGACTATCGGTTTACAACATGTAATGATTGTTGAACCACTTGAATTGGAAGTTTTAGCGACTTTGGTTCAGGAAAATCATAATGTAGAAATTGTAGATTTAATTCTCGAAAATAAATCAATTGATTTTTTTCTAAAAAAATTAAATCCAGATATCATATGTGTAACGGGGTATCTTCCTCATACAAATGTGATAAAAGATATTTGTATTGCTTCGAAAAAGTTTCACAAAGAAGTAATTACTATTGTTGGTGGTATACACATAGAAAAGTTACCAGAGACTGTAGACCATGAGGCGGTGGATTATAGAGTAGTGAGAAATGCCACGCGATCTTTTCCTTCTTTAATCAATTATTTGGATAATAATCGAGAGTTTCCTGCTGGAGTCTTAAGAGTAAATGAACAAATGAATGAAGATACATTGCCTGATTATGATTTTTATTTCCCTATTTCTAATAGAGAATTGACGGCAAAGTACCGGAAAAAATATTTTTATGTTTTCCACAATAAGGTTGCGCTCTTAAAAACATCCTTTGGATGCCCTTATAAATGTAATTTTTGTTACTGCAGAAAAATAACAGGAGAGAATTATGTTACAAGACCTCTCAATGAAGTTATAGAGGAGCTAAAAGGGATTAAAGAAAAAGAGATTTATATAGTTGATGATGATTTTTTGGTATCGGTGAAACGCTTGACCAGATTTATGGATTTGTTAGAAAAAAATGACATCAACAAGAAATATTTGATTTTTGGAAGAGCCGATTTTATTATTAAAAATTATGAATTACTCAAGCGCTTCAAGAAACTTGGATTGCGTACAATATTGGTTGGTTTTGAATCATTTAATGATGATGATTTAAAGGAGCTTAATAAAAACACTTCCATGAAAATTAACGAAGAAACAATGAACGTACTAAATTCACTAGGAATAAATTGTTATGCTTCCATAATTGCGATGCCGGAATGGACTGAGAATGATTTTAAAGAAATTACTCAGAAGTTAATTTCTTTAAAAGTTCGTTTTTTAAATATTCAACCATTGGCTCCTTTAGAAAAAACAGACATTGTTTTTGATGATCAGCAACTGATTGTTCCAAGAACAGATTATGCAAAATGGGATTTAGCGCATGTTGTAGTCAAACCAAAATATTTAGAAGTCTCTGATTATTATGAAAATATATTGAAGATGTATGAAACGATTTTGTTCCGACCAACGAACTTACTACACCATTTAAAATATCCTATTCCAATTCAAATAAAATTGGTAAAAGGAACTATCAAAGTAAGAAAACAATACAAAGATAAAATTGCAGCCAATATTTAATTTATGCCTAAAGTTATTTTAATACAACCAACTCAGTACGGTACCAATACCAGGAAACCATTAAAACAAAGTAGAATTTATCTACCGGGTTTAGCTTTACCTTTACTAGCTTCTTTGACACCTAAAAATTGGGAAGTTAAAATAATTATTGAAGTGGTTGATAAAATTGATTTTGATGAAGAGGCTGATTTAATTGGAATTGGGGCTATGGGTCATGCTGTTTTTAGAGCTATGGATATTGCTTTGGAATTTAAAAAAAGAGGAAGAAAAGTGTTTATGGGTGGATATATGGTCTCTATTCTTCCTGAATATGTTAAGAATCATTGCGATAGTGTGGTTATTGGAGATGGAGAATTATCGTACCCTCAATTATTATCTGATTTTGAAAACACAGGACAGTTAAAGCCTATTTACAATCAGCAATTAGATAATTTAGACAATTTACCATTACCACGATATGATCTCTTATTGAAAAAGAAAATTGGATATATGTTACCTGTTCAAGCTGGGAGAGGATGTCCACATACTTGTAGTTATTGTTCTATTGCCTGTGTTTATAAAGGGAAGTATTTGACAAGACCAGTAGAAGACGTGATGAGAGACATTTTACATATTAAAGATCTTGGATATAAACGCTTTTTTTTGATTGATGATAATATTGGATCCAATCCGAAATTTTTATTTGAATTGGCTAAAAGAATTAAACCGTTAAAAATGAAATGGGCAAGTCAATGTACACTTTTGATTGCTAAAAATGAAAAATTATTGAAAGCTGTAGTCGATTCAGGGTGTAGTATTTTAAGTTTGGGGATTGAGAGTTTATCACAGGAAGGGCTCAATTCACTTAATAAATCTTGGGTGAAGGTGCCAAGTACAGCCCAACTATTGAAGAAAATTCAAAAAGCAGGTATTGCACCTGCTACAGAAATGATTATTGGGACTGATGGTGACACTCCAGCTTCCATAAGAGCTACTGCTGATTTTATAATTAGGAATAAGATTCCAATTCCTAAATTTTATATTCTTACACCGCTTCCTGGTTCGGAGTTTTACAAAGAAATGAAATTAAAAGATCGATTGTTACATGAAGATTACAGTAAGTATACTGCTGCATCATGTGTTTTTAAGCCTATTCATTTTTCTCCACAGGAACTTGAAAAGTCTTATATGGACTTATATAAGAAAGTGTTCTCTTTTAAAAATATTTTGTATCGCACCATTTTTAATAAAGGAATATTGAAGAACCCAACAATATACTTATTTGCCTTCTTTAGCAATTTAGTATATAAGAAATTTATAAATCAGGGAGACGCTCCTAATATCTTATAAACATGTTTTAATTTAATAACCATGCCAAGTACAAAATATTCTAAACATTATACAAAACCATTTTTGGCAGAATTACTTTCGTTATTGAAACTGGACAAAATGTATCACCGTGCCAAAGGAGATTTTATTTATTTTAAAAAAGACGGAAATGAGGAAGAAGTTTTGGATTTAGTGGGAGGCTATGGATCCTTACTTTTAGGGCATAACAATCAGGAATTATTAGATTATAAAATGAAACTACATTATGACGGTGTCCCTATTCATGCACAATTATCAAAAAGATCTGGAGCAATCAAATTAAGTAAATTGTTAAGTGATTTGATAGAAGTAAGAAGTAAAAGAAAATATGTTTGCACCTTAACCAATTCAGGGACTGAAGCAATTGAAGCAGCTTTGAAGCATGTCAAATTAAATTATAAAAATAAACTAAATGCACTCCAATTATCCGTTGAAATGGCATTCGTTGAAATTGAAAATTATTTCAATAAATATAATGAGCAGTTTGAGGTGGTTTTTAAGGATAAAACTTTTAATGATATTGAAACATTCAAGTCTTTAATAATTGACTCAAATTTCACGGTTATTAGGGAAAATAACCCTAAAATGTTGGCATCTAAGAAATCTTTTCATGGGAAAACTATTGCAGCTCTCTCAATTTCATCAAATATTTCATTTAGAGAACCATTCGGCTTAAATCATACTAATGATACCATTTTTTTTGATTGGAATGAAACTGAAATAGCGAATTATTTGCTTCAAAATGAGTTTGAATATTACTTACCTAAAATGAATAAAAAGGGGCAAGTTTGCGTCAAAAAATTAAATTTGAATTGTATTAGTGGTATTATTATAGAGCCAATTATTGGTGAAGGAGGTGTCCATGTTGTTCCTGTTAAATTTTTAGAATATCTTAGAAAAGTAACACAAGATTATAATATTCCATTGATTTTTGATGAAATACAATGTGGTTTTTTCAGAACAGGAGAATTTTTAGCATCTTTTAAGGCAAGTGTTTATGCAGATTATTATGTTTTAGGAAAATCACTTGGTGGTGGCATTACAAAAATCAGTGCACTTTTAATTGAAGAAGGGATGTATATTCCCGATTTTGATTTGCTACATACATCAACATTTGCTGAGGACGATATTTCGGCAATGGTGTCGGTTAAAACCATTGAAATTGCTAAGAAATATAGAAAAAAGATTATTGATAAGGGGGCTTATCTTATGGATGAACTGCTCCGATTAAAAGAGAAATATTCAGATATAATTACAGATGTACGAGGTGATGGTCTTATGTTAGGAATTTCCTTTAAGGATTTTAGTTTTAACGATTGTCACGTATTACAGATCTTGTCAAGATCAAAGTACTTTGGCTATTTTTTAGCATCATTTTTATTAAATGAAAAAGGAATACGCGTTTCGGTTACACTCTCTGATCCAAATACAATCCGCATTCATCCAAGCCTTTTTATTTCTAGAGGATCTATGGATACGTTTATCAGTGCAATTGACGAGCTGAGTCTTATTTTGCAATATTCAGATATGTATTATTTGATACATTTTATGCTTGATAAATCTGAGCGTGGGTTGAGGGCATTAGAGAACTTTGGACAAAGAGATATTATTCAAGAAAACTGTGATTCGAGTGTTACGCATGTTGGATTTCTTGCGCATTACATCAACGCAGACCACATTCGAATTGAAGTGCCTTCTCTAGCTATATTGAAAGATGATACCCTTGAAAAATTATTGAGAACCTTATTACCCATAGCGCAACCTGTTTTATTGGGAAGCAATTGCATTAAAAATAGCAATGGAAAAAAAATTGTGATTCGTTTTATGGGTGTTCCATTTACTTCTTCAATGATTAAAGAAGATTTGAATCACTCAAGAAATTTGATTTTAAACTATCGAAAACTATGTAATAAGGCCATTCAATATTTTTTTAATCAAGGGATTTCAACAATTGGACTTGGTCAATTTACTTCAATAATAATGCATAATGGTAAATCAGTTGACAATTCAAATGTTGTTGTAACCACAGGAAATAGCTTTACAGTTTATAATTCCTTAAATTCTATAAAGCAAGAAATTAAGAGGTTGCAATTAAAAAAAGTTAAGATAGCTGTAATTGGTGCTAATGGAAATATAGCCACCATGATATCTTATTTTTTAGTTGATTATTGTCATGCAATAGTTCTTGTTGGAAACATGAATAAATCGAAGGATAAAATTAAAGAAAAGGGGATTATTTTACTGAAGGAAACCCTCACAAAACTGTTATTGAATAACCAACCAACAAGTCCTATTGAAAAAAAACTTTTCAATAGTAATTTATTTATGGAAATATCTAACAATTCTAAACTATTGGATTCCGATATCTTGTGGAAAATGTATTTAAATGAATTTAAAAATGAATTACCAATCCATGTTTCGTGTGATTTGAGTGATTTAAAAGAATGCAATATCGTTGTTGTTGCTACTAATGAAGGTAAACCATTTCTTACATCACAGCATTTTAAGCAAGGCACCTTTGTGTGTGATATATCTGTTCCTTCAAATTGTACTAAGGAATTACTTGAGAATAAAAAAATTAAAGTTATTCAGGGAGGAGTGGTACAATTACCAAATGAAGAGAGTCTTTGCTTAAAAGGACTACCACTGGATAGCGGGCAAGCGTTTGCCTGTATGTCTGAAACGATGTTGATGGGATTTGAAAAAAGTAAAAAGTCTTATTCGTTTGGAGATTTATTAATTAGTCAAGTAAAAGAAATAGGAGAACTTGGAATTAAAAATGGATTCATCAACCAAAAGGAAATATCAAGCACTGAACTGGTACATTTATAGTTAAACATATATCATCATTTTAAAAAAATTAGAAATGGGAGTAGAAATTATAGAAGTGAAATCTAAAAAACAATTAAATCGCTTTATAAGGTTTCCACAGGATTTGTATAAGGACGATAAAAACTACGTTTCAGAATTAAACCTTTCTGTAAAATGGATGCTTGGTAAGAAAAATCCTTTTTTACAACATTCTGAAATTATTTTATTTATGGCGAAGTTAGATACTAAAATAGTTGGAAGAATTGCTGCAATATATAATCAATCACATTTAAATCATCATAATGATAATACTGGTTTCTTCGGTTTTTATGATTCCATAAATAATGTAGATGTGGCCAGAACACTTTTCAAATCAGCATCAGGATGGTTGAAAAATAAAGGTCTTGTGAAAATGCTTGGACCTACAAATTTAACAACAAATGACTCCTGTGGCTTTCTTTTAGATGGGTTTGAATACCCTGCATATGTACAAATGCCTTATAACTATCAGTATTATAATGATTTGTGTGTAAAATGTGGTTTCCAGAATGCCATGGACCTTTATGCTTATGCTTTTGATGGAAAAGTTGTAGTAGAGAAATATAAAAATATCTACAATAGAGCTTTGCTGAAAATGAAGGAAAACGGCATAAGTATTAGACCAGTATCCTCAAATTTTTTTGAGGAAGATATCGCCAAATTTAGGGTTGTATATAATAAAACAAATGAAAATAATTGGGGATTTATCCCATTTAATGAAACTGAAGTATTGGCTATGGCAAAGCAGTTAAGGGAGGTGACTCCTTTGGATTTTGCTTTACTGGTTGTTAAGGAGAATGAGGTAATTGGCTATATCCTTGCGGCTCCTGATATAAATCAAGCACTGATCCATATAAGAAACGGAAAATTATTTCCTTTAGGCTTTTTAAAATTTTTATGGTTTAAAAGAAAGATTAATAGAGCCCGTGTAATGATTTTAGGAGTACTCAATGAATATAGCAAATTAGGTATAGACCTTGTTTTATATCATAAAATAACAGCGCAATTAAAGAAACATGGTATTTACGGAGGAGAAGCAAGTTATGTGATGGAATCGAATGTTATGATAAATGTTTTAAAGAAAATTGGAGGTCAGCAATATAAAAAATATAGAATGTACTCGAAAGATATAATTGATGCTTTCTAATAAGATTTTAATAAACTATAATAAATTAAAATGGAATCAGTATTGAATAATGGAATAAAGTCAATAAAAGGACCTTCGATTTTTGGTTTTATTAAAAGAATGAATGAACATCCTGTTTTTCATCTTTATGAAATCATGAAGGAATATGATAATGAAGATCTTATAAAATGCAGTTCTCTTTTTTATTTGGTTAATAGTCCGGAATTAGCACGATTAATTCTGAATAAGGATCAAAAAGATTTTAGCCAGGAAGATTTTGTTGGTAAGCGAACAAAAACTGTATTTGGAAAAGGATTAGTAACTAGTCAGGGCGAGTTATGGGCAAGTCAAAGAAAGATACTAAACCCAGTCTTTAATATTGATGGAGTACATCCATTTATAGAAGATGCCATTGTTGAAATTGACAATGTTATTGCACAGTGGGTCAAATTTTCTGAAAAGCAGAAAACCTTTGATTTAGTTGATGAAATGGCAAATTTGGCAATTATGGTAGCCGGGAAAGTATTATTTAATACAGATTTTAAAGACGATATTCAAAAAATAAAAAAAGCGGTTAAAAACGGGACTAAATATATTGTAAATGGACTCCCATTTTTTATTCCTTATTGGGTGCCTACTGTTTCACATTTAAAATTAAGATCTATTAACCGAAAAATTGACAATATTTTGAATCCTATAATTACGGATAGACTTAATTATTTAAATAATAGAAATGATTTGTCAGGAGCATTAATAGCAATGTTGAAAAAGAATAATTCTTCAAAGGAAAAACGCAGACTTGTTTTGGATGAAATGAAAACCATGTTGTCAGGAGGGTATTTTCCTGTGGCTTGTTGTTTGTCAATGTTTTGGCATTCACTTGGTGAAGACCCAAAATTTATACACAAACTTAATGAAGAGATAAAAAAAATACCGAAAGATTATAAATTTACAGCGCATTTTTATAGCGATTTTCCAGTTACAACTTCAATTATTTTTGAAACTATGCGAAAATACCCTATTGCATTTTCAATTTGGCGAAAATCTAAGGTTGAACAAAATATTGATGGATATATAATTCCAAAAGGGAAAACAGTATGTATCTCCATTTTTAATATACATAGAAACCTAAAATATTGGGAAAACCCAAATATTTTTGATCCAGAAAGATTCAATGAGAAAAACTCAAAAGAAAGACCTAAACACCATTTTATGCCATTTGGTTGGGGAAATAGAAAGTGTATAGGTGATAATTATGGAATGATGATCGTTTTTTTAGGAGTTATAAGAATTATTCAAAAATTTAATATTGAAATAATAGCGAACCAAAAACTTATAATTAAAAATGCTCCTTTAATCTCACCAAAACATGTCTATGCTAAAGTTACTCTAAAGGAATGTTGAATTTTGATTAATTTGCCATAGAAAGTTCGTAAAAACAATATGAATTAACTAAATTATACTTCTGAAAATGTTTAAATCATTCTTGAAGCTCAGATATTTTTTCGTTGTCATAATAGGTATTTTAACCATTTTTGCACTTATTAAAGTTCCTTCAATCAAAGTAACTGCAAACGTATCTCAATATTTCCCGCAAGGGGATAAAGACCTTTCTTTTTATGAAGAAATGAGGTCAGAATTTAAAGGAGAGGACCATTTAATTTTAGTTGGAATTCAAAACAAAAATTCAGAGATTAATGATTCTTTGCTTTTAAAGGTCAATAATATAGCTTCTCATATAAGGAATATTCCACAAATAGAAAAAGTAACTTGGTTAGGGGACTTATCTTATCAAGTAAAAACACTCTTTGGTTTTATTTCGGTGCCATATGTAAAATTAAGTGACAGTTCTAAGATATCCTATCATCGAAAAAAAATTATTCAGGATATTGAAATAACACAAAATTTCATAAATAGATCAGGTAATGTATTTTTCATTTGGGTTGAGTTTGATAATGGTTTGGAGGAGAATCAAATAGAAGAAATACTAGAAGAGATTAATGTTGCAACCAAGTTTTTTCCAGAATTAGATTCTTATATGTGGGGAAGAGAGTTTATTGACCTTTCATTTAAACAAATTTTGATTGATGAGATAGAGACTTTAGGAATTTGGATGTTTGTGTTTTTATGTATGTCTTTGATATTAATATTCAAAAACCCACTTGGAATAATTTTCCCAATAACTCTTGTACTAATTGTAATTATATTGTTTTTAGGCGGGATGGTTTATTTTGAAAGGCCTTTAGGTACAATGTCCGTCCTTTTTCCAATAATCATACTAATTGTTGGAGTTTCCGATGTGATACATATGTTAATTAAATTCAATATTGAGCGTAGTAAAGGTCTTTCAGAGTATAAATCCACACTATTAACGATGAAAGAAATCGGGTGGATAACCTTTATAACCTCTTTTACAACTGCAATTGGTTTTTTTGTTTTATTTCTTTCTCCTATGAAAGCGATGCAGAATTTAGGAATTGAATCAGGAATAATCGTCTTGATAACCTATATTCTTACACTCATGTTATTACCTGTATTTTTTTTAAGATCAAAACATCAAAAGTTATATCTTTTAAATGGGAATTTCAATTTTCTATTTAATAAATTATTATTAATAATTTTTAAAATTCAGAGGCATCCAAAATCAGTAATTCGTGTGTTTGGAGCTCTCATAGCTATTTCAATTATAGGAGTTTTTTTTATCAATACTAATAGCCAACAATACTCTATCCCAAAAAATAGTAAATTAAATGAGAACTATGATTTTTTTGAAAATAACTTTGGAGGGTCTAGAGGTTTTGAAATTATTTTATCGTCAAAAAAAGGACATTTTTTAAATGATAAAAATTTATTAGTTATTATTGACACAATTCACAACTATCTTTTAAATTCAACTGATCTTGATTTAGTAAAATCGCCGATTCTATTTTATAGAGCCATGCATCAGTCCTTTTATCCTGTTACTTATAAACAACATGAATTTCCACCTGATCAGAATACAATATATAGGTATGAGAATCAATTTTCTAGATTGGAAAACGCAAACTTTTTATGGAATAATGATAAGACAATGTTTAAATTCTCAGCAAGAATTAGAGATCCTGGGCGAGATGAAATTAAAATCTTAAATCAAGAAATAATAGATAATGTAAATTCAATAATTGATAAAGCCCCTGTAGATGCAAGGCTTTCAGGTATTGATTTCATAATTGATAAATCTCATGAACAAAGCATTCAAAATTTGTTGTTAGGGCTCTTGTTAGCTATTGTAATTGTAGGGATTACTATTGGTTTATTTTTTAAGAGTAAGGTATTAATGATGCTTACATTATTGTTAAATCTTATTCCAGTATTAATTTCAGCAGGAATTATGGGCTTTACAGGTTTGGAGTTAAGGGGTGAAACAGCGCTTGTTTTTACCGTTGGTTTTGTAATAGCAGTTGATGATACTATTCATTTTTTCAGCAAGATTATGTGGGAGAAAAAAAAAGGTGAGACAATCGAAAGTTCCGTTAAAATTGCACTGTTGGAGTGCGGCAAAGCGATTTTAGCCACAAGTATTATATTATTTGGGGGATTTTTTGTTTTAATGTTATCAGGATCATTAGAAATATTTACTCTGGGATTGTTAGCTGGAATAATTATATTTATTACTTTACTCATAGACTTGATTCTAGCTCCAATAATAATTTTAAAATATTTTAATAGATATTTATGATTATAAAATAGCGTTATTGAGGTCGGTTTCTTCTAACCACATATTTGTAAAACATCAGCAAAAAGTGGACTGAGCAAGACAATTTTATAGAGAGTGTTTTCGAAATATTTAAATTTGAATCATCATAAAAAAACAGAAATTTTAGCAAAAACCTTGCGCATAAAAAAAGGTTCCAAAACTAAATGTCTTAAAACCCTTAATATATTCTTAAAAACAAAAAAGCCTTAACAAATTAAGGTAAAGACTTTAACTTACAATTTCTTTTACCTTTAATTTGTGTACTAATCACACTTAATATAAATTTGAGTGATGTAGTATTTTCCATAACTATCTTGTAAAGCTGAAATTCCAAAATGTGTAAGGTCTTTACTTTCAATAATAGCTTTATGAGAACTGCTTAACAACCAGCTTTGTAGCACTTCATTGGCAGTTTGTTTTCCATAGGAAACATTCTCACTTACGCTTAATGCATTTTGTTTTTCAATTAAATTATAGGTGCGAGTTAAGAAATTATCATGACTTGCTACTCCTTGTCCAATCATATAAACCGTATGAGTTTTAGCTTCATATGACACCAATTTAAGAGAAGATAGTGAAGGTAAACCTAAATTATTTCTATAAATATTCACTAAATTCATAACCTCAATTTCAAAAGGGTCGTAAACTGTTGAATCGTTGTTTTGTGGGGTTAAATCTATTACTTCTTCTTTTTCACAAGCAATTATTATTGAAAACAAGAACACTAACATTAGCGTTCTTACAACTAATTTTGCCATACTTTAGGGTTGTACTTTTTATTATTTTAACTTCTTATTCTATATCTTTTCCATAGCAAATTGTTAAAAATTGTTGTGTACTTAACAACAAAAATGTACAAAAAAGACCTACAATTGCTTGTAAGTCTTTATTTTGCTCCCCTTCTTGACAAAAGCTGCAGCTGGAATTCAATCATCCAATACTCAATTATCAGAAAATTAAGGAGTTAACTTTTTATATTCTTATAAACCAACATTTTTAATTTTAGTTAAATATTTGTTCTTTTAATTTGTTTTTAACTTCTCGTATTGTTTTTAACTTCTCGTAAAAATACTGGAAGAAAAATGAAACGATTATAGAAAGCTAAGTTAGGGATGATGAAATAACTTTAATCAGAAAACATTCTGGCGAGGATAAACTTCTATTATCAAATCTCAGAAAAGAACTATAAATGCAAGACTGATATTCTTGGCCTTATTTATTGTAATATTTGTTTAATTCCTTGTAGCTCTGAACTAATCACCTTAAAAAGTTCATGAACTTATATTGATGAGAAAAATGATGAATATCATAGTATTAAAACTGATGAAAATCATTTTACAATACTTATAAGTAACATAAATTTAGGTAGTTATATCTATTTGAGTTAAAAAGCAATGATAGATATTTTTTATTAACTTAAATTTTGGAGCCATGAAAAAAATTGGAATTATTTTATTACTTATGATGGTTACATTAGTATCATGCAGTAAAGATGATGATGAAAATGTAGTTAATCCTTTAATTGGTTCTTGGGAATATTCTTTTACAACTGATACAGATGACGGTAGCGCTCTTTTTAAGGAAGGTTATACATTTAATGCTAATAATACAGGTGTAATGAGTTTAACTTATTACTTTGACGGAGTTCCAGAAATAGTAACTGATAATTTTACTTGGAGTGTCAATAATAATAAACTAACGATATTAATAGGAGGTGAAACTGTAGTTTTTAATTATTCGATATCTGGCAATAAATTGTCAATTACACTTGATGGAGTTACAATTGTTTATACCAGATTATAATTTTAAATTTTGGAAAGATGAAAAAAATTGGAATTATTTTGTTTGTTTTATTTATGACATTAGTGTCATGCAGTAAAGATGATGATGAAAACGACTCTTGTCAAACTTTCTTAGCATGTCAAGATGAAACCGTTTGGGAAAATGTCCCGTCATACATAGGAGATTTTCTTAAATTTCAAAACAACCAAAACAACCCTTGGGTAACGTATTATACATATGAAGGGGAGTGTTACTATTTTTATAATTCTATAGATGTAAATAATATAACCATCATTGAAAACTCAAAAAACATTCTAAAATATAGAACAGGATATGATGGAGGAGTGAATAAGGGGATTCACACTTTTACCTATTCAAATGGAAAAATTATTTTTAAGGATGAATTTTATGAAAATGATATTTTAACTGATGTGTCAATTTATACATTTGAAAAATCAGATTTAAATCTGAGTAGTTTGACAATTTGTGATTAAAATTGGTTTTAATCTTTGTGTTATTGTGTTATTCTGTTTTGGTATAATAACTAGTATTTATTTAATTGACAACCTTGTACTATTTCAATAAACTATCATTAGAAGCAATACAGGCTACTGTTTGGGGTAAGGGTAAATTTTTAAACGCAAGATGGAAAAATTAAAAGAGCAGAACATAATCGTTACAGATATATATAAACCAATTGTTATGGAATCTAACTACTTCCAAGAACGTGCTTATCCCAAGTTGATCCAAAAGACTTCTTTGGAGATAATTTGCATAGCCTTATTATTATTCAGTTTTGCTTCTTGTACAAACGTTGCTTTTGAACAATCCCATGAAGGACTAAGGGGAATTGATTTTACAAAGGGGGCATGCGTAGTGGACGATATGTTAAGCCCATACTCGAAGGATGAAAATGCAAAACTAACTTCCATCGTCATTGAAAATTTGCAACAAATGAGCGACTCAGTGAGAGTTATTGAATCTGTGCGAATTTCAGCTCCAAATGGTGAGAAAATCCCAAAAGCTATGACTAATGTGTTAATTGACTCATTAAGAAAGTACACATCATACGTTTATCTATTGAAAGTATCTTTCAATATAAAGGGACAAACTTCAAATGACATTTATGTTAATCGATCTGATTTTGAAGATAATCAAGATAGTAAAGCGTATCTCGATAATCAGGTAACCGTCTTTATTACAATATTTAACATCCATGAAAACAAACAGATTTATAAACAAAAGATAAAAGCTTATGAAATGATTGATAGTGAAAATTCATTAAAAAAAGATGAATCGAAGGTTTTATTTACCCGTTCATCTCTAAACGTAGCAGAAAACGCATTATTAAGGGGGCTGAGGGATCTAAAGAAGCATTCGAATAAAAGGTAGGGGCTGTTTCGTGGATGGTTCCTCAATGACTTGAATTTTAACTTTTGAAGAGTACAAGTAGGACAAAGTCAATTTTTAACTTAAGATATTAGTATATGAATAGAGATATTTTAATTTTTTGTTTATTAACATTGCTATTAATAGGAACTTCATTCACACAGGCACAACCTAAAAACATTGTTATTAGTGATGATCTGGTTGCTACAGCTGAGGTGTTTAAAGTTATAGGCACAAATCCGAAATTGAAATTTGGAGATTATGCTGTTTTAAAAAGTAAAATTGGATGGGCTGTAACCTCAGAAAGAACAAATTTGCTTAATACGAGGACCGAAAGTAAAAGTGAAAATAAGTATTCATTTGTTTTAAGTAATAAGACATCAGATTCTGCCATAGTTAATGCTATGTGTAATGTAACTATAAAAGAGCATTATGCTTTTAAGTTATTCTCTTCTGATAGGTATACATTTTATCTAGGTGATGATGATCTATTAATGAATTCTCACATCGTTACATCTTTTATTACAACAAGTAGTAACAATAATGATATGTGGGTTTTGCGCATGGAAGAAACATATGGCAGTCAAGTGAAATATAAGAATGGCGGTGTTTTTGGAAATGGAGAACGAATAATAAATATCATTCCTGTTAATTCAAATAAAGACGGGAATGATTCAAGGAAGTATCCCGCATTGGGTTTTGAGTTTATAGAAAACGGACAATCACTTTGTGCCCTGCAGTATTGGGGTGGCGGCTTGACGGGATTCAATAATGTTTTTGTTTGGATAAAATCAGATTTAGAACCAAGAATGAAATTAATACTCGCAGCCGGAATAGCTTCCTTGATGCAGACAACGAGTGCTTGTGAGGATCCCGATTATTAAGTTTCTAATACCACTAAAACAGTTTGAATGAAATGACAAAAAATTAACTAAAAGCCAATCGAGTAGACGGCTGACTACCACAAGGTAGCCAGTGCGCCTCTCACACCACCGTACGTACGGGTCTCGTATACGGCGGTTCACCAAATTGAAGTTTGCTGCTTATTTATGCAATCTATCATTGGTTTATAGCCTTTTCTTTTAAGTATAGAAAGGGTAATTGTAGTTTTAAGTATAGGGCTTTGGGCAATAGTAGGATTAAAAAATGTGACAAAATTTAAAGCTATAGTATAGCACGTTTTTATCTAAAACAATATATAACTCAAATTGTAAGCATAAAAAAGCCTGACGCATTTTATTCTCTATCAGGCATAGTTGTTTGTTAATTATGTTATTTTCATCATTAGGTGAAATTGCGGTAAGTATAGGTAATATTATGGTCAGTAAAATGACATATCAATTCCCACTTGACATCACCTGCATTTTAGGGAATGTAATTATCCCAACACTCCTACCTCACTGTTTTATTGATTGTACCTGCACAAAATGAATAAATTGCAGTTTGGTCTTCATGTAAAAGTTTTTCCTCAAATGAGTGATTTCTTCTAATCGCATTAAATGTCTTTTCAGGATTTTTTTTAACAAGAAAAAATCGCTCACAGAATTTTGCATTATCTGAAGCAGCATAAATAATCTTCTCCCAAATTGAATCATAAATATCTTCACCGGCATAGGATGAAAAATCGGAAAGTGAAAATGCAGAAATTTCATCCTTTTTGTTTTGTAGAAACTCGGATAAGCCACTAGTTACAACTTCAATTTTACCAATATTGGTTTTGACAATTTCAAAATTTTCTCGACGCAAATGGTGTGGCAAATTGCACGAATTGCTATAATACCCATTGAAGAGTAGGTTAGCATAATGGTTCTCGCTAATTTGAAAATTATTCGCTAAATGATCTAGGCGATGCTTCATGTAGCTATAAACGTTGAAATCCTTTGAAATTAATTTTGCTCCAGGCTCTCGAACAATATAAATCCATAAAAATCGATTGGAAATAATTTTTAAAAAGGACCTCCATATCAAATTATCCCATCTTTTAGTCCATATTTCCCTTTGCTCATCCAATGAGGTTGCATTCATCAGTTTTTTGATTGTTTTACTTCGAAAAGATGATATACGGAGCATTCTATGAAGTATTTTCTCCCATTTTCCACAGTATAATACTCCTTCCCCAACGAAGTGTAGATTCTCCAACCAAAAATCGAGCGCTTTTTGAGATAAATGAGATTTTAATTTTCTGAATACATGAAGCCTTTCTGTTGATGGATTAACACCCAGAAAAGAAATTAATTCATCATAGTTTAATTCTTTATACGCAGCTATTTTTAATTCTAAAAGATGATTTTGCGCTTCATTGAAATCAATACTAATAATTTTTTTTGGTGAATCAACCAGAAGATCTAATGAACGCGCTCCACTCCCTGTAATGCATAAAACAATATCGGATGGAATAATTTTTAGAACTCTTCTTTCTGATTCTGAATCTTCATTACTTGATGAATAAATTATTTCTTTAAAAAATGAATTTTTCATAGTTATAAATAAATCTCTATTTTGTTTTTAGAATTGTACAACCATGTTGTTGTAGCCAGTTTTTATTTAATATTTAATTAGTGCTGCTCCTATTGAAAAACCAGCGGATGTGCCAATTAATAAGCAAACGTCACCTCGTTTGACTTCTCCTGAGTCTATTGCATCCATTAATGTCAAAGGAATAGATGCTGCAATGCAATTGCCGTATTTATGCAAAGTTTCTTTTACTATTTTATCGTCAATTTTGTATAACTTACGAAGAATGCTTATCCCAGCTTTTGAAGCTTGGTGTGGAATAATTGCATCAACAGTATCAATAGTGTTTTCTAAATCTTTAAAAAACCAGTCAATAAACTCAGGAACCTTGATTCTTGCTAATTTTAGCAATTGTTTTCCATTCATTTTAAAAGAATGAAGTTCTTTGTTATAAGGGTTTTCCTTAAAAAAATACCTGTTTCCTCCACCTTCTATAATGGTATGATAAACTCCTTCGGAATAAGTTCTTTGTCCACCCATTATATACTTTGAATCTGAATATTCTTGATAACTTACAACTGCTGCAACTGCGCCATCACCGAAAAGAGTAAGCGTTTCCCAATTGTCGGGATTTAAACCTTTAGATGAAATTTCTGAACTTACAATTAAAATATTCTTATATCTTTTTCCATCAAGAATGCCTGTTGCGAATTCTAATGCGGCCACAAAACTCAAACATGTACTGTCAATATCAATTGCTGCGAAATGATATTTATTTCCATCTTTCATTTCTGCTTTTATGACGCTCGCCTGGTTTGGGAGAGGATAATCATAAGTTCCACTGGCTGAAATTAATAGGTCAATATCAGCCAGTGTCATATTTCCTTTTTCCAATGCTTCTTCTGCAGCACGAGCACCCATAAAACCGTTATGTTCTGTAGTTGCTTTATGCCTCGATATTACACCAGAATATTTTTCAGACCAGCCTTTTGGTAATCCATATTCTTTTTCTAATACTTCGGAAGATATCGATAGAGGAAGATATTTTCCCATACTCATGATTCTAATTGGTTTAGTCTTACTCATTTCTAATTCTTCTAAGTTTGTTTATATGTTGATTTGGTTTTTCTAAAATTCTTATGATACGCACTTGTTTAACATTGTATTTATTCAACAACAGCTGTATCCCTTTTTCAGCATTTTCGTAATTATGTTGTGTGCCATTTACAAATAATTCAATTTGGTTTTCTTTGCGTTTAACTACCTGATAGTCTTGAATTGAATCATCGGACAATATTATTGCCCGTCTGAAAAAATCAGGATAAATGTTGACTTTATTCCCTTTCTCTGTCTCAAAACACAAAACATCATCCGAACGCCCTTCAATTTGTTCAATAGCCATAGAGTTTTGACCACAAGAACACTTACTTTTCTCAAGTATAATGTCGTTTAATTCAAATCGAACAATTGGTTGTGAATACCTCATTAAATCTGTAATAATTGGGTGAAAACGAGATTTTGAATCATCAAGATATTTTTTTTCTATGACTAAAAAATCTTCATTAAAGTGAAGAATTCCTTCTTTGCAAGTACTTGCCAAAAATCCTTCGGTACATTGATAAACTTGGTGTATTTTCTGTTTAAATGTTATTTCAAGAAATTTTTTATCTTCTGGATATAAAACTTCAGCTACGGATATAATTTTTATTGGATTAACAACCAATTTACCTATGGAAAAATGTACTGCCAGTTCAAGAAGCATACTTGGTGGTGCTACAATAATATCAGCTTGAAGATTGTTCAGGCGTTCTATATGTGTTTCTATGGAATCCAATAGATCGAAGAATTCAAATTGCAATATTTTTGATTTAACGGATTCATATAAATTGCTATTTGCCCTAAGAAAAAATGCGACATTCCTTTTTTTAAATGAAATTCCAATCACCCTGTCCAATACTGCTGCAACCCATTGTGCACGTTCTTTTTCTGTAGCAAGAAAAATACCTCTATTGCCACTTGTCCCTGACGACAAACCAACAGTAATATTATTAATTGTAGGTGAAAAATCACGAGAATTTTCGGCAGTTACAGCTATTTGGAACGCATCTTTCAATTTAATATTTTGGGTATTTATACGATCAAAATTTTCCATAAATAATGCTTTATTTATTATTGGATAATCTTGCAAAGGGAGGTTTTTTTGTGCATTTTGCCTATAAAACGGCGACTCTAGTAAAACCAATTGAAATCGTTTCCATTTTTTTTGTTGAAGTGCAATTAGGTCATCTTTATATATCCACTTATGAAAGCGAATAATTATTAATTTTATGACAACTTGTATTTTAAAGCACATCAATATTGAATTTGTTTTGGACCAGATTTACGGTAGTTTGTTCACAATGTGTTGGCACCATTATCACCTCAGGATATTTCAGATGAAAAAGATGCAATCTATTTAGCGTTTTTTTATAAGATTTCCATGAATGGAAAAACAATCTTACGATTTGATTTGGGAGCACATTTTCTTCATATGATTTTTTAATCCAACAGGAATCTGCAATTAAAAAATATTTTCTCCTAAACGTTTCTAACAATATTCCAATTTGTCCTGCAGCATGCCCCGGTAGATGAGATACATAGATTGATTTATCGCCAAACAAGTCGTATTTGTAATCGAAATTATCATCAGAAATTTTAAGACACTTATCTTCTATAATGTATGCTCTTTTTTCAATGTTTTTTGGAATTAAATCCTTCAGTATGCCCTTGCTAAAAGCAATACTTTTTGGAATATTCAAAGCTTGTTCGAGCGCTTTCTTCGATACATAAAATGTAGCATTAGGGAAATCGCTTAATCCCCCAATATGATCTGCATGAAAATGAGAAACAATGATATGTTTAATTTCATTTGGACTTATTCCATTTCCGAGAAGTTGGGCTTTTACTTCTTCTTGTGGCGTAATGATGACTTTTGTGGAAAGCGCATATATTTTATTGGGAAATTTTCTTGTTGAATCATAAAATCGTTGGGTATAGCCAGTATCATAGAGAATCCATCCTTTTTCAGGATGTTGTATGAGTCCCCAAAGAGCATGAAATTTTATTTTCATTTTTCTTCCTCCACTTATTGCATGATTCTCATTAGCAATGCAGTGACCAGCATAGCTTAAATATAGTTTAACCTTTTTCATTCTCTATGTACCAATTAATAAATTCATAAATTGCTTCATCAGTGTTTATTTTAGGTTTAAACCCTAAAAGTGTTTTTGCCTTTGAAATGTCCATTGTAAATGATTTTGCAAGTGTCCCGGCAGAATAGATCGTTAATGCCGGTTCTTTCCTATTTGTTAATATCGACTTCCACTCAAGAAAATGAGCCAAAGTATTAACAACTTGATATGGAACTTTTTTAGGTGATAGATTCTTATTCAATAATTTTAAAACCAGATCAATTTTTTCCCATAGATAAACAGGTTCGTCATTTGAAATATTGTAAATTTCATTTGTTGCCTCAGAAGTTGCATTAAGACCTAATATGATGGCATCAACAACGTTTGCAACCGAAGTTAAATCAACAATATTTTTTCCAGTACCAATTATTTTTAATTTCCCTTCATCGAAAGCCCTGATTAATCTTGGCATTATGACAGTATCACCCCTGCCGGTTAGTGCTCTTGGACGAAAAATAATATATGGTATGGTGGATTTCTCTAACTCAATTTCTGCTAGCCTTTTTGTTTCAGCATATGCATTAATAAATTTCCTCGGTAACGGGTCCGATTCCTTTATATTAAATCGATGCAAAGAGTTGAAATATAAACTGGGAGTTGAAATAAAAATAAATTTATGAATCCTATTCTGAGTAGCGGCCTCAATAAGGTTTATCTGAGAAATTAAATTGGCATCTCTAAATTCTTCATATTTACCCCAAGGAGATGACAATGCTGCTGTGTGAATTATATAGTCAACTTGAGCAACTAATTGCTGAACAAATTTTTTGTCAGTTAAATCTCCAAGAATATAGGTGGCTTTTGGGTGATTAATTTTATGCGTCTTTTTTAAAACCCTACCTGTAGCGATTATTTTAGAGATATTATGAATTCCTATGAGCTTTTCTAGTGTTCGGAATCCTAAAAATCCAGTTGCTCCTGTTAGTAATATTTTCAATTAAGGTGTTTTTAGATGATTAACTAACTTATTTTTTAAATATTAACTCAAATTTAAAGTGAATTTACTGAAAATGAATGAACTACACCTAATATTGTGCGGCTTTTATTATTGAATTTTGATTGAAATATTTAATGTTTTTTCCAAGAAAGATTAGACTTTTGGGAGATCCAAATTTATGGATTATTTGTAGTTTTTGCATGGAGGTGAGTTTATCTATTATTAGTATGGATTACTAATATGGTTCTGTCGCATCTGTTGAAGATTAATATAAAAGTTTGGAATAATTCAGTTATTTAAGTGAAATAAATGATTTTTAGGTTGAACTTTTTGAGTTCAAGAGCTGATCTTTTTTAATCATTCTGACTACTTCTATTCCTGAAATAGTTCTTTTGGCTGATGGAAAGACAAAAAAAAATCTTGGTTGCATCTTCTATGAAAAATTCAAAAATTTAAGAGCTGCAGCCACCCCATTCATTCCAGAGATAGTCTTTATCATCAATGCCAGTAAGATTTTGGAAAAGTCTAAATATAAAAAAGAGGTCAAAAATGACCTCTTTTTTGATAAGCTCCCCTTCTTGACAGAAGCTGCAGCTGGAATTCAATAATTCAATACTCAATTATAAGAAAATTAAGGAGTTAACTTTTTGTCATTATAAAAGATAACCAACATTTCGTAAATTTCCGTTTATTGAATGTGTGATTTTTAAAATAAACACTCTAAGTATAAATCTAAATTATCTTGAAGACATACACACTTTTGCTCTTCTAATGGATAATAATTCTTCTACATCTCTATAGCTAAGACTAAACCTTAATTTAAAATAAACCGCTTGTAATATGATTGCTTTGGGGAAACAGTGACCTTTGAACATCTTTTTTTAAAAGTAAAGATAGATTTTTAGTTTTTAGTTATTCTAGATGCGACAGAACCAATTCTTTACATATTAAACAAAAATCCCGATGAATTTCTTGATCAGGATTGTAAGTGATGTGGGCAATGATAGTTAAATATTATAGACATAAAAAACCCTCTCTACTTGAGGTTGGAGAGGGAAAATTGCTATGAAAAAGATGTAGGTTTAGAAACCTACGCTACAAATATAGAATAAATAGTTTTCAAGAATAGTTTAAAACAATAAATAATATTTATACTAAAATAAAGAATTTTTATATTACCAAAATCGGTACTGTCGCATCTGTTGAAGATAAATATAAAAGTTTGGAATAATTCAGTTATTTAAGTGAAATAAATGATTTTTAGGTTGAACTTTTTGAGTTCAAGAGCTGATCTTTTTTAATCATTCTGACTACTTCTATTCCTGAAATAGTTCTTTT